>CEAC01037006.1_pt1 | contig 111604 bp, 105 predicted proteins | sample 557411 | NCBI WGS metagenome assembly CEAC01 (sample SAMEA3182094, study PRJEB8094) | gut metagenome | biome: human; feature: gut; material: Stool; isolation source: human stools | place: Canada | collected 2012-02-21
GTATTGGGAATACCGACTACCATAAGACGTATTTGTCTACCGGCCATGCCTTTATCTATATTACTCTGTATTTTATCTTTGAGTACTTCATTTACAAGCGGAACAAATCGATTTAAGCCCTTACCGGTTTTACAATCAAGTGCCAAAGCATATATACCGTTTTGCCGAAAATATTCAAGCCATTTTTTTGTTGCCGCATCATCTGCGATATCACACTTATTAAGTATTGCTATATGCGGCTTTTCTCCGATTATTTCAGCAATTTCCGGATTTTGGCTGCTTCGCGGAATGCGAGCATCAAGTATTTCAACGACTGCATCAACAAGCGGCAGGCTTTCCTTTATCTTTCGGCGCGTTTTCGCCATATGCCCGGGAAACCATTGTACATTTTGTTTTATAGTATCATTCATAACTAACACCATAGCTCGGCAAAAGCGTTTTATCCCCTACCCTGTAAAAAGCCTTGCCCATTATATATCTTTCATCAATAAGTCCGATTGATTTATAGCGACTGTCCGTAGAATGATTACGGTTATCACCCATTACAAAAACATATCCCTCAGGAACCGTCAGCGGAAAATTCATATTGCCCTGCGTTAAAGTTTGCTCTCTTATATACGGTTCATATAAAACTTTGCCGTCAACCGTAACAGTACCCGCAGTCGCGTCCACATCAACAGTTTGACCGCCAACCGCTATGATTCTTTTAATAAGCACCTCATTATATTGATTGGGCTGAGATATTATAACAACATCACCGTACTTCGGCTGATATCCGGCAGCAGTAATAAAGACTCTGTCTCCGTTGTGAAACGAATCCAACATCGACGGGCCGTTAACCGAAGATATTTTAAACAGAAAAGTAAATATAAACGTTACCGCGATAATTGCGCTTACAAGCACCGAAGCAAAATCATAAATACCGCTTGCTCTTTTTTTGTTATTTTCCATTGCTATCTATCTTCCAATCTCCCACAGGGATTAATCTAAACTCAGCAACACCGAGAATATACCTCGTGTCTATAAATCCTATCACGGATGATCGACTGTCAAGCGAGTGATTTCTGTTGTCACCCATCACAAAAACACAGTTTTGCGGAACAGTCAACGGAAAAGATGTATCAAATGATCTCTCGGTTTTTTCCGCTATGTACGGCTCATCCGAGACAACTCCGTTAACAGTAACCTTACCTGTACGAAAATCAATATCAACTGTATCACCGGCAACAGCTATCACACGTTTTATAATAGGCTCATTCAGCTTGTTGGGCTGCGTCACAACCACTATTTCCCCACGGTTTATTTTTGTATTAACAGCGCGCACCGCAAGCCAATCGCCGTTATGTAAGGTCGGTTCCATAGATTGCCCACTCACACCGACGAGTCTGAAAAGAAAAGCAAATATCACAAAAATAGCAAGCAGAGCGTATATAACCGAATCGAACCAATCAAATACAGCCTTTATGTGCTTTGTGTGTTCCGCCGGAGCTCTGCAAAGCTCACGATAATCGACTTCGAACTGCTCTACTTTTCTCAAAAAACTCACCAACTTACATTTTAGCATATCAAATATTTTACAACAAAAACGCTGAAAAAGCAAAGCATTTTAAAAAAAATAAAGGGCGGCAAAAAGCCACCCTCTTTTTCAATCAGCTTATATACGCTCTTTAACCTTAGCAGCCTTACCGACTCTGTCACGAAGATAATAAAGCTTGCTTCTGCGTACCTTACCGGTTCTGACAAGTTCTACCTTAGCAACGTTGGGAGAATTTACAGGGAATACTCTCTCAATACCAACACCGTAAGAAACACGACGAACGGTAAACGTCTCAGAAACACCGCTGCCCTTGCGAGCTATTATAGTACCTTCAAAAACCTGAATTCTTTCTCTTTCGCCCTCGCGAATCTTAACGTGTACCTTTACAACGTCGCCGACTTTGATATGAGGGCGTTCTTCCTTGATCATACCATCGGTAATAACTTTTAATGCGTCCATAATGTCCTCCTAATTTTTATCAGACGTTCGTGCACTAAATACAAATGCAGAGGACCGTCAGCTTTAATGTTGCCATTAACTGCCGTTAGTGTTTATAAAAACCCAACGCACAAAATGCTTATATATATTATCACATTGTTTTTCTAAAAGCAAGCATTTTTTAAATGATTATAAAATTTATTGTTTAAAAAATATTATTCAAAGCTTTTGAGATCTTCGGTCATCATTTTTTGCTTTAATATTTCACAAAAACCAACATCATCTCCGAGCTTAAGCACGTCAACAAAAAGATTTGGATTGATGTTATTTTTACTGCCTGCCGTAAGTACTGCAGTAAGCACCGTCTTATCATTTAAAGAAATAACGCTGTAAGAATTGACGAACTCTTTCAGATTGATTGTTTTCAGCACTTTTCTCTTCCCTTGTTTTCCCATCTTTTCGGCAAGCAGTTCATCGCCTAACAGTTTCTCTTCTATTTCATTTTTTATCTTTTCGTTTTTTCTTGTGTGGAACGTAATTTTATATTCGGCAAAAGCTATGTCGTTTGCTTTGTAAACAGGCACGGCAACATTAGTTATTCTGATACCGTCAGGCAAATTAACATTCAGTCTGTTTTTAACCTCCTCAAAGCCCATTTCCTCCGTTAGCCTGATATCCATGGATTCACACAAGCTTTCAACTCCGAGAGTCAACGGTAAGGCGAACGTAATAAAAAGGTGCGGATTAAAGCCCTCCGTATACCATGCGGGTATCGCCGCACGTTTTATGGCCCGCGTCATACAACGCATAAGATCAAGATGCGATATGTATTTCGTCATACCTGTTTTTTCAAAAAAAACTCTAACATTTTGCATCGCATTTTCCTCCGTTAAGCTTTGCTGCACCGCAGGCGGCGCACTTTTGTCTGCAATTTGGAGTTGTAACGCTCATATGCGCTTTCTTATTTTCATCAATAAGAAATTCTTTTCTTATACCGTAATCAAGATGATCCCATGGAAGGATCTCATCATACTCACGTTTACGATTGGCATAAAACGAAGGATTGACGCCGCACTCTTCGAACGCTTTCATCCATTTATCGAAATCGAAAAATTCATCCCAGCTGTCGAATTTGCAACCTTTTTTCCATGCGGAATAAATAACGTCACAGATTTTTCGGTCACCGCGAGCCAAAACGCCCTCAAGAAAACTTGTGGGAGACTGATGCCATGACACCTGAATTTTTTTTGAATGTACGGAAGACAACAAATGCTTTTGTTTTTCGACGAGCATATCCATGGTATCTTGCGGTTCCCACTGAAAAGGAGTGTGCGGCTTCGGAACAAATGAGGCTACACTTATGCTGACGGTAACACCTTTGCCTTTAGGCTTATTTGGATTACTGTAATAAAGCTCAACCACCTTTTGAGCAAGCTCGGCTATTCCTGCGATATCGTCAAGAGTTTCCGTTGGCAAGCCCATCATAAAATACAGCTTTACGGCAGTCCATCCGCCTGCAAAAGCCTTTTCACAAGTGTTTATAACCTCTTTTTCCGTTACGTTTTTGTTAATGGCATCACGCAATCTTTGCGTACCGGCTTCCGGCGCAAACGTAAGACCGCTGCGGCGGATTTTTTTAAGCTCGTCCATGAGTTCATCAGAAAAATTATCGACTCTGAGCGAAGGGAGCGAAACATTTATATTTTCTTTTAGCGCCCAAGAAAACATTTCCGGTATCAACTTGTCTATTCCCGTATAGTCGCTTGTACTGAGCGAACAAAGCGATATTTCATCATATCCGGTGGAGTCGCAGAGTCTTTTGGCCTGACGGTTTGCGGTTTCGTAGTTTTTTTCACGAATCGGACGATATATAAACCCTGCCTGACAAAATCTGCAACCTCGAATACATCCGCGAAAAATCTCGCAAACAGCTCGGTCATGCACAACATCAATAAACGGCACAACAAACCTATCAGGATAATAAACCTTGTCAAGATCACTGATAATACGTTTTTTCACTCGTTTCGGTGCAGTGGCTTTATTCTCAATATTTTTAACCGTACCATCGGCGTTATAACTTACATCATACAGTGACGGTACATATACGCCCTGTATTTTGGCCGCTTCACATAAAAATTCATATTTATCCGAGCCCATTTCCTTGTGTTTTTCCAAAAGGTCAATAAGCTCGTTTGTAACCTCTTCTCCCTCTCCGAGCATAAACAAATCAATAAAATCCGCTATAGGCTCCGGATTGCAGGCGCAGGGACCCCCGGCCACCACAAGCGGAGTGAGACTTTTTCTGTCCTTACTTTTAACCGAAATGCCGCCCAAATCCAACATATTAAGAATATTAGTATAACTCAACTCATACTGTAGCGTAAATCCTATCATATCAAATTCGGACAAGCTGTCGCCGCTTTCAAGAGCAAACAGAGGAACATTGTTCTTTCTCATCTCCTCTTCCATATCCACCCAAGGAGCAAAGACTCGCTCACACCATGCATCTTCGCGTTCATTAACAAGGCTGTAAAGTATTTTCATACCGAGATGTGACATACCTATTTCATAGTTGTCCGGAAAGCAAAAGGCATACCTGAATTTAATTTTACTTTTATCTTTTACAACGCTGTTTACTTCGCCGCCGATATATCGTGCCGGCTTTTGCACTTTTTGCAAAAGAAACTCTTGTTTTTTTGACAGCATACCATACCTCATAAAAATTAGTAGAGATATCATACAACAAATGCAGATTTTATGCAACCGCTAAGCTTATTTTAACCCTTTAAAAACAAGAAGAATCAAAAGATAAACAGACAGCAATAACAACGAAAAATTATATCTGCTTTTTACAAGCGTCAAAAATCCCGCCACCGTAAGCGGAATTAAAACAACAAGCGACGTAACACATAATATTATTTCGGATTTTTCGACAGAAAATCTTTTCAAAAGCACACACTCGAGTATTCTGCCGCCATCAAGCCCCGACACAGGCAAAAGGTTAAACAAAGCAAGTGCAGCATTTATAGCAACAACTGAAAACAACGCTTGATTATCTCTGTAATTAAGATAGAACAACAGTGCACATACACAAATCACTATATTCACAAAAGGTCCGCAAAAAGCGGTAATTATTTCGTTTTTATAATTTAGCTTAATATCGTTACGACGCAAAACGGTGAGTCCGAAAAGGCCAAAACAGATTTTCTGCGGACGTTCTCCTAAAAGCAAAAGTGAAAAAACATGTCCGCCCTCGTGAAGAATTCCCGAGAGGACGGACAATTGCACCTGCGGTCCGACATCAAAACACAAAAGTGCTGCAACAGATGCCGCGAACAAAAAGCCGATTTTAATTTCGGTATCTTTAATAAAAAAAGACATCAGATATCAAGTATCCAAACAGGATTACACCACAACCCGTTTATTTTGAGTTCAAAATGGAGATGCGGTCCTGTGGCCTGCCCGGTCATGCCTACAAGCGCAATGATGTCACCTGCCGAAACGATGTCCCCTTCCGAAACAAAAAGCTCTTTGCAGTGGCAATAAACAGTTTCGACATTATCTGAATGAGAAATGACAACATAGTTGCCGCGAAGCTTGGATTCCTGTGCTTTTATGACGGTTCCGCCGAAGGTCGCTCTTATAGGCGTACCCTCCCGCACCGCCAAATCGAGTCCGGTGTGAAAGCCATATTCCTCCGTAACAGGATTTACACGATAGCCGAATTTTGATGTGATTTTTGCATTTTCTACCGGCATTACAGCTTTTTGAGACATGCTTACCGGCGCAAATGATGTTTTTTCTTTTGCGGTCAATATATCCTCTCCACCGATTCCGGTAAGCTCGTTATCATCATACGAAGCAAGTGAGAAAGCTTCTTGGCTATACGATTCGGTTTCGTCGTTTTTTTTGACTTTGTCGGTATCGTTTATAGGCTCAAAAACAAAATCGGCAGATTTTTTAATGCTTTTCACAACCTCCGCAAACGGGATATCGGTAGATGAAATATTATAATAGGACTCACGAAGAAATAAAAAGACAGACGATTGAGTTTTAAACATTATAATCATAAAAATTCCTATTGCAATACAGAGTATAATTTGCACCTTCAAAACAGGCAGCAAGAAGTCTGTTTTCACTTTGGGTTCCCCGGACTCGTGTCCTCTTCGGTATTCACAATAATCGTATTTTTTGCCGGAGGCGATACCGTTAGGCTCATGCTCGTAAGCGTTATACATTTAAATCACCCGATAATGTATATTAAAGCAAAAAAAGAAAAATGCCTTTTCATTTTGAAAAGACATTTAAAGCAAATTTCATTTATTAAAATTATATTCTTCTGTCAAACATCCGGCTATAACACCCGATTCAAAGGTGCGGTGATTTGCTATATAATCAATCGTCCCGAAAACAAGCATTAAAGACACCGCAAAAGCAAGTACTATCAAAAATATTGCTTTGAACTTGTTTTTTGGCCCCATAGGCTACTCCTCATATACAAAATATTAAGAAAATAATACCATTTCAAATAATCACAGTCAACACAAATCAGGCAAAAAAATAACATCCGGCTAAAGCGGATGCTATAAAAACGGTACTTTTTGCTTACGAACAAATTAAAGTCCTGTTTAAAATGGTGGACGTTAACGGACTCGAACCGCTGACCCTTCGCACGTCAAGCGAATGCTCTACCAACTGAGCTAAACGTCCATATCGGCGACGGGTGTTATTATACAATATGAATCAATAAAAATCAAGAGGTTTTTCTATATTTTAAAAAGTGTATCGGTTATAAGCAGCATTACGGTTCCGGGCAGTCCGCCGAGGCCGCACACACCGAGTGAAAAAGCATTAACACTTAAATGCACACCGAAAAATCCCCCGATAAAATTTGCGGCTATAAGCGAGGCTATACCCTGTAAAGCCGTCATGAAAAGCGATAATAAAAATTTCTTTGTGCGGAACATCGAAATAATTATGATAAAACCGAATATACCGAGAACAATATATATTGCAGTTGTCATTACATTCTCCCCTTTATACGCTATACTATGAGGACAACATATGCTTTTATGACAAAAGTGCCGTTTTTTCCCAACCGGTGAAATACCGCTATATTTTAAGCAGGTGATTTTATGAGAGAAATAATAAACACATTCGAGCAATTTTGCAAAAAGCTTGACAAAAATATAATTGTTGAAGAAAGAATACTGAATGACGGTAAAAGAATTTTAAAATGTCACGGTTGTACCGATTGTAAAAGCAACTGCAAGAGTATAGAGAGATTAAAATATTACAAATTTTCAAAAACTACGCAAAAATAGTCAAATGCGGTTGACCGAAGGGGAAAAAACGAGTATTATATTATGTAATTAAATATAATATTAGTTTTTTACATATAACGGTGATATAAAAATGAAAAAAATAGTGGATTTTGAAATCTGCGATATAGTTCCGTATTCAAACGGAATTATTTTTGCTAAAAAAGAAATGCTTGACGATAACAGATGCAAGGTTACGTTTTATGGGTATGATATAAAAAGAGCAAAACCGATTCCGGTCACAAAAAGCGTTTATCAGCTTAATAAATTCGGCAATGCTTTTAAGGCGATTTGCGATAATATAGGTGATTATATCTCCTGCGACACAGCCGTAATGAGAAATAAGGATATTGCAGTTGTCTATCCGAGTGGCGAAACCGGAATTTTTGATAAGGACGGCAACAGTAAATGGAGCGGGGATTTATTTTATCATGACTCCCCTGTTCAAGGCGTCGCTGCCGACGGACCTTTAATTTGGTGTACCGTACCGGAGCAAAATGCAATTATAAATTACTCTGTTACACACAAAAAATTCAGTTTACGTATCGGCGGAGATTCTTCAACGGCTTTTGATAATCCCTATTCACTCAGTATATACGGTAATGAGTTGTTTATCTGCAATGCCGGCTCTTGCAAGATAAGAACTATCAACCTTAAAGATTTTTCGGTAAATGATTTTCGTCTTTTTGACGAACCGATTTACCGTTATCTCAGAGTCTGCGGCAGAGAAATAGCCGTACTTGAATCCGGCGTTTACATATTGTAAATCTTAATAGTTAAAGCCTGTTCTTAAGAACAGGCTTTTTGTTATATTAAATCATTATTCGTCCGACTTCTTGGCTCCGAGCTTGTTTTCTTCGCCGCGAACCATTCGCTTGATATTCGTCCGATGCATAAAAATTATGAGCAAGGCTATAACGGCAGTTGCAACGGTCGGAACAACCGGAGAACATTCGGGATACCAAAAGTAATATACAAAGTAAGTCGCTATCGGTAATATTACCGCCGAAATAATTGAACCGAGAGAAATCATTTTAGAGACGGCAACAATAATAACAAACGGAATCATCACTATCGGAAATGTTTGCCATGCGAGAGCTGTTGTAACTCCGAGAGCAGTAGCGACACCCTTTCCTCCTCTAAATTTAAAGTAGATAGGAAACATATGACCGAGTATTGAAAAGACGGCAGCAATATATCCGCAGACCAGTGGGTCAGCATCTCCGCAAAGCAGTTTTTTTGCCAAAACAACAGCAACTATCCCTTTTCCGACATCACATATAAAAGTAGCTATTGCCGGGGCTTTTCCGAAGGTTCTGAGCATATTGGTCATACCCGCGCTTTTAGAGCCAAAATTGCGAATATCCTTATGATAAAACAGTTTTGATATAATTATACCGAAGCTCAGCGAGCCTATAAGATAGGCCGAAACGGCACATATAGCATAATTGATTATGGGCTGCATAAAAAACCCTCCCGTTCAAATGATTATTTAAAGTCCTTTAATTATAATTACACACATCGGTTTTGTCAATCGCGCATAAAGGCCAAAATCAAAATAGGTTTACACAAAGTTTCAAAAAACGACTTTTTCCTATTTACTTTTACACTTTGATATGGTATTATACCAAAAAGTAAAGCAGTCCTTTAATTCGGTACGAGATGCCGACAAGGTAACGCGAAGAAATATTTGTGTAGGTGTACCTTGTCGCATTGCGTCAAGGTATTTTTTGTTGCGCGGATGGTATTAAAGATGAGCTCAAAGATAATTATTGACACCCAAACTTTGACAAGAACATTAGCCCGCCTTGCTCATGAAATAATTGAACACAGTGAAGGCTATGAAGAGGTCTATCTTGTGGGAATTAAACGACGCGGCGTACCGCTTGCTAAAATGCTCAAAACTAATATTGAGAGTTTTTCAAATTTGAAAGTGCACCTCGGCGAGCTTGACATAACTTTATACAGAGATGATTTGTCAGAAAAATATTCCTCTCCACAGCTAAACGGTACTCAAATTGATTTTGATGTAACAAATAAAAATATCATTTTGGTGGACGATGTGCTTTTTACCGGTCGTACAGCAAGAGCCGCAATGGATGCAATAATCAAGCTCGGCAGACCCGCGAAAATTCAACTTGCAGTCATAATAGACAGAGGCCACAGAGAACTTCCGATATGTGCAAACTACGTCGGTAAAAACATACCTACATCAAGTGATGAGTTCGTAAGTGTTAAGGTAAATGAAATTGACGGAGCATTCAGAGCTGAGCTTTACAAAAACAGTTAATAAGGTCTCGTGATTTTATCCGAACCTAAATATATTCAGGAGGCGTAGTAAATGAAACTTATTTACGACATCAAAGACAAACCCAAATTCGGGCAAGTAATCGTTTTTGCATTTCAACAGTTGCTTGCGATTCTTGCAGCTACAATTGCAGTACCGACAATAATCGGTCATGATATGAGCCAATCGGCAGCACTTTTCGGTGCCGGCATAGGCACAATCGTATACCTTCTCTTCACAAAGTTCAGAAGCCCGGTTTTCCTTGGTTCTTCATTTGCATTCATAGGACCAATGCTCGCGGCGTTTGCAGGCAGCATCTCAATGCAGCTTGGATATTTAGGCCTTATATTAGGTGCATTCTTCGCAGGCCTTGTTTATGTTGTAATTGCCATTGCCGTAAAGATTTCCGGCGTAAAATGGATTAACAAGCTTATGCCGGCAGTTGTCATCGGTCCCACAGTTTCGATCATAGGTCTTTCGCTTGCCGGCAATGCTATTTCCGACCTTACACAGGGCAAGGTTATGGCAGACTCTGTAGAACAGGTTGTTGAAAACGGTACTATTGTTGATAAGGTGACTCAAGTATCGACCGCAAGCCCGTATGTTGCACTCATTTGCGGACTTGTCACCCTTTTCACCGTTATTCTTTGCTCCGTATACGGCAAAAAAATGATGAAGCTTATCCCCTTCATCATCGGCATTCTCGCAGGCTATGTTGCCGCTGCCATATTTACCGTTATCGGCATAAAAACAAACAATACCGCTCTTCAAATAATTGATTTCAGTGTATTTTCGAATATGAAGCTCTTTGCTGTTCCGGACTTCACATTTATTGAGGCTCTTAAAGGAACAAAAGAAATAACCGGACAGTATGTAGCCACCATCGCCGTAGCTTATGTTCCGGTTGCATTTGTTGTTTTTGCCGAGCATATCGCCGACCACAAAAACCTTTCATCCATTATTAACAAAGACCTTCTTGAGGATCCCGGCCTTCACAGAACTATTCTCGGTGACGGCGTAGGTTCAATGGTAGGTGCTGTTTTCGGCGGCTGCCCGAACACAACATATGGTGAATCGGTTGGTTGCGTCGCAATTACCGGTAACGCTTCTGTTGTTACAATTCTCGCTACTGCTATAATGGCAATTATCATTTCATTCTTCGGCCCGTTTGTTACATTTCTTGCCTCCATACCCAACTGTGTAATGGGCGGCGTTTGCATTACTCTTTACGGCTTCATTGCCGTAAGCGGTCTTAAGATGATACAGAAGGTAAACCTTGACGAAAACCGCAACCTTTTTGTTGTAGCGGTCATTCTCATAGCCGGCATAGGCGGACTCACAATAAACTTCGGCAGCGTAACGCTCACTTCCATCGCTTGTGCGCTTATCCTCGGTATAATTACCAACTCAATTCTTCCAAAGGATAAGGAAATATCCGCTGCGGAATAAGTTAATTTAAAACGCTCCTAAAAAGACGCTGTATTTTTACAGCGTCTTTTTATATATTATGGACTTTTTCAATCAGTAATGATAATATTAATTAACACTCAAAAAGGAGTTGATTATATGACAAATTATATTGACAACGGTATTATCAAAGTCGGCGTTAAAAGCTTCGGTGCCACCCTTACAAGTATCGTTTCGAAAAAAAGCGGATATGAGTTTTTATGGCAAGGCAATCCGACGGTGTGGAACGGTCAGTCCCCTATTCTGTTTCCAATAATCGGTAAGCTGTTAAATGATGAATGTATTATCAACGGGAAAACATACAGCATAATCCGTCACGGTCTTGCAAGGCACAGAGAGTTTGAACCGGTAGTATTGACAGAAAACGAGATTGTGTTCTTACAAAAGGAAAATGCGGATACGCTGAAATGCTATCCTTACAAATATGAGCTTTATATCACTTTTAAAATTACCGATAATAAACTGACTGTTACTCACAAGGTCATAAATACAAACGCCGAAGAAATGTATTTTTCAATCGGAGCTCACCCTGCATTTAACTGCAATCTCGGTGACACATTAACTTTCGAATATGATGAGACTCTTTATTCCGAGAGAATCGACCGCGATTCGGTGATTACGGGAGATAAGGATCTTATATTGCAAAATAGCAATATAATAGAAATAACGGAGCATCTGTTTGATAAGGACGCACTGATTTTTCCAAATGTAAAATCCAATTACGTTATCCTTAACGAAAAAAAGGCGGGCAAACACATAAGGTTCACGTTCGGCGATTCTCCGTTCCTTGCAATATGGGCAAAGCCGGCTGCACCCTTTGTCTGCATAGAACCGTGGTACGGTGTAAACGACTCTTATGAAAAAGCTACGGATTTTTCAAAAAAACGAGGTATTCAAAAGCTGAGTTCGGGTAAAAAATTTGAATTTTCGTGGAGTGCTGAGTTTAAAGAGGACTAAAAAACGAGGAACCGGTTTTTAATCGGTTCCTCTAACTTTATAAACTGTGTTTACTTTCTGGCTTACATATATATTGAATTTTACTTTGCCACTCATCCGATCACATTACAGTAACGCAAATTCGTTATTATTATGTACCGGTCAACCGAAGTAGAACATTCAATAATTTTGCCTATACGATATTTAAGTACTCACTTTATTAACTCTGTCTCTACGAGATCGGATGAGCGGCGAAACATGATGTCTGCGGCTCTATGCCCTCTGAACAGTACATCGGAAACGCCTCCTTTAAAATATTCAAGGGATTTATTTTGTTTTTCTTTCCTTTCCCTTGTCTAATTATATTATAACTCATATCTATATAATGTCAATAGTTTTTTTATAATTTTTTTATATTTTTTATTGATTTTATCTCTTTATGCTTAACTTTTATACCGCATACAATATAATCTCGCAATAATAAAAAACATCAATTAGAACGATACTGTGATGGCCTTGCTGTTGGGAGAAATATAAAAAATGATTCAACATTAAATCTATGTTTTTTGAAACAAAAAGCCTTTTCAGGTTGACGAAAGTATAGTTTCGCGGTAAAATATAAAGCAATCGGAGGTGAAATATATGGCTGATAACGAGTTTACTGCCGATCTTGTAACAATTGAAGATGAAGACGGCGTTACGCATACTTTTGAAGAGCTTGACAGAATAGAAACCGATGACGGGAAATACCTTGCGCTGACACCTGTATATGACGACGCAGAAGAAATTCTTGACGGTGACGGTGAACTTATTATTGTCAAAGTAAATGATGAAAGCGATGACATTTATTTGGAGCCTATCGAAAATCAAAAAGAATACGACGAAATAGCCGGAATTTTTGAGGATAGACTTCAAGATCTTTATTTTATTAAAGATGATGACAAGAATAAAAGCTGATTAAAATCGTAAAATATAAACACCTGCCCGATGCGATAAATATACGGACAATATTGACCCAACACCTATATTTTAGGGGTTCGGATTCCGATGCTGTGGAGCAGACCTCCCGCCCATTCGGCGGATGTTGGGAGCACGAATGCTGACGATAGATCCCCACCTGCTTTTGAATGCAGGTTAATTATTGCCGTGTACGGTCGGGCGGGCCTATAAAAAACAGAAGGAGCTGTAAAAACAACTTTACAGCTCCTTTTAATATTGTTGTTATTTTACCGATATAACTCAGCTATACTGTTTACAATTTTATCCTCATCAGCCGTCGAGGTATTGATACACAAATCGTAATTCTCTTTTGCTCCCCACTTTTGTCCGCTGAGAAACGCATAGTATTCGGCGCGCTTTTTATCTATCTGAGCCATATGTCTTTGAAGCTCTCGATCGCTCATTTTTTTAGCATCGTCTCCTCTTTCGCGGCATCGTTTCATTTTGAACTCAAGTTCCGCATAAAGGAATATGCGAAACGGCTCTTCATCTCGCAAAACATAGTCTGCACATCTTCCTACGATAACGCAGTCAGACTTTTCGGCAACTTCTTTTATTATAACGCTCTCTGTTTTAAGTACTTCAAGCTGCTGATCCATTACCGGATTCGGCGAAGCCCAAAAAGTATGCCCGGTTGTAATACTCATAAGCGGAAACGGACGTTTTTCCTCAACACTTTGTATGTATTCAGTTGCAAGATCAGTACGTTTGGCAATCTCAACAACGATTTCGTGGTCATAATAAGCAAACCTGAGTTTTTCAGCGAGCTTACGACCTATTTCACGTCCTCCGCTGCCGAATTCACGACCTACTGTTATGATTTTTCCCATATAAATTCTCCTCTCTCAAAACAGAGCCAATAGAGTTAACTTTAATAAATACTATATCACAAACAGTAATAAAAAGTAAGTAAAAATCAAAAATATAGGATAAAAATCTTTATGTAAAAATTTGTAAAAAATACAATAAAAAAACGGCACTCTTTTTTACAAAGAATGCCGTTTTTTTGGTGCCGGTGACCGGGGTCGAACCGGTACGGTATCGCTACCACTGGATTTTGAGTCCAGCACGTCTGCCAATTCCATCACACCGGCGAACTGACGGAGACTATTATAACCGAACCGGCAAAAAAAATCAATAGCAAACAACGCAAAATATAAGATATTATTACACAGCAAATTCACACAGCAAATTTTATGGTTTTGATGATAAACAATTTCCTTTTTCAAACACATTATATATATGCTGCAAAAGAGTATTTTCGTCAGCTAAGGACAATTCCGAAGATTTATCCAACAATTGAAGCGTCAGAAAAATGTGTTTGTCACCTTCATCGGCGTAGATAACAATTGCCTTTTGACCGTTATAATCCTTCGTATACATACTGTATTTCATATTTTCATAAGTTCCGTTTGTGTATATTCCGATATTTGTTGCGTTATCACCTTTGATATGCGAGTTGTCTATAATCTTAACTCTGAGGCTATCTTGCATTTTTGCAACGCAATCAACTTCACCGGAAATAAACTTCGGTATACCGCTGTAATATATCAATTCGTAGTCGGAGCATAAATCTTGGTATCCGGTATCCGCCATGGACCAATCATATTTTCTGACCTCGGTATATTGCATACCGTAGACGGACCAAGACTCACCGGAAAGGTTTTCTCCGATTTTTTCTATATAGTCGGTATTTTCACCCTCGAAACATTCAGACGGCTTTAATTCATGCATAATATCAGTGTATTCGGCGGCATTCATAACAACGCCTTCATATCTGAATGTACGAGGCACAAACACGCCTAAAAAATATACAAATATCAACAAGACAGCAAACAAAACGATTTCGGTTACATAGCGTTTTTTTGTGTGTTCTTTTTTATACGAAATTACCGCCAGCACAACAAATAAAGCAATAAAAATTATGATTGCCGGATATGTAAAGCAGAGTTTAAAAACCTGCATGTCAAATTCGCCGTACGTCATATCATTTAATGACAGCGGTCCGAAAAAAGCCAAGCAAAAAGCGATTAGCACCGCTATTGCCGCCTCAATTATAAGTGTTATTTTATATGTTTCGCTTTTCATCACTTATATACTCCCATCTGATATTTTTTGCCATAAGAGATATAAAAAAACTTTGCCTGTAAAAAGTAAGACTAATAACCGCCGCCGTATAATTATTTCATAAAAGCTCCTCCTAAAAAAATAAAGCCGCACTTATAAGAAAAGCGAGCCTTAATAATTATCATATATTTTTAATTCCCCGCCCCTTGTTCAAATTATAATATATATATATATATTGTCAATATATTTTGTGAATTTTGTCCGAATTATGATGTTTTGGTTATATTTTAAAACGTCTTATACAGCAAAAACGAATTGTACATTTTCTTATATCTACATAAAAACAGCCGTAAACAACTCAAGTTTACGGCTGAATTCGCAGCAATATTCTACTTACATTTTTCCGCTAAAGCACAAAGCTTTTTAAGCCTATGGTTAACTCCGGATCGAGTCATTGGAACGCTCATACTGTCGCCTATCTGTTTCAGCGAAAAGTCTGGATTTTCTGTTCTCAACTCGGCAATTTCACGAAGCTCCGATGGCAAATCGTTTAGCATTCCGCACTTTTTCAGTCTGCTAATCGCATCAATTTGAACAAGTGCCGCATTTACGGTTCTGTCAAGATTTGCGCTTTCAAAATTAAGCCGACGATTAACATTATTTCGCATATCTTTATACATTTTTACGCCCATAAGCTCAAGAACGCAGTTTGAAGCGCCCATAACCGTCAGCATATCCTCGATTTCGCCGCTATCCTTAAAATACAAAACATAGGCGCCGTTCCGCGTAACCTCTTTTGCCGCCATATCGTTATCAGACAAAAACTTCTGAAGGTCTCGACTCAAATACATATGCGGAACAACAAATTCGAGATGATAATTCTTTTCAGGAGAATTGACCGTTCCGCACGCCAAAAAGACTCCGCGCAGAAAAGAACCTATACAGCAGTCTTCTGATATATTTGCCCAATTCAGCCTACGTGTTCGCTCCTTGCCGTTATATCCGAAAGCGTTTAAAACAGCTAAGCGATCCTGTTTATTTCCGACGCTGACTTTAATTTTACCGGATGCCGACTCTGAAACATTACACGGGTTTTCCGTAAAACGCTCAACAAGTTCTTTATATCTGAGCGCAACATTTCTATTTTCTGTGGATATATAAACCTCACCTGCCGAAAAACCCCTGCCGAACAGCAGAAGCCCGTAACACTCAGCCAATATACAGCAAGGCTTTATTGTCTCAACATTTAATAATTCATCTTTAACCTTGGATGAAAAAGTCATAGCACTACCTTTTAATATCTCTGTGGAATACGCTTGAATTAGCTCCATTTTCAAGAATATGTTTATTTATTGCTTCGGCAAATACAACAGACCTGTGTTTTCCCCCTGTACAACCGACCGCAATAGTTAACTGACTTTTCCCTTCCGTTCTGTAAAGAGGCAACAAAAAGTCAAGAAGATCAAACAGCTTTTTCTCGAGAGCCTTTGACTGGTCAAATTTCATAACAAAATCACGCACGGGAGTCTCAAGCCCGGTATGCTCTTTAAGTTCGGGAATATAAAACGGATTGGGTAAGCACCTGACATCGAACACCAGATCTGCTTCCTTCGGTATGCCGTATTTAAAGCCGAATGATATGCTGTAAATTTTAAGAGAACTTGAAGCATTATCAAGAAAAAGCTTTGCAATACGCTCCTTAAACTGAGAACTTGTAACATTCGACGTATCTACTATATAATCCGCTTGTAAACGTGCAGGCAACAGTATCTCACGTTCTTTTTGGATGGCTTCAAGTATTGAAGGTGTGTTAAATTCATCAGCAAGAGGATGCTTACGCCTTGTCTCTTGGTAACGGCGCATAATTACATCGTTGTCCGCATCTATAAACAGAATTTTGTAATTAATCTCATCTTCTTTTAACTCATCCAACACTCCGAAAATATCAGAGAACGAGTCGCCGAGTCTGATGTCGGCAACAATAGCTACCCTGTCACGTTTTTCGTTAGAATTAAAAATCAACTTGACAAAAGTAGGTATGAGCTTCGGAGGCATATTATCGACACAAAAAAAGCCTATATCCTCAAGAGCGTCAACTGCTCTTGACTTTCCTGCTCCCGAAAGTCCCGTAACAATAACAAGCTCTGTCTTTTCTGCAGATTTCTTACCCAATATATTTCACTTCCGTTTCGAGATGCACACCGGTTTCGGTAAACACCTTATTCTGTACATATTTTATCAAACTTAAAACATCATTAGTTGTTGCGCCGCCTTTATTTATTATGAAACCGGCATGCTTTTCGCTAACCTCGGCGCCGCCTATACTGTATCCTTTTAAACCGCACTGCTCTATAAGTCCACCGGCAAAATATCCCACGGGGCGCTTGAAAGTACTGCCTGCGCTCGGATATTCTAGCGGCTGTTTAGACTTCCTCTTATTGAGATTTAAATTCATTGCAGCCTTAATTTCATCATAATCGCCGTTTTTCAGTTTAAGTGTAAGCCCGGTTATAATAAGATTACTGTCGGTATACGCGCTGCAACGATAGCCGAGCTTTAAGTTCTCTTTTTCAAAGCACCCTACCTCACCGTCAAAATTTATGTGCGACACAGAGCACAGAACATCTTTCATTTCCCCACCGTAAGCTCCGGCATTCATATATGCGGCTCCGCCGGCTGTGCCGGGAATTCCATAGGCAAATTCAAGTCCCGAGAGATTGTTGGAAAGAGCAAAAGCACAAAGCTTTGACAAAGAAACACCGGCATCGGCATATATCACACCGTCACCGAGGCACTTGAGCTCAGATAAACCCTTTGCGAGCCTTAAAACAACTCCGCGCAAACCGTTGTCAGATACAAGTATATTACTGCCGTTTCCTATGATATACGGCTTTATTTCGCTCTCACGGCAAGCAGATATAAGTGCCGAAAGAGCTTCTATGCTGTTAGGCATTATAACAAGCTCGGCAGGCCCACCGGTTTTAAACGACGTATAATCGCTCATAGGAGCGTCTTCGCGAAATTCGCAGCCAAACTTATCTGCAACAGCTTTTATATTACTTAGCAAAATAATTTCCCCTCAAAATTATTCGTCAAGAAGTGCTGCTCCGATTATACCGGCATCATTTCCGAGCTTAGCAGAGCATATTCTTGTTTGAACAACGCTGTGCACGCTGTAATGCTCTTGATTTACTATTTTACGTACAGGTTCAAGAAGTGACTCACCCTCATTACCGATACCGCCGCCAACACAGAGTATTTCCGGTTGGAAAAGGTTAATCATATTTGTAATACCCATCGCAAGATAATGTATGTATGTATCAACAACCTTTATGCCTGCCGGATCATTTTTGCGCATAGCATTAAAGGCTGTTCTGCCGTCGACCTTATTTATATCTCCGTCAACAAGAGTCCACATAGCAGAATCGAGATTTTTGCCCATAGCTTCTTTCGTCTGGCGAATAAGTGCCGTTGCTGAGGAATATGCCTCCCAACAGCCTTTTCTGCCACAGGTGCATTGCTCTCCGTCAGCAAAAATAACCATATGGCCGGCCTCGCCTGCTGCATCATTACAGCCATTGAGCAGCTTGCCGTTTACAACAATTCCGCTGCCAACGCCGGTACCGAGAGTAACTGCAACAAAATTTGCAACTCCCTCGCCGGCACCTGCTTTTGCTTCGCCGAGTGCCGCACAGTTAGCATCGTTTTCAAGATAAATCGGTTTGCTGAACTTAGATTGAAGAATATCTTTTGCCGGAACATTATCGAATCCTAAATTATTGGCATACTCAATAATTCCGTATTTTTTATTTACCGAGCCGGGAGTTCCTATGCCAATAGAAACCACCTCATCAAGCGAAATTTTTGCTTCTTCGAGAGCCATATTTATTGACAAAGCAACATCGTTGATTATCTCCCATGACGGACGCGGACAAGCAGTAGGCATCTTTCCTTTGCCCACTATGCGATAATACTCATCAACAACTCCGGCTACAATGTTTGTTCCTCCGAGATCAACACCAATTCTATACATCATAATCCTCCGTTTTTATATTCTCTTTAATAATTTTGCCAAATCTCAAGCTCTTCGTCCTTAGACTCGCCCTCTTCCATGCCGAGTTGATGAAGGAGCTCGCGCGCGGCATTATATCCCATTTTTTTCTGCCTGTTATTCATGGCGGCTACTTCAATGATTATCGCAAGATTCCTGCCGGGTTTTACAGGCACAACAGTAACAGGCACTTTGATGTCCATAATTGAAATATAGTCATTATCAAGGCCCATCCTATCATAAACCTTAGCGGAATCCCAAGGCTCAAGTTGAACCACCATATTTATTTTTTCGGTAAGCTTTACGGCTCCCATACCGAAAATGCGGCGAGCATTAATAATTCCTACACCGCGAAGTTCGATGAAATGTCTGATATTGTCCGGTGCAGAACCGACAAGTGTTTTTGAAGAAACCTTACGAATTTCAACGGCATCATCCGCAATCAGACGGTGCCCCCTCTTGATAAGTTCAATCGCAGTCTCACTTTTACCTACGCCGCTGTCGCCGACAATCAGCACGCCCTCGCCGTACACTTCTACAAGCACTCCGTGTCGTGTTATCCTTTCGGCAAGTTCTGTTCCCAAAAAAGAAATAAGCGCAGACATACAGCTCGATGTGGATTCACCGGTACGTAAGAGCGGTACCTTGTATTCTTCTACAAGTGAAGAAAGATGCGACGGGATCTCTAAATTCCGTGTAATTAAAATAAACGGCGGTTGAGTTTCGACAAGCCGTTTAAGGCTTTCATAACGCATTTCATCGCTTAGAGTTTTAAGAAATTCTATTTCCGAAAGCCCCAAAAACTGCACACGTTCCGGGTCAAAATAATCATCACGTCCGGCAAGAATAAGACCCGGCCTATTAACGTCCTGCGATGTAACGGATAGGTCGTGTGCGTCTTCCGGCAAATACAATGTTTCAAAGCCGAATTCTTTTATTAGTTTATCTAATGAAACGGAATACTTTGAAGCCAACCCATAGCCTCCCTTATTTAACTGTTATAATGTAATATTATAATCTATTATTACAGACTTTCCAATAGCTTTTTAGCATTTTTTTAATATTTTGAGCTAGTATTTTAAACGTTTCTAACCATTGAATAACCTTATGTTATTTGAAAATAATATTTCGGGGTGATAAAGTGAAGCTTATTGTAGTCTCCGAGGATTTTAACAGCCGTTTATCAGGTGAACTTTCTCAGCTGCTGAGCAAGCACGGAGGCGTATTGCTGCTCGGAAATAATATAATAGAGGCAAGCTATATTGATACACCCGAATATGTAATTACAGACATCGGTGCAAAACTTGACAACAGTTTAAAAAATACAATTTCCGTGGAAATATCAAAAAACGGCGATATCATTAACGAAGCATTAATATATAATGATTCTGCCGGGATAAAACAAAGGCTGAACATTGGGACAGATTTCAAAGACGATATAACACTGTCAAGCTTAAATGATGAAGAAATTTACTTCGGAATACAAACGATTATCAAGGATTTATCCGGGAAAAATATATATCCGTGTGAAATAAAATCCAAAACATCAGATATTACCGACATTCACACTCTTCTAACTGCGGCCGGAATTCTTCTGATTTCCGGAAAGTATCATGAAAACAATGGGATTTTAAACATATAGAAGCAAAAAGGCTGTGCCGCTTTTTCAACGGTACAGCCCTAAGCTTAATATATCTCAATTATCGATTTCCGCAGTTGCTTTTGTTCTTCTTTTTTGCAGCTCATCGGCTATATCTTGTTTTTTCTTCCCGACTATATCATATTTAAAAATCGGGAATATAGAAATGAGAGCAAGAAAGCCGGGCACCACGGTATAAGCAAAAAACACAATGTCTTTTGTTTTCTCACTAAATCCGCTTGCAGTACCGGCAGCAATTTGAGCAACAGTATCCGAATAGCCCGATACCTGTATAAACACAAGGCCTAGAGCAGTTCCGAGTGCAAGGCAAACCTTTATGGTAAGGGTTAAAATAGAGTATGCTGCGCCCTCCATACGTTTGCCGGTCTCAAACTCATAATAATCAACACAATCGGCTGTCATTATCATGGGCATAAGCGTAACAGCGGCAAACTGAAGGCCGATTAAAAACAGCGATGCATAGAATAATACAGTAAGCACTGTATTATCAGGATTTTTGAACCAGAAGTGCCCTACAACGAACGATAGTGCCGATGCGACAAAGCCATATACCGAGAGAAGGATATATACCTTTTTCTCACCCATCTTTTTGATAAGTAATGGACAAATCGCCATACTTATCATAGAGCCGACAGCAGTAACTATACCGAGAACCGCAACAAGATTTTGTGAACCAAGTATGGTATTTGCAGCTTGTACCTGTATACCCATTGACATTTGTCTGCCGAATCCGAGGAAATATGATACAATAACAAGCATAAGCGGCTTGTTGTCTTTGAGAGCTTTAAACATATCCTTGGCAGTAGTTTTTTCACCGGATACATACGGAACGCGCTCTTTGTTTAAAAGCGGTATAAGTGCAAATAACGCACAGCCGAAAACAGCCGTAAGAATAGCCGTCCAAAGATATTCCGAAGCTATCATAGGCATATCGGTTTCGCCGGATTTAACAAATACTTTTGACCCTCCGGGAATTATGAGACAAGCTATCGGCACAATAACAACACAAGCCGAAAAACCTATCTGCTTAAATGTATTTGATATCGACACTACATTTGTGCGCTCTGTGGGGTTAGGCGTTAAAACCGAAGCAATACCCTGAGACGGTACATCGCCGAGCGTCATAGCAAGACTCCATACAAGATATGTAACAAATATCCAAATGTACGATGCCGTGCGGTTCTCTTTAAACGGGACATTAATAAAAACGACTGCCGTCATAACAAGAAGAGGGATAATTGACTTCAATATCATAGACTTAAACTTTCCGCGTTTACTTTTTGAACGATCTATCATACTACCTACAACCGGATCAAAAACCGCAGACAATATTTTTGCTACAAGAATAAGTATGCCGACAACCGCAATGTCAGCTCCTAAAATAGATGCATCAAATTCCGCTTGATATGAATTCAAAAGACCGACTATCGCCTGAAACCCGAAAAGGCCGAGCGAATATGCCGCAATTTCTTTAAAATTCATATGCTTCTCTGTTGTCGCTCCCAAAAAAATCATCCTCTCAATAAAAAATAATAAATAAATAATAATTGTTTTGCGTGCATTCGTCAACAAAAAACACAGATTTTTTCGAGATTTTTATTCATTTTTATACTTCTTTTTTCAGTAAAACAACAGCAAATTATTAATATGTTTATAAAACGCTAATTACCGAAGCTGTGGCTATAATCGAGCAGCATATTTTTCAACTCACTCGCAGCAACGCCGAGACTGACATTTTTATTTTCGGCAATACAAATCTGTCTTGACGAAATTTTCTCTTTTAAATTAAGTTTAAATATTTCGCCGCTTTCAAGATCGCTCTTTACAAGATTTTTCGGTAAAAAGCCTATACCGAGATTGTTTTTGACAAGAGGTAATATAAGATCGGCTGTCGCAACTTCAGTATCGGGAGCGTACTTCAGCCCGTTTTCGGCAAATATTTTGCTATAAAAATCATATGTCGAGCTACCTTTGCTAAGACTTATGAGAGGATGCTCTTTAAGCTCTCCAATGCCGATTATCTTTTCTTTCAAAAAAGCCATTTCTTTTCCGCAAACGGGTACATCGTCGAAATCTTTAATATTAACTATTTCAAACTCATCGTCATATTCAACCGGAGATGTTACGACCGAAAAATCAACAGAGCCGCTTTTAAGCGCGTTCATAGCCGCCGGCGTTGTGGAATTGTTTATCCTTATGCGAATATCCGGAAACTTCTTATGAAACATATCAAGAACCGGAAGCAACACCTCGGACAGAGCAGTTTCGGTAGTGCCGATTGAAACAATGCCGCTTTTAAGTTCTTTTTGCATCAAGAGTTCTTTTTCTCCTGCTTCAATTTGTAAAATGGCAGGAACTATATGGGAATATAGGGTTTCACCCTCGGGTGTCAACTTAACTCCGCGACTTGTCCTACTGAATAGTACACATCCGAGTGTGTTTTCAAGATTTTTAACAGACCTTGATATATTGGGCTGATTATTATCAAGCTCAACCGCAGCTCTTGTGAAATTCTGATATTTCGCAACGTAATAAAAAATTTTGTAATATTCGTAATTTACCAACATTTAATTCCTCTCAATATAAAAATTACATATTAGCCATATCAACAATGTATTTTAAATATAGGTATGTATGTATTATAATAATAAAGATTGGGATTGTCAAACTTTGTTAGAGGACAGGTAAATATGATTAAAACCAAAATGGCAGAAAGATTAAAATCTAATCAAATGTCAGACACCTTTACAAATGCAATTTTTCTGACTCTTTCCGGAGGATTTCAGGACGCTTATACATATCTTTGCCGCGGAAAAGTTTTTGCAAACGCTCAAACCGGAAATATTGTGCTTATGAGCACACATTTTTTTGAGGGAGAATTCGGGTTAATATTACATTATCTTATACCGGTAATTTCTTTTATATTCGGGATATGCGTTGCCGAAATACAGCACATTTTCTTTAAAAATTACAAAAAGATACATTGGCGTCAAATAGTTTTAGCATTTGAAATAGTTATACTTTTGGCCGTCGGTTTTATCCCGATTAACTTAAACATACTCGCTAATGCTCTTGTTTCTTTTGTAGCGGCAATGCAGGTTCAAACATTCCGCAAGTTGCGCGGAAACGCCTATGCAAGCACAATGTGCATCGGCAATATGAGAAGCGGCGCGGAAGCTTTGTGCGGCTATTTTAAAACACGTAAAAAAATACTGCTTATAAAGGCAATTGAATATTTCAGCATTATATTCATGTTTGCTGTAGGTGCCGGATTCGGTAGTCTTGCGGCAGACAGATGGGGTATACGCTCAATTTGGTTTTCATGTGCATTTTTGTTTATAAGCTTTATCATTATGTTTATCCGCCTTGAAATTGAAGAAGAAAAAGAAGAAGAACTTGAAAAGGCTGTTGAAAACGAATTCAAATAAAATTTAAGCAGGCAAAGCATTTAGGCCTTGCCTGCTTTTTTACTGTTTCTTTGCAGCGTTTTTCATATGCAGTTCTTTCATACCCTCAACCTCGTCGCAAATTGATTTTAAATTGCATGTGTTGCAATCAAGAAGCACATTGTCAAGTATGTGATTCAGAGCATCGGTTGTTTGCCTTACTTTATCACAAATCATACCGAGTTCATTAAAACGGTCGAAATCGGTAATAAATATTATCTGCACACTCTTCACCATAGGGAATTCAAGATAAGCCTTAATAAGCGATGAGCCGTAGTCCGAGAATGTCACACCGTTTTTTACCGCTTTTTTGCTGACTCTTATCTGCTCCCGCATATTAAATGCAGATGCTCTTGTCATAAATTCCTCAGGGCAAAAGCTATATTTAAGACGTTCGAGTTCTTTTATCTTATCAAAAGCCGATTGTTCTTCACCAATATCTTTGATTTCAAGAAAAACTATTTTTCCGAAACAGCAATCAGACTTTATTTCCGGAATATCTTTTCCGTAAAGATATGTGCAATTGTCAAACTTTATACTGTCGCTCACCGCGACCGTGCTTACACACGGCTTTTGACTTCCGCCGAGTTCATACGCCGTTTCTTTCAATAAAAGTATTGAATTGTCTTTTTTTATTTTAAGCGTCGGTTCACTATAAGAAAACCTTTTGGCGTTTTCAGGCAAAAGGTTTTTTATTTGCCCGATAAGCTTGTCATAAAGTTTCATTAAAGTTTTTTGTCCTTTTCAAGCAAATCATAATGTTTGCCGAGCGCATCATATATCTTACGAACAAGTTTCATATCGAGATTGAAAAAATAGATGCAAAATGTGAGCACAAAAAGCGCTGCAAGAACGATTAAAATTATAATTAAAGCTTTCATTTATGCCATCCCCTTTTGCCTTGCATACTCGGCAGCACCAAGCGCACCCATAAGTTGAGGGTCGATTGGAAGGTCAACAACCTTAATTTTCAGAACGTGCTCAATAGCACGCTTGAGACCTTCGTTTTTAGCACAACCGCCGGTAAGCGTTATGCTGTCGGTAGCACCTGCTTTTTTTGCCATAACGAAACAACGTTTGGCAACTGCGAGCTGAATACCCGCCGCTATCTCATCCATGGGTTTGCCCTCGCCTACAAGAGAAATTACCTCTGATTCGGCAAATACAGTACACTGTGCCGTTATAGGAATAGTATTTTTTGCTTGGAGAGACAATTTACAGAAATCCGGAAGTGACATTTCAAATGCGTTTGCCATCGCCTCAAAAAAGCGCCCTGTGCCTGCGGCACATTTATCATTCATTGCAAAATTCTTAACCGTACCGTCGGTGTCTATTGCAATGCCCTTTACATCCTGACCGCCGATATCTATAATCGCCTTTACACTCGGGTCTGTAACATGTACACCCATTGCGTGGCAACTGATTTCAGATATATTTTCGTCGGCAAACGGAACTTTATTTCTGCCGTAGCCGGTACCTATAAGATACGTAAGATTCTCGGGAGAAGACAGTTCCGGGACTTTCGATATAGCCTCACCGAGAGCAAGCTCGGCACTCTTCACCGGATTTATTTTACTCCTTACGGTAGCATCGGCAACGATCTTACCGTTTTCATCCAAAATTACACATTTTGCATACGTTGAACCAACGTCGCATCCGCCAAAATATTTCATAAACACTCTCCTATCTTTTTACCAAGCCATTGTATCGTCGAAATCGACCAGCGTCGGATCAACGGGTTCTTCCTGAAGAACAGTTGTCATATATTTATTGATCTGCTCACGCATATCGCGACGCGAAACGGTTCTTGGATCCATAAGGTCCTGATCAACCCAAATGAAATTGATATTTCTTTCTCTTGCTTGGTCATCAAATATACCGTTAAGACCATCCATTCCCTTGCATGAAATCTGATTATACATTATTACGGTATCGGCATTATATTCATCGCAAATGCGCCAAAGTTCATCAAGTACGTTTTGATAACCGCCCTTGGTATGCTTACGCATTGTGGTGCGCTGAAGAGTTTTTGCATATGTGGCAAGCGATCTTTCTTTATCCTCGGTATCATACATTATATAAGATATCATCGTCTCCATATCCATAACAACATTTATGCCCCAGCAATTTTCGAGCCAATTTGCGAGGCTTGTATAATAGTTTGCAGGACATGACCAAACTATAGCTCTGTGTCGCATTTCCTTGGAAACATGTTCTTTTCTCTCATAGCCTTTCATCATAAGCTTATTAACCTTTTTATCGGTTTTAATAAATATCTTATCGATTCCGCCGGAGAGATGGAAGTAAAAAAGTCTGTACAGCCAAAATGTGGCACCGGTCATCTGAGGATAATCGGTTTTGTTGACATCCCATTTTTGCAGCTCATATTCAAGCTGTTTGTTGTATATCTTCATAGCGGAAAAATATGCGTCCCAGTCAAACTTTTCGCCTGTCTGTTCCTCGATAAATCTGATGCAAGATTTAACCTCGTCAACGGCATATTTCTGTACTTCTTCTTCGGTGTATCTAAGCGGAACATTAACAACATGAGACGGAAGATTAAAACGCCTGTCGATATATGACGAGTTCATTGTTGAGCCGTCGCACGGCATATTGCATGATAAAAAGCATTTACCGAACATCGGGTAATCGTCGTTTATTGCCACGCCTGCCTCCGCGGAGGGAAGAGGACAAACATCGGCGGGAACGCCGTAACTCTCGGTTATATCAAGATACGGCGGCGTTATGTTTTGATCAACCATCGATGACAAAAAAATCGGTATAGTCTGTACGGGAACACCATATAAGTTCGGAAAACCCGCCATTATTTCAAAAGAGAAAAGTTCATCCATACAAACTGTTTTATCTGAAAATTTGTCATTCGGATGAAAATGCTTATCATGTTTAAAAAGCATATGTATCATATTACATGTATGCTTAATCATCGCGTTAAAATGAAGATGTGCTATACGAAGGTGTGTTCCGCGCGTACCCTCCGTATGACGGTCTATCCACGCAGGAGCCGCGAGATAACTTGCCATCCAGCGATAATTCCACAGACCCTTTATCGTCGACACGGGTGCTTTCAAAACCATAACTATCATATCTTTCCAAGTTATGAGCCAACGATAGTAATCATACATAGTGTCTTTAAGCCCACGCCACTCGCGGTGCTTTAAAAGTCCGGTCTTATCTTCATGCAACAGACCGAGATTTTTAGGCTGATTTGCCACGTTACTTCGCCTCCTTTGCTTTTTGAATATTCTTAATTTCAAGGCTTTCTACAAATGCCTGAACACGAGTTCGTAGCTGACCGGATGCACTTGCCGTATACTGTCTGTCAACCGAAACCGACGGAATTCCGAATTCATTTGTTATTATATGTGATGCAAGTGCCCTTTCGTATCCCCAGTATTCACAAAACTTTATCTGCTCATATATTACACCGTCTGCGTGATACGTGTTTACAAGGTCACGAACATAGGTTTTTCTTCCTTGCACCTTTTCCTTGCTCATATAGCGTGGACATTGGCATGTTTCCATATAATGCAATACAATCTGAGATAAAACATCATCGGTATCGTTAAGTTTTATTTCTTCTCTGCCGGGAAGCGAACCGAAGCAAAAGCGATCGGCAACTACAAGAGCACCGGATTCTTCGATAAGCTTTGTGAAATCCGGATCGTCCATTTCAGAACCCACGACAACAACTTTAGCACGATAATTTTTCTTTTCGTCAGGAACCCTTGTTTTAAGCTCCTCTGCGGTTTCTCTGAGCTTGTCGATTATCAAATACTTGGGGCAACAATATGTAACAAGATTTATGACGTGAAATTCATATCCCGTTATTCGCGGATTTTCCTCTTTGCGATATTCACCTATTTCTGTTATGAGACGACAAACTTCGTTATGCTCTTCAACAGCTTTACGAAGCATAGCATCGCTTGTATCAACACCGTAAACATCATGTAGCTTATCGAGCACCTTGACTCTCATCTGCTCTGTATAATGCCTTACTGTATGCGGCTCAATTTTAAAAGGAATATCGGCAATGGAAACGAAGAATTTATCGTTTTGTACAAGATTCAAAAGCATGAAATGCTCATATGTACGATTCATTTCCGAGCATGATTCCGAGCCTATAAGAGCGGAAAGGAAATTATAACCGCCTTCAATGCCGCGCTCCAAAAGAGCCTTGGAATATCCGCACAGATACGAACTGAGATAATAAGTTGCAATATCCATAGAACCTGTTCTCGGAGCTCTGAGTCTTACCGAAAAACAATTATCGACATTGAGCAGAACTTCCGGGATATGATAGCAGGTATACGCAATCGCTTTTTTGCCATCGCTTATTGCCCGCTGCACAAGTTCATTGTTTGCCTCCTGAAGCAGATTCTCAAAATAAATCAGATGTTTCAGATCTTTCATTACAGCACCCCTATTTTTGTTAAAGTCTCCCGTACTCCCTTTACCACCGGTGAAGATTCCGGCAAATTAAATACATTTTCGCCCTGTATATCAAACATAGCGAGATTTGTATCATTCGGAATATAACTGAGAACTTCAACACCGTCGATATTAATATAATCCTTTAAAGACTCGTCCGTCATACGATTAACTATTGCACCGATTTTATCATACATAACAAGATCATCGGCAACACCTTTTATTGTTTTTATTACTTGGCAGCCTTTTTTGCTGGGATCCGTTATTAAGATAAGATGCGTTACTCTCTCCATAACACGTCTGTTAATTTGCTCTATTCCCGCCTCACCGTCAATAACAACATAGTCAAATTCGTCGGAAAGTATAGAGATAACCTCTTTAAGATATGAGTTTATTTTACAATAGCACCCCGCGCTCTCTGGTCTTCCAACAGCAATAAACGAATATCCGTCTGTCTCGACAAGAGCATCGAAAATACGGTACTTGGCTTCGCCTAAAAGCTCAACGGCTCCTCTGGTATCGCCCTCGTCCACGGAAGCTATAATCTCTTTACGAATATCATCAATGGTCATTTTGACGTCTATTCCGAGAGCGGTCGAAAGACCTACTGCCGGATCGGCGTCTATGGCAAGTATCTTTTTATCAGGATACTTTTCTGTAAGGCACCTGACGATAGTAGCCGATAATGAAGTTTTGCCTACACCGCCTTTGCCCGCAACTGCAATAATTGTTGATTTACTCATTTCACATCACCGAAAATTATTATACATCTTTGTTTTAAAGTGTGCAATAAAAATTGTTAACATTTTGACAACTTTTTCTTAAAAAGAGCGGTGTTGTTAAACACCGCTCTGAAATACGGAACTGAAATCATTCCGAAATCTCAACCGATTCCGAACTAAAGATATCAGACCAATGCGAATAGTATTCAAGCTGCTTTAAAAGCTTTCGCGCCTGAATATACGCATATGCTTTTTTATGGAAATGATCAAGCTCTTTTGACGCTTCTTTAAGTGCTGCTGATTTTGAACGTATCTCTTATTGTTTTATCATAATGCACAAAATACCGTTGTAGTTCAAATGAAATATATTAAATTGTCAATAGAAATATCCGCCGCAGAGTTGCATTTAGACTTACAGGTAAAAAATCATAAAATAAAAGCATATAAAAGCATTTACAATATACAGAGGGATAAAGTATAATACCAATGATGTTTCAAAGAGAGGGATTTGGAAAAATGAAAAAGACACTAAACGGGAAATGGCAATTCAGAAAAGTCGGTGATAAGCTATACAAGGAAGCCACCGTACCCGGCTGCAACTATCTTGACCTGATGGCAAACGGAGATATTCCGGACCCATTTATCGGCCTTAATGAAAAGGATGTATACTGGGTCGGCGAAACAAATTGGGAATACAAAAAGACCTTTGAAATAACCGATGAAGAATTAAACTGTGATGATATACTGCTGACCTGTGAAATGCTTGATACAATATGTGATGTTTTTGTAAATAATATGCTTGCTTTTTCCGCTAGGAATTGTTTTAAAGCTTACAGCGTATCAATAAAAGAACGTCTTGATAAGGGTGAAAACGAAATAAGAATATTGTTTCGTTCCCCGGTAAATTATGTTAAAGAAAAATACAAGTCCTGTCCTACTCCCGTAAATTCAAACGGTCAGAACGGTATTGTTCATATACGCAAACCGCAATGCCATTTCGGTTGGGACTGGGGACCCGTATTGCCGTGCAGCGGTATAACAAAGGAAATAAGCCTTGAGTTTGTGAACGGTGCAAAAATTGAATATCTTTTTGCGTCACAAGCGCTCAATGCCGACGGTACTGCCGTTATCTCCGTAAGAGCCGATATAAAGGCATATAAAGATTACGAATGTTCGTTAAAGGTTGTATTGCCGGACGGCAGCACACTTGAAAAAAGCGGCACAGAAGCTGACTTTACAATAACCGATCCCGAGCTTTGGTGGACATACGAATTATCCGGCAAAACAGAGCAGCCGTTGTACGAAATAAGTGCAGCAGTAGTATCCGGCGGCAAAGAAGTCGATTCCACTTCTAAAAAAATAGGAATCAGAAAAATTGAATTAAACAGAGAAAAAGATGAATACGGAAGAAATTTCCAATTCAGATTAAACGGTGTCCCTCTTTTCATCAAGGGTACAAATTACATCCCGCCCGACAGCTTCATAACGAGGTTTACTTCCGACAAGATCGAATATTTAATTGACACAGCCCTGTTTTCAAATATAAATATGATACGCATTTGGGGCGGCGGATACTACGAAAGCGACGAGTTTTATAATCTCTGTGACAAAAAAGGAATACTTGTTTGGCAAGATTTTCAATTCGCCTGTCAAGCCTATCCGTTCTTTGATAATGACTTTCTTGACAATGTAAAAGAAGAGGTTAAATACAATGTAAAACGCCTCTGTCATCATCCCTCTCTCGCTGTATGGAACGGCAACAATGAAATTGAAGATATGCATATGGCTTGGGTACATATGCAAAAGTATGTCAAATGGACCGAGAAATTCTTCTATCATATACTTGAACCCGAAATAAGAAAATATGACAAAAACACTCCATACACACCCGGTTCGCCTGTAGGTGAATCTCATAACGTCGGAGTAGAAAGCGATAATGTAGGCGACACCCATCTGTGGGGCGTATGGCACGGTTTGAAGCCGATGAATTATTACCGCAAACGTATGACACGTTTTTGCAGCGAATTCGGCTTTGAAAGCCTGCCTGATATGAAGGCTATCGAAAAGTTTGCCAAACCTTCCGACTACTCTCTTTCTAGCGATGTGTTTAAATCTCACCAAAAATGTGCCAACGGCAATGACAAAATGATATATTATATTGCGTCAAGGTTTAATTTACCAAAGGAGTTCAAGGATTATGTCTATTTGTCACAGGTAACGCAAAACGAATGTATCGCAGATGCCACCGAACATTGGCGCAGAAACAAGGGCAGATGCAACGGTTCAATGTATTGGCAGTTTAATGACTGCTGGGGTGTATGCTCTTGGTCAAGTCTTGATTACTATGGCAATTACAAGGCCTTACAATACGGTGCAAAGCACTTTAACGCGCCGCTCAGCATATCGATTGAGAATACAAGCGACTATATACGTGTTTTTGTGCTGAATGATTTAAACGAAAGCAAAACAGTTGATGCGGAATATGAAATATTTGATTTTGAAAACGGAACTCTTGAAACAAACAAAAAAACATTAACCGTCGGTGCCGTAAAAAATTCTGTTGTTTTTGATTTAAATGTTCCGTTCATTTGCTCGGAATACGATAAAAAAAGAACAGGCATTGCAGTAAGACTTTATGAAAATAGTGCCCTTATTCAGCAAAAAACTGTTCTTTTCTGCCGCGAAAACGAGCTTCGCTTGCCAAAAGCCGAGCTTAAAACCGTTTTTGAGGAAACGGCAGACGGATTGAATGTTACTGTATCATCCGACAAATATGCTCGCCTTGTCAAAGTTGAAAGCAGCAAAAGCACTTTGCCGTTCAGCGATAACTTTTTTGACCTACTTCCGGGTCAGAAAAAGACTGTAACGATTAAAAATGACATGTCTATTTCAACTACCGAGCTCAGAAACAGTATTACGACATACTCCCTCTCGGACATACCGTTCAGTAATAATAAGCTTGATACAAAGTTTAAACAGCTCAAGGTCTTTTTATCACCGACAAATATATCAAACGCTATATACCACGGCAGACTTACAAAGGATGCCGAAATTACCGAATAAGCTAAAAAAGAGTCTCAACGGTTGCTATAAGCAATCATTGAGACTCTTTTTATTCAAGAACAATTTTAAAGCATAACGGCAAGGTCGTTTGCGGAATTTCCATAAGTTTAAGTTCCATATATTTTTCGGTTCGGCTGATTATTATCGGTGAGTGATTACCGAGGAGCTTTACCGAATATACAATTGCGTCCTGCGTTATCTTTTTAAAGTTCTTAATTCTTATTACACCGTCATGTGTCGGTTTCATTTGGAAAACGTAGACCGCTCCGTCCTTATATGTAAAACGAAAATCCTTTTCGGTATACTTTTTTGTCTTATTATCCTTAAAGGATCCGTCCTTTGTATTGACTTTTCCTTCGCCGAAGGTTTTCCACGGAACCGTATCGTATATCCCCTCACCGTTAGTCTTCAGCCAATCGCCGATTTCATTCAAAACCGCAGTTTCTTCATCTGTAATCGTACCATCGGGTTTCGGGCCGACATTTAAAAGCATAACACCGTTTTTACTTACAATATCGATTAAATCACATATAATATGGTATGCCGACTTAAACTTGTTATTTTTGGTATATCCCCATGAATTTTTTGCTATTGAAGTGCAGGTCTGCCACGGTACGGGCGAAATATCTGTCAAAGCTCCCCGTTCAACGTCAAACGTAGCACTTCCCGGAGCAAAAGCCTGAAGCTTATAATTTATCGTAACTTCGGTTCCCCATTCTGCGGCACGGTTATAATAATATGCCGCAAATTTCTTTAAATACGGTTTAAACGCCCTGTTATGTATCCACCAATCAAAGTAAACAACTTTCGGCTTGTATTTATCTATCAGCTCACATATGCGGACAAGCCAATCTTTTAAGAAATCCTCCGTCGGAGGTACAGAACGGCAGTTTGATGCCGTCACACCCATTTTATCGTATGACAGCTCCCTACAATAATAAGCAGGTCCGTAAAAGTCGGCATATCTTTCATCGCACACATCGCTGTCAAATGTTCTACCCATATTCATAAAGAAATAATGTTCGGCGCGATGATTTGACGCACAAAAGGCAAGTCCGACATTTTCCACAGCCGTTTTCAGTTCTCCGAGAACATCTCGTTCCGGTCCCATATTTACACTGTTCCAACGGTTAAACTCGGTATTATACATGGCAAAGCCGTCGTGATGTTCAGCAACCGGCATTACGTATTTTGCGCCGCTGTTTTTAAAAAGCTCCGCCCACTTTTCGGGATTGAAGTTTTCGGCTTTGAACATCGGTATAAAGTCCTTATATCCAAAGTCCTTTTGATTACCGTACTTTTCACGGTGGTGACGATATGCCGGCTTTGATTTATCATACATCTCACGCGAATACCACTCATTGCCGAATGCAGGTACGCTGTAAATTCCCCAGTGAATAAAGATTCCAAATTTAGCATTCTTATACCATTCCGGTGTTTTATGTTTACATAAAGATTGCCAACTGTCTGTATAAGGTCCCGATTCGATAACGTAATCAATTTGTTTTAAATAATCCTTTTCTGTCATAATTTTTCACCCCCAAAAAATCTCATTGCTCAATATAATACTTTTATGTGAGAGAATCATTATCCTGCGGAAGTGTTTTTTTCGACGAAGAAACGATGTTCTTTTTTTGCTCGGGACTTATATTTTCCGCCTGTTCCAAAAGATCGAGGCGGCGATTTATCTTCTTTTGGTTTTCAAGAACAAGATCCATCTTTCTGTGCAAATCATCGATTATAAGTTCACTTTTTAAATTGACTTTAAAATCATTTTCCGCACGCTCTCTGTCCTTGGCCTCCTGTCTGTTTTGGCTCATCATAATAAGCGGAGCCTGTACTGCCGCAATACAAGAAAGCACCAAATTCAAAAGGATAAACGGATATGCGTCAAAAGCCTTATCTTTAAGTACTATATTCAGAACCATCCAAATAACCATTATAGCTATAAAGCTGAATATAAACGCCCAACTTCCGGCAAAACGCGCAACAGCATCCGCCGCACGCTGACCGAAAGTGAGTTTGTCGGTTTTATCCGAATCCTTAGAAAGCTCGGTGTTGATAAGCTGATGTATCAGTTCCTCATCCGTAAATTCCTTATCCGTAACGTCAAGCAATTCCTTTACTATTCTGCGGCGTTCTTTTTTGTTGCTCATAATTTTTAACCCCTTTCACGTTTTCATATATTAATTATACTAAACACCTGTTACGATGCAAGAATTTCTCAACAATCAAAAAACAAACGAGCTTTTTGGGGAAATGCAACAATATATTCCAAAAAGCTAATTACTTTCGCTCAACAATAATTATTATTTTATCACATCTTACTTTCCGATTCTACAAAAACAAAAGCTAATAAAACTAAAAAAGGATTTAGCTTATGCTAAATCCTTTTATGGTCGGAGTGACAAGACTTGATTTTTCCTTGATGCCCGAAAGTCCTTGATATTGCGTTGTTTTTCGATGTTTTAAAAATTGATTTTTTAGTTTTACTGCAGTTTTACTGCAATTTATTGCGAAATATTTTTTCGTAAAAAAGCAAGCAAAAAGAGCCACATCGGTACTGATTAAGAATGTATCGTTGTGGTTCTTTTTTTATCTAAATAAAAAATCTGCTACCTCAAAAGAGAGATAGCAGATATAAATTATTTAATATTTAATATGTTTTTACGCCGAAAAAAATCAAAACAAAGACATCTGTATGAAAACAGGCTCAGATGATTGATTTCTGTTTTCAAGACAATTTTTAACCCTTTCCACGCATTCTTTGAAACTATTTAATTTCATTTTCCTTGTAGCTTCACGATACAATCTCATGTAAACAAGGTCGTTTCTTTCTATTGCGTCTTTAAGCCATTTTCTATAAGAAATGACCGTCGAAAAATATGTTTTTTCTTTTTCTTTATCTGTCAAATCATCTTTTACCGAAAGAAGATATTTGTAGTTTTCATCTTCTTCCATAGCTGAAAGCGTTTCTTTTGCCTCTCTGATGATTTTTTCGGGGTTTGCCATATAATCATTTGAAACTTCTTGCGGAATTTCAATCTTTTCATATTCCTCAGGAAAAGATAATTCTTTGTGTTCTTCCACAAGTTTTTCAATCTTTCTTTTGGCAAAATAAATATGATTTCTCACAAAATTTAGGTTCACGCCGTCGCAGTAATTCGGGTCAAAACAACCGTTTCTATATAAATCTTGCCAACGGTTATAACGCTCAACTAATTCTGCAACAGCTTCTTGCATCTGTTCTTGTGGCGTTTTTGATTTTTTAGCCATAATTACTTACCTGTTTTACCTTTTCTTTTTTCTTTTTCTCCCAAGCAGGAACAATCGGCTCAGGTTCTTTATCGTAACCGTTTCCGATACGAATGCCCTCGTTATACATCTCATCGTAGCTGTCAAAACCGTTTTGAAAGGCTACAATTTCTCGGTAATCCTCAATCGGAACTTTACCGATATTGGTTGCTACCATATCACTTCTTTCGGTAGTTTCAATGAGTGCTTCCATTGTCTCAGGCGTACACTCTGTATAATCAGGTGTCTGACTGAAAGCATTTTCAGCTTCTTCAAACCACTCAGTACCTACATCTGCAAGCGTTTGGTCTGCGATACTGCCGAGATAATCAAAGAAGTCATCTGTCGATTTGTGGGTTTTTGCCGCTTCTTTGATTTCATCAAAGGAGAATGTACTTGTAACATATTGACCTCCGGCATTACTGTCGGGGTTATAGTACATCCAAGTTACATTTTCATTGTCCCGGTCGATAAAGAAGGCGTCGTCATAACCGGTTATCGGACTGAAATCCTGTACGGTTTCGGTATCGTTTTGAGCCTTATTTTCGCCTGTAACGGCTTTTTCTTCGGCTGAGTTAAATCTCATAAAGTTCTCCTTTCAAATCGCATTACAGCGACCGTTATTTATAAATCTTCCCTCTGTATATAGCGAAGCATAAGGCGTAGAGTAATTACCTCATCCGGCATAAGAGTAGGATAATCCTCATCAGCATCATAGAGACAAATAAACTCTTGCGTCATCCAATCTATTACCGATTCCGGAAGATGGATGCCTGCGTCATACTTGAAGCAAATTAGTCTTGACATTTTGTCAAGTTCCTGTGAAACTTCAAAGACTCTTTTTTCATTATTTTTAGCCATGATTACAGTTTCTCCTTCTCTTCCGTAACCTTTGACATTATAAATTTGTTGAAAGCTATAAGCTTATCGCATTCAGACAATGTACAATGCCTATATTTTTCTTTGAGCGGGCAATCTTTTTTGTAGCAAAGACGATAACCCCAACTGTCTTGATAATCAAAAGGACATTTTTCACCATAGCGAGGTAATTTATCAACAATAATTTTCATTACTTATTCTCCTTGTCAGATATAATTCGTCCAAACTTATATGTGGCAGTCAACAAGCGTTACCACATAATCAGGATTTTCTTCTGCGAACTTTTTAATGATGCTCTGATAAGACTTATACCATTCTCTTTCTTCGTTCGCTGTTGCCGAGCTGATACCAAACCAGCCCATTGTTCCCGGTTCAAGCCATTCGCCATCCGGCGTTAAGATTGAATATGTAGAAAAAGTGGAATTGCGAAGAGCATAAGTTTCTTTATCACCATAAAGTTTTTTCAGATATTCTTCTGTATAAAAACAAAACGGCTTTTTTTCGCCTTCTTTAAGCGGTTCTTTGTCAACAACAATCTCCCAAAAGCGACGGTTTATTTTCATATCTCTTTCGTCCGGTGTAAAATCAATTTCACCGATTTTACAAGAATTACAAAAAACGCCACTTTTCGTTTTTATAAAGTTGTTCCAGCGACCGCCGATTTGAAACCAATCCCACTCTGCGTTCGGATTGAAATAGTATCCGAATACAGAGTCTTCATCAGGAATATTTTCATCTTGCTTACACTTACAATATCCGCAATATTCTGCGTATTCTCCGAGCGTCATAATTTCCTTTGCAGGAACGTCAGCAAGAACACCGCCTTTTTCTATGTAATCATAGAGTATATATTCTGCGTCGAGTCCGTTTCCTCCGAAACTTATATAGCTTCTAAACTGTGTCGGTGTTTCACCGTTTTGATTTTTATAGTATTCCTCTTTGGAAACTTCCTTTGCGAATATTTTATCGCCACAGTCATAGTATTTACCGTCCGGCATTTTTACTCTTTTAGCCGTATCGGTGCTATATTCTTTTTTTAATTTATCTGTAAAATCATAAAATTCAAAGAACTCCTCATCCGTTTCGCAAAACGGTGCTAAAATTTCATCAATATCAGCACCTTCCTTGTGAATTACTAAAGTTGCAAAATGCGACATATTTTATCCTCCTAATATTTAATCAATTACTTCTTGTTTTTCAATGGAAATGTTAATGTGGTCCGTACAGTAACAACCATCTCGGTAAGCGCATAAACTGTTTTCGCTTTCTTCTACTACCAAATCTTCATTTTCCAAATCAACAAACAAGTGGTCGTTTTCCTTGCTCTCTTTTACTGTGTCATCGAAGTATTTTTTCGCTGACTTGTAATTTGAAAAGACTTTTACAAAAACATCACTTTCCATTTGATAAACAGATTCGTCAATAACAACAAATACTTTCAATTTTTTACTCCTTTTCATTCTTTGAAGTATGATATGTACCACCCACGATGTCTTTTGCAGAGTTCGTGCAGTTCTTCGTCGGAATAGCCAAGGCAAAGAGCTACCACAAGTCCATCTGCATCTCTAACGCAAGGTACAATTCCCGGCTTTTTAGAGTATTCTTCCCAAGTCATTACGCTACTCCTTTCTTACTTGCTCTCACCGTACCAATGCAGATTACTGTTGTTTAGTCTTAACAGTTCTTTCGGCTGTTCGTTGCTTTTAAAGTCAATATCAAACATTTCTTCGAGTGTATCGCAAACATTTTCGACACCCTCAATGCTGAAATTGTAATCAGCATAAATTAGCCTGCCATTTACAAATATAACCTTTCGCGGTTTTTTTCCATTATGATTGCAGGGGTAGTCATAACCAACCTTGCCGTTATCGTATTCCACATTGCAACGCCACCATACATTTAACTTATCTTTATTATTTTGTAAGTCCGCTGCGTATGTTTCCGAAGTTGTAGCAAGGACTAAATCGCCCCTGCTGTCTGTGACTGTGATTTTAACCGTGTTATTATTCATTGTCTTGTAACTCCTTTATTGTGTTGCACTCAACCGCTTCAACTGTCTGCGGCTAACTCTCACCGTACCAATAGCTGACAACCTCAGAATAATCAAATTCTTCATCATCTTGATAGCAGTTCGGTCCGAAAACTTCGTCTTTTGGCTTCAACGGAAAACGATAATCTTCCATATCGTCAAAGATGATATATTCTTCTACGATTTCAGCATCGTATGGTATTCCATCGTAGCCTTCAAAAACTGTTTGAATATCATACACTTCAAAAGTCTGCATATTAACTTTACAAGGTGTAAGATATTCTTTGCCGCTAATATCAACTGAAACAATATTTGCGTCCAAAGGTGAATCATAAAATTTCACTTTTGTATCCGGAACAATTCTTGCTTTAGTCAGCAAAGTATCAACGTACCAACCGCATAATGCTACCAAAATATCGTCGGCATCGTCGGTTAATAGTGCTTTCAGCAGATTGTATCCTATACTTTCGTATGTATCCTCATCGCTTGCAATTTCCTGCTTGATGGTTTCTGCAAAAGCAGCATACATATCCGGTGTGCCGTTGTTAATAAGCTTTTCAAGTAAACATTTATTCATTACGGTCATCTCCCTCTTTTTGATACCGATATAAATTTTCAATCCAATCGACCATATCGTCCCAACGCTCAGAAAAACAGTCGTCACACGAAAGCCATTCATCGTAAAGGAACGCTAACGGACGCCTAAAGCTATTCAGCCAACGAACAACATCTGTTTTTATATCACAGATGTTATTAACAAGCAGCTCGTAATAATTCTCATAAAAGTTAATCACGTACCAGTCGTTGTATATTTCCTTTTTGGTTTTGTCTTCGTAGGATTTCCGAAACTCTGTGATTTCCGCATCGAGCTTGGTACGAACTTCCTCGTCAATCTCCGCAAAGCAAGCCATCCTATCGTTTTCTTCGTCATAAAGAAAATGTTCGCATTCCTTGCACTTTTTTTCTTTTGTACAAATGTAAGCCATTGTTATTCTCCTTTCAATTCTTTCACTTTTTCTTCAAACTCATCTATCGCTTCGGATGCCCAATCATTTTTATCTCCTCGATAAAGTGCATCCTCAATATTGTAAATACAATCTTCGGCAAGTTTTTTTATTGTTTCCTGCTCTTTCAACTGACTTTTGAGTTTTTCGTTTTCTTCAAAGAGATTCTCCTTTGTCATTGAATAACATTCCAAAGCAAATCCCTTGTGGCAAAAGCCCGTTTTATCTGAAATATAATCAGACATTTCAAGAACCATTTTTTCCATAGCTTCTTCGACTATTTCTTCAGGAACATCAATTTCATTCGGCAAAGAAAAGCCTTCTTCAACATCTTCCTTATCGACATCCCATTTGATTTTAGTTACTTTGAATTTTACATTCATTTTTATTTCCTCCTTATTCTTCAAATCCAAGCATGCTGTAATAATAACTATGCTCATCTTCGTCAATGTTTTTGATGTCATCCATCGCTTCAAGTATAAGCTTTGCGATAGTGAAGACATCATAGTTTTTCTTAGCTTCTTCAGGCGTGAGATTTTCGTTCTCACTTCCTATGAAGTAAAACCAATAGTCTCCTATTTGGCAAGCCAAGCAGCCGTCATTCGGATTGGAAATAAGTTTTACAGTGCCATTCCACAATCCGTTTACAATTTTATGAATTTTACAATCTTCGTTCATTTTGTTTCCTCCTTAAAAAATAAATTTAATAAAAAACAAAAAAAGAGCCGCAGCAGTGTATTTTACACTTACACTGATACGACTCTATGTTTTTTCTTTTAAAACAAAAAAATCTGCCACCTCAAAGAGATAGCAGATATAAGTTATTTTTAAATTTTTATTATACAATTATTATATCACACATCACATAAAAAGTCAATAAACATAGCAAAAGTAAATATCGTCGTTAATAAGATTTTCAACTTGTTCTCTTGTCATATCACAAACAAGTAGAACTGTGTCAATAATAATCTCGTGGACCTTTTGAATAGTTTTTGGTTCATCTTTTTTCATTTCCCACGGATATTTACGAGGATAGAACAAATAATCTTCGTCTTCGCTCGACCCGGACTCGAATAATACATTCATACAGGCAAGCATTTCACAGATATTGCTGTAATACCAGCCGAGACAAATATATCCGTCTACGATTTTTTCCAAATCGCCAATATCGTTAATGTCTTTCGTATCATTCTCTATGTTTCCCAAATCGGAAGGATGTAGCTTTTTGATACACTCAATGACTTTTTCTGGATTGACAAACGGTGCAATACTGCTCGCTGTGACACCAATGCCTTCGACTGTATAATAATTAAAACTCATATTTTATTTTTTCTCCTTTTTTTACTTTCATTTTCAACACCACTTTTTTAAAATTTTTATATCTTTCTTGCACTGTGACAGCATTGCAAGAATTTCTTTTTCTTTTGGGGATAAATATGTTCGTCCACAAAAAGAATCAGCCAATTCGTTATATTCAACGAATTGAGAAACAAGGCTATCAATATAACCTTGTTCAATAGGAAGTTTCAATTCTATCACTCTGACTGCAAAACTGATTTTATAGCAAATAGGTTCAATTTTGCTTAATGTTTCATCTACATTAAGTGATTTAAAAATGTATTTCCCATTTTTGATTTTTTTATTTTTGCCTATTTCTGCTACATTACAAACAAGTGAAGAACCACAAACCTCAGCTTCATCAAAAACACAAGCCCTGTCATAAATTTGAGCATAATCACAAATTTTGGCTTTGCCACAAATTTCAGCAACACCGTGAACTTGTGCGTTATTGTAAATTTGTGCTTTTCCGGTAACAACTGCGCATCCGTAAATTATTGCATTGTTGGAAACTTCGGCAGCACCGCAAATTTGTGCAAAGTCCTCAACCAGAGCGTTTTTACGAATCACAGCATTCCCAAAAATTTTGGCGTGTTTATAAATTACAGCATCATCAAGGACTTTGGCGTTATCGTAAACTTTAGCATTATTACGAATCCAGCAATATCCCTCTTGTGAGAGATTATTTTCGGATTCGACATAACCGCCTAAATCGCCCTTGAAAACTGTTTCTCCGGTAACGGTATTGAAACCCCTTAATGCTTTTATGCGATAAAGCCTTCTTCCGTTGTGAACAATGCTTTCGCTTTTTACAATTTCATATTTTTTTGTTGACATAGTTTTCCTCCTTTCTAAAATAAAAAAAGAGCCGTAACAGTACAAACTTGTACCGATACGACTCTGAATTTTCCTTTTAAAATAAAAAAATCTGCCACCCCAAAAGAGATAGCAGATATAGATTATATTTTATATTTATATTATAGTGGAATTATACCATATTATCCACCTATTGTCAACGCTGTAAGCAAAATCTTCTTGGAAAGGGAACGTCCTCAAAATGCGAAATGCTGACTTGCGTTTTTGTTTTAAAAAACTTCAACTGAAGTTTTTTTGCTTTTTTTATTTCTGTTGACAATACCACGCTAACGTGGTATTATATAAGAGAACTAAGGGACACATTATGCACCGACAGGATTTGCGAGATTGAAATAAAAGGAGCTTGTGGTTAGTGGCAATTAACATTTATATTGATAAGGTCGGACATTCCGCCCTTGAAAAATGGACCCCGACGCACAAAGATACTGTTTTATATTACGCGAGGGATGAATTCCGATTTTTCAACAAATTTGTTTTAATTTTCGAAAACGCTTATAAAGCGTTTTGCGAAGTAAAAAAGCAAGGATACAAAATAAATATCGTTAACGAAGAAGGCACCGCAATCAAGTTGTTTGTTGAATTCGATAAAAGTGAAAAAAACGACTTCAACATTAAATATAAACTTCTTAAACCCTTGGAATATGAAATGTTAAACGAGGTTGTGAATACGGTCATTACAGTTGCATCTGATGTTAACGCCTTGTTTTTTGAGCTTCAAATTCTGAATCGAAAAGTTGATTTATATCCAAAGGACCAAAATTGGCTAATCAGAGAGTTGAACAATAAACCAATACTCGTTCCTGTCGGCTCGCATTTGTCGCCGGAAGGTGTTTTCGGCGTAAAAGGGCACCTTCGCCACTATAAGAGCGGTAAAACAGTATGGATTGATGATTATGTTAAAGGAGCTGACAAGAAATGAAAACGCTTAAAGAAAATGGACTTGAAAATATTAACTTTGACAAAATAGCCATAAACGAGCACTTTATCTATATGGGCGAATCGTTCGAGTTTTTTGCGATTAAGGTCAGTGACGATTACGCGGTTTTTATAAACGCGGACGGAAAATTTATCTGCGCCAAAGCGTTTAAGAATTGCTTATCAATAGGCGCAGGCGTTGTCTCAGAATTTCCAACCTTTGCCGAAGCCGTCGAGGCTTGCGGAGCAGATATAGTCGAGCGCAGCGAAATTGCGCTTTACGGTCACCAAGATAAAATGATGTCCGTGTCTGACTACGCCCGAAAGCACGGGGTTGACCCCTCGACCGTCCGCCACAAAATAAGTAGAGGGTTGTTACCGGCAGTGAAGCTTGGGAAAATGTGGCTTATTAAAGAAAGCGAGCCGTGGACCGACCAAAGAAGGAAAAAATAAACGCTCTTATAAATTCGTGAAAATTAAATTATAAATAACAAACCCCACCGATGACACTTGCCGCCGGTGGGGTTTTGATTTAAAAATTTTGATAATAAAAAAACGGTGCCATGGCTGGGATGGCAGGATTATTTCCCAGCAACGAAGAACATAAATATAATAGTTACCATAAGACCGATTTTCGCAAAAGGCGAACACGTTCCTATTACTTGGAAAAGTCCAAGATTATCCGGTGTTACCGGAAGAAGCATCAAAGCTAAAGCGGAAGCGAAAACAGCTATGCTGAACAACGCAACCAACACGTATACCGTTTTGCACACCTTATCTGAGCCGTCAACAAACACCTTGATTAACATATCGGTAAAACTTTTCTTCTTTGCCACAAGTAACACCTCCTTTTCAGTCATCGTATGGCTGTAATTCTTCGTAGAAATATTTGTAGTAAATTTCGTTGTCTTTTTTGTTCTCTCGTGCTTTTCTGAACGCTGCGTCTTTTTGTATATCCTGTATCAACCGAAATTCCGACTTATCGCCGTTGGTCTGGAAGAAAATCGAGAGGAACATCTTAATTTTACTTTGATATTTCCTTGGCGGTTGTTTTTCTTTTGCAAAACTTTCGGATTTTACAATTGTGTTTCTGTCAGGATACAAAACGTCTACATCGTCAAACACCGGTCCTACACAGGCGTAACAGGGGTCTGATATTAACCGTTCACAATGGAAATCACAGTAATACCTTTGCAGAAGGAAAAGTATGATTTGCAGCCGTCCGGCACTTAATTCTATATTGTTTTCGTCGCACAAATACATAATATATTTGCTGACTTGTGTTGATGTAAACATAACTTTCCCTTTTACCCTCTTTTACCTTTTTTACGACCAATGTGTATCTTTTGCGGTCCACAATTCTTTCTTGTTTTCTTTTGCATCGTCCTTAATTTCGTCGAACACTTTTGAATACTCGACATTAGGGTCTATCTGCATTGTTGTGGCGTAGCCCTCGTTTATAAGCATGGCATTAACCATATGAGAAACTATGTATTCCTTATCGCTCTGTGTGTGGTCGGTGTCCCATAGATATGCGAGAGTTCTTCCGTACTTATCTTCTCTTTCAACATCATATTCAAGAAAGTAGTCTTTTCCTGCTTCCGTTTTACTCTTCAAGAAAGCAGAAGCTGCCTTCCCGGATGCCGTATTTTTCGAATTGTCTGGGTTAACACTTTCGGGTGTATCTATACCTATCAAGCGAACCCTTACATTGTTACCATCATCTTTTCGAACGATAACCGTGTCACCGTCCACTACCCTGATAAGTTTGACTTTTTCTAAATTCGTCTTTTCAGCTACAACCGTCTGAGTTGTCTCGCTTATTGGCGGCTCATAGCTTTTCGGCGTATTTTCTTTTCGGAGCAAAGAAAACAGAGCGACAAATACTGCTATAACTATAGCACAGACGATAACATTTCGCAAATGTCGCATATTATTTTCCCCTTGTCTTTTCTATTTTGCTTATCTGTTCTTCCATAAACCCGTCTTCCGCACACCTCTTGGCAATATCGCGGTTTTCGTATAGCGGGCAGCTTTTTCTTTTGTAGTCTGAACATACTATATTGTATATAGCTCCGGGCAATGGGCTGTCTGCCAACGCACACTTGATTGCCCCGTATTCGTTGGTTATGAAGAAACCTTGAAAGCATTTGCATTTACTTCCCATGCCTTCCGCTGTACCGGCAGGAATAAAATTCGTTTTATCCGTAATCATAGGTTTGTTATCAACCCAATCGGATGTAAGTCCTGTTTTTTCAATGCTTTTCTTCAACTCATCAAACTGTCTCTTAAACAACGAGACGGCCGTATCGTAATCAATTTTGCGTGTCTTTACTGCTCTTCTCATCATCTTGCTTTAATACCTCTTTTTTCTTTCTGATTGTAGTGATAGGATTTACCTTTCTGTTTATATATGACAAGAAAGCTCGCCAATTTGCCCTTTTTGCGCGATTTTTTCAAAAAACTTAAAAAAAAAAGAAAGCCAACACCTAAATAGTGCCGGCTTTCGAAAAAGACGTTTAGACATCGGAAACCCTTTTAGGATTTCCATTGTTTCTCTTCGTATTCTTGTAAATATACGCCACCGCGTATGATTCAAAATTCTTTTCTATAAAATCATCTATATTGCACGGCTGTGCCACAAGCACGATGTCAAGGTCTTTGTCGGTTTTATGTTTCATAACCGAATTCCACTGACGAGCTGAGATAACCTCATCCGTCTCTGCGTTAACAAAGGCCGTTCCGTATCCGGTTATCTTTGTAACTGTAAACCACTGACCGTTTTTCGTTTTTACTCCCCAACCGTTTTTCAAGAACGACTTCTTGAAAGATGTAGTGTCGGAAAGCTTAATTGTTTTCGCATCCATATGAAGTGATGCATTCTTCGCCTTTTTTGATGATTTTCTATTTGTTGTCATAATGATAAAAACTCCTTAAACTAAAATTATCTACCACGGTAGATATTAAGTGACAAGCTTGTGAACAAAATCAGAAAACATATGCGTCGTTCCACGCAGCGTCGTTTTTGTTAATTCCATACTCGTCGTATGAATAGTCATCACCGAAATATTCGTCTCCTGCACAAGCAAGGACAGACTTACGGCTGAACGCTCTGTTTTCTTCCTCCATGTCGAACACGTATAAAATCTCATCATCAATAATGTTTTTTCTATCTGTTGTCATAATAATAATTCTCCTTAATTTATTAAAGTTGCGAAATAAAATTGTTTAATGCCGCAGTGACTACTTAGATAATCACTGCGACGATTTTTTGCGTAAAAAACACAAAAAGCCGCATTCTCTAAGGAGAAGGCGGCTGATATATTATACTTGCCATATTACTACAACAAGCGGTCTTCAAAAGACCATAACAGCCGCCTTTACATATGACGGTTGATAAAAAAAATAGCTGCCATCATTCACCAATCGTGAAAGATAGCAGCATCTACTACAGTAGAAATTAAGTAAAACTTATAAACAAAAAAGCTGACAGCCCCTAAAGAGGATGTCAGCAACAAATTACTTTTTAATATCTTTATTATATCAATATGATACCATAGTATTTATTTCTTGTCAAGCAATTAAGACGAAAAAACGGACGACAAATATCGCTTTCGGCACTTTACATAAATATCATTAAAAGCTTTAGTACATCTTAACGAACAGACTCTTTATCCATTGAGAAAACTTCATGCTTTTAGTCTTTATTGTTACAATATCCGTAAAATCAGAATAGTTCTTTTCTCCCGTTTCTTCGTTTATCATATACGTTCTGATTTTAACCTGATATGTCTTTTTATGCTTAAAGTTCACTATTTCATAGTAACTCCCCGTTGTCTCGCCGAGAAAAACATAATCCTCATCGGAAGTTTCTTTTTTACCATCCTTTTTAGCAGCATACACTTCATATCCGGTAAAGCCTTTAACAGCAGTCCAACTTATCGTTATAGGATTTTCTTTCTTGCTTTGCCTTACTTGAAGCTTCATAACATCCGTTATTTCATATTTTTTTGAGGAATCATCGTTGTTCTTTGAAAACAAATCTTCAACAGCTTGGCTAAAATCATCCGAAGGTAATTCTATAACATCACCCTCGTTTTCAGGGACGTTGTTTACGTCGTTGCCGTCCTTGCCGCTGCCGTTGCTGTCGTTTGAAACGGTAACAGTATTTCCCGGTCCCGCAGAGCCGCTGTTTCCGTTTCTGTGAGTGCCCGAAGGTACATATGTATTACCGTTTGATACATTTGCTACCGTAACATTACAGTATGCCGTTATATCGCCGTTTCTGCAGGTTATAGTCGCTGTTCCTACTCCGTTACCCGTTACACGTCCGCTATTGTCAACCGAAGCTACCCCGTTATTGTTGCTGCTCCAACTGACGCTCTTATTTGACGCATTACTCGGATGCACCGAAGCTGTTAGCTGCGCCGAGTTTCCAACACCCAACGTGACATTTGTCTTGCTAAGTGTTATGCCGGTTACGCCCTGTTTTACAACGACCGTGCAAGATGCAGATTTCTTGCTTCCGTCCGTTGTAACACACGTTATGGTTGCTGTTCCCGGTGCTATGCCGGTTACTACTCCGTCATTAACAGAAGCCACATTGTTATTACTGCTGCTCCACCTTAAACCTTTGGTTGTAGCATTTGAAGGTATAATTGTTATTGATAATCTCTGGCAGTTGCCCGTATATATTTCAAGATTGCCTTGCATGCTTATCGAAGATATTAACTGAGCGACAGTTACGGTACAAGAAGCAGACAAATTGCTTCCGTCTGTTGTAGTACACGTTATTGTTGCCGTACCGGAATTTCTTCCGGTAACAAGCCCGTTGTTATTAACAGAAGCAACGCTGCTATTGCTACTGCTCCACTTTAATGTTTTGCTTGAATTTGAGGGCATAATTATAGCCGATAACTGATACTGTCCGCCTGATTGGATTGTAACCTGACTGACGTTTATTCTTATACTTGTGGCCGCAGCAGAACTGACAAAGCAACACGTACATAGTAATAACGCAAGCGCAATCACAACAGATATAAACTTCTTTTTTTGAGTTTTAAAAATTCTTTTCACGCAACATCACCTGTCTGAAGTATTAAATCGGCACGCAAAAGAAGTTCGGCACACCGTTCTCGTTGAGCAACGGTATGTTGGGAAAATTTACGTGCCATACAATTCCGAAAATCGCAAAAACAGCTAACTGTATCGCTATCAAGCAAAATATTTTCTTTGTTGTTTCCATATAATCTTTTCTCCCTCATACTTTTACTGACATTACTTCTTGACGACAATCTCCGGATGACATATAAGGTACGCCAATTCTCTTTCGTCATTACACGGAACCCAAGCTTCGTTTTTTGCATCCGCCAAAAACTCTCTCATTCCGTTTTCGTTGATTCTATACGGGGTGTTTGGTAGAAACAGCAAAATACGGCTGCACTCTATGTAAAACGGTTCTTTTACCTTTACATTAAGAATTCTACATATGTTCGGCAAAGCATCATTTTGAGCCGCCTGAGACGTTCTGGCGGCCATTTCCTTGCGAACATCTTTAGGTTCATCGTTATTAACCGTCTTTTCGTTTTCGGCTGCAGTCGCAGTCGTTGTGTTCGGCGTTTCCGGTTTTGATTTTGTATTTTCGAGTAATTCAGACTGATGTTCTGCATCGCTGTTTTTATTTGTCTTATCGGGGGTAAGGTTAAGATAATGTTCTATAAGCTCCGTGAAGGTATATATCGTTATTCCTTTCTTTTCGTAGTAAGACTTTTGAGCCTTCATTACATTCTTTTCTTGCAGGAAAAAACGATAACAAGTTTCGCTTCGATATTTGTAGTATGTTATTATATTGCCGTCTTTTATAATCGGCTGGTCTTCGCTCCAATATCTCCCTATCGCGTGAAGACCTGATAAAAACACTTCTGCTTCTTCTCTTGTTTGGCAATTCACGGCAAAGCCGTCATATTCCTGTTCTTTCATGAAAAGCTTAATAGCATTTACAACATCTTGCGTGTCTATTTTTGATATATCAAATGACATTCTTTACGCCTCTTTTCTTTCCTTGTTAGCACACAAAACAAGGTCCTTCAGTTCTCTAAGTGCTTTTGAAATTTTGTTTGCGAGTTTTTCCTGTGCTTGAGACAAATCAATATCAAAGACTTTGCCATCGCCTATATTGACCTTACCTAAAGTTATTTCTTTGCCCTTTCGTGAGAACTTAACGATGGTTATTTCTTTGTAAATTGTTTCATTAACATCATCTGTAAACCACTTATAATCATCAGTCGCCCAATATGTTCCTTTAGGGAAAGTGAAATTCATGGTGTCAAACAGTTCTACAATTAACGCATAATTTAGCTCTAAATTAAAGGATTTTATTGTACCGACTTCTTGCGGATTATTAAGAGCTAAAATTTCTTCTCTGTTATTATTAAAGAAATCGCTAACAGTAAAAGATTTTCTTTTCATCTTAACGGCGTAATTGTTTTTAGGGCAATGTAAGAAATCGCACTGCTTACAGTCGCATTTAAAAGGATTTATTGTTCTGCCTATATCAAATTTTTGATTTTTAACAGGTATGTATTCTAAACTTGCCATTTTAATGCACCTCCATTTTAATTGTTTTTTGTTCTTTGTAACATTCACACATTTTGTCGATAGCGGTTTTCTCCCAATGACACCAAAATCTATCGCCATTTTCGTCCTCAGCTATAATGCCAATATCACTATCAGAAAACCAACCGTGTTTTATCTCAGATAATTGGAACCAACCTATCAAGGTTAACTTCTCTTCTCTAAGATTATTATACATTTCTTGGCAGCTGCGTCCTATCCAAGCATTCCACATTTCGTGATAACCATGGTCGCCCAAATATTCGCTGCCGGACAAAATGTCAAACACCTCTTTGGCAGCATCATAATATTGGGCGTTATATTCTTCATCGGACAACTCAACTTCAAATATAGCCGTTTTTGGTATTTCCTCAGAGCCTAAATTTGGTCTTGTTTTGTCGTATATTACAATACAGTCATCCTTTATTTCTTTTATATAGTCCATCCAAGGCATAAGAGTAGACTTACCGACTGTATAGCTAACGAACTGTTGATTTACCTGAATTTCACTCGCTGTCAATTTTTTCCTTTTTCTCATCATTCCTTTACCTCCTCAACCGCAAATAATGCAGATTTCAGATTTATCCAAATCTTACACGTGCCCTTGTATTTTATAGGACAAAAGTTTTCGCATGAACAAATACAACACGGATTGCTTTTCACAAAACGTATTGCTTGATTCGTTGAATCTGCAACGTCAACTTTGTATTTCCCGACCGTTTGGAACTTGGTTTCTTTCAAAATATTCCTTATCCCCTTTCTTTTCAAGCCGTTTGAAGCTTAATGGTAGCAGAACGCTTATTTTTTATGTTTTCTCGGTTTGACGACCTAAACATCATCAACAACATTTGAAGCGCTGAATACTTTCTATCACATCTTCGTGCTTTTTTAAAGCACTTTAACTTGTCTTCACGCGGACAATATACACCTACCGAATAGGGAATTTTGTCCTTCGTTAGGCAAAACACATCTTCAGGCATTACATAATAGTTGTAATCGCCAATGAAATTGTGTCCGTTTTTCGATAAAAAATCTTCAACCGACGACTTTATTTCAAAACAAAAGAAGTCCCCTTTTTCAATCCCACTGACCGTATTGTTAACAGGTTTGAATTGCATATAATCCACTCTTATGGCATTTGAAGTGTAATAATCAAATGTTACTTCTTTTGCAATGTATAATCGAGTGTCGTTATGCGGGTTGAGGTGTTGTTCGAGCAGTTTTGAAAGATGTTTGGTTGTTTCTTTGCGACTTTTATTCAAAAAATCTCCCCTTTTTACTTTTTTTATGGAGCGTTTTGGAGCAAGATAGGAGATTTGAACTCCCACCCTCAGTTTGGAAAACTGATGTGCTGACCGTTAACACTAATCTTGCATATAAAGGTAGGGAGCCAAGCTCTCCCCGTGCCATATTTAACGTGGTTTTTTTGACGAGATGGTTTCACCACAAACTCTCCGCTTGTTTTTACGGCGGCTTTTACGCAAGTCATACGAAAGTGACTACTTGGTTTTCACATCTATATATGACGAAAAAAACGTCTGATTTGCCCTTAAATGCAAAAAAACACCCCTACTTTCAAAACGAAAGGAGAGGTGTTTTGTTAATGCTATTAAATGTTAAAAATTTTTATCAAGATAATTCTTATAATATATTCCGAGAATTATTACAATTATAATAACAACAGGTGACACAAACAAGCCTATTGTCAAAACCTTTTGAAAAGCCATCGGCATACTCAAACTTGCAAAAGAAAGGATTAAAAATATAACATTCGGTATCATAGAAAAAGTATATATATGGTCTAATTTATCATACAATTTGGGGTCGGGAGCATTGCTTCTCATCCACGCACGAAAACTGTTTTGCAAGTTTTGTCTGCCTGTAGATTGTTGTAAAAGCTCGCCTCTTTTTTCTCTGACACCCTCTGGGGTTGATCCACCGGCTATACATACCGATTTCCACAATATTTTGCGGCTTAATGAAGTTATCACCTGCATAACAATAAAAAATACAAGATAAAAAATTACTCTGTTTTCAATATTCATAATTATTCCTCCAAACTAATCTCCTACATAGCCTAATTTTGAGGCCATTTTCAATACTTCGCTTTCTCTGTCTACTGTTGATATAGCATAGAATAATGTGTTATCGATTCTCATTAAATGATAATACATTCCATTTGCCTCTAAAGTCCAAAAATTAAAATTTGCTCTGCTCTCGCGGCCATTAACGCCCTCAACATAGTCGTCACCGTGAGGAATACTCGTTAGATACGACGCAATGCCGGAGAATTTGTTAGCCGCTATTGTACCACTGTCAAATACAACAAAATCAAAACGCAGTGAACTGTCTTTGTACGATGTACATTCTTTGTAACTCCACCCGGGACTTTCTGTAGTCCACTCAGCAATACTGTCATAAGCAGGGTATCCTTCTTCGTTCAATATAGTTGCGAATTGTTCGGTTGTTATTGACGGTATCGGAGTAAACGCTGCTTTCATCACCACAAAAGTGAGTATTCCCATAAATGACAGGGCTGCAAAAATCTTTAGTACATCTTTTGCAGTAAGCGTATATCCGTTGTACTTCACTTCTTCTCCACCTCCTTTATTTTTTCAACATAAAATTCTCGCATCTGTTTTCTTATTGATGGTTGTAAATAATATTCACTGTTTGCTACACCAAACACCATGTTTATGCACAGCTCATAGTCAGTATCATTAACTACACCATCGCGATTTATGTCCGCAGCCTCTAAATAAGCACCTGTTAGTTTTGTTGATGTGTTAATATGTAAGTCTATAACACTCGCATCAAACGCATCAACAATACCATCGCCATTTACATCCCCCGGCATAATAATTGTGTATACATCAATTACCGTATCTTCTTTTGACAAAATTTGTGCTTCTGCCCCGGTTGCGTTAATTAAACCACATGCATTTTCAACTTGATTTATACGTCCTCCTTCGGTAGCAGAAAAATAATCATCAATCTTGCATCCAGAAGGTAGCCCCCATAAATATTTGTTGGTCTTGTCTACAATAACATTTTTATTCGTAATCGCAACAATTTCACTGTAATCCAGTTTCATAAATCTTGCTTCAATAGTGGAACTTTCAGTCACAGGAAACGAATATTTTTCTTCAGCATCCATAATTCGTAACCCATTCTTATACCAGCCCTGAAATACATAACCATCACTTGGTATAGCTGAAATTTGTACTATCGTATTTTTAGCAAAAGTACCACCACCAACAACACGTCCGCCTAAAGTTCCGGATGTAACCGTAATTAGACAATCAGGCTCTACATAATATTTAAACGTGTTATTGCTGTAGTTCTCTTCGGCATCATCACTTTCTAACGATATATAGATAAGTTTTGCTTTATCAAACGCTACGGGGTTTGAATAAGAATCGTTTAACGTGAAAACAAAAGAACGTTCTTCCTTAGCTTGTATTACAGAAGCAAAATTTTCACCTATAACCTTACCGTTAAATTTATCTTCAAATAATTTAATAGTAGCTGATGATGCAGATGAATAACCATTATTTTGTACAACAACTTTGATTTGACGCAACGACCCATCTCTTATTTCTTCAACGCTTTTTATATTAAGGTCGGGTAAACCAACAATAAACGCAGATTGATTGTTAGTAATTTCATTATTTAAGTCGTCTGCTGGCGTAATCGTAATATGGTATTCCATTTTTTCTATAGAGGCCGGTAAAGTAAATGGTATCTCCAAATTACACGATTCGCCTATTCCAACTGACTTTTCAACAAAAGTTGATTGTACCGATGTACCGTTTTTATCCGATATTTCCACTTTAAAACTATCAATTGTTTTTGAGCCACTATTATATATTTTTGTTGAAAGCATAATTGATTTGTTTGGCTCAACAACACCGGTATATGTAGTATTAGGCGAAACGTAAATATCGTAATATTCTTCTTCCGATTTTTGAATTAGGCACAAATTTCCATGTGAATTATCACCGGTATAATCAGCATAGCAAAAAGCCAATTCAATATTTCCAGTTGAGTTTAAACATACATCCCAACCTCGTACAACGCCCAAATCTTTAGCCAACGGATAAATTGAACCGTAACTACCAGATATAGGTTCATACTTTATTCCTTGAAAAACCATACCACTTTCATCTTCGGTTTTCCAAACAATTGCTGTGTTATTGTTATTATCACAAACGACTTTAATTTGAGAAACACTATTATCTATACTTTTTATTTCCTGTTTGACATCAAAATTCCCATTTCGTGCAACCATAATTGAATTATCACTTAGCCAATACAAATTGCCATTAACAAAATTTACAGAATAGTCGGATGTTTCGCCGTTTGATAATTTTATGTTTCCCGTTCCACCAACAACAAAAATCTCAAATTTAATTGAATTAGAATTGACTTCACTATTATCTGCTTGCGTAGAAAACACAACAAAGTTATCTCCATCAATATATGATGTATCAACACTATTTATTGTCGATAAGTTTTGTGCCATTGTTTCAACTTGCTGCCATATACCAGATATGCATTGTTTCCTAAAAATCGAATTCTCACCAACAACAGTTAATGAGCTATTCTCACTATTTTCCTGCCATACTATTGATATATTATTTCCATCTGACACAATTCTTTGTGACATTTCATACTTATTGTTATTGGTCGTTACAGCTGTTGTATCAATAAACCTTGAGCCATCCCAATGAGTATAGTACAAATCCATATTGGCGGACATTTGTTCTAACGTAACATTTTCATCAAATTCTTTATTTGCATTCTGCCAAACAACATAAACTCCCCCGGTTCCGTCTGGATATATAGTAGGTTCAAAATCCGCTGTTCCGTCGTCGAAAATTGGTTGCGGGTTACTCCAGTTGGTACCATCATAAATACTATACATAAGTATAAAACGATTTTCCTCTGTTCTATCAGTTGCATCATCAACATACGTCAAAAACATTTTACCGTTATTAAGGCTTACAATTTTTGGTTTCGCATAAATTTGAAGGTTTTCCTTGAAAGTATTTGGAATGGTTCTTGCCATCTTTATATCCGTGCTTGCCGTATCTCCAACAGGTTTTATAAATTGTAAATCATTTGGAGAAACATTTAAAGCTTTTTCTGTTTTTGGATATATTTGCAAATCCACAAAATTCCAATCATGTCTTGCTCCCCAAGCTAATGCGTTCCATTCAAAAAAGACCGAAGCGCTAAAGTTTGCTTTAAAGTCGGTTTTAAAAGAATTCATCGGCAGCTTAAAATTACAATTCAAATCGCCACTCACACCCATATAAGCGTTCGCAACCAAAAGATTTTCCTCAACACCAGCACTTGGTTTTACAGAAAAATTCAAATCACCACTTACATTAACATTATTATTTTCATCAATGTTAAAAGAAAAACCATCTCGAACTGAGCCTTCAATTTGAAATTTTAAATACATTGTCGGAACTATTGTATACGTTGCGGTAGCCTTGGTTTCCCCCAAAAGAGCCCCGCCACCTTCTACAATTTGACCTTTATTGTTGATTGTCATATATCCAACTACATAAGACCTAAAATCAAATCCCGCTTTTAGTTTTTTGTCATATAAATCACCCTTTGTACCTGCTATTAGGCTATCTATTTCATATTTGCCTTTATCTATACTTGTAACTATTGTTTTAACTTTATGAAACGCCTCATTATATTTTCCTGCTTTTTCTCTAACGCCAAATTTACTAACCTCTTTTCCATAGACGTTAACTCCCATAAGCACATCTAACGAATCTGTCTCTATATTATGATGTGTTTCAATCTGTATGAAATCCCAATCGAATGATAAATTCGCCTGAAATAGCGGCACCTCTTTGCCAAATATATTTACTGTTGGTCCATACAAAACTTCCTCTTGTGTAGAACCAGTATTAATTGAAATTGAAGGGTCAGGATTGCTATCCAAGTTTGATACACCTTTATCGCGTCCCGAAAAAGCGTCCTTATCAATTTCAAAAGTTCCGTCTGAACTTGAAATAGATAAATAATTGCCTGATGAATCCTTGTCAGAAAACTGGTCAAAAGCCCAGTTGCTTGGCAGTCTGTATCCCAAATTTCCACTAAATCCCGTTGACATATCTCCGACAAAACTACTGCAAGCATAACCTTTCTCAGATACTCGAATACAGACGTTACGAGCACCATAAACGCCAGTTTTATATGAGCTGTATTTCATTTCTTCTGAAATTGCCTTGAAATAAGGAATTATATTAGACGTAATTTGGGAATCGATTGCGTCAAAATCTACTGCAAAATAAATAATTGTATTTTGGGGAAGTCCTAAAGCTTTTGCTGCTTTAATTGCTGAATTAGCATCGGATTTTCCTTGCTCAGAAGTAAAATAAGAGTCTTTTCTTGCTGTTGTTTGATATATTGGAAAGAAATTCAAACCTGCAGCAAGAATAATCTCGGCTTCAGAACGTGTTAATGCTTTACTAACTCCACCATTATAAGTACCTGTCAAATATCTTCCGATATATCTATATCCTTTTTCATATAAAGCTTCTGCTTTGGGCTTTGTTAATATTGTTGCACAGTCAGCAGCAATCGATGTACGATTACGGTCGCCACAGCTTATAAACAACGAAAGCCATGTTTCTTTATCTGCAACTCCAGATGTTGTAATTGCGTGGTGCTCTTGGAACTTTCTCACATTTAATTTTGTTGCATTGTCATATCTACCATTAAAAACACCGTTTCCAAAGCCGTTTACATATAATGCAAACTGTAGCAGTTTTGTAAAATTCGTTATATTTGAATTAGAATAGTATGCGCTATCGCCTGTTCCCGGATATGTTTTTGCAGCCGACGAATTTTGTTTGTATGGAATCTGAGGGCAACAAAGTTGCGTAGTGTTACCAAAATTTCCATTAGCAATTTCTATTGGTAAACCCTCTTCAGCCTGCAATGCGTATATCAGTGCTTTATTAGTGTTACGACCATACACGCCATCGCAAGGACTAATACCAGTATAAGCTTCATAGTTGTTGTTTAACCATTGCTGAAATGAACGTATATCAGCATCGCTTCCATATGATGACGGCAATAACTTAAAACTATCCATTGAGAGAAGCGCCATCATTAAATTTAATGATACTATGCCATCTTTGGCTTTAAGTCCCGCATCTTTTTGTATTTTTTTAACAGCTTTTTCAACACTATCATCAAAGACCTTATCAATAGATACCGTATCTGTTTCAGAATTATAGTTAAACTTATACCCGGGATTATATCCTTTACACCATAACGCACATTGTAAAATGGCATATTTATTATCAGTAACACCATCTTGTCTTTTCAATATATTCTCAGAATAAAGTTTTTGCGTTGTTGGCCCAAAACTATTTGAAAGAGAGGTTATACCAAGCTCGTGCTGCAAAGCCTTTCTCAAACCATAAATAGTGTTCCACCCTGTTTTTCCATTTTCTTCTACCTTATCAAAGCCTGTTAAATTCCCATATTCTTGATTCAGCCATTTTTGAGTATAATAAACCATTGGGTCTCCGGGGGTTGTGTTTGAGTAAGTATTATTAGTTATATCTTCTTCATCTTCATCTTTGTCATACACAATATCCAAATAGTACTCATCATCCGAATAAGACTTATCGTCTATTTCAATTGACGAATTTGCTATTATGAATTCACTATCCTCCATTGAATTAACCACTTTGGCATTGTTAAGCGCCTCGATAATATCTTCCTTTGAAAAAGGTGTATTATTTACTAAACTATCATCTTTTTCTGCATTCACGCCCATAGCCGCAACGGAAAGAATAGAACAATTTAATGTAGCTAAAATTACAAGGACCATTAGTATTACAGAAACTGCTTTTCTTTTGTTTTTTAACATGTTACATCCCCTTAACAATATTTCCTTCTCGCAAAATATATCCAGCAAAAAACTCCTTTCGACCAAAATTGAAACATAAATTACGCAAAGCTGATTGGATTATTTTGGATAAAGGTAAGGATATTATAGCATTTTTACATTATGCTTGTATATACTTTCAAGTTATCTCAAAAAAATCGGAACAATGTACAAAAGTCCAACAACAATTATATTAATAAATACGAAAGCACCCATACTTCCAAAACGAAAGCATGGGTGCTTTTGTTAACATTATTAAGCGTTAAGCAACTTTTTACTTAGCCACAAAGGTATAACCATTGTTTTTAGCCCAAGTTTCGGCATATGAACCCGCAGTGCCGTATATTGTCTTTAATTGTTTGTTATTATTTTTAAGAGCGTCGGTGTCTATGTTTGTTACGCTGGCAGGAATTGTTATGCTTGTAAGTGAGCCATCGCCATCAAACGCCAAATTCTTAATACTTGTTACTCCATCCGGTACAGAATAAGTCTTTGCATTTCTTCCGTTTGGATACCGAAGAAGTGTCTTTTTATCTTTAGTAAATAAAACGCCATCCGCACTGGAAAATGTGCTGTTCCCTTCAGCTACATTGATTTCAGTCAAACAATTGTAACAGTTAAAGATTGACTTACCGTCGTTTAAATCTCCTATAACGGATACGCTTTCAGGGATTGATATACTTGTAATGGCTTGATTTCCGTCAAACGCATAGCTCTCCACCTTTGTTACACCTTCCGGTATACGATAGTCAGTGATTATGGCGTTCATAAGTTCTTCTTCGGTAACAGACGAGTCGGTTATGTCAAGAGGTGTTTTTAATGCTATCATTGGAATACGTATGAGCGTTTTTTTATCTTTTGAGAACAAACCGCCGTCTACGCTTGAGAAGTTCTGATTTCCCTCAGCTACTTTAAAATACGTCATTTGTCCCGAAAACGCATTTTTCCCTATAGTCGTTACGCTATTAGGGATAGAGAACGGTCGTAAAAGATTATCGTCTTCAAAAGCACGCTCTCCAACAACCTCTAACCCCTCCGGCAAAGTAATATCGGTAAATGAACAACCACTAAAAGTATCATTTCCTATAACCTTCAAACTTTTTGGAAGAATTACCTCTGTCGCATTCCCGTAGACGTTTCCTCGGCTGTTATAACCAGTCGCCTGAAAGTTGGCATCTATTTTTTCTATTCCTTCAGGAAATACAAGAGTTGTTTTATCCTTATCTGTATAATAGTCTTTTATCGGCATATCAAGTAAGGTTTTTTCATCCCAACTCAGAATGTTACCACAAGCATCCGGCTTCTCGTCTACAACATATGATATGTTGTTTGTTTTGGCCCAAGTTTCTGCATAAGAACCAGCTTTAACATAGTAATTGGCGTTACCATGTGTGACTCCACTTTCGCGACCAGAAGCATATGCAGAAGATGCACTCACCTTAAATCCTCTGTCATTTGGCAATGCATTTGTCTCAATATCCGTTATACTTTCGGGAAGTGTGATGCCCGCTGCGGCTCCACCCGCAAAATTCACACCATCAAATGCATACTCTCTTAAAACTTCAACAGTAGAAGGAAGTTCAAACAAATTGTAATATTCAACCGGGGCAGCTTTCGTGCTGTTGTTTGAGCCGGTTCTTTTGTAATATTGTTCGTCCCCGGTAATTCCTACATCAGAGGACAAAAGCACACCTTTCTCAAGCCAGCAAGAGCTATTATCCCCATTTAAAATTTGATTGCTATGATGAAAAGCTCCCTTTCCGATTTCAATCAGGCCTTCATTAAGGTTGACAATTCGCGCGTTCGGATAGCCCTCTGCATCAAAATCCGTGTAGAAAGCGCCCTCTCCTATTTTCTTTACAGACCCGGGAATTGTTATAGGGCTTATCGTAAAGGTCTTTGTAGTTTCATCTGATGAAATCTGATTCATTCCAAGTGCGGTGTCTTGATAAAACGCAAAATCGCCAATTTCTTCTACGCTGTTTGCAATGCTTACAGCCGTAAGCCCCATTAAATTTGATTTTGCCTTTAGCTGTGGTAATAATACGTCATCCCTATACTTTGTAACCTTTTCCGAGTCTACTCCCGAGGCAGTGCCACCGTTTGTGAATAGTGCAATGTAGTCGCCAAATTTTTTTATGTCGATTCCCGAGAACATTCCGGCTCCGATATTTTTAACTCCGTCTTCTACAATGGCAGTTCTCAATGTAACACAGTGTTCAACAGCGGGTGATGGGTCGCCTTCGACATTATATAAAGCTCCATCACTTGTTCCGGTACCATCATATCCCGCATTTTTCCAACGCTGGAAATCCTTCATCAGTCCATCACTATCGTCGCCGTTTTTTATTATTCTAACACTTGAATAATCATCATTAAATTTCGCCACAACATATTCGGGTTTGGTTTTTCCTATCGCATACAGATGTTCGTCGGCATTTATTTCATCCAACGTATAAGTCTTTTCCGCAACAGAAAAAGTAAAAGTTGCCGTTCCTAAATAGTTGCCGCTGTATTTGGCTTTTTCGTTCAGCTTGGCACCAAAGCTAAAAGACGCTTCCGCTGTAGGGTCTCCTGCGGTTTGTTTGATAATCCTTGAACCGCTGTCAACCACCGAGCCTTCAGAATTATATATACTGTATGGAAGATTAACGTTCCCCTCTGTGAGGTTGCCGCTGTATTCTATTGTACCGACGAGGTTTTCCCCGTCGCCCAATACAACATCCTTGGTCTTTACTGTATACGCGGTCGTGTTTAGCAGTTCTGATTCATTCTGCGCTTTGATTGTGTCTGGAATTACTGCAGCCCATGTTGAGTTGGATTTGTACTCAATCGTTGTTGTGTCTCCGGCAAACGCCGAGAGAACAAAGCAACTAATTATTATAACAGCAGCCAAACACACTGCCAATAATCTTTTAAGTGTTTTTTTCAAATTTATCACATCCTTTCTTATATATGAAGAAAATATTGCATTTTTTGCCCTTTTACCGTAACAAACAAGTTCCCACCATTTTCATGGTAGGAACTTATTCTTATATTTTTACTGAGCAACAAATGTATAACCCTTTCCTTTAGCCCATGTCTGAGCATAGGAACCGGTAGCACCATAAACTGTTTTCAACCTAACACATTCGGAAAAAGCGTAATTTCCTATTTTCGTTACACTATCAGGTATAACAATACCGGTAAGCGATGAGCAAGCTTGGAACGAGCCTTTTCCTATTTCCGTCACATTATTATGAAGATTTGCTTCTGTAAGAGAAGAACAGTTTGAAAATGCATAATCACCTATTCGGGTCACACCCTTGGGAATCGTTATGCTTTTAAGAGACGTGCAATTGTTAAAGGACTGAATTCCTAAGCTGCTTACGCTGTCGGGAATAGTTACGTTTGTGAGTGCTGTACAGCTGTCGAACGCCTGTTTTCCTATACTTGTTACACCGTTGGGGATGTTTACTTTTGCAAGCGAAGAACAACCCTTAAAAGTGTAATCGTTTATGCTTGTTACTTTATCTGAAATAGTTGCGCTTGTAAGTAAAGTACAGCCGGAAAAAGCAGAATCGCCAATGCTCGTTACGCTATTCGGTATTGTTACCTCTGACAGCGAAGAGCAATAGTCAAAGGCAAACCTTCCTATGTCGGTTACAGTATTAGGAATTGTTATGTTTTTGAGCAATGAATTCTGCTGAAAAGCATAATCGCCTATATTTGTTACACCGTTCGGAACGGTATAAGAACTGTCGCTCTTTCCTTCTGGGTAACATACAAGTGACGTTTTATCTTTCGTAAACAAAACGCCGTTTACACTTGAATAATTTTCGTTTTCTTCGGCTACGTTAATGTTACTTAACTTAGAACTGCAGAAAAATGCTCTCGGAGAGATATTGGTTACATTCTTGGGTATTGTTATACTTGTAAGACCTTTACAATCTCCAAAAGCCGTATCGGAAACGGTCGTAACAGTATCAGGTATTTCAATGCTTTTGAATCGCTGACAAGAGAAAAAGGCAGCATATTTAATTTCGGTTACGCCAACCGGGATTTTTGCGGATTCAAGATTATAACAGTCTCGGAAAGCTTCGCTGCCGATACTTGTCACACTGTCGGGAATAGCCACGCTCGTAAGCGCTTTACAGCTTTTAAATGTGCTGTCTCCGATACTTTTTACACCGTCGAGAATTTCGGCTTTTTCGAGTATTGACTCAAGAGGGTAATTAGCAACATCTCCCGTACCGATTTCAACAAAAGCACCGTCTTGCATCAGTCCGTCCGAGTCATTGCCGTTCTTAGATATTGTTACCTCTGTAAAATCATTATTGAACTTTGCTACAACATAATTAGGTTTGGTTTTACCTATATTCAAAGTGTAATTGTTCGCTTTTACACGCTCAAAAAAGGTATTGACAACGCCAACCTCATCGAACGAAAACGTAGCCGTATCAGTATAATAACCCGAATATTTAGGGCTTTCGGTTGCAACAGCACCGAAGTTTGAAGTTTTCTCTTCGGTAGATTTACCGGAAACCTGAGTGATAATTTCCGAACCGCTTGTTAAATCGCCTTTGGCGGTGGCAAGTTTGTATGGTATTTTCACATTGTTTTCTTCAGCTACAACGCCGTTATACGTAACTGTTCCCACAAGGGACTTACCGTCCGGTATAATTACATCTCTTAATGTTACGCTGTTGGCGTTGGTATCAACGTCTTCGGACATCTTCTGTACTTTAATGTATTCCGGTATAGTCGCCGTGTATGTAGACTCTTCGGCATATTCAACTGTTGAACTTCCCGAAGGCGTGTCCTGATTAAGTGTCTTGTCTGCCGCGAAAGCTATAGTGCCACAGCTTGCGGCTGTTACTGCTCCAAGAGCTACAGATATAATCTGTTTTGTTAACTTTTTCAAATTTATCAATCCTTTCTTAGAAAATAGGAAAAGCGGCCCCTATAATTGTTCGGGGCAATATATAGGAGCCGCTGAAAAATGGAATTGGGTCAATCAAGACCGATTACGAATACGAGATTAGTCAACAGATACGGTGAATGTAGCTGTGTCGTTATAGGTTCCTGAAAAGGACGGAGCCTGAGTAAGTACAGCACCGAGAGCCGTAGAAGTTACAGCGTCCGGATTACCGGCGGCCACACTGAGAATGGTGTCGCCTGTTGCTATCTTCGCGCCCTGATTCTGAAGGTCGTATGTAATCTTCGTGTCTGCGTTGTCAGCAAGTACAAGAGAATCCGCAAATGCAACCTTTACATTAAGGGTCTTGCCGAACGGAAGAAGGACTTCTTTGGCGGTTACATCTTCAGTTACCGGGGTCTCGCCGACCTTGGCAGCTTTAATGTATTCCGGAATGGTTACTATATATGTTCCGTTGACCGTATCATCGGTCGGGTCTTCGGGAGTACCGGGGTCAGTTACCTTACCGGCCTGATAGTATACGGTTGCAGTACCGGTCGGGGTGTCCTGATTAAGTGTTTTGTCAGCAGCGAAAGCTACTGTGCTGAGTGAACAAAGAGTCGCAAGTGAAAGAACTGCGGCTACTGCCTTCTTTAATACGTTTTTCTTAAAATACATTGTTAATTACCTCTTTTTCTTTCTTAAAATTTTTTTGTTTTTTTAATCATTATCGAAATGCAACCCAAGAAGGCTCGGCTCGCACCTTATAATAAACTTTGATTTTCAAAGCAATTCTCCTTTCAATTTAGATTTTTGTATACGGTCTTGTTTTCATTGCACGCCTCTGAACAATCTTACTTGACGTGCATAGTTACCTGCATCTCCGGCGAGTTCATTTCTGCGCCGGTTTCCAGCTCATTTGTGTAAATGTGTATGATAATCGGATAATCACCCTGCGAGAATTCACGCGAAATGTCTATTTTATGTATTTTTTCTCCGGGCGGCACCATGTTTGATTTGTATATGACCTCGCCTGAGTCTTTGAGTTTAATCTCAAACGAGAAATAGCACGGATTACCTTCAGGGTTTTCGAGGTCTATACCCAATCCCTCTGTCTTATTTGCCGGTATTGTCCATTCGGTGAAGCCTTTAACTTGTATGCCTGACGGTCGCTGTTCCTCACCGTTATTGTCGCTGCCTCCTGTAGTGTCTTCTATTATAGGCGTCCACGGCATATGCGGTTTGTCAGGCTTTGACGGTATAAACGTCAATCCGACGAGCATAGACGTCACAAGTAAAATCGGAATTATAATTACGGCTAACGAACGCTGTATCTTTGTAAAGGAGTTTTCTCCCGTCCTTACATACTGTTTTGTATACGAGAAAAATCTTCGCTTATTGTAATGGTCGAATTTGTCTCCGTTTATAGACAGTATGTTGTCGCCTTTGTCCTTAAACTTCTTTTTTATCTTTGCAAAGCCGTCAATGGGATAGTCTTTACCGCGTTCTTCCTGTTCCTGCTTAAACCGCTTAAACTGCTTGCGTGTAAGATACTGATATTCTTTTTTCTCTTTTTCACGCTTGTATTCACCTTTTTTATACCCTACGCCCAAGTCCTGCACATTGCGAGCGAAGTATATCTTTTTTTCATCCGTCTTCTGCTCTTTGCTCTGTTTAACATCAGAACTCCCTGATGTGGTTAGTTTTTTGTTTTCATTCATTTTTTGTTTTTCCTCCTTGTTGTATTTGCATCTATATATGATGAAAAAATCGTGAAATTTGCCCTTTTTACAAAAAAATCAATGTAAAAAAGGACATAAAAAAACCGCTTCCCATAGGGAAACGGTCTAATGTTCGTTATTTGGTTGTTTTTTGCGTTTGTTCTTTTTTCTCGCACTTATCACTGTAACTATTATATCGCGGCTTTATTTTGAAGTCAATGTCATCTTTTTTTCACGATTTTTTTCACTTTTATTTCACGGTTTTTTTCACATTTTTTTCACGGTTTTTACAAACCCAAAAAAAGAAAGCCAACATCAAAAGATGCTGACTTTCTAAATTATTTTATGTAATGAAACAATCAAACCGAACCGTGCATACTCGAATATTTTCCTTTATGTTCGCAAGTGGCATTACTTTGTTCTTGCCTCAACAAGCTTTGAACTTCACTCGGTGCTATTTCGACTTCTTCTGCATCCGGTATTTCATCGGCTGCTTTGGAAGCTTCAACTTCGGCTTTTTTCTCGGCTTTGGTAACGGATGCTTCGAAATCTTCATCGTTGCTTCGTACAGCTACAACCTCGTCGTTGCTGTCTGCCTCGTTATTTTTCACCGACACAACCGAATTGTTAACACTTCTGCGCTTAGTTGTGGCCTTGGTTTCTGTCTTAGCATTTTCCGGGCTTGACGTACTCTCAGGAACAGAAGTCTCAACATCTGAAGCATCTGCATATGTCGTAACAACCGTCGTTGTTTCCGCCATATCTTCATCATTATTCCTTTGAATAGAGAAAGCTACCGTAAGTGCTGCTGTTAAAACAGCACAAATGCCTACTGCCATTATTATTTTAGACGTCTTTTTCATGATTAAATATCTGCCTTTCAGTAAAAAGTAAAAGTAAGATATATATAAACGGCTGTAAAATATAGAACAGCCGGAAAACAAAAGAAAGCCGCACTCTCCAAGGAGAAGGCGGCTGATATATTATACTTGTCATATTACTACAACAAGCGGTCTTCAAAAGACCATAACAGCCGCCTTTACATATGACGGTTGATAAAAAAATAGCTGCTACCAATCACCAATCGTGAAAGATAACAGCAAGCTTCCGTAAAATACACAATATAAATAAAAAACCGCCACCAATCGTCGAACGCGAAAGATAACAGCAAAACATTAAATTTATTTAATATACATAATTTATTATGTTTAAATTATACCATAGTATTTTACTACTGTCAAGTGAAAAAAAGCAAAAAGGCTCACTGAGTATCGCACCTCAGAGAGCCTTAATTATATCTGCTTTACTTTACACTTGCAATAATTCTTTTATTCTTTCAACACCCTTACTTGCGTCCTTATAGCCGCTGTTGTACGACCTTGTATACCATTCAAGGGCCTTTGTATAGTCTTGTTCCACACCTTTGCCGTACTCGTACATATAGCCGATATTGTTCATTGCAGCACTATTCCCTGCATCAGCAGCTTTTTTGAGCCATTCAAGAGCCTTGGAATAGTCTTGCTCCACGCCTTTACCGTAATAATACATACGGCCAATATCGTTCATTGCAGCAGCGTTCCCGGCATTAGCAGCCTTGTTATACCACTCAAGAGCTTTGGAATAGTCTTGTTCCACGCCTTTACCGTAATCATACATATAGCCGATATTGTACATTGCATCACTATCCCCTGCATTAGCAGCCTTGTTATACCACTCAAGAGCCTTGGAATAGTCTTGCTCCACGCCTTTGCCGTACTCGTACATATAGCCGATATTGTACATTGCAGCAGCATTCCCGGCATTAGCAGCTTTTTTGAACCACTCAAGAGCTTTTGTATAGTCTTGTTCCACGCCTTTACTAAACTCGTATATATAGCCGATATTGCACATTGCAGTAGCATTACCGGCATTAACAGCTTTGTTATACCATTCAAGAGCCTTGGAATAGTCTTGTTCCACGCCTTCACTAAACTCGTACATATAGCCAATATTGTTCATTGCAGCACTGTTGCCTGCATTAGCAGCCTTATTATACCATTCAAGTGCTTTTGTATAGTCTTGTTCCACGCCTTTACCGTAATCATACATATAGCCAATATTGTTCATTGCAACAGCATTACCGGCATTAGCAGCTTTGTTATACCATTCAAGTGCTTTTGTATAGTCTTGTTCTACGCCTTCACCGTACCTGTACATATGGCCAATGCTACATAAAGCCTTATTGCGACGTTTCTTATCTATTGTGCTTTCTTGAGCAATACTGTTAAGGTAAACTATTTCCTTCATGTAATATAGCTCTCCCGTATTTTTCTTGGTGCTATACAGGGGTTTTCCACATTGTACACAGAAGTTTGCCGTATCCATATTGACATTTCCACAGCTCATACATGCACTTCCCAAAACTAATCGTTCTGCGGAAATTTGTACATCATTTATACAGACTTTCGGGGCTTCTGATATAAGTGTATTGTAGTAACATTTGTTTGAGCGACAGTCGTTCCTATATTTGTCAACGCTGTAAAAAGCGGGCTTCTTTAAATCGTCTTCCGATATAGCAATACTATTATCTATGTATTGTTTCATACGATTGCCCCAATATAAGCACAACAAATCATTGCGGGCTTGAGAAATAATGACAATATATTTAATTTGATTTATGCTTGTTTCCTCATGCACGGGAGAAATAATATCATTCCCATACGTGTTAATAAGACTTATAAGATATTTAAAAACCGCAAGTTCGGAACAACTTAAAGCTTTGGAACATTTCACGTCATAAATTTTTTCAAACATATCATAATGGTTTCTGTTAGTAATACTCTGACAAGTGTTATTATTATATAAACATGAAATCTTTAAGGCTTCAAGTAACGCCGTAGCAATATATTTTAGTGGAACAAATTCATTTGCGAGTCCCCTTTTGGCTGCAAGAGTCGCAGCTTTAACAATCCAATAATAATATCTCACATCGTACAGATAGTTATTATTAGAAAAATACACTTTCGCATCGCAACATCCACGGAAATAATCATAAGATACGCAAACAGATTGAAAAGCACCCCATTGAATTTGCTTCGGCAGAAAGCCGACAGCAATATCAAGCATTGCCTGAATATCGCCTTTATTGGCTTTGTTGTTTAAATCAACGTACTCAGGTATACGCATAAGGTCAGGCTTAGTGTAACAATTATACCACATTCCGTAATAACGGCGGTTGGGTGAATAATAATCGGGATTACGCATAGGTACATTATTATTCTTTTTGGCTGTTTCAATTTTTTCCGTGTTTTCTAATTTTCCTTCAAAAGCTTTAAGCACTTGGTTAAGAAGATGCAAACACTCTTCCGCATCATCAATAGTCGCTTCCCTTTCGGTCTCTTCTTGGGCATGGACTCCACAATTAGACTTAATCCTTATACGGTGAAGAAGAGCTTCCTTTTTTTCATCAATCATATTTGCTTCTCTGATTTTCTGGATTAGGTCACATAAATCCACCTTGTAAGTATCAATGTTGCATTGGCCGCAAAGAACTTTTACAACTCTTTCAAGAGCTTTTCTGATATTAAAGAGTGCATTTTCCGCCTCTCCTCTATCAATTGCTTCTTTCGCCAACCGATAATATTCATACTCTTTTTTTGTTGTAGTCGCATTTTTCATAAATAAAATGGCCCTCCGTAATATTTTTCCTTTTCTTCCTTTCGTGTCTGAAAAAAGCAAAAAACCGCATATTTTTTCAGAACGTATCATTTTATCACACAAAAAAAGAAAGTCAACACCTAATTGATGTTGACTTTCTAAATTTTCATTATAAATTGTACGTTCGGTTTAATTGCGTAATCCAAGTATCAATGATTTGCACTACTCTCAAACCGTTCTCAAGCATAAATTATGCAGCGGTCTTTATTCTGACCGGCAAGGTTATGAAATTAGCTTTACCGTCCAAAATGTTAATGGGATTGTATGCATTACCTACTGTCATTTCAAAGTCTTCGCTTTCTACAGCTCCGACTGCTTCTAACAGATAGTTAATATTAAATCCCATAACCAACTCTGCTTCGGCATTTGACTTAGCTTCAACACTTACCTTTGCTGTTCCGAGTGCTGTGGCTATTGAAAACTCAATCTCGTTCTTTGTAAACTTCACAACGATAGTTTTTTCCGTTGCGGTGCAAAGAGGAATGAGACTGTCAACCGCATCCTGAAATTCAGATGTGTTTACATTAAAGGTCACTGTGTTGTCTTTTGTTATTTTTTCCGTCAGCGCGTCCACGTCAAATATGTTTCCGCCGTACAGCCTTCCTATTACTCGGCTGTTGTTTATATCGAAGATAATGTTCCTCTTGTCATATGACACGATTACGTTTTCATCATCTTTGGTGTTGCTTTTCGCAAGTTCCAACAACACATTCTTCGGCAGCTTTGCTTTGAACGATACTGAGTCGTCAGCTATCTTCGTCTTACGGCAAGCAACCCTGAATCCGTCAAGCGCAAATGCTTTCATTTCGCCTTTTTCTACTTCAAGACTGAAAGCACAGCCCTTGGCAAGACTCGCTTCGTCATTGTCTCCTGCCGCAAACAGTGTCTGTTCAATACTTTCCTTCATATCACCGAAAGGAACCGTGAAACTTTTTGCTGATTCTAACGACGGCAAATTGGGATAGGTCTTTATATCTACCGTAGGCAGGTTAAATTCCATACCGGGTTTTGATACCTTGACGCTTTTATCATCAAAAGTCTCAATAACTATTGTCTTCGTTGTCGGCAGCTTCTTTGCAAGAGATACAAACGTTTTGGCATTTGTCAATATCTTTCCCGGTTCCTGCACTGTTATATAATCACAGAGCGTTGTTGTTATACCCGTTACAAGGTCATATCCTGTTATTATAACCTTGTTGTCCGCCGTAGCGGTTATTTTTAAACACTCTAACGCCGGAACGGGGCTTTTGCTCGCCGCTGCTCTCGCACAAGTGACAAGAGCTTTTTTGAATTCTGCTGAATTTGTAAACGTTACTTTCATAAAAATTTTTCTCCTTTTTTATTGTATATAATTACTTGGTTTATTTTTTTTAAAGACTAAAACTTATCAATGATTCCTCATAAAACGAATCGTCACAGCCGTAAATGTTTTTAAAGCCCCATTTGTAGCAGCTGTCAGGCGAAATCTCGTGAACAAACTTTATCGGGAGCTTGACATCTTTTTCAAGTTTAAGCTCTAAAAGACTTCCTGAGCCGTTCCAAAAGTCTATCAGCCCGCAGTTAACATCCTTATCTAAAACAAGGTACTTCCTGTCTTTAATTTTCTTGGGACAATATTTTTCGTCTTTCGTTATTCTTTTTTCAAGTTCTTTTTTCGCTTCCAGTATTGCTATAGCTTGCCCTAATGGTATCTTAACAAGAAACGTAAGTGCATTTATACCGGTACATTCATTAACGTATTCCGCAACAAGACTTTCTAAAAAGCTGTTCTTACTATAATCGCCTTCATTATAAGCCTTGTTAAGCTGTGTCTTACTGTATCCTTGCTGTTTAGACAGCCATACTGTTGAAGCTAAATCGTTTATTTTTCCTTCGTAAAACGAGTTAAGAGTAAAATCGTAGTTTGCGTCACCCGTATCCACGGTTATATCAACGCAAACAGTTCTTTTCAGGAACTCGTCAAACGGAAAGTTTATATGTATGTGTTCTCTTACCCACTCGTAAATGAAGTCGTGATAACCCTCGTCAAACTCTTTTTGAATTTGAGTTGTTATCTCATCACACTCATAGTCGTAATAGTCATCATACATATCAATTATTTGCTCTTCGAACTCTGCCATAGGCTCGTCACTTTGGAAGATTTTTTTCAACCTTTCCGTTGAAAGTTCATCATCGTAATCAACGCAAGTATCGAAAGAATATTCTCCGTCGTGTTCGTCGTTCAAATACATATTATTTTTTATATAGTCTCTGATTTTATCGACGACTTCTTCCTTAGTTAACGTATCCAAAGCAAAAGCCAAGTGAAAACTCATTTATAATCATCTCCTTACTTTTTATTTTAATTTTTATCAAAAACGGTACAGCCCGTATTTTGTGTTTACCAACCACGCCTTTCGTGTTTCGTCATATTTCGTTACATATACATTTCCATACATTTTCACCGCTTTTTCTCCGTCTACATTTACGACCGGAGCCTTAGCGTATTTCCCTTTGTTAAGTATGTATATGTCTTTATACCAAGCTTCTGTTTGATTATGCTCAAAAGCTTCAAGGCGTTCTAATAGAGTCACAAACAAAAAGCCTCCTTTCCTAAAAAAAGAGCCATAACCTTGCCGAAAGCAAAGATATGACTCTATGTTTTGTTCTATAAAATAAAAAAATCTGCCAGCCGAAAACGGATAGCAGATATACTTTGTTTTTTATATTTTTATTATGTATTAAGTATATCACAACAGCCAAGTGTTGTCAAGAAAATGCGCAAAAAAAGAAAGCCAACATCAAAAGATGCCGACTTTCTAAGTTGTTTTACTTTATCTATTTATTTATACTACGATTGACTGTAATTTGACAAGTAGATTATTTCTTATTCCGAATAAGGAGATATTGAAACAATGATTGCGGTCTTGAAATTCTCATCTGCAATTTTGTCAAGATACTTTTCAAGTTCCGCATCACTATTTTCACAATCTCTGGGGAACATTTTGTCAAGCTTGTCGTAATTGTAATCATAGTATTTTTCTTTGAACTCGTCTCTATCGTCAAGTACCATTTCGCCTAATATAGCGTATTCACCTACACAACAATTAGACATCGAGCCTAAATACCAACCATATTCATCAGACGGTACTACTTCATTATCGACTTCAAATATGATAGGCAATTCAGGATTTTCACTTGCCAACTTTAACAACTTTGTAGTTTCTTCACAATTACTCATTCTTCGTCCTCCTCGTCAACGGCTTCAAACACGATACCATTGTTTTCAATGTCTTCGTCTGTATATCCGTTCGATTTTAAAAACTCTTTGGCATCATTTTCGTTATCGAAAATAATAGTAAGTCCGTTTTCATCGCATACATATTCATTTCCGTTTATTGAGATACCGTTTATCGGTCTTCCAATCATCACGCCTTTCATTCTTCGTCCTCCATCCATTTTGGTTTGCCGTCAATGCCTTGTTCGATACAATCACCGTTCTTTACACAAGCATCGTCAGTTATTACTCCAATCTAAAGCCTGTCCGCACTCGTCGCAATATTTAGGGGGCTCTATTCCATAAACATACAAATCATCGTCGGTTATATAAATATAATTTTCGCAAGTCGGGCATTTATAGTTTCCTTTATAGGGCCTAATAACTCTCTTCGGTATCTGCTTTTCAAGTGCTTCGATAGCTAAACCGGTTATTTCTATTGCTTGTTTATTGTATAAGTGCCTTTTTATAGTCATTTCCCGTTGTTTTATTTCAAGGAATTTATGTGCTTCTTTGCAAGTCATTCTTTCTCACCAACCATTTCTTTTAAGAGATTGTCGATGTCATCAAGAACATACTCGGCTTTATAAACACCCCTTACATCATTACATAGAGTTTCAACAACATTTGCCTTAATTGACAGTTTAATTCTCTCCGCAAACTCTTTATATGCTTCGGCTTTGATTTGCTCAACGCTTTCGAAATTCGAACAAGAACCTTGTACGCAATGCTCCATCACTTCGCCGTTCTTTACACAAGCATCACAGTTGCATGTTTCATTTTCGCAGTTGTCAAAAGTGTATTTCCGAATGACAATATCTTTTCCGTCAACGAAAAATTCAATTGCGTCCATTTCTTTAATTTCAAGCTGACGGCGAAGCTCCTTCGGTATGCGTACTCTGCCTAAATCATCGACTCTGCTAATTATTCCTGTTGCTTTCATCTTATCAATTTCCTCCAACATCTAAAAACGCTTCCATACTGTATATTTTACACATTGCACTTTCCCGTGGGTCACTACCGTCCTTCAAACAGAAGGAATAACCTTCACTCGGAAAGCGTGTACCTGTGCAAGTCTGCAAGTTGAGATAGTGAATACTACCATCTTCCTTCAAAACCAGACTATCGTGCGGGTCTGTTCCGTATTCGTGGATTTTACCCGTTACATTGTCTTTGATGTACAATTTTAATATTTTCATTTTTAAATTCCTTTCTCCATTTCTTTTCTTAGGCTGTCCTTGATGTAATAATCAAGTCCGAGTTTGATACAGAGGTCTTCGGCTTTTTTACCAAATTCAGCCCAGTCAATATCGGACTTGTGGTAATTTAGTTTGCCGATTTTTACTTTATCAACCAACGGTGCAACCCAATGTAAATCAACAAAGAATTTCTTTTCGTCTGTCACAGGCTCAAAAGACACCCAAGTTTTTATTTCTCTCTTGTGTGCTTCTGCAAAAGCATCAACTCTTGCTCTCCATAACGGGTTTAGACCGTCTCCTATTCCGTCAAGAGTTATACCGTACCAATCGTTTTCATCAAGCAAATCTAAGTCTCTGCTCCCGTCACCTTTGGTAAGTATCTGAACATTATTTCCGCTATCTTTGATAGCTTGGATAATTTCTCTTGTCGGTGTTGTATCATAACCTGTCGGATACGGGTCGCAAGTAAAGCACAAGTGTATCAGCTTTCCGCTGATATTCTCGTCTTTAAGTTGCTTTTTTACAGCCTCAACTATGTTTTCTCTCGGCTTTACTTCCGAATGAAATGTTTTTCTGTCTTTATGCAAAACATTTGGTGCAAAACAGTAAAAACAATTATGCGGACAGCCTGTGTAAATGTTTATGGCTAAATCGCCGTATTCTTTTGCTTTGCCTTTCGGCTCGTAAATCGGTTTCATGATTTTTTCTCCTATTTATATTTTTCGTTTCTATCATAGAAATGTGTTTCGTTGTAATACTTTGATGCGTGACGCCATCCGCTGTATGTGAGAATTTTATCTTTCAAAACAGTTAATGGCAATTGCTTTACTAACTGGTTTTAGGCATTGACTGATTTCTCATTCACACTCATCACAAATTCCTCGATTCGTTTCATATCAGGCTTTTCCGGGAGACTGGTATTCCCTTTTGCATACTGAAGACGGGTTTCATAATCAGAAATCAGTTCAAAGAACTCCTGTTTGTATGTCCCATCCTCATTCTGAAACGCGCCATTTCTAATACTCAGCAAAAAATCTCTATCATTTTCACGATAGGTACATATTTCTTGTTTTTCGAGAATATCTAAGCACATGAGGTACAACCTGACAAGATGCATAGCGTGTTTATTAAGGTGTGCATCGTCTTTCTTGCGATTCCTATGATTCAGCTTTTCATAGTTCCCGACAACGGAAGAAAGCGTGTTAAGCAATGTCTGAAATTCCCTCGCCGGGTATTTGTCAATATGAATGTTACAGTAAACCTCCAAATCAAGGTCGTCACGCTGGCTTTTGTCGGTCAAGAGTTTAATACCACCATTTTCAAACGAGGTGAACTTGTCCTCAAAGGATTTAATGGAACGTTCCAGCGCCCCCTTGATATGTTCTTCCGTCTGGGCTTGAGAAACCCTATCTTTGGCGAGAGCATTTTGGAGCCTACGCAACTGCTGCGTAGCATAACCACCAAAAGATGCAACCGCCTTCTGTGATAAGAAAAGCCCTCTATTTTCAATCATCTGTCTACCAACATCGGTAAGCAGGAAATAGTGTTCAGGCTTACATCCAAGAAGCTCGATTGTATTCGGGTTGCAGTTAATCAGTAAGTTTACCAACTTATTAAAACTATAAACGGTGGTATCCGTTTCGGTATTAACCACCTGTTCAAAATTAGACAGCCCAAGCAAATCGCTCTTGCGATTCAGAGCACAGCCACGAATATCTACATCGGAGGTTTCTACGTTCGTTCCGTATGCATAACTTCCGCCAAGTGTCAGGAAAACCAATCTTCCTGATAAATGCGGATTGGTTCGCAAAAAATCATATTTCTCTTTTTCAACCATGTTCTTAATTTCTTCGATTGTCATAAGAGCACCTCCGTTAAAACCATACAAGTGCCTGCCCGAAAGCCGGACTTGTGAGCCAAATGAACATTGTCACTCTCATTCTTCTTCGCCAACCATTTCTTTTAAGAGAGTATCAATACATCGTGTTGTAATTATCTTATAATATTTGCCACCCATTAAACAGGACATAGCGGCATCTTTCAATTTCTCCGCAAACTCTTTGTATGCCTCGACTTTGATTTGCTCAACGGTTTTGAAATTCGGGCAAGGGCCTTGTACGCAATATTCCGTTACTTCACCGTCATACTCATAAACACATTTCGGGCATTCTTTCAACCTCTCAATTTCCGACTTTTGACGGTTGATAAGTCCAAGAGCGTGCCTCTCTAATGTCCATTGGTCTTTATCGCACAATTTTTGTTTATTAAAAGGGCACCCGACACAAGCCTCAGCGGTGGTAGTGCTTATACACCGTTCCAAGCCCTCTACAACATCTTCATCTGTTAGTTTCTTATCGGTCATTTAATTTCCTCCTCAAATCCGTTGTTACACTCAATGTCATAGCCTGCCTTACACGACACAGAGCGAATAGAGCAAAATTGTCCGTCAGCGCAATCATCGCAGAAGTTATAATTATCTGCAAATTCGCAATCGTTATAAAATTGACAACCACTACATCTGTTCATTCCTCTGAACCGCCTTTCAATGCTTTATATCTTAATTGATATCACTCCTATTTTGTCTTTTTAACCATTCATCTATTTTGTTTTGTGCTTTTTCTTTTGTTTTATATAAATAGTTATCGTCCCAATAAAACCAAGCATTGCTATCATAACCAAACTTTGAAACAAAAGTTGTCTCCACTCTAAATCCACGGGTGTTTTTGCATATTGCGGAAACGATGTGTTCTTGAATTATAGGCTTCTCGTGTTTTATTTCTTCAATATTTGCCGTTGTAGGATAAGCTATTTCGTACACAATATCTCCCACATTGCAGGGGAAGTTTTCCTGATTTTTCAATGCTTTTATAGCCGTTTCAAACGCTACTACATAATTCATAGGATAATCCCATTCTACTTCAGCTATTGCTATTTTAATCGTCTTAATTGCTTCTTCGTTTGTCATTTCTGCAAGCATATTCCATTGGCGAAATTTTTCATCGTTAGCTGATTTCAACCTCTCAATTTCCGACTTTTGGCGTTTGATAAGGTCAAGAGTCGCGTTTAACACTTGTGTGTACTTTTTTTGAAAACCTGTATATCGGCTCAATTCAGTTAAGGCTTTTATAATTTCCTCATCAGTAAGTTTCTTATCGGTCATTCCTCATCTTTCCTTTCTCCATAACTGCAAAAATCATATTCCTGCATAGGAAATACAGTAAATAATCTTGCGCATACATTCCCTAATAACGCATTGTCAACAGAATAGTATTTGCAGTCTTTGCAATAAACAACAGTATTGACTGCCGCAGCTTTATGTTCAAAATGCTCACACCTATCACTCACGTCACTATCTGGTGTAAGTCTCGATGCGTGATAAGTGTTGCAATTCTCTACACACTTGGCATAATTTACACAATCTCTACAAGTCTTCATTTCAATTCTCCTTTATTACGTAACACCAGCTCTGTGGTGCTTTTGTTAAAATATAATCTTCTTCTTTCGGTTCAGGTGGATATTCAACAACACAACCTTTTGGTGTCCCTATGCTGAATAAATCCTCCCAATTAGATAAAGCCTCTTCAAAATCCTTTTTGTAGAATTCGCTTAACTCTTTCGGCTCGTCATATATTTTTAGGTTGGATATATGCCAGCCGTAAAGCATACGACTGTTTTCGCCGTAATCGTTGAGGTCGTCTCTAAGAACACAAGAGTTTTTTACAGCGGTTACTTCGGGTTCAATATCATCATTTCCCCATTCATCAAGCGACAAATAGCAATAATCGAAATTATCGTCAATTCCTCGTTTTCTGATTGTGTCGATTCTATCGCACACAAACTCGCCTATGACTTTGCCCAACAACTTTTCCATAAAAGGTTGATATTTTTCCGGAATATGGTTAAAAGACTTTTTATCTTTGGTGCAATATATCTTTCCCACCTTATTCCACTCATCATCTTGAGGGTAAGTCTTTCTAACCTCAACGGTTTTTTCTTTATCTATATTCCAACCCATTGTTTTGGCTATAATTAGAAATACCCAATAAGGCTTAATGCTTATCATTACGCTTTTCATATCATTTTCTCCTTTTTTTCTTTGCAATCGTGAATATTAAATCTCATAAAATTATTCCTTTCTTTCTTGTTCATTTATATATGAACAAATTTTTTATTTTTTTGCCACGTAATAAAAAAGTCGCAGCACTGCAAGCGCAATGATACGACTTTCTGATTTTTACATAAAAAATCTGCTACCCAAATAAATGGATAGCAGATATAAGTTATTTTCTATTTTTATATTATGTGATTATTATAACATTCTTTCTATGTTATGTCAATCGCATTTTTCTATTCCTTCTTCGCCAAAAAGAAAACAACGGGCAAATTCGTCTTGTATAAGATACAACGTTTTGTCGATGGAATCCGAATGAGGAGCTTTTGCAACAACCGTGAATGTGGATGCTGTAATTATTTCGCGTATAGACGGGTCAAAGTATGGAACACAATACATATAATACACCGCAAATTCGGGTGCGTTTTTTGTTACCCATTCTGTATAAGAGCTATACGCACAGCCGGTATCAATAACCTTAACTCTATCTCCAACATTGATTTCTTTAGCATCCTTGTTGTCTACAAGCTCAAGATATTCGGAAGAATTCATAAGCCACCAGCAATGGTTGTCTTTGCCTTTACCGCCACCACTGTGTCCGCCAATATTGTTGTCAAATTCAACCAAAACACAGCTGGCCCCTGTTTCTGCTTCTCTTATTACGCCCAGCTCGTTAACAATATTTATGCCGCCAATTTTATAATCTTTCTTAATACAACGAACTCGGTCGCCAACTTGGAATTTGTTAATATTAGATTTCATAATTTTTTCACTCCTTTTTTATAATAAATCTTTACGCTTTACACCAAAGTCAACTGATATTCCTGATGTTTTTTTGCTTCATCGGATGATTTAGAAGATTTTGGCTTTAAGCTGTTGACTTTTTCTTTAATTTTTGACGCAAGGCACGTTCTACGGTAGTCCTGTGAATTATTCTTAATAGCATATGTTATCTCTTTTTCGTCTCCTACAAGAGTGAATTTTTCTTTTGCTCTCGTTACGGACGTATAGAAAAGATTTCGGCGTAACATTGTTTTGTTTTCCTCAGCTATAGGCATTAAGACTGATTTAAATTCTGAACCCTGTGCCTTGTGTACGGTTATTGCATAGCCAAGAGTAACATTCATATCCGAGAGTTCTTCCCGCGTAAATTCTATCGGGTCTCTTCTCTCAAAAGAAATTACAGCAGATTTGAATTTTTTGTTATCGTCTGATGTCATACTCATAACTATCCCTATTTCACCGTTTTTAATTTCCGGTGTGTTTTTTTGGCAGATTATCTTATCCCCTTTTCTTATTCTTAAACCCGTTCCTGTTTGGTACGACAACGGATAGATTGTATTGCCGGCCGAAGACACGCTCGTGTGAAGTGGGTTTAACATCTCTTGAACAGCTTTGTTAAAAGACAGTGCCGATAATTCGCCCTTCTCCCGAAGTGGCGTTATTATCTGAACTTCTCTCACGTCTTTTACCGCTTCAAGCTCTTTTTCAAAAGCGTATAGAACAGCGGCTTTTATTTGCTTCGGGTCGGAATATCGGTAGTACACAAAATCGTCATCTAAGCGTATATCACGTTTACCGGTCATTATCTTTGTTGCGTTATATACTATCGAGCTTGTTTCAAGCTGCCTGTATATTACGCTTAACTTTGTCACCGGAACCGATTCGCTTTCGATTATTGATTTTAGCACTTCTCCTGCCCCGACCGGAGGCAGCTGATTAGGGTCGCCTATCAGCACTATTTTCGCGTGTTCATCAGTGTTATAAAGAAGCTTGTAAAACAAACTCAATTCACACATCGACGCTTCATCTATGAACAACACATCTGTTGAAACTTGGTTTGGCGTTACCTCTACATTTTCATCCTCTTGCCCTGTAAGGCCCAAAAGGCTGTGTATCGTTGACGCTCCTGTTTCAAGCCCTGTCGCAAGCGACATTCGCATTGCCGCTCTCCCTGTCGGTGCTGTCAGCGTTACTTTGCACTGCCCTTTATGAAGTTTCTTTAACACTGCTATACATACTTTAAGGACAGTCGTTTTTCCTGTGCCTGCACTGCCCGTTATTACGCTGATTTTATTGCTTAATACGGACATCACCGCTTCTCTTTGCTTTGCTTCGAGCTCTATTCCGGCGTCTTTTTCACACTCCTTTATCGTCGATATATACTTTGCTTTTGTTGCCTCTGTATATTTGTACTGGAAATTTGCCATCTCCGCTATTCGTCTTGAAATATACTCTTCGGCTTTATAATAATAAGCGTCGTACACCCACCAGCTTTTATCTGCTTCGGCAAGCTGTCCTTTTACTTTTATCTTTCCACACACAAGCTCTGATACTTTGCACATGTCATACAACTCTTTAGACACGTCTTCCTTGTTTACCCAAAGCTCTTTCACTTTGTTTTCGTTAAGTTTCCTTAACGTGTATTCGAGTAGCTGACGCGAGTTTACATACGTGTGTCCCTGAAGTGCTATCTTGTTCTTTAAAAGATAGTGCACACAAGCGTCTATCCGCTCCTGTGACTTTAGCAACTCAGGATGTGTTCCAAGCATCATCATACATACTGCTTCTGCAGAGTTGAAACTCGTTTTGTACTGCGTATATAACACATATGGATTGCTCTCAAGCACTTCCATTGCGCCTTTTCCGTAAGTATTTCTGAATTCATTGATTTTTTTCTCGGATATTCCGGCTGCCTGCATTATCTTGTATACTTCGTCTTGCTTTTCATGATTCTTGTATTGTTCTACAAGCGACTTCGCAAGCTTCTTGCCTATTGCTTTGTTGAAATATCCTTCTTCATTTATTTTCTCGCCGAATTTTGTGTACTGCCCGTCAAGCGCGTTTAAAATCTTTGCCGCCGTCTTCGGCCCGATGCCCTTATAGCACGTCTGAAGATAACCTACAAAGCTTTCCGTGCTTTCATATTGCAAAGGTTCAAATCTTGTTACGTCAAATATCTTGCACGTCTTGCCGTCTCTTTTGTATTCTTCCCACACCCCTGTGACTTCAACTGTCAACATCGGCGCTACATACGGCGGTATCGTGTTCTTTCCCTTTGCTTTGAACCTCTTTTTCGTGCCTTCATCTATTAGGTCCGCAACTACAAAGCTTTTGTCGCTGCTTACATTTATGATATATGCACACTTGCATATGTGCTTTTCCGGGGCAATAAGCACTTCCTTTGCTTCTGCTGCTGCCATTGCAACTTCTCCTTTCTTTATTTTTTTCGCTCTTCTATATATGAGCTTTTTTACTCTTTTTTTGCCATAAAACAAAGAAGCCGCAGCAGCACAATTTGTACTGATACGACTCTATGTTTTTGTTTTTGTAAAATAAAAAAATCTGCCACCCTTTCGGATAGCAGATATATATTATTTTTTATATTTTTATTATGTTATTATTATATCACGCAATAAATCATTTGTCAATAACTTAGCCTGCAAGAGTTTGAACAAGTATAATCAACAGCACACCTATACTCAACGCGCATGTTCCTGCCGTTTGAACAAGTATAATCAACAGCACACCTATACTCAACACGCATGTTCCTGCCCGCATCGAAAGAACGACTTCTTGCACACCTAATATTTTGCTTTTGATTTCTTTGTATGTGAAAATACTGATTATCCAACATATCAATGCTCCTATGCCGAAAACAACAGCTATTATTGTGCTTAGAATGTTTACTGTACTCATTTTTCTCTCCTCTTTCTTGTTGTTCATCAATCAAGATTGTATCCTGCTAAAATTTCATAGTTTTCATTCTGCTTAATTGAATACAATCCGTTGTCATTTTTATCTGTTCCGCTTTACTTTGCCTTTTTTCAATCACTCCAACTGTTTTGCCAAACACAGAGGAAAAGTCTTATCGTTTGGATAAAGGTTCTTTAACTGTGCTATATTCTGCGTGAAGATTGTGGGTTTGACGTTTTTGCTTTGTACTGCCAATAATAGTTCTTTTTCTGCGTCGTTGTAGTTGTATTCGTATTCTCCGTAATATCCTGCATAGTTTAAGAATTTTTGTCTTCGCCCATTGAAGCACCTCCTTTCAATCGGAATTCGCTTGTTTTTATGTTTTTATACCTTTTACGCTACCAAATCAAACAAGTCCTGCATACGCTTGTTGTACAACTCATCCGTGATGTCCGTCGCGATTGCTTTGTACCCCCACAGCAATACTGACATTGTTGATATTCCCTGCACATACGCCCGGTATATTGTGCTTGCCGACATAGGCCGTCCTTTAGACATCATATACTCTTCCATTTCGTCTAACTTTATGCCGTGTATCGACATAGCTTTTATTATCTCATACTGCATCGCTCCCCCTTCTCGCGTCTTTAATTCTTCTAATGCTGCATCAATCAGCTCCAGCAGATATTTGCTCTTCAGATACGTTCTTCTGCATTCGAGAAGCTTTACCTCGCTTCGTGTAAACTCGTCTTTGGTTGTCATCATTTCCGCTATTTCTTCCGCTGACAACTCTTCTATCTTAACATCCACAAACGCTTTTTTGTATCGCTTCTTTACAATCGCCTCAAACGACTTTACCTGTAAGGATATATTGTCATAGTTGTCTAAAAGCCGCTTGGTGTTTTGGTAGTATTTGCCTTTCGTGTTTACTCCTGATATATATGGATTGCTCGAACTACTCATATCTTTACCCCCGAAATAAATGATTTTAATATCTGTCTTTTCTCTTATATATGACTTGCTTTTTTTATTTTTTGCCCTTGGTAAGCAGGAAAAGCAGGAAAAGCTGAAAAGAAGGAGCTTTTTATCCCCTCCTTTTCACTGTTCCTACTTTACTTTGACATCTTAGCCGACCTTTGCAACCCAATAGATTACTTCTTTAATTGTTGAAGCTATCTCTTTGTCACTACTGTCCGCTTTTATGCTTTCAAGCATTGTGTCAAAGCCTTTCTTCTGCGTTGCAGCAGGAAGCTTTTTAAACTTCTCTAAGCTTTCCGCAAAGTTTGCATCCTTATTTGCCATGGTCTCACCGCCTTTCTTTTGTTTTTTGCTTTAAGCCGATTTGATTTATTTGCTGCTTGCGTTTACGCTGCTACACTTCCCCATCGGTTTGCTCTTCTGACTATGTTCTCAACAGACCCGAACGTCATTCCGTTCTCGTAGTCCATCTTAAAGAGCGTTACCCCTACAGTATCTCCGACTTCGGGAAGCTCCATACAGTTGATTTTCTTGCAATAGACATCTATTCCTGTCTCTGTATCGCCGACTTGTATCCAGTAACCGTTTGATATGCCTGTTACCACTCCAAGAGTTATCGTTCCTTCGCTGTACAGTTTCATATTGTTTTTTACCACGTTTTCCTGTGCAGCTCTTAGGCTCGCCTGCATATCTATTTCTCCGGTTTCGTGATTTACAGCCAAATCTGTTATTTTTACGTTAACTATGTCATTGTTCCTCACTACATCTCCGACATTAGCTACGTATCGCCACGACATCTCTTTCTTCGGTATTTGCACCTGTTTGCCGTATACATCAACAAAGCACGTTGACTTGTTTGTGGATACGACTCGCCCTTTGACTATAATGCCGTCTTCATATGCCCTTTCCATTTTGCTTTTGCCGCTTGTCTTGTTTACTTTAAGATAGAAGTCTTGCTGCTCTTTTTTCATCGCTGCACTTCTGTCCCCTATTGCCATTCGCAGAGCCGAACTGATACTGTCTATTTCTTTTTTCGGATACACCATGAATTTGACATCCGTTCCTAACATTGACGCTATGTATCGTTTATACAGACTTTCTTTCTTTTCTCGCCCGTATTCTTCGATTGACGATAAGTCAAGACCCATAAGCCCTATCGGTATCAGTATCTTCCAGCCTTTATAATTAACCACTGCCATTACCCGCATCTTTGAATCTGATGCTTTGTCGTTCGGTTTGCATTGTATCACTCTACCTGTTAACGGCCTCTGCGCCTTTCGGCTTTCCAAGAGCTCATTGTAGACAGCCATTCGCTCTTTTTCGAGCGTTGTCAACTCTTCCTGCGTTTTCGGTAATGTATAAATTTCTGCCATTGTTATCACTTTTCCTTTCTGTTTTTTGATGTTTTTTATTTTTTGCTTTTATTTTATGCGGCTTCTCTTTCATCTTCCGCTATTCCTTCTGCTTCATCGTCATAATCATAGCTGTCGTCTTCATCGCCAGTCTTACTTTCCGTCGATGTTGTTGCCGGTGCGAAAAAGTCTTTGATGAACGCATCCGTCCTCTGCTTGTCTTTGCTGTCTTTCGGAGATAATTGAACTACTTTTGCCTTTTCTGCTACTTCACTTCTTTCGGTTGTCGTTATACAGTTTTTATATTCGTCGTTTCGTATATCTTGCATATACTTCTCTCTGTTGTTCCTGTATTCCTCTACCTTCCTTTCTGTCTGCAGCTTTGCTTCCTTCATTATCTCTTCCGCCTTTTTCCTGTTTTCCGCCTCTTCTTCCATTCGTTTCCTGCGCCACTCCGGTATGTGGTCTGCCGGAGAGGATTTTATGAAGTTCTTCGACTCAGGGTGTAATGTATAATCGAACTTTTGACAGAGTATTGGCTTCTGACATCGAAGCAAGATGAGCTCATCTGTGTTTTTCATCCTCAGAACTTCATCTTTGTTCATTACCTTTCGCTGACCTCTCGACTTTACTTCATGATAGTCTGTGTCTTGATTGAATATCATCACCTGTCTGTCATATGTGCTGTTCGTACTCTCAACCTCTATTGTTGCTATACCCGTTACATCTGATATGTATTCCGCTGTCATCATCTCTGTACAGCCCAAAAATATCTTGATGTCGCAACAGCCGAGTATTTCCTGCCATTGGTCATTCGGGTATCGGTTCTTCAACTGCGCTATGTTTTGAATGATGATTGTTATGTTGATGTTCCTGCTTCGGACCGTCGATATTTTTCTTACAAAATCCGGTATCTGTCCGAGGTTCGAAAATTCGTCCATAATGTAATTGATTGGCAACGTTTCTCTGTATTCTAACCCCGCTTCTTTTTTCCCTCGTTCTTTGTCTATGAACTCTACCTGTTTGATAAAGCTCATTGCGTAAAACAACACTGCAAGAAAGTCAAACGATGTGTGCTGGTCTGAGGTTATCAGAAAATACGCGCACTTCTCATAGCATATTTCTTCTATGTCTATCTCGTCTGTGTTGGTTACATCTCGTACTGCATCGTCTTGGAACACCGAAAGCATCGCACTGATGTTGTTTAGAATTTGTCCTTTTACATTATCATTGCACCGGCGAAACGCATTGTATGCTCGCCTTGCTACGCTTCGTTCCGGCAAGCCCCAAAACAATTCGTCCATCTGTTCCGGGGTCTTCTCTGACAGAATGTCATATATTCTCCCCATTGTTTTTACTGTTTCATTCGGACTTTCTATAACATACAGTGACACTGCCTTGAGGATGATTGCGGCGTTTGTTACGAAGTATGTATCATTTCCCTTTCCTGCGTTGTCGGCTACTGCGTCTGCAAATATCTTTGCCACAAGGCTGTTGTTCCCTATACACGCTACGCAATTCCAACTATCAGAATTGAGTAGATTAACAAGGTTGAATATTCGCACTTTATACCCTTTGTTCTGCAAGAAAACTGCAGTATCTTCAACAAGCTCTCCTTTAGGGTCTGTTATTACAAGACTTTCATTTCGCTTCGCCGCTTGTATGATTGAATTTCGTACTACTGCTCTCGTTTTCATTGTTCCCGGAGCACCAATTACAAGTACATTCTTGTTTAGCTTGTTGTTGATGATTTCTTCTATACCCCAATTAAGCCGCTTGACTTTTTCATCAAACTCTTTATCTGAGGGAACGCTTAGTACCTTACCGTCAAGCTGTCCGAGTATTATGCCCTCCTGCTCTCCGACCTCCTTCATATCCAAGACGTTACCGACTTCTTCTTTTCGCATTAGAGACGATGTTCCGTATGTGCCTTCTTCTGCTACGGTAAAGTTCCTGTCGTCTTTATATCCTGTCTCCTGCTTTATCCTCGGCTTAATTCCGTAATTGTATCCAAACCACACCAAGGCTATCGTCAAAAGCAAGCTGAGTATACCGCTCACGGTGCTTATGCTTGCCCACATGCACTTTAAGGGATTAAGAGAGAAACACATTTTAACAGCTTCGCTTACACTTCCCGTGAACCCCTTTTCTCGCAGAGCCGCTGTTGCAATCGGTAATTTCAACGCCTGTCCCAAGATGCCCGCGAACCACATCGTGAATAACGCTATCACCATATCTCGCCAAAAGTGCTCTTTTATCTCCGTTACTATTTTTTCTTTTAACGGTATTGCTTTCTTTGCTTTCTTCCCTTTGTCTGTGTTTTTTTTATTCAAGGTTTTTACCTCCTTCCCTTGATTATTTTTGTTTTTTCTTTTTTATGTTGAGATGAATATTTGTTCGTTCTCTCGCCTTACAAGCTTATATGTAGTATGGCGTTGCTATTATCTTTGTGTCTTCTTCCACGCCTACTCTCTTTGTCAGTTTTTCATATAAGCTTCTTTGGCTCTCTTGACATATTATGATAGTCTTTTTCCTTTCGCCTGCCGTTTCATTCATCTGCGTCATAAACTGCACCAGCTCGCCTATGTTTACCTCATATCCAACATACACGTTTTCTGCCTCCGTCTTTGCACTGTATATACTACCGCTTGCCCTCTCTATTGCTTCGCGACTGAAATATCTCTTTGTCTCTTGCTCTTCTCGCAATCGCTGCTGATAGTACACTCTCCGCATTTCCTGCGGAATGGTATATACCTCCATCTGCTTCGCCCCGCTCACGTCTATGTTGTGATAATGCTTTGAGGTGTGATATGCTTCGTCTGTCTCTATCATCAGTGCTTTTATTCTTCTGTTTTCTCCGTCCTCCCTTTTCGCACGTTTTCTCGTCAACAACGTTTCTATGTTATATAGCAGCGTTTCGTAGTTTTCTCCAAGCAAGATTTCTTCGCTTATTTCTGTATTGTATTTATTCTCTATTTCTGCTTTCATCTTTCGCTCGGTCTTCTTACTTTGCGCCCCTACGCTTCCACCGAGATTGTATATCGGAAGAAAATGTGCATTGCTTTCCGCATCACGTATTTGCATAAGTCCTGTTATCTTCGATGCCAACGCCCCTTTGTTCTTTATGCTGCTTCGCAGATTTTCATTGCTTATGTACTTTATATTCTTCCTACCTATCTCGCTGACCTTGCCTAACAGTTCTGTCTTCATAAGTCGAACAGCTCGCTCGTTTTTTAGCGCACTCTGCAACACAAACCCCGTGCTTTCCTTTGCTACCTGTCCGCTTGCCTTTTCTGTGTCACCCACAAGGTTGCCTTTGAGTATTATCAAATTTTCCTTTTCTTCGTTGGCTTCGCTTTTTTCCCTCTCTCGGTTCCCTTGCTCCACTTGCCCTTCTTTGAGGCGTATGTCGAGTTCCTCACACATATCCTCCCGAAGTTCCTTGTTCAATATCGTTAGGTCTTCACTCTCTATATAGTGCCGACCCGCTGCCGTTAGCCGGTATATATTCTTGATTTTATACCCACTCTTTCCCTCAAGGCTTTTTATACTCACTCCCTTTTGCTGATACCCTACTCGTATTCGCTCCGCATATCCAACAGTTATCAGTTCTCTTAGTATTCGGTACAAGTATGACGGGCCTATTTGTATCCCTTTCGTTCGCAAGTACATTGCATACAGTTCTATCTGCGATGACGGTATACACTTCTCTACGTACAGGACTTGCATTATCTTTAGCTTCATTGCAGTTATTTCGTTTCTCATTTCTCTTTTCATCTCCTTCCTTTTTTTGATTTGTGTAAAGAAATGTGTAAAGCTTGTAGAGAGTTTTTTTCGGCTTTTTCTCTGCTCGTTTTGTTCGCTTATTTACAGTGTGGTTCTTTCCTTTTTTTATTTGGGTTTCTTTGTCATTTTGAGTTTACCGCAAAGGATTAGTTCACTGCCGTGTTTTGAGTGCCGTCTCTCTTGTTTTCTTTATTGGGCCTTTATTGGGTCTGCTTAATCTCTTGTTTACGGTGGCTGTGTTGTTTGACGTCTTTGTCTTTTCCCTTTCGTATAAACATAAAGACACGCGCCAATCCAAATAGAAAAAATAACAAGTAGCCTCGTCTCTCCATTGCTCTGTATTTTTTGCTATTTGCAATCCCCAAAAAGCCCACAAAGCCAACCTTTTTGTCGCATCTTTTGTGTGCCAAAATCAAATTCTCGAAAAAGTGCTTGATTTTAGCACACATTTTATTCTGTTTTTTTGGCTTAAACAGCAAGTCTGAAATCAATAATATTTTCTTTTTCTTTGTTTTCCGATTGAGCCGAAGCAGGGGCTTCAAGAGCAACACGCATTATCTCTTCAGGCTCGCTGTACGGTATTATATATATCTCGGTTTTGTTGGTGCTGCCGTATTCAGTATCGAACATAAATGCTGCATGTTCGGGTGAATCGTCTTCGAGAAAAACCGTCGTAATCGTGTTTATTAAGTCATGATATTCGTGATTGTCTGTATCCGGAATATCATTTCTTTTCCTATTAGTTGATATTACGTTTTTTACATAAATGAGGACTTTTTCTTTGTATTTTGAAATATGTTTTGTCAATTTATAGTTGCGTAAATATGCGTACAACTCACCGTCCACTAATTCATTTGTGTAATAATCCTCGTAATATTTCTCGCTTATCTGAGTCTTTTTATAGACTTTTTTGTGAAGTAACGGAGGTATTTTAATTTTAATTACCGACCCGTTTTTTTCGACTTTAAAGTCATTTGCTATGAATTTATTGAGGTTAAAATCTATAACATTTGAGGTAACAGGCATAATCTTTTTATTAGCTGACACAAACAAATTGTTTATATTACCTCGTATGTTAAGAACTATTTTCCCCAATTTTTCCTCCATATTTATCACTTTTTCGTATTCTTTTCTATCGTATTGTTTTGCGTTATTTATTTCAAAATAACGATTAACCGCTTCATTCACTCCTTCGATTTGCTCGAAGATTTCACTTTCTTCTTTTGAAACACCTTTTGTGTTATTAGTACCGCTTTTCATGGTTTTTTCCTCTCTTTATACCCTATTTTGTTCATCAAAATTATAATAAGTAACATTGCCATCGGTTGAAATTACGACGTAATACAAAATTTTGAAAACGTCCGGCAATTTGATTTTTTCAATCTGTTTAACATCATCAATAATGACAATGATATTCTGCTGCTTATCTCCGTATATATTGTAATTAGTATCAATAGTACGGCACGAAGTCGCCTCTTCGCCGTCTCTGATGTAGAAACAAGTAATGTCGCTTAACAACTTTTCCTTGTTTGATAAAAACAACACAGCCGGATATTTGCAGTGAAAATTAAATATATCATTTTCCACATCCGTATTAACGCTGCTGATATACAGCCAAATTGCTTTTTCAAGCGATGAGTTATATTTCTGATATGACACCATCGGAGAACTCACGATATACTCTGTGCCTTTTATTTGATACGCAAGGTGATTGTTGAGCATAATGTTAATGATGCTGTCAATTCTTTTTTCTTTAAATCCTTGATTCTTATAGTATTGTTTCAGCTGTGTCAGCTTCATTATTTCCGCGCTGCTGACAAGTCCGACACCGTTGTAAACGTCAACTTGAGCTATTTTATTAAGCATATAAATTCCCTTCCTTTCTGTAAATTTTATGGAGTGAGCCGCAAGAGTTTTGCCCCTCACGGCATCACTTACTGTCTGAATTTATTTCTCAAACGCAACTAATTTCTTTTGTCTTCTCTTGACAATGACGTAAATAGCTGCGCCGCTAATCATTAACGATGCAAAAGCAAGAACAGACACACGAACCGTTAATGTAGAACCGGTCTGAGGAAGATTTACTGTAACGGGTACAGCTTCGTTAGTGATTACAAATTCGCCTTCAGCTATACCATAGTCGGTTACTGTAAATGTAACTCTTTTGTCAGAGAGAACATAACCATCAGGAGCTTTAAGATCTTGTGCATAATAAGTGCCCGGCTTGAGTCCGTATATTACAAGTTCTCCGTTCTCGTCTGTGGTTCCGCTCTTTACAAGCTCGTTGTTGCTGTTATAAATACCAATTTCTGCTCCTCTTAGGGGATTGCCTTTTGTATCGGTCTTAGTAATAACAACCTTTGACAACGTGTTTTCCAATGTGGTTTCGCCCTTAACCAATCCATCTTGAGCAATCTCAAATTCGTGCTTTTCGGGATTGATTTCATAGCCTTCTGCCGGAAGTATTTCTTTGAAATAATACTTACCTCTCAAAAGGTTATAAGCATAAACCTTACCGTCTTTGTCGGTAACAAGCGTATACAAAAGTTCGTCGTTCTCGTTGTAGATGCCGATTGTAGCACCCTCTATCGGATTTCCGTCTGTATCAGTCTTAGTAATAACAACCGAAGTTTCCGCATTAACGATTACATTGTCTCCGGTAACATTACCTTCGTTGTCAATAGAAAACTTATAAGATGTTTTATCCAAAATATATCCGTTGGGAGCTTCAAGTTCTTTGTAAGTGTAATCTCCCGCATATAAGCCGGAAACTGAAATCTTACCAAATTCGTTTGTAGTTCCGCGATATACTTCATCACCGTTTGAGTTGTAAATAGCTATCAATGCGTCTTTAAGAGGTACACCGTCTTTGTCTGTCTTCGTGATTGTAACGCTTGTCGATTCGTTAATCATTACGTTTTCGCCTTCGACTGAGCCGTCACGATTGATAACAAAAGAGTACGTTTCTTTATTAAGCTTGTAGCCGTCAGGAGCAGCTATTTCTTTATACGTATACTTGCCGCTCTTGAGATACTGGACTTTAATCTGACCGAGTTCATTGGTAACACCGCGATAAACTTCTTTGCCTTCCGAATCGTAAATACCGATTGTTGCGCCTTTAAGAAGCTTTCCGTCTGCATCGGTTTTAGTGATTATAACTTCTGTCGGTGCATCGGTAATGGCGTATCCGTTTGTTATTGTTCCGTCGGCATTTAAAGTAAACTCATAAGTTTCGCTGTTGATTTGATACCCGTCGGGATTTATTGTTTCTTTAAAAGTATAAGTACCCACAGGTAAGTAATCTACGGTGATTGTACCCTCTGAATTTGATACACCCGCGTAAACACATTTGCCGGTGCTGTCATATATTTCAATGGTAGCTCCTTCAACGGGTTTACCGTTAACAAGGTCTACTTTTGATAGCGTAACGCTTGTTTTCTTGTTCTTTATAGTAAGCACTGTGTCCTTAGTCGAAGAATTTATTTCAAAGTCATAATGCGAACTGTCCTGAATATATCCGTCAGGGAAAGCTGTTTCCACAGCGTAATACTTGCCTTCAGGGAGAGTATTATAAAGAACGATAGTACCGTTTTCGTCGGTGGTGTAGCTGCCTTTATAAGTGCCGTCATCTGCGTAGATTGCAAATGTTACATCGGATATTTTTTCGTTAGTATCGGCATCAACTTTTGCTAAGGTATAGCGAGTCGGAACATTGCTTATTACTACTTCATTAAGTAAATTACCGTCCTTGTCGGTGCATTTACCGTCGTTGTTTATTTTGAAGTAATGCTTGGTGGAATCGGTATAATATCCTTTCGGAGTTAATGTTTCAACGAAATAATATTCCTTGTTTAATTCAAGTCCGTCAGATATTGTAATTTCGCCGTTCTCGTCTGGTTTGAGAGACGTTTTATTGATTTTTGTGTCACTAAGCGTGCCTTTTTCATAAAGGTCAAATTCAGCACCTGACGGGGTAATTTCGGCATTATCCGCGTTAACTTTTTTAAGAGTTACTGAAATTCTGTCGTTGTTTACCGTCATTTCATTGTCGTTAGCAAATCCGATTGTGAACTTTATCGGAGTAAGGTTAGGCACATAACCTGTCGGAGCCGTCTTCTCAACAGCATAGTAAGTTCCCTCCGGTAAGCCTTCTATTTTCCAAAGACCTGATGCATCTGTTTTGCCGGTCGCTACCTTGCTGTTCGGATTAAAGCTGCCGTCGGCATTTGCTTTGTAAACAACAAACAGTGCATTGCCAATTCCTTGATTTGTTAAGCTGTCAACTTTTCTTACCGTGAAAGATGTTCTTGCGTTGACCGCGATAATTTCATTATTAGCAATTACTTCATTGTTTTCGTCAACGGCTTTTCCGCTTTCGGTTATTGTAAAGTAATGCTTTTCCGGATTGGTATAATACCCGTCGGGAGCTTTTACTTCTACAAAACAATAAGTAACGTTAACAAGTAAGTTCTTCACGGTAATGATTCCGTCTTTATCTGTAGTGTAAATCTTATCTTGTCCGGTTGCAGCATCCTTTACGGCTTCAAGTCCGGTATCTGTAACTTTGTACAGCTTAAATTCTGCTCCCGATAACGCTATTCTGTCTTCTATATTTTCGTTTGCGTTTACCTTTTTCAAAGAGACAACAGTTGAATTGTCATGAATTGTTATAGTCTTGGCTGCCTTTGCAGAAATTGAGAAGGACATTTCGTCTTTGCTCTGAGCAGTTGTAAGATAACCGTCAGGAGCTTTTGTTTCAACGAGATAATAGTCTCCTTCCGAATATCCTTTAAGAACTATCAAACCATTTTCATCGGTAACAAGACCGCGTTTTACACATATGTTTTCTTTGTTGTACAAGTCAAACATTGCATTTGAAAGAGGATTATCGTTTTCGTCTACTTTCTTTATTGTGAAAATAGTCTCGCTGTTTTTGACAACGATTTCCGGATACCCTGTTGATTCGTTAACATTGTTTGATACATCAATGTTTCCGTATGTATCTGTAGTAAACGAATACACTGTATCGTCAAGATAATATCCGTTTGGAGCTTTTGTTTCTTGATACGTATAGGTTGTGTTGGCTTTTAATCCTTTAACAACAGCTATTCCGTTCTTGTCTGTAATTGTTGTGAATTTATCGTCGTCAGAAGATTTAACTTCAAACTCGACACCGCGCAGAGCCTCATTTGTATCGGCGTCAACTTTGCGAAGAGTTACACCTATACGATTGTCAACGACCGTAAGCACATTGCCGTTAGCCGAAGAGCAGTCCGATAGCTGACCGAACTTTGCTTCATACGCAGTACCTTCTTTGTTGAGCTGTACTGTCAGACAAGCAACAATTTCATTCGCAGGGAGAGCACATCTGTCCGGGGCTTTTGTTTCTTTAATAACAAAGTAGCCGGGGGCAAGATTTTCTATCTTCAACGTTCCGTCGTCTTTGGATATGCCCGTAAAGACAGGTGTTTCGTCTGATATTTCAAACGAAGATGTGGCTTTGTAAACAGAAAATTCGGCACCTTTAAGCTTATTGCCAACCTCATTTTCCTTATTGATTTCAACATCAACGTCAAAGGGAATTTCTTTCGGCTTATTAACCAAATCAAGCGTTATGTTTGAATTTTGGTCGGCGATGGTAAACGGATATAATTCTTCATCGAGCATATATCCGTCCGGTGCCTGACCTTCTCTCAAAATATAATCGCCTGCCGGGAGATTGTTTGCTGTAAATGTTCCGTTCTCGTCTGTTACAAAATAATCGTCGTTCAAAGTGTCATTCCACACAAGATTATCCCAGTCCCAAGACGTTCCCTTACAAATCACAAACTCTGCTCCACTGAGCTTTCTGCCGGTTTCAGCGTCCGCCTTATTAACCGTCACAGAACCTTTTTTAGTAACGTTATAAAAATGGACGTTCGGAATTGTATTGAAAGACAAAGTAACTTTCTGTGGAGCTACGGGTATGTAGTTGTTCTGTGTAATTTCGGTAATGGTGTACTCATAGCCAACAGGGAGATTATTCACTTCAGCTACACCGCTTGCGTTGGTTTTTACGTTTTGACTGAAGCCCGTGGCATCGCAACGAACATTAAATTCGACATTGTTTACGTTCGAATCATCGGAATGTTTCGTTATCTTTAACGCACTTGTATCCGTATAAACGTTGAACATCACAACTTGCGGGTCGGGTATTGAACCGCAAATCAAAGTCTGAAGTTCAGGGTTAGCGGTAGCATACAGAGCCACGCCGCCGTGACAATCGGTCAGATTTTTCATCATTTCGATATGTTTAAGGCTTTTTCTGTTTATCGGAGCATCCGAAGTTATAGTTATAACGTTTCCGTTTTTATAAACTGACAACCCATCCGTGCTTGTAATATTAAACTCGGATAAAATGCCGTTCGTATCTGTAAACGTCTTTGTGTATTTACCGGTAGCCGCATCATAATCAAGTTTTAAATTCAAAGAGTCACCCAAATTTGGCTTTACCGTATGCTTAGACATTTCGGTTAATATGCCTCGATATGCCTCAAGAATATCTGAGTATCCTTTTGTCTGCATGCTCAAAATGAAACGACAGCACTTATTGTTTTCGTCATATCCACCGGTAATTCCGGCGTAAATATCCGAAGAAGCACTTGTTCTATAACCAAGCATGTATTCCCAAATAATTACCTGAGTTGCATAGTAGCCTGCGTCTCCGTATTCTGAATAAGAGTTTGGATAACCATATATAGAAGCTAAGACGACGCCTCTTTTGGCCGTGTTACTTGCGTTCTGCCAAGCGGCTGTATCAACAAGGTCTACGGCGTCTGTAGATGTACCATTGGCAAAATCTTTGCCAAACTCCAAACAGTAAGCCGCCTCGCCTGTTGCTGTAACCGTTCTTTTGTAAAACGTTTCCCAACCTCTTTGAGACGGAGATGCTACAGACCCGTCGTCGCCCCAATACTTTATGTATTTATAATGAGTAGGCGACTGTTTGATAGTGTATTTGTTGTTTACATTCGCCGCAAAAGCAGACAAAGAAAACGACCCAAGTATGATAAGCACAGAGAGTATCGAACAAAGAACTCTTGCAAAAACTTTCTGCTTTTTATTAACCATATTTTTTACCTCCTTCTTCTTTTTTTGGTTAATATAATACTGTTCATTTATGTTGCATAGCCGTCGGCTCACGGCGGACGGCACTGTAGCTGTTGCAACAGCGCAAATGTTATGAACGTCTCTATCGTTGTTATAACCAAAACATTTCCCTCCTTTCTTGGATGTTTGGTGACTATACCTTTTAGCGTGTAAAATATAATGATAACTCTCTTAAAAAATAAAAAAAGAGAAAACGAGTATTTTTCTTGTTGGTAATTTTTGGCAAAGCCAAAAAGCACCAACACAAATACACATTTTCTCCATTAACCATTGCTTACGAGCAACTTCTTAACATATAACTGCTAAGCACAAACCGTAGTAGATACGGCAATTAACTTATTAACTTATTACAAATAGAAAATATAAAAAGTGTAGTAACACACTCCCGGACCAAGGTCATCTCTCGCCTTGGCTTCATAATCGACATACATTTTTATCGGTGCGCCTCTATTCAAATATCCGGCATTAACGCACTCATTATATTCGATTTCTGCACATTCCTTTATGTCTTGTAAGACCTTCTGATTATTAAATGAATTAACAGTCAACGTCCAGCATGAGTTGTTCTTGTTGAGTGTCGAAGACACTTCCACGTTGTTAAATGACCCAAGATGCTTGTTTGCCTCTGCTTTAAGCTGTTCCGGGTTTATATCTTGATTTGACCCGCAAGGAATATGCCTTTTTGTTGTCGCAGCAGCAGTAACAGAAGCGTTTGATGCTGTTGTTTTTTCTGTTTTTTCTGTTTTGACTGTTGTTGTTTTCATCTTCGAAATATTGTTGGGGCAACTCTCTTTTTCGCCTGTCTCATTATTCGAAGAAGCGTCTTTTAGTGTATCCTGTATTCGGACATTTGCTGCCTCTGTTATGGATTCAGAAGTAATCTCCGTTTCGTCCGTAGTGTCACTACAAGAGGAACTACAAGAGGAAAGAACTTCGCTGCCAAGCGTTTCGTCGGCTTTACATTTACTTTTGTTTTGCTTTGTAACAGCTGCCCCTATTGTTATTAAAGCAACCAGCCCACAGCAAATACAACATGCAACCATAACTTTTTTTCTTTTTTTGGTCTCCATAAAAAATTTCTCCTTTCGAATATATATGACGAAAGTACGAGAAAATTTGCCCTTTTTACGAAAATCCGATGTAAAAAATAACATAAAAAACCGCTTCCCGAAATGGGAAACGGTTTCATATTGTTTTCGCACTTTTTGTTATATTTATTATAACAGGCTGTGTTTGAAAAATCAATGTCGTCTTTTTTTCACGATTTTTTTCACGTGTCAATGTCAACTTTTTTTCATTTTCCGTAATTATTTTACGCAGCCAAATCATCTTCTGTTATAATCTCGCCGTTGGCAAGCTTGTTAAGAAGCTTTCTGTCGGTCGTAACCATCAAGGTCTCTTTTCTGGAAGCTTTAAAGCTGACGGCAAAAGTGTTTTCGTTTGCCTTAACCAGTATCTGCCCTCTGTGAAACTCTGTGATAGTTTTAAGCTCGTTGTGCGTCAAGTTGAAGTGCTGCTGAATAACTCTGCCTTCGTCCTCGTCAACTTTAAGTATCATTTTTATTCGGCTGTTGTTAAGTATAGCTTTACCGTACTTGCCGCCGTCCAAAGCAAAGAAATCCTCTATATCCTGTGTTGCCGCTATACCGCATCCGCCGAAGCCACGTATCATTTTGAAAACGTTTAGTACAAAGTCAGCCGCCAAAGCGTTCTTATACAGGAGCATCCAAGCTTCGTCTATAGCTATTATTTTCCGCTGAGTCTTATCTTGTTTAGCTGCGTCCCAAATAAATTCAAGAGCCACAAACATACCAAGCGGCTTTAGTTCGTCCGACAAATCCGACAAGTCGAAAACAATATACTTATTGCTGAGGTCAATGTTCGTCTGCCCGTTAAATGCACTTGCCGAACCGGTTACGAAGCGAAGCAAGATATTTGCAATTCTCTCTGCCCCTTTTTGGCAACGAAGAATATCATATAAGTCGCCGAGTACCGGCATTTCTTTGTATACTGTTTTTGTGATAACGTGACCGGTATCATCAGTAAAGTTTTCTTCTTTGGCGACAAGAGAATTGTTATCCTTAGTAATGCCTTTTTGGGCATATGTTTTAAGGATGGCGTCATCAAGGAATGTGCGCTCTTCTCCCGTCATGTCGCCTATAGCCAGAGAGAAAAACGTAAGCAGGCTGTCAATCTTGCTGCTTAATATAGACTGTCTGTCTTTCTTTGAGGAAAATCCGAGACGCTGGGTATTGTCGCTGTTGTTCGGACGTATTTCCATTATGTTTATTCTCGACTTAGAACCGGACGATATGGTAATAAACTCTCCGTTAACAGCCTTACAGCCTCGCTCGAACTCGTCACCTTTTTCGGGTGTAATAACGAAAGTTTGCACACCCTTTAGCCTGAACCTAAGACACATCGTCTGTAAGGTAAATGTTTTTCCTGCACCGGATGTACCCAAAAGAGTTATGTTAGCGTTTGAATACTTAGAAGTGTCGAAGTTATCAACAACAAGCATTGTCTTGTTGTCACTGATACCAAGAAGGATTCCGTCTGTGTCGGATACCTCAAACGAATTAAATGGATAGAAGGCACTAAGTCCCGATGTTGTCATGTTCCTCTTGCCCTTACCGTATATGTATGGGTCAAGAGTATTAAGCGGCATGTAAGAAGAAAAAGCTTCTTTAATTTTGTATTCGCACTCATTCAAGTCAACATCAATGGCTCCGAACATATCTTTAACAGCTGAATTTTTTTCATACAGCTCTTCTAAAGAAGAAGCGGAAAGAGTGAACATCGTTGTGACATAAAAAAAGTCCTCGCCGCTGTTTAATCTGTTTCTTATGTATGCGCTCGACTGAATAGACTTGCCGATTTCCTCATAGTTTTCGCCCTCGGTGTTTTTCATAGTATTCATCCGAGCCTTGTTAATACGTATCTTGGTACGCAATTTATTCTTCATTGATTTAGAGTCTTTTTTATCGACAAAAATATCAACATCTATACCTTCTGCGCCGCATATTATCCCTGTAAGCCAAGCATAAGAAATTCTGCTTGGGTACTCCTTAGAGGGAATGTACAGGAACGAATAATACGTCCCGTCCACAACACAATATTCGCTGTAAAACTCTATTTTCTCAGGTGAAACAAGCGTAGAAACGGGAACATTAAAGTTATCAAGCAGTTCTTCGTCATTATCCGTAATGCGCTTTGCTTCATCGTAGAACGCTTGTTTGCGTTCTTTAAGGTCGTATATTGTTTTGTTTTTGTTGGCAAACTCATAAAGTGTGTTAATCAGGAAGTTCTTTTCGTCACCGTGTCGAATAACAGCATTTCCGCAGTTGCGAATAAAACGCCTTATGGTTTGTTTAGCCTTGTCAAGATAATAAACAGCGTCATCAAAGCTTTTTATTTTTTCTGTGTCATTGCCGCAGGCTTCAAGAACTATGAAAAAGCGACGAGATAAACCCGAATAAACTCCCAAGCGTTTTATAAGCCGCATATAATCATCTTGATATGGCTTTAAATGAGAGTCTTTTTCGAGAGCAAAGTCGTGATTCAAAACGTTTATATACTTGTTTACGTCAGCACGGCGCGAAAGACTTTTTATCTGCATCGTTACCGGGCCTATCTTAGTCAGCTGAGCAAAGCCCTCAATTATTTTTTCTTTATCCAACGCCGTCTTGTAGTCGAAGTTAATAGGGGCAATTTCAACGATTGTTACATACCTCTTATCCGGCGTTATAATAACGTTGTCTTTGATTTCGACGTTCCCGATAACGTCTTCAAAGCTCATTACATTGTTGTCTTTTTTCAATTTTATCACCGCCTAAAAAATCATGTTATTACAACAATATATGGAATATTTTTCTGCAAATTTGCCCTTTTTACAAAAAAGAAAGCCAACGCCAATCGGCATTGACCTTCTTAACTTTTGATTTGCTTTGAATACCACTTTCACTTAATTACGCTTCGGACTTTTTCTTTTTAACAAAATAAACTCCGATAACGCTAAGAGCTGAAAGTCCTGTGAAAGCACCGATTGCTTTTCCAACTGTACCGGTTTGAGGTATTTCAACGGCCGGTATTGCCTCATTAGTCATATCAGCTTTAACGATTTCGCCGTCTTCTTTAATCTCAAACTCATGTGGTGTTTCATCAAGAATATAACCGGGAGCAGCATCAAACTCTTGATACGTGTATTTACCATATCTTAATGTGAATGTTGCTACACCGTTTTCATCGGTATACCCTTCGGCAACGACATTGCCGTCGGCGTCATAAATTCTGAACCCTGCGTTCGGAATAAGAGCACCTGTAGCTACATCAGTCTTTGTAATTTCAACAGTACCGATTATAGGACGGTCCTCAAACGTATTTTCGTCATTATTTGAAACAGTAACAGTCTCGTTATTATTTCTTATTTCAAAATAATAATATTCGTCGTCCGCCACAAAACCTTCAGGGGCTGTTTTTTCGTGAAGGAAATATCCGTTATAACGCAACCCTTCGGCTATGTATGTGCCGTCGTGATTATCTGTCATTGTTCCGTAATACGTATCGACACCCTCATCATAAGTTTCGTTGGCGTTTACGTCGAGGTATATGTCAAATACCGCACCGGCAATATTTTTATCCTTATATTCTTTATCAACCTTTGTAACGGTTACATTTCCGGTTATAATGCTGTTCAGAACTTTGATTTCAACAGTTTGAGCATTATCCGTAACAGATACCGGGGTAGACTTTTCGCTTAATACGAAGCCCTCAGGAGCTTCAATTTCTCTTACGATATAGTCTCCGTAAGGAACATTATCAAACACAAATGCACCGTTTTCATCGGTCTTGCTTACAAGATACGCCGTGTCCTTAGTAAATTCGGTTGTGGTTGTTGAGAACAATCCCATTGTAGCGTTTGCGACGGAATTGCCGTCATCGTCCACCTTATGTCCCAATATCTTGCCGCGAATAATATCGTTTTCCACGGCATTACCGTCATTGGCTGTTACGGTAACGGCAAGAACGGATTGACCGGCATAATTGAACTCTACAGGATACTTAACATCGGACGGTATATAATGCTTGTCTGTTGATACTTCTTTGACATAGTATTTACCAAGAGGAATATCGCTGTTAAATATTATATGTCCGTCTTTGTCCGCCGAAGCGATTTCTATAAGTCCGTCTTTCGGAAGAACCGTGTTATCGTCGGCAAGAATATTCTCGTTCGCATAGAGGCCAAACTTAACATTTGTTATCTCATCTGCGTTACCTATGTTGTAAAGGTCATCTTTTTCAAGAAGCTTGTCAACTGTAACAGTAGCCTTCTGTCTTTTGTTTGTAAACGATACGGAGTCAGATACAATGCTTTTGTTCTGTCCTGCATAAGAGAGTGTAACATACTGCGGAATATTGTTAAGGGTCATACCGTAAGGTGCTGTTTTTTCAACGATTTTATATGAGCCGAGATAAAGTTCTTTGCTCTTTGCAACACCTTCACTATTCGTTTTCACAGTATCGACGATTTCGCCCTCAGAAGCACGTTTTGTGCCGTCAGAAGTATAAATATCTTCGTTAGCAATAATGTCATATACGGCGTTCTTGAGACCTTTTACGGCATATACGGGAGTGTATATTTTACCGTTCTTATCTTCATTCTTTTCAACGCTGCTTAATACTTCGCCTGACTTGCGTACTTCGATAACACCCTTTTGAGCGACGTTCTCAAAGCTTGCATAGTCGGTAAATGTAACTACATTCTGGCCTTTGTATGTCAATGATATATTCTGTTTGGTATTGTTAATAACATAACCGTAAGGCGCGGTTTTTTCAACAATATAATAGTTGCCGAGATAAAGATATTTTGTAACCGCCTTACCGTTTTCGTCGGTAGTTACGGTATCGACCAATTGGTCTTTGGTATATTTAACTTCGCCATTAACAACTACGTCTTCCGCAGCGAATATATCGTACACAGCACCTTTAATCGGTTTTTCGGTTTCAACATCGGATTTGGTAATTTCAATGTTGGCTTTCTGCGGAGCATTCTGCACTGTGTAGCTGTTCTGGAACACTTCGACTTCCTGACCTTGATATTCAAGGTTTGCCAATACTTCATCCGTATTTAATACGTATCCGTTAGGAGCAGTTGTTTCAATAAGTTTGTATGAACCGAGATAGAGTTCGGGTGATATTGCAACACCGTTTTCATCGGTGGTAAACGACGTTACTATGTCATTCTTGTGATATTTAACATCACCGTTAACTGTTATGTCATCTGCTGCAACAATATTGAAAGTTGCACCATTCAAAGCTTTGTTTGTTTCCTTGTCGGTTTTTGTAAGCTTGATAGTAGCTTTTTGTGCAAGGTTTGTGACCTCACAGTTCTTGTTATACAGAGTAATGTTCTGGTCTACGGGCGTAATGTCAACCGTATAGCTGCTCTTGTCCCTTACGTAAGGCTTTGGAGCTGATTTCTCGGTAACGATATACTGTCCTATATACAGAGGTTCGCTTGTGGCTTTACCGTTTTTGTCGGTAGTCAATTCGGCTACCTTCTCGCCCTTTCTGTATACGGTCTTTCCATTTACCTTAATAGTATCGGCAGCCTTAATAACATAGACGGCGTTTTCTACAGGGATATTCGTTTCCTTATCTGCTTTAAGAACTGTTATTGTAGCTTTCTGCGGTGCATTAGAGACTGTGGTTTCTGCATATACAGTTTCCTTTTCCGCATCATACGTAAGGCTTACATCATGACTTTCTGTGTTAACGGAATAACCGACGGGAGCTGTCTTTTCCTTAACGAAATAATCACCGAGAGGAAGATTTTCCGTTGAAGCCACACCGTCTTTAGTCATTATTGTTGTTACAAGCTGACCGGCACTATATAAAATCTCACCGTTTACGATTATGTCGGATTTAGCATATACTTCAAATTCTGTGGTAAGGTCTTTGACAGTTTTATTCGTTTCCGAATCGGTCTTAGTTACTGTTATTCTGCCCTTCTGAGACACGTCTTTGTCGGTAACTTTAAACGTAAAGATGCTTACATCCTGACCTTGATACATCAGTGGAACATAGTATACGTTGTTGTTCTTGTTGTATCCTTCCGGAGCCGTCAATTCTTTGACATAATATGTTCCGAGATGCAATTTCTTGCTGTCACCTTTACCGTTATCTGTAGAGACTTTATCTACGAGCTGGTCTTTCTTGTACTTAACATCGCCGTTTACAACTATGTCAGTGCTTGCGTAAACACCGTATACAGCACCTTTTATAATCGGGCGGTCGGTTTCAGCATCAATCTTTGAAATTTCAATAATGCCTTTCTGCGGCATATTTGAAACTGTTTCCGATTGAATGTATACTTCAGCTTTCTGCCCGTCGTATTTCAATGAAACATTGTGATTGTCTTTGTTAAGGACATATCCCGTAGGAGCACTGACTTCCTTGAGATAATATTCACCGAGATAAAGCGCATTTGAAAGAGCTTTCCCGTTTTCGCCGGTCGTTAATGTACCGACTTTTGTTCCGGCTTTAAACATTGTAACACCGTTAGCAATTATGTCTTCTCTTGCATATATATCAAAAACAGCATTGCTAAGAGCTTTGTTGGTTTCTTTGTCGGTTTTAGTAAGGTTAATCTGTGCTCTCTGAATTTTGTTAACTACAGTACCGTCGTTTACCTTAATAACATCGCCGTCATTTGATATTACAACGTCATAAGACCTACCGTCTGTTACATATCCGGTAGGAGCTGTTTTTTCGGTTACTCTGTACTTTCCGTCATTCTTTTCCGTTACGGGCAATTTGTTGACATAATAACCGTCGGTACAACCGTATCTGTCGTTGTCAAGTGTAGACGAATGAGACAAGTTGCACACAAAATCATATTCGTTTGTGTTTTTGTTATATTCGCTTACTGCGAATACAGCATCATCAGCAAGTATTATATCGCCTGTTTCCGCGTCCGTTTTTGAAAGAACCAAATCTCCGCGTTTGTATTTGTTATCAAAGGTTACGGAAGAGGTTTCGTTATATTTAACGGTAACAGTCTGGTCTGACGGCACTACCATATAGGAAGGACAGTTAAGTTCTTTTACCGTGTATGTACCTATAGGTAAGCCTTCTTTGGTAGCAACACCCTCAGCGTTTGTAGTGATTGTTTCGTTTATTGTTTCGCCGTCAATTGCAGTACCGGATATGTTAAATTGGTATCCTGACTTAATACCGTCTTCGGCGTTCTTTCTGACTTCAATGTTGCCGCGTTTAAGGTTGTTTGAAAACCAAACATTTGAAGTGTTGTTCGGCGTAACGGTTGTATACTGATAATCAGGTTCTACATAATACTTTTCGCCCGTTGCCTTTTCTGTAACTGTGTATGTACCGGGGCGCAAATCGTCTATAACAACATATCCGTCATATCCGTTTCCGCTGTTTATCGTTACATCCATATTGATGCCGTTGCCGCTTATATTGAATACCATTCCCTGACTATCGCCTTGTTCGGCATGTTTGTTTATCTGTATTTTTCCTCTACCCTCTGTTTTGAGAGAGAAATACGCATTAACAGGGTCGTTTCTTGATACTGCCGTTGCCGTAGTCTGACCCGGACCAACGCAGTACATAGCCGTAAGCTGAGGCAAGGGATTTGAGAATGAGTTGTTGGTTCTTTCACCGGTTACTACCTGAGAGCCGTCAAACTCGTTTGTTGTGAATATGTTAAGCCAGTTACCCACAACCTCAAACTCAACGCCCGGCATACTAAACGTATATCCCGATATAACGTGGTTATCATCAAATACGCTCTTTTCGTATCTGCCGGTGTTCGGGTTGTAATCGAGAGTAATGGTTTGCCAATTGAACGACGGCTTTACAGCGTGGCTCAACATCTGAGCTTCTATCTTGTAATATACGGCTTTACAAGCATCTCTGTTTGCGGAGCTTGTCTTGCCTCCGAAAGCACAGTTGAGGAACGTCTCAGTTTTATCGGTGTTAAACAGACCTTTAACAATAGCCCACATAATAGCCTGTGTAGCAACCTCTTCAACATCACTTGCGTATCCGTATCGCGAAGTACCGTTATATCCGTAGATAAAGGCGTATTTAATAAGCTGCTGTTGGTTATCTGACAAGCCTTTAATAACTGAACTTGCTGTTTTATTACCTTCCTGCACCTGTACGCCCGGCTCAACACAATAGGCAACCTGACCGTTGGCTTTAAGTCTTTGATGCTGACCGTGTTTACCGCCCAAGCCTAACTCTTTATGTGAAGTAAAGTCATAATAAAAGCCGCTTATCCAGTCGTTTCTGCCGGTAACTCTTACGGTTTCTCCGTCGCTTATAGCCGATGAAGTCAGCGGTATTACCGACAACATCATCAGCACGGCAAGAAAGACGGACACGATTCTTACGATTTTTGTCTGTTTTCGGTTGTTTGAATGAATACTTGTAGTGTTCATCATTGGATTTCTCCTTTCGTATAATTTTTTTGTTTTTCAAACACTTACAGTAACTGTTATTTACATATGTGCTACGAAAAGCCCGTACCGTAATTTGGAAAATTCGGAAAATTCGGAACAAAGAGCATATTGATACCTCCTCTTATTTAGAAATTTGATTTTTGCTTGCTTGCACCTATATATGAAATATTTTTTTGTGAATTTGCCCTTTTTGCAAAAAATCATTGTAAAAAAAAGCATAAAAAAACCGCCTCCCAAAATGGGAAACGGTCTGATATTTGTTATTTAATTGTTTTTTCGGTGCTTTGTTTTATCGCACTTTTTGTTATACTTATTGTAACATATGGATTTCTTTAAAGTCAATGTCAACTTTTTTTCACGATTTTTTTCACGTGTCAATGTCAACTTTTTTTCAAAATATTTTAGCACAACTTAATTTTAAAAAAATAAAGCCCTCTGAAAAGAGAGCTTTACCTTCGTGAGGAGTGCTATCGCTGGGAGCGAATAACACTTGATGTTATTATACACTGCTGTCCTTAAAAGTCAAGTGAGAAATAAAATGTTTAAAAAATCGTGTTTTAAAACAAATACCCGTTTCCAAGTAAAAAAAGACAAACAACAGTCGAAAACAACACTTGCCTTATACCGTTACAACATAAATGTAATACGGTTCCGCGCTATCATTAGGACGATATTTGTAAAAAATGTTAATAGTTGCAGGGTCTTCAGACCATAACTCATCAAACGAGCGACCTTCGGCTTTCACGTTATGACCTCTTACCACTCTTCCATTCTCAGTTATCCCCCAAGACCCGTTAACTGTTCGCATGTTCTTATACGTACTATCAATCCTGTCACGCAAGTGTTCAGCATATAACTTGTCATCTCCGGGTTCGAACTCTTTGGTTATGCCTAACTCCGGACCCCAAGAAGTGCCGACCTCGGTCATAGACGAGTCTATAACGAAACCTTTGCTTCTGGCATACGATTTGGCTTCTTCAACAATAGCCTTGACATCGGCTTCGGTCACAGGACGAGTACCCTGTTGCTGACTGCCGCCGCTGCTATTTGAGCCACCGGAGTTGCCCTTATTGCCAGAGTTGTTTTTGTTACCGCTGTTTGTTTTATTGCCGCCTGTGTTTTTCTTGCCGCCCGTGCTTTTATTGTTTGAGCTGCCTGTATCGCTTGAACTGCCCTTGTTGCCTCCGGCGTTATCATTATTTGCGTTATTGTTTTCGACTGCTGTATTATCAATAGCAGCTATGGTTGTTTCCGGTGTAGCGGTAGTATAAACAAAGTTACCGCTTTCGTCGGTTACGGGAACAACGTGACCTTCCGCATCGACGGTAGTTTCAACGCCGTCGGGCAATGTTGTAGTCTCGGTTTCCGGTTCAGCCTGCACGGCAACATTCGTAGTGCTTTCTTCCGCTTTGATTTTGTTGTTATGCACAACCGTAGGAACGGTTATCGCAGTTGCTACAACGATTACTCCTGCTACGGTAAGAGTAGCAAAACGAGCTTTAAACTTCTTGTCGTTTTTAAGCTTTTCGTTAAGGTTTTTGGCCGCTTCTTTTAAGTTAAATTTTTTCATAGTTTTTTACCACCTCAGATATATTGTAGTTATTTTTGATTTTGTGTCAAGACAAAGCACACATAAAATAGAGATTTACTCTTTATCTTCACACGGTTTTTGTTTTTTCTGAGGCTCTCCTTTCATTTATATATGACCGAAAATCAAAGAAATTTGCCCTTTTGTTTAAATTTGATTTTTGCTTTTACTCATACTTATAAATGTAGATGTAAGCAAACAATCTTGCAAGGAATTACAGACTGTGCTAAAATCAACGAAGCAAGAAATTAACCTCTTTTTTTGATTTACGTTAACAAGGTTTTAATGAAGAAGGAAACTTTGTTTCTAAATCTAAAATAAAGGAGGTGCTTCTATGGATGTTTATTCACAGTTTTGTGAATTGGTTAAAATATTAACCACCAATGCAAGTTTGATGGCGTCAATATTGACGATTGTCGCTTGCTGTAAAGAAATAACCAAGAAGTAATTTCTTGTTTAATGCCGCAGTAATTATTGTAAGTAATTACTGCGGTGATTGTTTGCTTACACCTATATATGAAAAGTTTTTTTACAAATTTGCCCTTTTGTTTGAATTTGTGCGAATTTAATTTTTACTTTTACCGATTACTTGTCAACTACCCACTACCTAAAGGTGGTGGGCTTCCGCTTATGACAAGCGAAAGGATTTAATTTGTGAACAAATGCACAAAACAAAAGACGCCATGCAAAAGCACAGCGTCTTTAGTCTTAAAAAAACAAAACTGTAAGTAAGGAGCCTTGACAACCGACAAATCAAATATTGACTGTTGAATTAAGAATGAAAACACCGATAGTTACAAGAACAACAGCGATAAACGCCCAAAACGCCCATCGTGTAGATTTGTTAGCCCAGAACTCTTTAAAACCTCTCTTATCACTTTCGTTTTTTCTTTCAGTTGAAGTTTCGGGTTTTTTCATAAAAAGCACCTCCTTTCTTTTTTTATATATGACTTATTTTTTTGATTTTTTGCCCTTTTTGGGCTTCTTTTTGGTTTCTTTCTCGGAAATTGACGAATCTGAATCAAGAACACCCGTCTCTACTGTTTCCGACTCGACGACTTCTTCTACGTTATCATCATTGTAGCAAGGAGACTCGTGACTTTAGTCGTGAGAGGAATTGCCACTAACTCCTTGAAATCCTTTCTATAGAGTAATATTTTGCTTTTTCGAGCAATGTTAAATCTTTCCATTTGGCCGAATTTGATAAGGTTTGTCCTTCAATATTTTTTAGACCAAAATAGCCGGTTTTTCGTCTGCCTGTTATAAAGCAGATAGCACCGTTATACAAAACCTTATCATTTAATCGAAAACCTTTTACAATATAAGGAGCTTGATTAAGTTTCAATCTGCCTCTTGGAAGTTTGTTGGCTTTATGTATTTGTCGATTGTGTACTCTGTTCTTTTTAGAAAGATACATTGTATTCATTCGTGTCACATCGGGATTACCGGTAATACATAAAGCATCATTTACATGTGATTTTGGCATATTGTGTTCAGAACGCATAGCTTTGGTGATATATCCGTAAGTCATTTTAACATTTGGATATATTTCTTTTAATCTGTTGTATAAAGCCCAACGCATACAGTTCATTAAAGCGACATCTCTGAAATTATTTGTAATTTTAGGTTTCCAACCATAAAGGAAACCGTTTTCCTTATGGTTTTTACTATCGTTACAAACATCACAAAGAGTAATTAAACTTGACGGTTTATTACTATGGTCGTTATTCCAATAGTTCCAATGGTGTAGATGAAGTATTTTAGATTTACTTTTACCTTTACACCATTGACAAGTATAATTATCTCTTGCTAACACATATTGTCTTAAATTTGATTGATACAACGGTCCTCGTTGATATTCAACACCTTGTACATCAGAATTAAGCAATTTTTGTGTATCAAATTCTGCAACTTCAACAACTATATTAGTAATAGGCAGTATTTTTGTAATATCTTCTATTACCTTAATATGTGTGTTGATTTTACATTCGACAGACGGTGCTAACCAACCTTTGTGCTTAGATTCCACTCGGTTATTGAACCTCGGCTGTCTATACCTTAAATGGTTTCGTCTTGAACGTCTGGCTTTTCTTCGTGCATCTAAAAGTTTAGATACATCCTGACGAGGTTCAACCTGACCGCAATGAACCTCTTTGTTACTTGATGTAACAGATATTCCAATATGTTTAGAACCTGCATCCACGCCCAAAGTTAATGGTTGTGTATATTCCGTTGAAACATATAGTAATTGAATTGTAAAAGGTGTTCTTTTGACTACTTTAGCCTTTTTAGCTTTTAGCAGTTTTCTTACCTTACCGTGCCTATCAGTTGGCATAAGTGGAACACCATTGATATTTAACACATATACCATTGATATGCATTCCTTTCTATAAATTTAATTTAATAAATAATGCAGGAAACAAGTTCCTGTTATACAGTAATAAATACTGCACGCTCCATCGTCAATGTTATTTTAAGGTTTAACGTATGCAACACCGTATTCCTACCCCTCAGTCACTATTTAATTGCATACCGCAGAGCAGTGGACTTGGAACTACATCCACCGGTGCCTAATTTCTTAAATAACGTAGTGCTCGTAGCACTTAGACTAATCAACCGGAATTTGATTAAATCAAATTCTCCACTTAGCAAAAGCTGTAAATTATCTTTACAAGCCCGCTACTTCAGTGGTGGGTAGTTGACTTTGTGTTTCTGCATCTTCAGTTTCGGCTATCAGGCTGTCAAAAACGTGACTATCGTCTCTTTCGACAACGTGGCAGCTTCTTTTAAACTTAAAGAATTTCGTTATAAACTCGGAAAGATAGCAGTGTTTAATACCTATAACGCCGAAAGCAAACAATGCACCGCCGAATACAGCTATAAGAATAGCTCTGTAAAGCAATCTGATAGGCAAGAAAATAAAGATAGGAATTGTTAAAGCTGCAAGCAGGGCACCCTCGCCAATACTTCTGAACGAAAGTCCGCCGGCGGTAATAAAGCTATCTTCGTAATTACGTGGTATAACATATGCAGGTGAAAGATTTTCTTCTTCTGACATAAATAACACATCCTCTCTTTGTTAATTTATTATAGTTGCATGAAGACGAATATCCGAGCTTTTAGCCAGATAAGGAACAGGATTAACGTTAATTCCGGCGCTGTTTTTTACACCGAAATGAAGATGTGGGCCTGTAGTGTTACCCGTATTACCTGAGAGCGCAATAACACTTCCTGCGGAAACGGTATCGCCTTCTTTTACGCATATTTGATTAAGATGAGCATATATACAGTAAACTGTACCTGATGGTGTATCTGATTGTATCTTAATAAACTTACCGTAAGTAGTTTTGCAAGCGTTGTCTATCTTTACAACAGTACCGGAATTTGCCGCAACGATAGGCGTATTGATAGGACAAGCAAGGTCAAGTCCCGAATGTGGCGTACCGCTCGGATACAAAGGATACAGAGCCGAAACGGTTACTGTTCCTTTAACGGGGAAAAGAAAAGAACCCTTATCAAAAACCTCGCCGTCGTATATGAGCGAGTCGTCCGTCCCGTTTGTAATGCTGCCGTAATCGGGAGTAACATAAGCTACTATCTTATAATCGCTCAAATCAAGAGCCAGACGCTCCACAGCGTGATTTGCTGTATCACCGCATATAAACGTTACAGTTCCGCCCGAAACCGTTTCTACGAGGCCCAGAGCGGTTGCTCTGAGTTCTGTATCTGAGATGTTAAGTTCCGGACACGTTTCCGCCACTGTCGGAGTATCAATAGTAGTTATGCTGCCATCCACGTTTATAGTCTGCTGTGGAGCATACAAAACTACAATATCGCCCATTTGGGGTACATAATTATCATTTTTGTAATGCCACACATAGTTGTTGTTAAACAAAAAGCCTGTCATGTAATCGACACTGCCTGTGTTCGGTATAACATTGTCAAGCAGTTTCGTGCCGGTATTAAGAACCGAATCCACCGTGTTCGCACAATAGCTTAGGAACGCAGCGTTCCAATAGGCACTGTTAGTGTTGTTCCATTCACTGTAGGGATTGTTGTTGTTTTCTCCGGCAACAAAACCGACTTGATTTTTTGCAGCGGTTATAAACTCACGAATAATTGTTGCCGTACCTGTTTCATCGTTATCGGCAATCAAGTGTTTATAATCTGACGGAAGCATAGACCAGATAAGGTTATCGTTACCGCCTACAAGGTTTGTGTAAACGTCAAGCTTCGGGTATATGTTAGATGATGATAATTTCTCCGTGCCTTCCGGAGATGTGTCATCACACGCGGCGAGGTACATATTTCCGGCAAAATTTAAAGATTTAAGCTGTTCCTTTTGAGCATCTGAGAAGCCATAAGCCGTATAAATATCGTCTTCGGTAAAAATACCGTTTACAGAGTACGTAAGCTGTCTATACGTAAACCCGTCTTCCGTTACCTGAGACTCTTCGCTTACACTGTATGTAACAAGACTGTTCATATTATCTTCAAGCCATTTTTTTAGCCCTGAAGTGTCTTTGCTTCTCCATTTGGTATTGCTTGTTGTCTCAAAGAGTGTTTCGTCGGGTACAGCTTCACCCGACAGATATTCATTAGTGTCTTTATATGCGTCTTTATAAGCGTAAGAATTTATCAAAGCTACCTTATCGGCTTTTAACGGAGAATAATCCGTCAAGTAAATTTGATTAACGGTTATTTTAAGTCCGGTAGAAGTCTTGTTGTTTTTAACGGTAATAACAGCGTCTGTTTCATTCTTACGCTGAACAGTAACGGTGTAGTTATCGTTCTTTCCGGCAACAATACGTTTCCACGCCGAAAAAGTACCGATTTCCGCCTCGTTTTTAGTTTGTTTAATAATGTCGCTTACAACAGCGGATATTCTTTTTTCATATTCCTCTTCGATAACATTTTGAGCCTTGTTGATTTGTCGTTCCTCAACTTTTTCTTCAAGACCTCCGTACATAACCGATGGCAACATTCCGACCATACTGAATATAGATGCACCGATAAGCAATACACACAGAAGCAATACCGGAAGTATCTTTACAAGCTTTGGAAGCGTTTTCGACGCATAATCAACAGCATCGGCTACAATGCCGGGGACGTTTCCCGAAGCCGCATCCGCCGCAACCTTAGGAGCTGCCTTAACAGTATCCTTGGCTACGTCCTTCATGCTTTGTTCCGCATCTTGAGCTTCTGCCTCCTGTGCCGAAGCCTTGAGATTGTCCGTCACATTAAAAGCGGTCATAACCTTGCCTTTACCCGCCGCACCGGCTGCATCGCTTGCCGCATCGCTTGCTTCGGACGCAGCGTCTTTTGCTGTATCTTTGGCGTCTTTGGCGTCTTTGGCGTCTTTGGCATTGTCTTCTGCGGTTTTGGCGTCTTTAGCGGTTTGTGCAGTCTGAGAAGCGTTACCGTCAAAACCGTCTTCAAGAGCCTTGTTTTCTCCGTTTCCTTCTTTACCGCTATTTCCGTTATTTATAGGCTTGTTTTGAGCCTGTAAATCATTACCGAAATCTTCGTTGCCATTCGGATTGTTAAAGCCGTCTGAGTTAAGTGAATCGGAATTATTAGACTGATTAGACTGATTTGAATTGCTTGAGTTGTTAAAGCTTTTTGAACTGTCAAGTTCGTTCTTACCGTTATTACCGTTATTTTTATTTTCAACCATATATCATTCCTCCTTTCTCAAAGAATTTACGGCGTATTGTCTGGTTTTTGCCGTATTTGATATATGCGTTTTATGTATGTGTTTTACTGTTTAGATACAGTTGAAATCAGAGCGTTACCACAAGTTATTCTGTCCTCGTCCTCTTCTTTACTTGGAACGAAAACAATAACATCCCAGCCGTATTCTAACAAAGGGCTTTCAAACTTCTTATACACATCGTAATCTGTATATGTATCGCCGACATCAAAGCCGTTTTCAATCGCCGATTTTGTTTCGTGAATCGGTGTTATTTTGACAATGAATTTATCTTTATCGAAAAGTTCAGTAAGTCTTTTTGCATCAAGAATTGTATCGTTAGTGACAGCAAAATTTAGAGTATATTTTCGACCGACAGGCATCGGTAATTTCTTTGACAACTCTGAAATTTCCTCCAATGAAAGGCTCATATTGTTGAACTGTTTATTACGCTGTTCGTTATCTGTACTGTTGATGCTTAACTGCAACCCCGCTTCACCATTACGAAGTTCGTTCTTTATATGACACCAGCACAGTAAAAACTCTTCCAAATTTTTATTTTGTTTTGGTAACATAGTAGAAACAACAGGGTGAATTGTATCTGCTGTTATATATGAATTTACGATTTTATCAAGTTCAAATGTCGTAAAGTAAATAACATTCCTATTAAAAGTGGGTTCTCCCATTCGAGCAAAGTGAACATTAAAGCGTTCTGTATTGTCAATGTTTTCATTTTCCAAAATAGTTCTTATCTGAAATTCCAACTCTTCAACTGTCGCATTGCCGAAAAATCCGAATTTCGGGCAATCACAAAACTGACAATTCATCGGACAGCCCTTTTGTGAGCTGATAGTTGCGACCCATTTCTTTTGCAAATCAACGGGAGTGTTTTCCACACCACAAATTTCCTTTTTTAGCCCTAAAAAGTCAGCCTTAATATTGTTTTCTTTTCCGTAATCGCCGACAGTCAAAAATTCTAACTTCCGGCGAGTATCAACATAGATTTTTCCTGTATGTGTTTTTATAATAGTCATAGTTTTTCCTTCTTTCTTTTTTCAAAATAAGTGCGAATAAATGCGAAAAGTCTTGCCCCTCACGCTATTAACGCAAAGAGCAAGACTCCGTGTTATTTATCCTCCGGATATTCCGGATTATCCTTTGCGTATTTCTCTTCTTCTTGCGATTTCTGTTCGTAGAATTTACGCTTATATTCTTCTTGGCGACGTGTAGCCTCCGCGTCACTTAGACTGTCGTCCTTATAACTGTCGTCCAACGTTTTCTCAACATTAACGCCTTCGGCGCGCTCACGAATATTACGCTCGACGGTCTCTACAGTTTGACCGGGTGTACCGCTTTTGTCCGTTCCGCTGAAAGTAAATTCTCCATTAGGTTCGTGTACGGGTGCACCACCGGAGCCGGGACCAGTATTTTGACCCAAATCACCACCGTGGCCGGTATCTTTAGGTTGGTCATCGCCCGTTCCGCCTTCATCCTCGTTATCGCCGGAGCCGGGACCAGTATTTTGACCCAAATCACCACCGTGGCCGGTATCTTTAGGTTGGTCATCGCCCGTTCCGCCTTCATCCTCGTTATCGCCGGAGCCGGGACCAGTATTTTGACCCAAATCACCACCGTGGCCGGTATCTTTAGGTTGGTCATCGCCCGTTCCGCCTTC
>CEAC01005976.1_pt1 | contig 109583 bp, 101 predicted proteins | sample 557411 | NCBI WGS metagenome assembly CEAC01 (sample SAMEA3182094, study PRJEB8094) | gut metagenome | biome: human; feature: gut; material: Stool; isolation source: human stools | place: Canada | collected 2012-02-21
TATCAGATGTGCGTCACGTTTCATGGATGACTCGAGCATACGGGTTGAGAAGATATTGTTCATGCAGCCGAACAGCACGACCTTCATCAGCATCGCCGGATCATAGGGCGGCTGACCTTCGGATGACTGTGAATAACTGTCATGGATCTCCCGCAGATCCAGATGGTCGACTATGTCCGAAACAAGCCTTACAGGCGCATCCATCGGAATAAAATCACCTAGATTGGGCGGAAAAAGCAGCTTCTCGTTGGATATATATGGCTTATACATTAACTTTGTGAAGTTTTTTTATTGATTGCCACAAAGTTACAAAACTTTGCGGACATAAAAAAGCCTCAGCTTGAGAAAGTTGGGGCTTTTGCTTGATTAATTTGATTGAGTCTAAAATGGAGTTCTGCAACACCCACGATGTATTGGTAAAATCTCCGAAAGGGGAATTAGTTGATTGAAAATAATGCCTAAAAAATTTGGTCATGTCAGATAATGTTTGTAATTTTGCGAACAACTAACAATAAAGATATGACGAAATTGGAGATAACGCCTGAACAGGAGCGTCTTGCGAGGTTTGCAAAGGCAATGGGACATCCTACCCGTATTGCAATCCTGCATTTCCTTGCTCAGAGAAACGAATGTTTTTTCGGCGACATACACGAGGTGCTTCCTGTTGCGAAAGCGACAGTATCGCAACATCTGAGCGAATTGAAAGAAGCCGGGCTGATACAGGGCACCATCGAGCCGCCTAAAGTAAAATACTGTATCAATCCGGAGAACTGGAAACTTGCCAAGCAACTGTTTTCTCAGATGCTTGATGAGTGTTGTCCCTCTAAAAAGAATAGCTGCTGTTCATAAGCACTATTTTTTTATCATCAATGTTCGTAATTCGGCAAATAACAATCTAAATACTTTCAAGAACATGAAAAAGCTATTGATGATTTTCGCCCTTCTGATAGGGCTGGTATCATGCGGCAGCGGTGAGAACACCGCCAACGCAAAATCTCCGGTGAACGACAGAGTGGAGGTCATATACTTCCACGGCAAACAACGCTGTGCCACCTGCATGGCAATCGAGAAGAATACCCGCGAAGTTCTCAATTCGATGTTTGCCAATGAACTGAAAAGCGGCAAGGTCGTATTCAAAATCGTGGATATATCTACTCCGGATGGAGAAAAGGTTGCCGATAGATACGAAGTGACTTGGTCGTCTCTCTTTGTCAATAAATGGAAAGGAGGGAAAGAAACACGTGACAATATGACTGAATTCGCCTTCGGCAATGCCCGCAAGAACCCGGATGCGTTCAAGAAAACTCTTGCTGAAAAAATCCGTCAATCCCTGAAATAATGGACTGGTTACAGACACTGCTCGACAATAGCACGGCCCCGGCTTTGACTGCCTTCCTTTTGGGATTGCTCACGGCTATTTCGCCGTGTCCGCTTGCCACAAATATCGCCGCAATAGGCTATATCAGCAAGGACATAGAGAACCGTAACCGCATATTCAGAAACGGAGTGCTCTATACCGTCGGGCGTATCATAGCCTACACAGTCCTCGGTATCGTGCTGATCTCGATACTTAAAGAGGGGGCAAGTGTTTTCGGCATACAGAAAGCCATAGGCAAATGGGGTGAATTGCTTATCGGACCATTGCTATTGCTTATCGGACTTTTCATGCTGACAGGTCATAAGCTCAACCTGCCTCAGTTCGGTTTCGGTGGAAACGGCGAAGGTCTTGCACGAAAAGGGGGATGGGGAGCTTTGATGCTCGGCATCCTTTTCGCAATGGCTTTCTGTCCTACAAGCGGAGTGCTGTATTTCGGTATGCTCATTCCTATGTCTGTAACTGCAAGCGCAGGCTGGCTATTGCCCGTCCTTTTTGCAGTCGCCACAGCCCTCCCGGTGCTTGCGGTTGCGTGGATTCTCGCTTTTAGTGTTGAGAAAGTCGGCGAGTTTTACGGCAAACTACGCATAATCCAGAAATGGCTCAACATTATTGTCGGTATCATTTTCATCGCCGTAGGAATATACTACTGCGTAATGATGTATCTCTAAGAATTTTATAATCTGTAAATAACAAGAATATGGATAAAAAAGAAAAGAAAGGTTTCTGGTCGACGCTCTTCGCGCCCAAAAAGAAAAGCTCATGCTGCTGCAATAGCAACATAATCGTCGGTGACGATATAAAGCCCGCCCCTTCATGCGGATGCTCTGAAGAATCTGTCGAGTCCACAGAGACAACATGCTGTGCAACCGCGTCCGGCACTAAGGTAAGCGAAGTTCTTGTCCTCGGTCCCGGCTGCGCCAAGTGCAAGGAGACCTACAAGGTGGTGGAACGTGTCATCAGCGAAAACAATCTCGATGTCAGGCTCTCCAAAATCGAGGACATTGCCGAGATGATGAGATACAACATCATGGCGACTCCCGCCGTAGTCGTTGACGGCACCGTCAAAATCAAGGGACATGTTCCCTCGGCTGACGAAGTGAAAAAGGTTCTCGGCATCTGAACTTTAACAACCGGAGACTGATATGGAAACGCGAAAGGAAATCAAGTTTCTGATTTGGACCGTTGTCATATTCTTGACAGCATTCTTTCTGCCTGTCAACAGCGACACGCTGATGACGGCGATACACTCGACCCTTGACCTCGCCAAATGGTACGCCCGTGAGCATATCGTTCTCTGCCTTCTCCCGGCATTTTTCATCGCCGGTGTGATTGCTGTGTTCGTGAGTCAGGGTGCCGTGCTTAAGTATTTCGGAGCAAACGCCAGGAAATGGGTATCATACACCGTAGCATCGGTTTCCGGTGGTATTCTCGCGGTGTGTTCCTGTACCATTCTCCCGTTGTTTACCAGCATATACAAACGTGGCGCGGGTCTCGGTCCGGCGATAGCGTTCCTGTATTCCGGCCCCGCCATCAGCATCCTGTCCATTATCCTCACAGCCCGTATCCTCGGACTGGAAATGGGCCTTGCACGTATCATCGGCGCAGTAACGTTTGCGGTGGTGATCGGCCTTGTAATGTCGTTCATCTTCCGTAAGGAGGAGCGGGACAAGGAAGTGGAGCAGATGAACATCGTGCCGCCTCCCGAAAAACGCCCGCTTTGGCAGACGGCAGTTTTCTTCTTTACCCTTGTCGCAATCCTCGTGTTTGCCAACTGGGGCGTTCCGGCTGCAATCGACCGCGGAATATGGGCCGCGATCTACAATGCCAAATGGTGGATTACTTCCGCACTCGCCATAGCGTTATGCGTAATACTTGTGAAAATACTCCATCTGAAAGCTCGGTGGATTATCCTCGGAGCTATCGCAGTGGCAATATCTGCCTTCCTCGCCAATGTTTTCATTCCCGACTCAAAACTTGCGCCGCTTGTGCCGATGGTTGTTTCCGTCGCTGTGCTTGCCATTGTTTTGTTATGTGACAAAAACGATGATGAAAACCGCGAGTGGGCTTTGTCATCGTGGGGATTCGCCAAACTGATATTGCCGTTGCTTGCAGTAGGCGTACTGACGGCGGGATTTCTGTTGGGTTCGACTCATGACGGAATAGAGTTGCCCGGCATCATTCCCAACAGTTGGGTTGAATGGGCTGTCGGTGGCAATTCGCTGCGGTCGAATTTCTTTGCGAGTTTCACGGGAGCCTTCATGTATTTCGCAACACTTACCGAGGTGCCTATTATTCAGGGATTGCTCGCTTCCGGTATGGGCAAAGGCCCGGCTCTTGCCCTTCTGCTTGCCGGTCCCTCGCTGTCACTTCCCAATATGCTCGTCATCCGTAGCGTGATGGGAACGAAAAAGACGGTTATATATGTCGCTCTTGTTATCGTCATGGCAACCATCTCCGGATGGGTTTACGGATATTTCTTCTAAATGAACTGCGAATGAAAGTTTTGATATTATGCACCGGCAACAGTTGCCGCAGTCAGATGGCGCATGGCGTTCTCCAGTCGCTTGATTCTGAGATTGAAGTGCTTTCCGCCGGAACTAAGCCTGCGGAAAAGGTCAATCCTCGCGCCGTGGAGGTTATGAAGGAAATAGGCATCGACATAAGCGGACATACACCGCACAATGTCGGTGAATATCTCAACGAATCGTGGGATTATGTCATAACTGTGTGCGGAGGAGCTAATGAAAGCTGTCCGGCTTTTGCCGGTAACGTAAAGCATCGTATTCATATCGGATTCGATGATCCTTCCGACGCTGTCGGTTCCGAGGAGTATATCATGAGCGAGTTCCGACGTGTACGCAATGAGATAGCAAAACGGTTTGAAGCATTTTATAAGGGTAGTCAGAAATGAACACTTTACTCGATACGCTTTGGTATTTCTGCTACATCACGGTTGAACTTGTTGTATTGTTCATCGTGATTACGGCGATTGTTGAAATCATCCTGATGTATATTCCGCAGGAAAAAATCAGCAAGAAGATTGAAAAGGCTGGATTTTTCGGCAACGTGATTGCTGCGGGTTTCGGTGCGCTAACACCATTCTGCGCCTGTTCCACCCTGCCTATGACGGTCGGATTCTTAAATGCAGGCGTGCCATTTGGAGCCACTATGTCGTTTCTAATAGCCTCCCCGTTACTGAATCCCATAATAATAGCGATGCTTGGCGCACTGGTCGGAATCAAGGCTATGTTGATTTATGTGGCGATTGCCTTCCTCTGTGCGGTGTTCTTCGGCTGGGGACTGCAAAAGGTCGATGCGCAGAAATATGTAAAGAACGTAAGATTGAAAAAGCAGTCCTGTTGTTCAGCTGACGAAGGTTCGATAGACAGGAAACAACTTCCGTGGAGTCAGAAAATCGCATTGTCACTTCGAGCCGGTTGGGACACACTTCGCCCGATTATCTGGTATCTAATCATCGGCGTTGCATTAGGAGCGGTGATATACGGATATATGCCGAGTGATTGGGTATTGAAAATCGCAGGACCTGACAATCCTCTTGCAGTGCCTGTCGCTGCCATCATAGGTGTACCTTTGTATATCCGGGCAGAGACTGCAATTCCTATCGGCGTGGCATTGATGGGTAAAGGCATGAGCATAGGTGCCGTCATAGCACTTGTTATAGGTGGCGCCGGCATGGCAATTCCTGAAATGTCGATGCTCGCAAGTATCTTTAAGAAGAAACTTGTCGCCATGATTGTCGCCGTCATATTCCTCACTGCTGTAATATCAGGCTATTTGTTCAATATAATACTCTAACAGCACAATAATAGGAAGGCGGTGAAGCGTGATGCTCCATCGCCTTCAATTTGCCAAAAATTTGAGCCGCCAAAAGGCGGCGTTGGGAATGCCATTCGTTCCGAAATCCACGGATTTTTAGTAATTTTGTAATCTATAAACTTATCAATTTCAAGATAAAATGACTAAAGCAGATATAGTTAACGAGATAGCTAAAACGACCGGCATCGACAAGCCTACCGTTCTCTCAGTGGTAGAACAATTCATGTGCGTGGTGAAGGACAGTCTCGCACACGGCGAGAACGTTTATCTTCGCGGCTTCGGCTCATTCATCGTAAAAACCCGTGCCGAGAAAACCGCCCGCAACATCAGCAAGAATACTACTCTCATTATCCCGGCTCACAACATCCCGGCGTTCAAACCCGCCAACTCCTTCAAGAACGAGGTCGCAAAGTGATTATGGAAGAAGAAAACGAAGAGGAACAGTCTAAGGTCGAAACCATCCATATTCAATCAAACACCTGCAACTGCGCTGAATGTCAGGAGAAACGCAGTAAGTATGTTACCATACTTGATGTTGACCGATATATAGATTCTCTTAATGATTGGGACTTAACCGACAAGAGAAAGAGGTGTTCTGTGTATATGATTCAAGAACAATCTCACAAGAAAACATTTTAAGAGTAGATTTTATGAAGACAAACAATATATCTTTCATTGCTGGCGTCGCATTATTGGTGGCAACGGCAACCGGATGCACGGGCAACAAAGAGGCAAAGACAGATAAGCTTGATAACAATGCTAAGAGCGAAGTCGCTAACGCCGACATTCGCGGACAATGGTATATCGAGAACATCGTTTTCAGCGACTCCGACTATGTACGCCCCGATGAGACGTCATCGAGCATGAAACAGTATATCGTCTTTGAAGACAGCACATATTTCATCATGACAAACTGCAACTCCTTCAACGGGTCATATACTGTAAAGGGAGATTCCATAAAACTCGGTGACGGAGCCATGACCGAAATGGCGTGCGACGACATGAGGACAGAAGATGCCATACGTCGTATTCTTCCGCGCATATCCACAATAGACGTTCAGAATGATTCTGTAGTGAGATTGAATGGCTTGGCTCCCGCCGAGTGTATCCTGCTTCGCAAGGCAAAAACTGAAATCAAATGATAAGGGCTTTTCTCTCCTTTACTATCCTCTTGTTGACCATTATTGTCGTTGGATGCAAGTCTCAAAGGATTGATGCACCGGAGTCTGTTGTTATTGATGGTAAAGTGATATATGGACCCGACGGATCCCCATTAAGACATACTGTTATAAAGCGAGTCTCAGATGGCAAGACCTTTCTGGCCGACACTTTAGGGAATTTCCATATTGAGGCACAAACTGGAGATTCACTGCGGTTCTCTTACGTTGGTACTATCGGTAAAACATTGCCGATATTGAAGAATGATACTTCCATGACTGTGGAACTTGAACCCTATGTGCCCGGTAATGACGAATATGTCCATAATGAAAGATATTTCGGTGAATTTGAAAACCAAGATGACGGCTCGACTCTTGTAATCAGTCGAGCGGAAAATGGGTATAATGTTTCTGTAAAATTGTTCCGTCTTACGGAGATAAACGACTGTATCGGAAAATTGAAAGACGGCACACTTATTTTCACAGGAATAGATGCTTCCGGGAAACTAATATCAGGTGCAATCACAGTTGAGGGAGATTCTGCAAAACTGGTATTCACGGATTCAACCTGGGACTATCTTCCAGACGGGACATCATATACATTTGAAAGGAAACATGGCTTAACTCAAAAATTCTATTCGACAGCCGACGGTATGGCAATGTCCCTTATCCGTTCAAAACCGATTCAATGTCCGATAGATTCACTTATCGTGGAATTTACAAATAATCGCAATATAGATATGACCACTGGCGAATGGTATAGAATCGATAAACGGTCGGCAAAAGGAAACTGGGCCCAAGCTCCATACTCAGGAAAGTATCTTGAACTAAAGGCAAATGGAACCGACGTCTGTTTTAATGATATTGGATATGTCGTGCGACCTGATGGCAGGTTCAAGATGACTGTAAAGCCGTGGATTTATGACCTGAGTGATAAATCCGCGACGTATCGACTTGTGAAAACTTTCCACTATCCGCCATATCCAATTCAGAAAAGCGACACGGCGTATGTTGAATTTCAAATCAGATAATCAAATGTTAAGCAATAAGGTAAAACGCAATTTCTGGCTGACTCTCGCTATACTATCAGTCGGTTGTATTATAGATAGAGCGATTCGTGTTATCGATGGATCTATCGAGTGGTGGAATCTGGTTGCGACGATTGTTATAACCGTTTTCTGCACCAAATTCTATCTTTGCTACCGCGAACAGGTAAAACGCGGCAACATTTTCGGTCGCGTCAAGGTCTTCAAATAACACAACCGTGTTTATAGTATCGTACATTCCTCATAATAATAAAACAAAATGGCCTTTATTTCCACCAATTCATATAGAGACAGAAAATGGTATGAAAAACGTCGTCAAATAATCAAGCGCGACAATAACACGTGTTGTCGATGCAAAAGATGTCTGCCAGAGGAACAGTTGCAGGTCCATCATCTTCATTATTTTGAAGGACGAAAGCCTTGGGAATATGAGGATTTTGAGCTTATAACACTATGTAAGCATTGCCATGCTGAGGAACACGGTCATGTGAAGCCGACTTCTGGTTGGCAATATGAGGGGATGGAGGATTTGGAGGACCTTGTCGGTGAATGTGACAACTGCCATCAGGCTATACGCTACGCACATCTCATATCTCATCCGGATTGGGGATTTATGACTGTAGGTTCTCAATGCGCTGAGAACCTTACTTCTGAATATGGGCTGTCTGAACGAGAAGAAGAAGCTAAAAGGCTGGCTCAACGATATAGACGTTATCTAAATTCTCCAAAATGGAAACACCGTAAGAATGGTTATTTCATGGATTTTGATGATTACTATATAAAGATCTGGGACCACAGTAATTTCTGTAATCTTGAAATTGTGTTCTCGTTATGGAATAGGCATACTTTGGAACACCGCTATGAGAAGTTATCCAGCAAAAAGAAATACGCAACACTTGAAAGTGCAAAAACACAAGCATTCAAGGTAATAACAGATAGGTCTCTGATCAAATATTGTGAGCGTCATTATCCCAATGATACGCCATACAGACCAGTCTATGATGATTATGAGAATTACGATTAACACTATTGGTTATAAAACCCACTATGATAGTTAGCCCCAATAATACAATACAACAGACCAATCCATTTTCATTGAGTGGAAGGAGGTTGCAGAAGTATAATCTTTTGAAATATCGCATGATTAGTGCGATTCTTGATTATATGGCGACCATGAATGGAACTGTCTTGCCCGGTATGCGACAGCCGGAAACGTTTGATGAACGAAATATTTATAAAATGTTGCTTGGAACCAGCATTATATCAGAGAACAAATATCGTATTGCAGATTATAATCGCATACTCGCCGATATGTGTTATATGGGATTGATAAAAATGAATGGCGGATATATCTGCATGACACCTTACGCTATTGAGGCATACACGAAACAAACCTTTCATCAAATTTTCGCATCGCTCCTGACGGCAGAAGACTCTCGCAAACTTGGTCATCAAACTCTTGTAGTTTCTGCATTAGCCCTTGTCGTAGCGTTAGCTTCTCTATTCGTTTCAATGTTTCATCCTTAGATTACACATCTTATTTTATTTACGTGTTCAGTGTAGATCCAGAGAAAATCCCCATTAGATTCCGATCCGATTCCATGTCCTTTTTCAGTTTTCTTACGATTATTACCTTGAGTCTCACGAAAATTTTGTAACTTTGCATATTCAAGACGAATGAAATCTGAAAACATGACCATCTAAATAACGAAGACATACGGCGCGAGCCGAAACACCTTTGAGAACTCCTGCGTAGTCGTTACAGGCTTTGGTCGGCCTTCAGATGCTACGTTGGGGTTCTCGCTTTTACGTACCTCAATGGTTTAATTCTTATGAATTAAGACAATGGCTATTAAGAAAACTCAACTATATAGCATCCTTTGGGAAAGCTGCAATATCCTTAGAGGAAGCATGGATGCAAGTCAATACAAGAACTATGTATTGACAATGCTGTTCCTGAAGTATATCAGTGACAAGGTAAAATCCGATACTGACATGTACTTCGACCTTCCGGAAGGATGCTCATTTGACGATATCATCGCTCTGAAAGGCAAACCGAATATAGGGGAGGAAATACAGAAGAAACTTCATGCCATTGCCCGTGCAAATCCAAGGTTAGACCATATCATAAACGAAGCCGATTTTGATGATTCTACTAAACTCGGCTCCGGCAAAGCTAAGGTAGATACACTAACCAGCCTGATTTCCGTTTTTCAGCGGGACTTTCTTGACTTCAGTAAAAACCGAGCAGGAGATGATGACCTTATTGGCGATGCCTACGAATACCTGATGAAGAACTTTGCTGCCGAGAGTGGCAAGAAAAAAGGCCAGTTCTACACGCCGGCAGAAGTGTCTCGCCTCATGGCGCGTATCATCGGGATTCACAAGGACAAACGTCCTCAGATTTCTATATATGACCCGACTTGTGGGTCTGGTTCTCTTTTGCTCCGAGCAAAGGCTGAAGCCAATGTGGGTGTAGCTATCTTTGGACAAGAGCTTGATGGAGCAACTCGTGGCATGGCAGTTATGAATATGTTTCTTCACGGTGTAGATGACCCTGAACTGGAAGTCGGCGACACTATTGAAAAGCCATTTTTCAAGAATGGCAATCAGCTTGAAACATTCAATTACGTTGTGGCAAATCCACCCTTCTCGCAAAAGGGCTGGATTAAGGGAGAAATTAAGACCAACGACACATACGGTCGTTGGGGCGATTCTGACAACTTGCCTCCTATTCCTCCGGTGGGATATGAGGATTACGCATTCCTTCTCCATATCATCAAGTCTCTTAATTCTCAAGGTCGCGGCGCTTGCATTCTTCCTAATGGTGTGCTTTTCAGAGGCAATGAGGAAGAAGCAGTCCGTCGTAAAATCATTGAGAAACGGTATATCCGAGGCATAATCAGTTTGCCGCCAAACCTTTTCTTTGGCACCGGAATCCCCGCTTGTATCATTATCATCGACAAGGCAAAGACATCTACCTCGAAAGGAATCTTCATGATTGATGCCCGCGCCGGTTTTGCAAAGGACGGTGCTAAAAACCGACTTCGTGAACAAGACATCCGCCGAGTGTTTGACGCATGGGAAACCCTTGAACTATTGGATGCCAATGGACAGTTGTCCGACACCGAAGAACTTATCCCTCATTTTGCCCGATTCGTCCCTTATACAGAGATCACCAACGAGCGTAACGACTGCAACCTTAACGTATCTCGCTATATCTCTCCGGCTGACACTGAAATACAGCAGGATCTATTCGCTCACCTCAAACTTAATGGTGGATTACCCGCCAAAGATATAGAGGAGGGACTCGCTTATCTATGGCGACACTGTCCTTCGCTTAAAGACGAACTTTTTGCTCCATTACAACCGGGATATTATTCCCTTGCCGTAGAACGCAAGGATATTCCCGATGTAATTGCATTTAATTCAGAGATTCGTAAACTAAGCGGTTTCTTCTCTGCCGCTGTAGAGGAATGGTTCAAACTTGTCTCTCGACAGATGTTCGCCCTTGCTCCCGGTTGCCAGCCAAAGAAAATTATAGCGGATTGGAGTGAGTCACTACTTGAAACTCTTGCGGAGGTTGATGGCCTGGTGGATGAGTATGACGTCTATGACATTTTGCTCAATTACTGGAATGCCTCTATGCAGGATGACTGCTACTTGATCTCGCGTGACGGATGGGTAGCAGAATTATCTTGTGAACAACTCACTACCGACAAGAAGTCTAAGGAAGTGAAGTTCGTAGCCAAGAAGAACCCTACATTTCGAGACTATACTTGCGACCTGTTGCCGGTTTATATCGTAGTCGATCGTTTCTTCAAGAAAGAAAATGATGAGGTAAACCGAGCAGAGGAACTTGTCGCTCAACTCAAAAGCGAGATTGAGCAGCTGGAGGAAGAGTATCCCGATGAACTGAGCGACACTGTCAGCGAAATTACTTCTCGCTATCTTTATGCCATTTGTCCCAAGCCTCTTGACGGAGAAAAGGAGGTGCTTGAAACATACCTTTCTATAAATGACAAAGGCAAGATTGGCAAGGAAAAGAAAGAATCCGTCATCGCTGATTATCCGGAGGTTTTCAAACGGCTTGGCAGCTTCAATCAGACAACGATAAAATATCGTCTCCGTGAGGTTTTAAACTATGCCCCGCTTCCAAAAGAAACGATTGATCTCTTTAGTCAGTATATTTCACTGAATAGAAAACTGACTGACGCAAAGGCAGACGTTAAAGAAAAGATTGCTACATTGACAAAATTAGTGGTGGCAAAATATCCGAAACTCACAGAAAGCGAGATTAAAGATATGGTCATTAACGATAAATGGCATACAGCTATTGTCGGAGGAGCCATTGATACTGCATTCAGTGTCTCGATTGATATTGAACAGCAAGTAATTGACCTTGTTGACCGATACGCACGTCGTCTCTCTGATATTGACGCATCAGTGCGCAATCTTGAAAACCGTGTAAACAGTCACCTCGTAAAAATGGGATTTGAATTATGATTGAGACCAAGTTCAAACAAACTGAATTAGGTCCCATTCCAGAGGATTGGAATATATATACTTTGGGGACAGTTAGTGATATTAAAACCGGACCTTTTGGCTCCGCATTACATGCATCGGACTACGTTAGATTTGGCACACCCATAATTACGGTTGAACATTTGGGCGAACCTTACATTATACATGCACCTAATATTCCATTAGTTGGACTAGAAGATAAGAAACGTTTATCACAGTACACATTAAGAACTGGAGATATTGTATATAGTAGGGTTGGTTCTGTTGATCGGAATAGTGTTGTAACGGAAAATGAAGATGGCTGGCTATTCTCTGGACGATTGTTAAGAGTTCGTAATTCCGACACTTACTATGCGCCATATTTAGGCTATCACTTGAATAGCAATAACGCAAAAAAACGAATAATATCTTCAGCGGTAGGACTTGGTATGCCATCTATTAACACAAAAATATTAGGGGAACATATTATTATTCTTCCCAGTAGTATAGATGAGCAAAAAAGAATAGCAGAAGCACTGAGCGATATAGATGATTTGACTCATGAACTCGACTCACTTATTGAAAAGAAAAAAGCTGTGTTGCAAGGGACAATGCAAGAACTTCTCACAGGCAACCTTCGTCTCCCCGGTTTCAATGAATCATGGAAAAGCCTACAGCTAAAAGATTGCGGATACTTTATAGGCGGAGGGACACCTTCAACAAATAATCCATTGTTTTGGAATGGTGAAATACCGTGGATTTCTTCATCAGATTTGGCAAAATCAAGGCTTCATTCTCTTACTATTACAAAAAAAATAACGGATGAGGCAATTAACTTCTCATCGACTAAGCGTTGTCCTAAAGATACAATCTTAATAGTTTCCCGAGTGGGCGTAGGCAAGGTTGATATAGCACCTTGCGAGGTTTGTACGAGTCAAGATTTTACAAACTTGGTATTATACGATGGATATGACGTTTCATTCATTGCATACTATCTTATCCCATGTTTGGCAGCAAAAAGTTTTGAAGCACAAGGAACCTCTATTCAAGGAATTTCAACAAAAGAAGTTAAAGATTTACAACTTATTATTCCTACAAATATAGAAGAACAGAAAGCGATTGCTGCTATTCTTTCAGACATGGATGCTGAAATTGGTGAATTGGAAGCCAAACGCGAGAAATACGCATCTATCCGTCAAGGTATGATGCAGCAACTATTAACAGGAAAAATTCGTTTGATATGAGCACGATACCATTAGTCGATTCGGAACGCGCAACTCAAAACCGCGTTATCAATCTCCTCCACGATTACTGTGGTTATCAATATCTCGGCTACAAAAAAGAAGCCGATAACATGCCTCTTATCCCTGATATTCTTCAAAAGTTTATCAAGGATACGCAGTTTGCGTCTCAAACTGAAATTGACAAGGTGCTTCGTTTGCTTGATCTTGAAATCACTCGTTGCCATGACAAGGATACCCTTTTTCAGAGCAATCTGAATTTCTACAATTATCTTCGCTATGGCGTAAATATACAAGGCGATGACGGTCATAGCAAGACCATAAAGATAGTTGATTGGAACGAGCCTGCCAATAATATCTTCTCTATCGCCGAAGAGGTTACCGTGCGGCGTAACATTGAGGAGTACCATACCCGCCGACCGGATGTAGTGATTTACGTCAATGGTATGGCTCTGGGTGTAATCGAGTTGAAAAAATCAACTGTCAGCGTAAAGGATGGCATCCGTCAGCAGATACGAAACAATAAGAATGACAACGAGATTTGCCAGTTCTTTGTCCCGGCACAGTTCTTGTTTGCCGGAAACGATAGCGAGGGCGTTCATTATGGTACAATACTGACACCTGAAAAGTTTTGGCTTCGTTGGAAGGAACCGACTGGACAAAGTTATCCTAACGATACGCCGAAACCGGAACCTGTTGAAGAACTATTCCCGCGCGCCCAGTTCCCCAATGAGCTCGACCGCTCATTGCTTGAGATGTTAGAACCCGAACGTTTCCTTCGTCTAATCCACGATTGCGTTGTGTATGATGGCGGTGTAAAGAAAGTATGCCGTCCCAATCAATACTTCGCATTTGAGGCAGCAAAGCCACGTATCCGCAACAAGCAAAGCGGTATCATCTGGCACTCGCAAGGTGCAGGCAAGAGCCTTATGATGGTTTGGCTGGCACAGTGGATATTGGAGAATATGCCTAATGACCCGAGAGTCGTTATTATCACCGACCGTGATGAACTTGACAAACAGATTACTAACGGTTTCAAAGATGCAGGGCACAAACCGGTGAGGGCAAAGAGTGCCAACCATCTACTTTCAATGTTATCAGAAGTAGAACCTAATTTGATATGTACTCTCATCCATAAATTTGGCATTGCAGGTCAGGAAGAATCCGCTTTTTCTCCGGAAGAGAAGAAATTGCGAGGCAAGAGGTCACCGGAACAATATATGGCTGCACTCGCCGACAAGCTGCCAAAAGGCTTCAAAGCAAAAGGAAACATCTTCGTTTTCGTTGATGAGTGTCATCGCACACAAGGGGGCATCCTCAACAAGGCGATGAAGAAAATCATGGGTGAGGATGTCATGATGATAGGTTTTACCGGAACCCCATTGCTGAAGAAACAGAAGAGCAAGCTAACTTCACGCGAGAATTTCGGCAACTATATCCACACGTATAAGTTCAATGAAGCCGTTGACGATGGCGTCGTGCTCGACCTTCGCTATGAGGCTCGTGAAATTGAGCAGAATCTTGAAAACGAGCAAGCAGTGGATCAACTGTTTGAGCATATTACACGCAATCTGAGCGCCAAGGCTAAAGAAGAATTGCAAAGCCGATGGGCTGTGATGAAGAATCTCTTTTCCAGCCGCGACCGAGTGCGTAAGATTGTCGCTGATATTGTGAAGGATATGCAATTGATTCCATGTCTTCGTGACGGCTGGGGCAATGCCTTGTTGGTATGCGACAGCATCTATCAAGCCTTCCGTTGTTGGGAGGTATTTCAAGATACATCCTTGAAGGGTCATTGTGCCGTTGTATCAAGTTTTGACGGGAAAGACGCAAGTCCCGATGAATCATCGTCAGGTGAGACCCAGAGCGAGGCTGAATACAAGGCTGAGATGGCTAAAAAGATGTTCAAAAACCGCACACCCGAAGAATTTGAGGAGTGGGCTAAAAACCAGTTCATCAACCATCCGGGGGATATGAAGTTGCTTATTGTCGTGAGCAAACTTCTTACCGGATTTGACGCGCCTACTGCAACGTACCTCTATCTCGATAAGAAAATGGAGGGACACGACTTGTTCCAAGCCATTTGCAGGGTCAACCGTACCGACAATGAACATGAGGAAAAAGAGTTTGGCTATATTGTTGACTATAAGCAGCTGTTCAAGAACATCGAGGATGCAGTCAATGACTACACCAACGGAGCATTCTCAGATTTTGACAAGGAAGATGTTGAGGGGCTTTTGACAGACCGCTTTGAAAATGCCAAAAGAGATTTGGATACTGCCCTTGAACGTGTTGAACATCTTTGCGAACCTGTGTCACTGCCCAAGACAACAAATGAGTTTTTCGACTACTTTGTCTTTAATCAGCGGACAACGCTTCCCGAAGATGAAGAGGCAGAAACAATCAAGACTGCACCATTACGTGAAGCCTTCTACAATGCTGTCAAAATACTTGTAACAAGATATTCAGCCATTGCCTTAGACATGGAAAAAGCTGGATATACCCCAGAGGAGGCACAAGAAATCTTTGAACGGGTCAAGAATTTCGATAATATCCGCAATGCTATAATGCGTAGAGCCGGTGATATTATCGACATGAAACAGTATGATCAGCAGATGCGGAGCATTCTCGATACTTATGTAGATGCTAAGCCGTCAAGAGTCCTCGCTATGCTCGAAGACTTTTCATTCCTTGACCTTGTCCTCGATGGCAACTATGAAGAGGAAGAAGCAGAAGCAGAGGAAGCCTTGGGCGGCAAAGAGGGCGTTGCCTCAACGATAACAGCCAATGTCCGTCGCGTAGTCAACCGCAAGAGAGAAAGCAATCCGGAAGAATACAAGAAGTTCTCTGAACGTATAAATCGACTCCTTGCCGAGTATAGACAAGGTGTATTGGATTACAAGGAATACCTTAAAGCAATCGCCGAACTTGCTCGAGAACTAAGTAATCGTACTTCAGACCCGCGTCTTGATACTCCGGCTAAGCAATCATTGTTCGACAATCTTGGGGAAAATGTAGAACTTGCTTTAGAGGTGTATCAACTCATCCGACAGAATGCAAAACAAGGTTTCCGCACGAATGAGGTTAAACAGGGAAAGCTGCGCAAAGTTTTGGATAAATTATCTAAGACAAAGCCTTTCAATGTTGATACTATCCTTAATATAGCCATTCATCAACCGGAATTCTAATGCACACGATTATAGTTTCTAATATTGAAATAGAGGTCGAGCGCAAACCTATTAAAAATATGCACTTGGCTGTGTATCCTCCAGATGCGAGGGTACATATCTCTATGCCCGATTATCTTACCGATGAAGATGCAAAAAGTTTTGTACTTCAAAAGTTAGAGTGGCTGAGGACTCAAATAGAGGAGGTCCTTGCTCAACCCCGGCAAACAGAACGGCAATTCGTTTCTGGCGAGAGTCATTATCTGTTTGGTCAACGCTATCAGCTGATAGTTGAAGAGTTGCCCCACTATGTGAATAGCATGGAATTAAAAGGTAACAAGATTTACATGTTTGTAAAACCGGATGCTAAAACAGAGACAAAAGCTGATATGATGCGGGCATGGTATCGTCATCACCTTAAAAAAGAATTGGAACCTATGATTTCTCGCTGGAGCGAAAAGCTTGGGGAGGATTCTATTGAGTGGCAAGTAAAACAGATGAAAACCGAATGGGGAAGCTGCATTCCTTCCAAACGATTACTAATCTTTAATCTTGAGCTGGCAAGAGTGCCGAGAGAGTGTATCGAATTTGTAATCGTCCATGAGTTTTGCCACCTCAAAATCGACAATCACAATAAGTTGTTTGAGTCTCTTATGAATCACAGGCTACCAAATTGGCGAACACTTCGCAAGAACCTTAATGGCTTTGTAGCACTTCCGTATAAAGAATAATCGACACTATGGTTTACGCTTTCCTTGACACAAATATGCTGCTCCATTATAAGGTATTTGAAGGGATGCCTTGGAGAACGATACTTGCAGATGATGATTATAAATTCATTATCTGCCAGAAGGTATTTGACGAGATTGACAAACATAAGGACGGAGCTAAAACAAAGCTACGAAACAGAGCTAAGTCGATAAATAAATATCTGATTAGCTATTTGGATGGCAATCCGGCATCATCATTAGACATAGATTTTTGCTCAAATCCTTCCAAAGCTTCAACTGAAAGAGATGATTTCGATTCGTCATCTTCTGATGAATACATTGTATTCGCAGCTCATGAATTTAATTCAAAGGGTTGTAGGAAAGTAATCGTTACGGGTGATGGAGGGATGAAACTGAGAGCAATGAAGGTTGGTCTGGAAACTATATTGATAAAAGATTCTAATTATTTGATTGCTCAGGAGCCAACGGATGAAGAGAAGAAAATTAAACAGTTAGAAAAAGAAATAGCGAGATACGCCAACCGATGCTCAAAACCTCTATTATTATTTGAAGATGCTAAAGACTCCGTAGTCCTTCATAAATGCAGTATCCCAGATTTTTCGGATGAATTAGATGTGTTACAATCTGAACTTTTGCAAAAATATCCTCATCGTTCCCCAGATCAATTAAGAAAAGGCTGCGTAATCAATGGATTGACAATTCCTGATTTACTTCACAGCTTTTCTCCATATACGGCTGAAGATTATGAAACCTACAATCGCAAGAGGGATGATTATATAGAGGATATGGTGAAATATCAGAAGAAGAAGCTTCTATACTCTGCCATTGATGATTGCATTCGAGAGGTCAAACTTTTTATCTTTAATCAAGGCACCTCTCCCACTGGAAAAATGGGAGTAAAGATTCTGTTACCGGAAGATTTAGTGATATTAAGTGAAGATGCTTGGGTTAGTTGTGACGTTACACCTCCAGAGCCTCCACAATTATTAAGTAGTCTGGATAAATCTATGATTGAACGAGCTCAGTTAAATGACCTGATAACCGCTCGTCTGGCTCATATACCTTATTATAACTCGAATTATAAGGATAGAGAAACCGAGATGCACTGGATGTCAGCCCCCAAGCTACCAAAGCAATTATTTGTAAATCTGCCGTCACTAAACCATAATATGAATTTAGAATTAGACAGTTCTTATAGGCTTTTCATTCCATGTGTCAAGTCTGGTGAATTTCATATTCAGTGGACAATTAGCGATGAAAGTAATATTGACCCACAAACTGGGGCACTAAAAATCATCATAGAATAATAAATACATCATGGCAAAAGATAATCAAATGGGCATTGTATATGTCCTTTCAAACCGAGCAATGCCGGGTCTCGTAAAAATAGGCATGACTACCCGCCATGAGCTTGATGCCCGCCTCAAAGAACTTTACACAACCGGTGTACCCGTGCCTTTTGATGTTGAGTATGCTTGTGAGGTAAAGGCTTGCAACTGTGCCAAGTTGGAGAAAGCCCTACATACAGCATTTGAACCCAACCGCTTGAATGTCAATCGTGAGTTCTTCCAGATCAAGAAGGAACAGGCTATCGCCATTCTTGAAATTTTCAACGAGAAAGAGATTACTACCGAGGTCAGCGATGAGATGAACAATGATCTCAATCCTGACGATATAGCCTCTAAAAACAAGGCTACCAAACACCGTCCTCCCCTTAATTTTAGCCAAATGGGTATCCCTACCGGGAGCATATTGACATACAATGCCGACCCATCTGTATCTGTCACGGTCATTGGTGACAAAAAGGTTGAATATCTCGGAGAAGAAACCTCTTTGACAGCGGTAACGACTAAGTTGCTCAATTCCAAATATGGAGTACAGCCGACTCCCCGCTGGAGCTACAACGGAACCAACCTGCAAGACATCTACGACGCAACCTATCCAATTGAAGAATAATGTATAATTTAGACACCCTCACCCAAGAGCCCAATCTCCGTAAGGCATGGCCTAACGAAGCAAAGGATTTTACGCCCTGGTTGGCAAGCCATTTGGAATATATTGGAAATATTCTGGAAATGGATTTGGAACTTGTCGAAAAAGAATCAAAAGTCGGAGGATATTCTGCGGATATATTAGCTAAGGTTGCAGATGACGAGGATGATTCGGAAAGTTATGTGGTTATCGAAAACCAACTTGAGGATTCCAATCATGACCATTTGGGTAAATTGATTACATACGCATCCGGAAAGAAAGCGAAAGCAATAGTCTGGGTCGTGAAGAAAGCGCGTGATGAGCATCGAGAGGCTATTAAATGGCTCAATGAGAACACAACATCAGAACTTGGCTTTTATCTGCTTGAAATAGAGCTGTGGCATATCGGCTCATCCAAGCTTGCCCCAAAGTTTAATGTAGTTGAGCGTCCTAATGAATGGGCAAAGGTAGTCAAATCTACAACCGAAGTTTCTGACACCAAAGTTCTTCAACTCGAATTTTGGCAAGCCTTTATTGACTATGCTGGTAAAACAAGTTTCATCAAGTATTTCAGGCTTCCTTCTGCTCACCCTCAGAACTGGTTTAATCTGGCAATTGGAAGTAGCAAATGTAATATTTGTCTGGAGGCTAAAAAACAGAAACATGAAGCTACGGTCGGCATTTATATTTATGACGACAAGTCACTGTATCATAAAATAGAATCTGACAAACAGGCTATTGAAACAGCATTAAACAGCAAGCTTCATTGGACAGAAGCGACAAAAGCCTCACGCTTCTACGAAACTAAATCATTTGACATGGCTGATTCTACTTCTTGGGAGGAGGTTTTCAAGTGGTTTGTGGATAAATGTCTTCTCTTTAAGAAGACGGTTCAAAAATACCTACAACCTACAACGTAGCATTTTAATGGGCAAATGTGATCTATATAAATTAGGAGTGTACGAGCTTATGCAGATTCTGCATGAACTTCATAAGTTGGGATACCAAAAACTCCGTTGGATGTCTTACATGGCACCCACCGGGCTTAGTTTGCGCTGTCACATAACCACTCAAGACCATATATGCGTTAATCAGGAAATATGCTTTGCCGGGGACAGTAACGAAGTATGGTGTACTTCTACCTCCGTAATGACTACTGGTGATGATATAAAGCCGTTAGCTGAAATCTTCATGAGAGAGAATCCTCGATTGCTCGAAATAGGCAAAGGCGAAGATCCTGAATATGTCGAGTGGTTCGACAAACTATTATCTTTGGCTGCCAAAGGTCAGACACCAGTCTTCTATGGTGAATATTGGTCAGAACCTATGGGACGTATAAAAGCCGGCAAAGGCACAATGCCTACCCCTCCTACAACAATGCGTTTGATAAGCTGGAACATTGATGGAATAAAAGCTCATTTCGAGGCCCTTAAAAAGTTGATAAAGGATTACTCGCCTGAAGTTATATGCTTGCAGAAGGTCAAAGATATAAAGGACTCTCCTGATTTTGAGATAGAAGGCTATAAAATAGCGAGTAGTCTTGCACCGTATTCCGGAGTTGCTACTTACGTTAAGAACTGCATTCCATGTAGATTTGAAAAGTATCAGCAAGAAGAATTATCCGGTCATGTGCTGAAGGCAGAATTCTGGTTTCCGTCTTTTACACTCTACAATATCTATACACCATACTCAAATCCCGGTGTTGAAGGCGCAATCGAGCATAGAAAAATGTTCGATAGAAGTTTCATGAAGCTGGTTTCGGAGACCCCGGACAGACAAATCATCTGTGGCGATATGAATATCGTCGCATCTGAATATGATTGTTGGGACGGTAAATATAAGCGCAATCAGGCGAATTTCCACGACTGGGAGCGACATAACTTTGAAGAACTTTTGGAAAAGGGACATCTCATTGATACATACCGGATATTTAATTCGTGCTCTAAGGAATTTTCATATTTCTTTAGAAATGACCCTCAGGTCAGGGCCGATAACCACGGTCACAGAATTGATTATTTCCTTGCAAGCAGGAGTTTTGAACCTCAGATTGTTCGGGCAGAGATAATCAAAGACTGCACCGTCAGCACCAATAATCCCATTCTCCTTGAAATAAAATACTGAATATGATTATACCTCACAATACAATCTATCCGGAAGTCCCGGCAGACATCAAAAAAACGATAGAGGCATCCGGACAAAAAATGTGCAAGGCTGATAATAGGTATCAGGCTTATTATCGCTATTTGCAATTCCTTTGGCGAGCGTCTAATAATATTCCTGTCAAAAAGAATGAGGGGCAATCTGAAAATGAAATATACGGTAACTATACATCAGACCATTATGCCAACTTCATGACAGAGGGTATCCGCGCATTGGTTGACTATGAACTTTCGCCGGAAAACAAGGGAGACAGACTGATTGAAGAAACCAGACTAAGGTCAAATCTTCTTTCATCGCAACCATTGTGTTTCAACCTTTTCGGAGAACTGAGATTGAATCCTGACAAAGCTTTGCAGTTCTTCAATGCGTTGTATGACAATTATTTCAAATCTATTGACAAAATAGAATTTGAATATAATCCAGCTCGTCGCGATTCCCGTCTTACCGGCGACCGCTCTGCTTTTGATGTATTTGTTGAATATACGTCAATCGCAAGTAAAAGAGGATTTATCGGAATCGAGGTAAAATATTCGGAGACTCTCAACGAGGGCAACAATACGGTTGACGACATTCTAAACAAACAGTTCTGCGACGAACCGAGAACAAGGCGTGACCGCTATCACGAATTGAGCAAAGGATTGTTTTCAGAGTCAAGTTTCAGCTCACTTGAACAACTACCTGCATTTCAGATATGGAGAGACCATCTGTTAGCAGTCTCTATGTGCAAGGCTTTCCCTGAGAAATATGATGAAGGTGTGTTCCTCTTTCTTGCTCCATATTCCAACAAAAACTGTCGCAACGGAGTAGAAGGATACAAGGAATTGCTAAACAGACCCGAGGGGATTGACTCTCATTTTTGTCACGCATGGCTTGAAGAATATATCGACACTCTCGATAAGGTATTCGATGAAGACTGGACTAAAGACATGAAGAAGCGTTATCTTGGATATTACACTCATGAATAAAGATATAGAAAAGAATGACCTTGAAGAGAATCTGGATGCACGTATAAGTCAACATAACAATGTGTTGCAACGGCCTCTTGATATGGGTGATTATTCAAATCTCTCCGCTAAGGAACTTGATGAAATCACTTGGTTAGAAGATGAGATAGATTCCATTGAGAATGAAATTGACCTTTTGGAAGAAGATGATGACATTGTAAAACAGTTTTTTTGGAATGAAATAAAAAGAATATGACACCACAGCAATATGAAGAGTATATTGCCTCAAATCCGCAACCATGCGTTGCGATAGCTCCAGAGCTTTCACTGTCTACGATAAGTGTCTGTCATGAGAGGTTTCAATGAAGGAACAGATACATCAGGACATAAATCCCCCTTTCCCCGTATTGTCGGAGTTATGTCAGTTGTGCCCGCGATGTCGGTTTCGTCAATCGAATCCTATATTGAAAATCTCAGTGAAGCCTTGCCTTCGGGTAAATAGATTGAGGACATGTCCGCGGGCATGGCGCGTCCATTTTGCCGGGACGGCGAGAAATTTCGAGATGAATGATTTCACACGGGATCTTCTGTCGAGCCCCATCTTCTCAAATTCCTTGTGTCGCAGCAGCCCGCAGTAGAAATTCCGGATCATCGAGGTAAGTACCATGAATACAGCGTTCTGATTCATAAACGATTTAGGGAGATAATTCCATCCGAAGTCGTTGTCAAGCTGGTCGAAGATCTTCTCCTTTGCACCACGTTGATTGTAGAATCCGATAATCTCCTCCTCGTCGGCATCCCAGTCGTTGGTGAGTATGGCGCGATAGACCCAGATGCCGTCAAACAGATCCGGCTCCGCTCCCTGCGGTCTCGCCGTGCGCTGCACCACAAGTCGGCAGTGGTCAATTCCCTCAATCGATACGAACGGCAGGGAAAGGACTTCCGTCTCCTGGTCTCCGACAGTTGCCTTTCTCCAGTCCGTATGCTCGCGAAGCGATTCACGCAATGCCTCATACATATTGGCGCGGATATAGAATTTATGGCAGTGTCGCATGATGGTCTCGATGATTTCCTTACTGTACGAACCACAGTCGCAACGCACTTTCGCCGCCCACAGTCCGTGTCGGTAGAGACGGTCGAAAATGCGTTCGAGGGTATCGGCTTGATGAAACTTCACATTGGTGTTGCCGTCACGGTTCTCCACCCCGACAATCACATCGTCGCCGGTACTCATGTCCGTCATCACCGCAACCCCAGGACTGTAACCGCGGAATCCTTTGAACGAGAATTTCGCGTCATACTTCTCCGCTTCTATGAATTTATGGTCGAAATCAAAAACATACATGCGTCCCGGACGCAAAAGACCCTGTTCCATAGCTGCTTTCACCAGCATTCCATTCAGTTTCTCCGCCGTGTTGAAGTCATAGCTCTTGCCACTGCCGGCGGTATACGTGATATTGTCGGTGGTCAGCTCGTTTATAGCACGAAGCACCGTATCGGGACTGCACAGCTTCATTCCGGGCATATACTCGATACCGCCCTGATATATTTTCGCATCCTCCACGCGGTCGCCGCCGCAGAGGTAGGTGCACATCATCGTTCGGACAATCTCGCTGTACTGATAGCCGACAGTCTTGACGCGAAGGCCAAGTTCGGAGTCTATGAGTCGCTCAATCGGAGAAAATTGACGGATTACTGAAAAAATACCCCCGAAGGGCATGATTTTATCGGATTTTATTACTAACTTTGTCATGTCGGGTATTTATTTTTTTGCAGCACCAATTTAGGTGAAATCTCCGACATGGCCAAATCTTTTGAGCATTTTGTGCATCAGGGATTTGGCTTTTTTACTGCAATATCAGTTGCGGATGTAAGGTATTGGCTCATTGTTCGGCGATAAAGGATATAAAATTTCCGTCAGCCCTTTGTCAAATGATTGGGGAATTGATGTGATCGCCATTAAGGGTGATGAAAAAATTGGCATACAAGCTAAAATGTATGGCGATAGTTCGCGTAGCGTGAACCGTCGTGTTATAATGGAATTATATGGAGCGGCGGCATTTCAGGATTGCACAAAGGCTGTTCTCGCCACTGATGGTGAAATATATCCCGATGCTATTGAAGTCGCCGAAAAACTCGGAATTGATATACTGCGAACTTCTGCGTCTGAGGATTTCATCCCTGCGGTTCAGACAAAGCAAATGACCCGAGAAATCGAAATTAAGGCTGGCAATATTTCTTTTGATGAGGCATGGGAAAACTATATATTTCCACTTAAAGGTAGGGTACTATCCAATTCGCGTGGCTCAAACAAGATAATTGCAGTGGACTGGGGCGGAGTCAAACGAGTAACTTCTAACGGGAAAACCGGCAATATTGATATTGAAGGTTTCCGGTTGGCTTACAATGTTCTGATGACACAGGGACACATTACACGAGATTATATTAACCAACAAGTGGATAAATGCTGTTCATCAGGTATTGTTCTGATATTAAGCCAGCTGCCTTTCGTCGAATTAACATCTTCACCCACCGGATTACGATTGAAATGAAGAGCGAATATTTAACTCAATGTATCAACTTATCGGATAGTTGGACAGCTCATAGACATTCCTGTTTATGGGACGGTTTAATGCTCTCGGATGGGTTCAAAGATATGATTCAAGCTTGTGAATTGCGTCCCCTTTTCAATCTGAATTTAATAGACATGTTTAATCCGAAAGAGCCTATTACAAGCAAAATGCTGGAAAAGATACTTTCGTATAACGATAAAGGCGAGTATGTCGTATTACGGAGTTTCTGTGAAAGATTCTTAGGCTCATGCGGGTTTGACGAAAGAAATATATCAGAGCCTGAAATTATTGCTGAACGAAATGGACATATCGACATAAGGATCACGGAGGAAGGAAAATATGCCATCATTATAGAAAACAAATTGAAAGGAGCAGATTTCCAACGTAATCAGATAGCGAGATATATTCAGACAATTAGAGAGGAAGGCTTTGAAAATGGCCAAATTTTTATTGTAATCTTACCTCAATATAAAGATATTAGAATACGGTCATCAGTTTGGCGTTTACCGCCCGATTATAAATCCGCTACGAATCCAAACAGAAAGTGTGGTATACACGATGACAAATTATGCTGGTGTGACTTCCCAAACACAAAACTCACGAAAGCAGAGTCAATGCATTGTAACAAATGTATTACTCATTGGAAAAATGAGTTTGCCGGCAGGACTAAAATATTACAACAAGATTTTACCTATTGGTTGATTGATACAGAAAATATAATTCCCCGAAGAGAGTTAAATGTTAGGTCTGCGTTACTACAATTCGCAGATTATCTTAATGGACTATATAATACTCGACTTGATCAAAAATTAAACGAGATGATAACAGATTTCTTGCGAGATAAATTGGAACTTGGAAATTCAGTTTCAGATTGGAAAAAACTGAATAACAAAATAGAAGAGGTCAAAGAACTCGAAGAAGGATTAAAAACTTTGAGAACAGAAATGTCATCGGACCTAATAGATTTGTGGCATGAAAACTTATCAAAAAAATGGCCGATGATTAGAAATGAGCCAAGAAAATCATTCGGCATTCTTATTCAAGGAATGTGGTTCGGATGTTGGTGGGCAGAAGAATCGGATGATAAAGATAGTCCTATATGGGGAGTTTATTGCGATTCTGGAAATCCCACAACAAAGCAGGTAAAGATTGCTCAAAAAATTATCGACAATAGCGGACTTTCCAATGTTGTGTCTGATGACCAGTGGATGACTTGGTCAAACACAATTAAAGGAGAGCAGGTTGCAGATAAAATCTATTCTGTCGCAAAGGACTTAGGATATCTAAAATAAAAATATCACGCCAACGTCAGAATCATCAACGATGGCGTGATACATAAGTGCTCACGGAATGAATAAAGCAGCGATTTCCATGCACCGGCGGGTGTAGAGACCTTTATGCCATTTGCCCTTGTAGCGACAGTGGGAGGTGTATGACTTGAAGATGTCGCGGTTGCCGGATTTCAGCTTTTTGAGGACGCCGGATTTGTTGACGACGCCGGGGCCGCAGTTGTATGCGAGTGCGCCGAGAAGGACAGAATCCTTGCCGTATTTAGAATATAGGGCGCAGAACTTGCGGAGGTCTTTACGCAGGAGAGCATCAGCTTGTTTCTCGCTGAGCTGAACGCCTCGACGGTATGGTTCTCCCGGCTGGACTTGGTGACCATATCCCACGTAGGGCCAGTGTCGAGGTTTGTGGAGTGTTTCAAAATGTTTGATTATCAGAACTGCACGTTCAAAGATCGGCAGCTCCATGATACTTCGCTTAGCGGCGAAGGCCGGCGAAGTGACCGTGACGGCCACTATCGCCATTAGTAATATCAGGATTTTTCTCATCGGATAATCGGGGTTACGGGTCCTACAATCGGTCCGATGATTCCGGGAGTCTCGCCGCCGACATCGTCGCTGTTCCTGCTGTTGAACTCGAAGGTCTGTTCCCACGGGGTCGAATTGAAATTGTCCTGTATTACAACGAGGAATTTGTGGGCTTCGGCACTCTTGGCGGTGTAGTTGAGGCGGAAGGTTTTGCTTTCCAGAAGCACACGGTCGTTATTGACCAGCACGGGGCCGTCAACGAGTTTGAGAGTGCCTTCGCCGTCATACTGGAAATAGCGGATGGTGTAGAGGGTGTTGGCATAGTTGCCTTCCGGCTTTATCTCGAAGCGCAGCTCCACAGTCTGACCCTGCTTGATTTTGTCACCGTAGGGCATGACCTCCACCGTGAACGGATAGGACTGCTGCACATCGAGGTCATTGGAGCATGAGGAAAGAGTGAACACGAGGGCGAAAAGGATTGCCCAGAACCCGAAAAACCGGGCGGGAGTGAGGCGCATTGCGCCGATTCTGTGGATGATTGTTTTCACGTTTTCAGCGTTTGAGTTTTGTTGATTTCTTCGGATAGAGCGACATGAGATAGTCGTTCAAATCCTTGTGATCGGGATAGAGTGCAGACTTGTCCATAACCTTGTCGCCGAACTCACGTTGGAGTCTGGCGAGAGCGGAACGTCCGGCTGCATCATTGTCGAGATAGCATTGGATAACTGTGTAGTCTGCCAGCGGGGTTATCGCCTTGCCTACATTCGCCACGGAGTTGAGCACAATGGTGTCGAGACCGTCATTGTAACCGAGCCGTTCTGCGGACAGGAAGTCTATGAAGCCTTCAAACACATTGCACCGGGGATTCCCATTGGCTATATGGGTGATATGTTTAGGCGGGTATGACCCTTTGAAAAAGGATGAGCGCAGCTCGTATCCATGTGCATTGTTCTCAAAGCCGATGGCATAATAATTCTTGCCATGAAAGGTATAATCCACCTGAACGCAGAAACGTTGGGCGATGTCGCGGGGTATGCCCCGGTCGGCAAGATATTTCAACAGAGCCGGAGACTTCAGCCGCGATACCCGCACATTCTCGAAAGTGGGTTCTTCCTTGAACGGCACAGGCTTATACGGTTTAGCGACCGGGAGCCGCATCTTTTCCGCGATGTAATCGGCCTGCCTCAAAAAGTCCGTTTCACCGGACATTTCTCCGGCAAGCGAAAAGATGTCACCTCCCGCGCCCGTTCCAAAGTCAAACCACAGATTTTTCCGTGGATTGACATGGAACGACGGTTTTCTCTCACTGCGATACGGAGCGTAAAACCACAATCCTTTGCTATCGCGGCCGGTGGGTTGATAGCCCAACTGATTCAGGAACTCGACGAGCGGGATTTTACGGATTTCTTCGATGTTCATAAGCGCATCTTCCGTTTTGGTTTATCCGGCTCCGGCTTTTGCTCCACCTTGGACGGCTCAACTTTTTGAGATTTCTCCACTCCCTGCATCTGCCCGGCGATATAGCGGTTCAGTTCCGACATATTGCACGAGCCGGTCAGTTCATATGCGAGGTCATAGATACTGCCGTATGCCCCCGATTTGGTATCTCGCCAGAGATTTGTCTCGGTGTTGATTACCATAGTCGGCTCGCCCTTCGGGTCGTATGGAGCGTTGTAGATACGTAAATTGCCGTCGGCTGCCACCGGGTGTTCCTGACCCAATGCCTTCATAAAGTCAGTGAGCTTCACTTTCTTTATGTCTGTGCTGATAACCGTCGGTCCCTGCGGTCTTTGCGCCATTGCCGAAAGCTCCTTGCCATGCTCGAACTCGTTCATATACTTCAGGATGAAATCCCGTGGGTCTGTGTAGAGATTCGGATTCATCTTTAGGGCTGCGAGGTCGATTATATCGCCACTCTGGTCAGTGGCATGGTCATACCATCGGTTTGTTTTGGTATCAACCACCAGCATCGGCTCCGGGTCGTCGCGTTGCGGTGCATAGTAGAGTTTCATGTCCCCAAAGGACTTGACCGGCTTTTCGCCGAGAGCTGTCATGAACTCCGTAAGCGGGATATTCTTTATATCATTTTTCGTGTACCGCATAGGCTAAAACTGATATTTGAGGTGAACACCGTACTGGAACAGGAAATGCCCGGTGTCGTTGCCGAATACAAACCGCTCCTTGATGTGTGCGCCGAGCGCCACATGATCTGAAAGATAGAAATCAGTCGAGAGGGTTACGGCGCCGCCATAGATGAAAGCGTCTTTTGCCTGAATAGTCGAGCCGTCGGGTAACAGTTGCTTGCCCCAGTTTACTGTCTCATATCCGGCGAGAGCAGACACGCCGCCGTATAGATGGAAGGTCTGCGAATAGTCGCTGACAAAGCGGAGATTGTAGCCGACCTCGCCTGTGAACTGCGCCACGGGTATACGTCCTTTCTCGCCGTATGGCTTATAGGTCTGTAGATACTCGCCACCGAAAGACCAAGTATTCGCATTGTTGCCCTTTATGACTGAATAGAATATGCCGAGGTTATATCCGCAGTTGCGGGAGTTGCCGGTGTAAAAACCGTTTACCATGTCGACACGTACCTCTACCGCCGACATTCCGGGGAGATTCCGCTGGGCGAATGCCTCCCCTCCGCAGAGGGAAAGCACCGCCACAGCGAAGATTGAAAGAATCTTCTGCATGGACTTACTGAATTGAAAGTTCGTCTATTACGTTGGCTCTAACAATATCCTCGTTTTCAACCACGAAGGACTGGTGTCGACCGCCTTCTTTCTCGGCGACCTCGATGACGAGCTGCTTGTCATCCGGGATAGTGAATTTCTCCAGAGCGAACACCGTGCGTTCAGAGGATTTTCCATGCACCAACGTCACATAGTTCTGGGCGCGAAGGGGTTCGAGTACCTGTTCCTGCATGGCGGTACGTTTGATAACTTTCTTATCCACAATCTTGAAACTAACATAATCTACATCGAAAGCAATATTGGAGGTGTTCTTCAACTCTGTGTGAAAGTAAAGAAGCCCGTTGTTGGTGTGTATGGATTTCAGGAGGAACTGCACCCCGAAACGCTTTGAGCCGATATGCTTGATTTCTCGCTTGTTCTGCTTGTGGATTGACTTCATAATCAGTTTGACAAGCATCGGCGACTCCTGACCGAGTTTCTCCAGATACACCTCCTGGGCGTTATTGGGGCGATTAACCGCTTCGCCGTCATGGAGAAAGTCTGTCATCTCAATGCTCAGAAGCAGAGGCTCTTTCGCAAATTTGACATTGAAGGTGTAATATGAACCATCATCAGTGATAACCGACAGATTTGTTTCCTGCTTGAAGGACTTGAAGGCAGACTTGACACGCAGCACATTCTTCGCTCCGTCGGCGAGTCCGGCAACGAGGTTTTCATTGCCGAGGTCCACATAAACCACCTCCGAGGGGAAGATGATATGTGTTGTTTTCTCGAAGCTCACTTCCAGCGCGTGAGGCGGGATCATGCGGTCGAAGCCTACTTTTCGGGTAAGGCCGCTGAACTTGTCTCCGTCGGTGTAGTTGCCGTCATAGACATTGAGGTCATGTTCGGCGACTTTTTCAGACGACACGTTATTATCGGTGTTATCGGGATTTTTTGCGTTGGCAGCAATGGCCACTCCGAAGAGTGCCACTGCCGCAACGAAGATTTTTGAAATTGTTTTCATTTGTTGTTGGTGGGGTTGGTTGATAATTACTGCTCGTTCTGCTTGAGCATGATTTTGTAGCCGGATTTCAGATGGACTTTTACCGTGCGCAGTTTCTTGTTGAGATACTGGCTGACTCCGTTGATAAGTCCTTTGCCGACATCTGAGGCGAGCTGTGCCCCGGCGTTGGTGGTAAGGTTGATGGAACTGCCCATCGTGCTGCCCATGTTGGCGCCGATTTCATGGAGCGCGTCGCTCTCCATAGAGTTGGGGATATTGATGCCCTCCTGACCGTCGGAATCATAGACCGAAAGGTCAACTTCCATGATACAGCCCAGAGCCTCTATGGTCTCGATCTTGATTTCAAGACGCTCACCCTGCAACCGCGCCGCTCCCACCACCGTGGTATTCTTCGGCAACAGCGAGTTGCCTATCAACATCGGTTCGAGCGTGCGGAGCCTGACGCTCTGACCGTCGGTAATCGACTGGTCAGCGGCAACACAGGCCGAGATGGTGTTCTTGAAATTCTGCCGCCTTGTTCCGACAGCGGTTGAGAAAGAGCGGGCGTTATCCTTTGAGGCACTGAGAGAAGACACAACGTTACGGTTCACCTGATATACAGGCATTATCTTTCGTTCCTTCTCAGGATCATCGACAATGACAGCCTGCTGACCTCCGCCGGTGCCGAGATACTGCGCCGCCAGACGGTAGGATTCCTCCATCAGTTCCTTCTCGGTGGGCTGGGACTGCTGTTGGGCAAGAGCGTTCTGCGCCTCCAGCTCGTCAATCTTCGCCTGCAACTCCGCAACCTGCGCGGATTCGTTGTAATCCGGTACGTAGAAATCCTGTAATGACGCCTGTACTTGCTGATAGGCGGCAGCCGAAGATTGCACTTCATCAGGAATTGTATCTTGCAATGGAGCTACAGAGTCAATGACCGCTTCAAGCTGCACCGCTTGTGTACTCTTGCGTTCTTTCTCCTCCAGATGGGCCTGAGCTTCGTAAGCGGCAATTTTATTGCCTTCAATCTCGTCAGTGGAGCCATCGGGAAGTTCGGTGTTGGCTCCACCATTGGTTTTGCCGTCGTCACCTCCGGTGCTGAATATCAGCCATACGCAAGCAATGCACGAAATGAACATCAGAGGAAATACTATGAGGTATTTCTTCATCTTCTCTTTCTCGGCGGCATTTTTGGGCTTAAAGCGGGTTTTCAATTCATCGAGCCACTTCATCTGCCATGTCTTTAGCGGGGTTAGACTTGTTGACATCGAGTTGGCGGATATGTTCGACCTTCAACTCCGAGCGGTGTCCGAGTCCTAGTTTATAGCAGGCATGTCCGAAAACAATGAATGCTATGAGAATAAAGGCCGAGAGCATTACCGTCACCACGGTCAGACGCTGTTTCTGCGACATGGTGTCGCACTTTCGTCTGATCATACCGGCAAGGCGCGTTTTGGGGGAGTGCCACACCTTATCGTATATGGCACTCCGAAGTTTTGATATTTTCACTGGGCGTTATTAACGTTTTACGGTCTGAATGTCCCGGTTTTCCAGAATTGTCAGACCTTCGATTATGAAACCGTTTGGATTGTCATCCGACCTTGAGGCGTTTGTCAGACGGCAGACAGTGACGAGACTGCGTTCCGTGACATTGCTTTGTCGGATTATCATCTCCTTTGCGAAAGTCTTTGCCGTATAAGGATAATTATTGAAATCGCATACCACGCTGTCAACCTTGACCACCTGAGTGATATTTCCTGCGATTATGCGGTTGTAGTATCCTTTTTCGACAAAATCCGAGTAGTAGTTATAGGCACTCTTGTCCGCGAGTATCAGGGCACGGTCTATGTTATGCTGAATCGCCGATTTGTCGGGAGACAGAGTGAAGAACAGTTCATGGAACCGGCGCACATGTTCGCGTGCCTCGGCTGGGCGGTTCTGGTTCATATCCTGCGACAAGGCAAGCATGAGCGACTTCCCGTTGTCGAGGACATAAATCTTTTCCCGCTGCTTCTCGGCGAAATTCAGTGAGAGACATACAGCCGATATTGCTATTATGGCGCAAAGGCTGACGAACACGATGCCGAAGAGTCGAATCTGACGAAACGAAGTCTCTATGTTTTTGAGTGATTTGAATTCCACGGATGATTATTTTAGAAGTTTACCGGCGCGACCGACCACATTGCCCGCAACGCCACCCGCGACACTTCCGGCCCACGAGCCACCGGTCATGGCGGTGTTGTTTATCGAACGGTTGTAGCTGCCCATACCTCCGGCCTGGATAATCCAGCCAGCGACTGTCGGAATCGTGAAGTAACCGATGATGCCAATTATCATGAAAATCGTGTAAGCGGTATTGCTCCCGTCGAGGTCAACATTCGGATTATTAGTGAGTTCCGAAATGTCGTTCTGAAGCATCAACACCTGTATTTTCGCCAGTATAGTCGAAAACAGGTCAGCAACCGGAAGCCACAGGTAGGTCTGAATGTATCGGCATATCCATTGGACGAGAGTGTTGTGGAACCCGTCCCAGACGGATATAGCAAACGAAATGGGTCCCAGTATCGCCAACACAACCAAGAAGAAAGTTCGGATAGTGTCGATTGTCAGAGACGCAGCTTGAAAAAGCATTTCCAACAATTCGCGGAAGAAATTCTGAATGGCTTTCTTCACCTTATACATTCCGCGCTCGATATACATTCCGGCGGCTGTGCCGACCTCCGTAACTCCGAGTTCGTCTATCTGACGGTCAAATTCCGCGTCATCCACCAGATATGCTGTCGATGGGTCACTCATCATCTGCTCATACTCCAGCCGGTCTTTTTCTTCCCGGTATTTCTGCATATCGAGGGTCTGCCCTTCAAGCATTGACGCCGTACCCTGAACGATAGGCGACATGACTGAATTGATTGTACCGAGTACGACCGTTGGGAAGAACATTATGCAAAAACCGATGACGAAAGGACGCAGCAAAGGAAACACATCTATCGGCTGAGCCGAGGCCAGTGATTGCCAGATGCGGTAGGCTACATAGAACAGGGCGCCGAGTCCGGCTATTCCCTGTGCGACCCCGGCCATGTCGGAGCATAGCGGCATCATTTCATCGTAGAGTGACCGGAGTATGGAGTGCAGATTGGTAAAATCTATCGCACACAACATAGGCGTCACCAGTATTTTTCGGAACCGTCGCCGTAGAGGTTAACGACACGTTGCGTGTCGGCTTTTTTCTTAGCCCTCAGATACGACACCGAGATGTTCTTGTTGGTGAAATACGCTGTCAGTCCTTTAAGCCGTTTCATCTCCTTGAAACAGTCATCTACAACATCCATGCGATCCTTGTCGGTCATGGATAGAGTAGTGATGTTGACCACCTGCTTCAAGTCGTTCAGTACGCCGCCGGCCTCCTCCAGAATACGAGTGTAGCCGGAAGCGATAGCCGAAAGTTCGGCGCTGGTGAAATTGGGGTCGGTCAGCATTTTTTTGAAATTGTTGACATAGTAGCCGGAAATGTCGCCGAGCATCAGCACAGTTTGCTGTACCTTGCGGGCATCGCGGACGAGGTTGTTCACTGACTGGAGGGCATCGTAATATTTCTTAGCCTGTTCGTAGATTTTTACGGTTTCCTGAAACGACTTGACCATGTGGGTCGCGGTCTTGGACTCCTGTACGATCGACTTCGACGAGTTGACGATGCTCTGGGCGATATTGGACGGGTCGATGACCGTCCACTGGGCGTTTGCCTTGCCCGCTCCAAAGAGCAGGCAGAGGGCAAACAGAGTAATGATTGTTTTCAGATGTTTCATTGTCAGGGGTTGGTGAAGATTAGTCAGCGATGATGCTTATCGGCTCATCGGCTGAGTTGATTTCGGAAGTCTGGCTTCTGAGATTTCTGGCCTCATCATAGCTGTATAGCCGGACTCCCATCGGGGAGAGGTACAGTTCGTCGCCATCGTTGATGATGCCGATTGTGACGGGTCCTTTCCGGGTGTCGAAAAAGACTATTTTGTCCGACTCCGTGCTTCGCAGGATATAGATTCTCGATTTGCTCGGACAGGTGTGGTACTCTGTGATTTCCACAGCGGGAAGTCCTTTCAGCTCCGTGAACTTAACCGACAGTTTGACGTCGGAAGACCACCACATGGATCTTTTTAGGTTATAGAAATTGGGATACACTTGTTTGAAATTAATGGGTTATCGAATTTTGGAGGCCATGCCTCCGATTATTTTCACTCCGACATAGAGCAAGAGCAGAGGGGCGGTTATCAGCGCGAACACTCCTATGAGTAGTCCGAACAGAATAAGCCACAGGATGTGGAGAACTTTCATAGCGGTAGCCATTGGAATAGATGGTGAGCGATGTTGGAAAGCACCTCCGTCACATACGGTCTGGCATACAGCACCAATCTGTATGTCGCCACGAATATGGCGGACAGCAGGGCTATCCCGGCGAGAAAGAGGATTGTGCCGGCCATTAATCCGAGTATCGGATGAAAGAATTTGGGTATCCTCATATAGCGCTCTCCCTTCTTTCATTAGCGAGCAACCGGATTGCCGCCTCTACGCTGCCGCCGAGTTGAGCGGCTTTATTGAGAACCTGCAACTTCTCCGTTTCCTCGGTGGTGTAGCAGAGATATTCCTCCATAGACACCTCCGTGGCATATACGGCGGATTGTGTTCCGCCAAGTCCAATCCACACCTCCTTATACAGGCGGTTCGGATTGTTCGCCATATTGATACTTAGTATCTGCGCCTTCTCCTTGTCGGTCAGGCCGAGCAGCTCCTGAATCTGGTCGAAACGGTTCATGTACTTGCGCTGATCCAGAAGAATCTTGCAGTCGGAGTTGTTGATGATGGTCTCCTTTACAATCGGCGACGATATGATGTCGTCAACCTCCTGAGTGACTACCACCGCTTCGCCAAAGTATTTACGGACAGTCTTATAGAGGTACTTCATATACTCCGCCATGTTCGCCGACGAGAGCGCTTTCCAAGCCTCCTCACAGATAAGAACTTTTCGGATTCCCTTGAGTCTTCGCATCTTGTTGATGAAAGCCTCCATGATGATAATCGTCACCACCGGGAACAGCTCCTTATTGTCCTTAATCGAATCTATCTCGAAGACAATGAAGCGTTTACCGAGTAAGTCGATATTCTCTTTGGAGTTCAGCAGGAAGTCGAAGCGACCGCCATGATAATACTGGCGTAGCGTTGTCAGGAAGTTGTCTATGTCGAAGTCCTGTTTGTAGATGGGGATTGGACGCTGTGCCATTTCCTGACGGTATTCGTCACGCATAAACTCGTAGAACGAGTTGAAGCATGGAACAATATCAGGGTCATTTTTCATCTTGTCAAGGAACATCGACAATGCCGAGCCGAGTTCTCCCGATTCAGTCTTAGTAACCTTGTCATCTTCCGATTTCCAGAGCGTCAGGAGCAATGTTTTGATACTGTCCTTCTTCTCGACATCGAAAACTCCGTCGTCCGTGTAGAACGGGTTGAAAGATATTGGGCTGTCCTCGGTATAGGTGTAGTAGATACCATCCTCTCCGTGTGTACGGTTACGGATGAAATTACTTAACCCCTCATAGGAGTTTCCGGTATCAATTAGCAGGATATGCGCTCCCTGTTCATAATATTGACGCACCAAGTGATTGGTAAAGAATGATTTTCCGCTACCTGACGGGCCGAGAATGAACTTGTTGCGGTTGGTAGTGATACCGCGTTTCATCGGCTCATCGGATATGTCGAGGTGTATCGGCTTACCTGTCAGTCTATCAACCATCTTGATTCCGAATGGCGAAAGGCTACTCCTGTAATTCGTCTCGGCTGTGAAGAAACAGGCGGCAGGCTCGATGAAAGTGTAGAAACTTTCCTCGGCAGGAAAATCAGCCTCGTTGCCGGGCATCGCCGACCAAAACAGCGTCGGGCAATCGATGGTGTTGTGCCGGGGCATACATCCCATTGTCGCCAACTGACCGCCGACATCGTTCTTGATGCGGCGCAGTTCCTCGGTGTCGTCGCTCCATGCCATGACATTGAAGTGGGCCCGCACTGAGGTCAGTCCGTATGAGTGAGCCTCGTTGAGATAGCGGTCTATCCACTCTTTATTAATGGCGTTTGAGCGAGAGTATCGGCTCAACGAGTTCATGTTGCGGGCAGTTTTCTCGAACTTCACTAAGTTCTCGTCATGGTCATCTATCAGGATATACTGGTTGTAGATATGGTTGCAGGGCAACAGCAACCCGACAGGTGAGGCAAACGAGAGTCGGCAGTCGCTTCGGTCAGTTGATAGACGCTCATAGCGGTTATCGGTGCTGACCTTTGCGGGCAGATCTTCCGTGTCAGATAGCGTATGCAGGCACAGCATCTTGTCACCGATTCTCATCTGCTGTGCAGAGAGGTCTATGTCCTCCAGACAGGTAACATCTTCCATCGTGAGCGACAAATATTTCTCGATAAGCCCGGATGCCGTCTCGGTGCCTACAAGTTCATCATCGGAGAGACGGCGCAACTTGATATATCCGGTGTCGTTGATGATACGCTCGAACTGTTCTACCGATTCCATGAACTTGACAACCATTTCATGATTGAGTTCCTTCGGTGTCAGGCGACCCCGGCAGAGCGTCGAGAAGTTGCTCTGCTGACGTGCCCTTTCCTTTGTGGTCTTTGTCAGGAATAGATAGCACTTGTGGGCGAGATACGGACGCTCGTTGAAGTGGCGTTCAAAAGAGCGGTCGAGGAAGGATAAATCATCCTTCTGGAGTTCCGGCTTATACCGCTCCGAGACAAACCAGTCCTGCTTGTGTAGCACCGAGAAGTGCGGCAATACCTTTATTGCCTTACACCAAGCTCCGTGCATCGCCTCGTATTCGGCAGACGTGACTGTGAACAGTTCCGGCAGGCTGACCTCAAAAGCGACTGTAATGTCAGCGTCCTTGCTGATGATGCAGCCATGTTCCACCGCCAACAGTGGCAGTTTCGACTCCAGTGTCGTGGCTTTTAGGGTATTTCTCATTTTCTGACTCTGATTAAACGATTCAGGCGCAGACGATTGATGATATAGCGGGGATGGTATTTCACCGCAGCTAACTTCATCAATCCGTATTGCCCGTACTTGGCATTGAGGTGGAAGGTGAGCCAGACAAGGACTGAGGCGGCAGTAACGCCGAATCCGATACATATCCATTGGGATACTCCGGCGATATACATGATGACGAACACCACGAACAGGGCGAGAAGCCCGCCGGCGAAAATGAACAGATACTGCGCCTTCAGTCCCTTGTACTCCACCGACCGCCCTATGCCTTTGTTGATAGCATACTCGGCCATGTCGTCGAATTAGAGGAAGAACGAGCGGAGGATTGTGGCAGCGACAATCAGGAAGATACACGCTCCGAACCATGAAGCGGCGGTCTTGCTGGTGTCGGGATCACCGGATGACCATTTGGAATAGACCTTGATGCCGCCGATGAGACCCACCACAGCACCGATGGCGTAAACCAGTTTGGTCCCTGGGTCGAAATAGCTGGTTACCATAGAGGTAGCCTCGTTGATACCGCTGAGACCATTTCCGGCGGCAGATGCGCGTGACGCACCGACGATGCCGCCTACAAGTGCCAGAATAAGGCGGCACTTGAAGTTTGATATTTTGTTTCTTATAGAGGGATTCATTGATTGGGGGTTGGGTTGTGTTTTTGATACTTCGGTAAGAAATCGGTAAGTTCAAACTCTCCGTATGCCTTCACGCTGACCGTCTCTGGACGGGAAAGTCTTAATGTCTCTTTTGCAGCAGCCATTTCATCAACCTTGCGGTGGCATTCCTCGAGTTTGTCCAGAATGTACCTCGGGAGGTGGTTCATTAACTCTGTATTCTTGAAATCGGCGAATACGCGCACCACATACTGATGTTCCTCAGCCGTAGGCGTTGACTTCCGTCCAAGAATAAGTTCGGCCCGTGCAAGTTCATCGAATGTCGCGCCTTCTGCAATCGGTTCGGCAACAGAATCGTCACTTGCGGCGATTTCGTCCGCAAGCCGCTGGTCAGTCTCGAATGCCTTTTTTATTTCCTCAGGAGACAATGCGGCGGGATTGGAGGACTGTGCAGGGGTTTCATCGGGAGTATCAAATTCAACATCGTTTATGTCGATGTCTTCATTGAAATATTCCACAACGACAGCTTCCGTTGCTTTGGCAACCATCTTGCGCACATCGTTAACCGAATATTTACTTTTCCCTATGCCGGCTTTCTTTACCGGCGCCGGAGATACTTCGGCCGGTGCTTCATCCGATATGATTAGGGTGTCATCGGTTTTCTCTGCCGGAGAATCTTTTCTGCGTTTCAACACGTCGAGCGCGATGAACGCCATGAGTCCGATATTCAGCAGGAAAACCGCAGCCAGAAGAAGGTCTTTTGTCATGGCTGGCTGTTATAGACATCCGACTTCATCTGTTCGATCAGTTCCTCGTTCAAGCCAAGATGCACGAGGATGATTGCCTCGGCAAACGACCCGATTGTGGCACCGGTGTCGGCCCAGCTTGCAATCTGCTTCAGGGCCTCGGCACACTCGACATCGACATGGATCCATGCGGAGCCTCGCGGTTGCGAGTCGGGCATCAGGTAAGTTTCGAGATAATTCTCTCCGACAGTCTGGTAGATTGCGAGGTCTCCCGACGTGAGTTTGTCGTACATGACCTTCCGCATGATCTCATGGAGAAATTTATATTCCCTGAGATGATCGCGTAGAATCGCGCTGGCATACGACCGAACGGTGGTGTTGTTCATTGCGACAAGTCGCACGACGTTTTTGAGCTTGGCAAGCGTGCCCTCGGTTATGCCGATACATCGTTGATGTTTAATCGGCACACGGGTCAGATATATTTCGGCGTAATCCAGTTTTGCCTTTTCAGATATGCCGGTACTGTTGTGTGAAGTGGTCTTCATTATTTTTGTTGAAATGGGTTTGGAACTTGCTGCCGTCTCATCATTTCGTCTATGAGTTCCGCAAACTCATTGAAATGGTATTCAAGCAGATTGTGGATATAAACCGACAATGGAAATCTCTCCCAGCCGTCACCGAAGCACCGCATGAGCGCCTTGATTTTCTTACAGTCCTCTTTCGAGACGTAGTAAGTCTTGCCGTAGCGCATGGACTCGCCCAGATTGGGCCGGAGGAAAATATCCTGATAATCTTTCGGGGTCTTTACCACACCATTTTGCCTGCGCGGTAAAACGGCACCCTGATTTTTTCGATTATCTTCTTGGGTTTCTTCCACCTTCGGGAGTTCGGCTTCCTTCTGGGCATCCCCGCCATCGTTTCTGCGCTGGGGGGATACCGGTCTGTAGGAATCCAGGAAGTTGTCGGGTGTAATCTGTCCATCGTTCTTTTTCGCCATAGCGTCACTTGGTGGTTATTTCGAGAAATTCCGTCACTAACTGCTCTATGCCGCTGCCCTTCATCTGGGTGCGGTCGGGAGGCATGAGCGTGGAGCGGAATATCGCACGCTTTACCTCGCAGCTTCCTTCGCGCCGGAATCTGACGCTGTTGGGCAGAGTGGACTTCATCACATTGATGTTCAGCTCCGCCATGAATGCGTCATAGACCTTGTAGAGTTCCGTGCGTTCACGCGGGTCAACCATCGTCCAGAGTACGTTGAGGTCCTTGATTGTGGATGCACCGGTGGTTATGAGAGACTCGCGGACATAGTTGCAGAACCCGATACCGCTTTCGAGTACGTTCCTGTCCGCCGTCATGGGGCAGAATACATAATGCACGTTGCGGATCACATCAATCACGTTGAAGTTGTTGATGGTGCCGGGAAGGTCGAAGAACACAAAGTCGGGGATGTACTCGTCCAGATAGTCCTGAGCCGTCTGCAATGCCTCGCTGATTTCGCATTCAAGAACAGGGTATGCCCGTTTCTGCGATTTCTGGAAGATGTCATAGACCTGCTTGCGCAGATATTCGCTCTGCTCACAGTCGCGCAGCTCACGCTCACGTTCACGAGCGATGCTATGCTGGGGTGGGTCACAGTCGATAACCGCCACTTCATAACCTTTGAGGTAATGAAGGCAACTGGCGAGAAGTACCGTTATGGTCGATTTGCCGACACCGCCTTTCTGCGATGATACGGCTACGAGAATTGGTTTCTTCATCTCGGTTTGGGGATGATGGGTTGATAATTCAGTTGTCTGATCGCTTGACCGCTCACTCAACTGAATGCACGATTGCCTGACCACTCAATCAGTCGGTTGCACAGACGATTGACTGATTGGTTGATGTGCTGACTAATCAGGACTTCAACCAATCAACCGGTCAATCGCGCAACTGCGCAGTCAGTCGATTGGGTGGGCGATTGATTGGGTATGGCTTCAGTCAATCAGGCGAACAATGATCCGGTTGCTCAGTCAATCGGTCAGTTGCAGTTCTGCCACTTTGGACATTAGCGTTACTGACGTTCTGACTAACCAATCAGTCTTTCAATCGCTTGTTTGGCGAGGCAGGCAATCAACCGAATGGTTGACGCTTTACCCGGTCAATCAGGCAGGTGCATAATCAGTTGGGTGAAATATCGGTTGAATTGCCGTGGAACCGCATGGGCGGCAGCAACCGACGGTCACAGAGGGGCGGTAACATTTACCATCCACGCATAGAGCGGAGTCTATCGCGCTGAAAATCAATTGTGACTTGACGATGATTCAGTTGCGTGACTGATTGGTTGATCAGTCAATCCATCGTCCGGTGTCATAGTATTATTAGGAGACGTCTCGTGCCATCGACCATTTTCAGAGCCTCCCGTCGGAGGCGTTTCGCGTCGTTGACGGTGCAAAGTAAGGCATAAAATTTCATTCCGGCCAAACATTTTTGGCCGGATATAGCATAAGGTTGTACATGTATATCTCTATATACTATTGGTATAGCACCAACCTACGGGAAATCGCAGTAATTTTGCATCGAGCAACGGAAGCTGTGTCCTCAGCGTCCGAACAGCCTTCTGACAGGAACCGCACGGGGGCTTTTCAATCAGGTTTTTCTTATTGATAATTGCGTTCATTGGAACACAGCAAGGTGTCCAAACAGTAACCGTTTGGATTTCGGGTAACTCCGTCGTTACCACGAAATGACCTTGCCGTGCCGGGGGCTTGGAACCGCTCCGAAGTCGCAATTCCCATGAAAGCATGCGGCGCATATAAAAGAGGACAGCACGTTGTGCAACCCTATAAAATCCGAAAACATTGAAAACATCAGATAAAGCCGGACGACCAAAATCGTCCAACCCCTGCACGCATTGCGTCATGGTGCGGTTCGATGATCTCGAATATGACGCCTTGCAGCGCATGATGGAGAAAGCCGGCGAAAAGGTCAAGGCTACATTCATCAAGCAACTCATAGCCGGAAAGCCCTTCAAGGTCATTGTGACCGACAAGACTCTTGCGCTCTATACGGCAAAATTAGGCGAGTTTTTCTCCCAGTTCCGCACGTTAGGCGTAAACTACAACATAGTGGTGAGAGAACTCCGTGCCGGGTTCACTGAGAAAAAGGCCATGAGTCTCCTTTACAAACTGGAGACAGCTACCCGTGAAATGATTTCAATCATGGGAGAGGTCAAGGAGCTTACCGAGAAATTCGACGAACAATGGTCGCAAAAATCAGTATAGACTCATCGCTTTACGGCGCTTTGGCCTATAACGGTGAGAAAATAAACGAATCGAAAGGGAGGATTCTCGGCTCAAACAAGGTCGTGATTCCTCCCGATGGCCATGCAAGGATAGCGGAGATGGTCGAGGACTTCAAGAGCTTCATGCCGAAGATGGGGCGCACGAAGAAGCCTGTGCTCCATATATCGCTGAATCCCCATCCCGACGACAGACTCACGGATCAGGATTTTGAAATCCTGGCCCGCGAGTATCTTGACAAACTGGGCTTCGGCGAGCAGCCTTTCGTCATCTATAAGCATGAGGACATTGACCGGCATCATATCCATATAGTGACGGTCAATATCAACGAGCAAGGGAAACGGCTGAATCAGGCGTTCCTGTTCCGTCGCAGCAAGGCGATTACCAATGAGCTGGAACAAAAATATAATCTGCACAAAGCTCAAAGGGAAATGGTATCGCCGGACACGCCCATCAGGAAAATCGACCTGACGGGAGACATAAAGCGTCAGATTCAGAACACCGTCAAACTGGTAGGTATGCGCTACAAGTTCCAGACCATCGGAGAATACAATGCCGTCCTCTCCTTATATAATATAAGGTGTGAGCCGACTGACGGCAAAGTCAATGGCCGCGAATATCATGGTCTCGTATATTTTGCCATGAACGATAACGGGGAGACTGTTTCCAATCCGTTCAAATCCTCGCGTCTCGGTAAATTCGCAAGCAGAGCAGCCATTGAAGGCCGCTTTGAGCGGGCAAAGGAATCTGTCGATGTCAAACCGACGAAAAGAGCAGTGGCATCAGTCATGGCTGATTCATCGGACAAAGAAGATTTCATTGCGAAACTCAAAGACAAAGGTATCGACTTGGTGCTTCGCAGCAATGACGATGGCCGGATATATGGCGCAACATTCATTGACCACAATACCCGGACAGTCCTGAACGGATCGAGACTCGGCAAAGATTTTTCCGCTAATGCGTTTGAACGCTGGTTCAACGGAGACGGGGAGAAGCCGATTGCGACAATCCCTGTCGTATTGGATACCGATACCGGGCAGACCAGGCATGAAACGACGACCCCGTCTTCTACGTCAGGAACATCTGCGTCGCATACTCACACTCCCCAACCCGACCGCAGGGACGAACATGAGATTCCGACACTTCCCGGTCTTGACCTGTTCCAGACAGGTCCCGGCTTCAATCCGGAGGAGGAAGCGTTTTACAGAGCCATGCAGCGAAAGAAGAAAAAGCGGCGTGGCCCCAAATTATAATAACCTTAACCACGAAATAAAATGTCGCAACAAGAAGACGACCTCAGAGCGCTGGCGAAGATTATGGATCTTCTCCGCGCCATAAGCATAGCTGTCGTTGTCGGCAACATCTACTGGTTCTGCCGTGAACTGGTGGATGGATGGAGATTCCATGCCGAGACAATGAAAGTGCTGTCGAATTTCAATGATGCCTGCGGTATATTCCGCAATCCGTGGAATGCCAAATGGTGGGCAGTTCTGTTCCTCGGACTGTCATGCCTCGGCTCCAGAGGCGTGAAGAATGAAAAAATCCGGTGGAGCCAGATATGGATTCTGCTCAGTATCGGAGCGGTGTTGTTCTTTATGAGCTGGTGGATGCCGGCGGTTCACTGGTACTATACCTATATATTATGCACCTCATTAGGATACGTCTGTATGCTGATGGGTGGCGTGTATATGAGCCGTCTGCTGAAAAACAACATGATGGACGACCGTTTCAACGAGGAAAATGAATCGTTCATGCAGGAGACACGACTGCTGGAGAATGAGTATTCGGTCAATCTCCCTACAAAGTTCTATTATAAAAAGAAATGGAACAAAGGATGGATAAATATCGTCAACCCTTTCAGGGCGACAATCGTTCTCGGCACTCCCGGCTCCGGCAAGTCATACGCCGTGGTAAACAACTACATTAAACAGCAGATAGAGAAAGGGTTCGGGTTGTATCTGTATGATTACAAATACCCGGATTTGACGACCATAGCGTATAATCACATGTTGGACCATCAGGAAGGATACGGTAAAAATCCGCCGGAGTTCTACGTCATCAATTTCGATGACCCCGAAAGAAGCCATCGTTGCAATCCGATTCATCCCGCCTTCATGTCGGACATCGCGGATGCCTATGAAAGCGCATACACCATCATGCTCAACCTCAATCGCTCGTGGGTGCAAAAACAGGGCGATTTCTTCGTGGAATCTCCTATCGTATTATTCGCCGCCATCATCTGGTACCTGCGGATATTCGAGGATGGGAAATATTGCACCTTCCCCCATGCTATAGAGTTTCTTTGTCGCAGGTATGAGGATATTTTCCCGATTCTGACCAGCTATCCTGAGTTGGAGAACTACCTTTCTCCCTTCATGGACGCATGGCTCGGAGGGGCGGCGGAACAGTTGGCGGGGCAGATTGCCTCTGCCAAGATTCCGTTGTCGCGCATGATCTCGCCACAACTCTACTGGGTAATGACCGGCGATGACTTCACTCTCGACATCAACAATCCTAATGAGCCGAAGATACTGTGTGTCGGCAATAATCCCGACCGACAGAATATCTACGGCGCCGCGCTCGGTCTTTACAATTCCAGAATTGTAAAGCTCATCAACAAGAAAGGTATGTTGAAGTCAGGTGTGATTATCGACGAGCTGCCCACGATATATTTCAAAGGTCTCGACAATCTCATCGCCACAGCCCGAAGCAACAAGGTTGCCGTGTGTCTCGGCTTTCAGGATTTCTCGCAGCTCAAACGCGATTATGGCGACAAGGAGGCCGCAGTGGTGATGAACACCGTCGGCAATATCTTCTCCGGGCAGGTCGTGGGAGAGACCGCCAAGACACTATCGGAACGTTTCGGCAAAGTGCTTCAGAAGCGTCAGTCAATCTCAATCAACCGTCAGGACGTGAGCCATTCATTTAACACCCAGCTGGATTCACTTATCCCGGCAAGCAAGATTTCGACTCTCACACAGGGTATGTTTGTCGGAGCTGTCAGTGACAACTTCGATGAACGCATAGAACAGAAAATCTTTCATGCCGAAATTGTGGTTGACAATGCGGCGGTGAAAAAGGAGACGGCCTCATACCGTCCCATTCCCCTGATCACCGATTTCAAGGACGATACTCCCGACAAGTCAAAGATGAAGGCTGAGATACAGCGCAACTATGACACCATCAAGCAGGATGTAATCGACATCGTAAGACGAGAGACGGCGCGTATAGCTGCCGACCCGAAACTCAGACATTTGCTCGACATGAAGCCGAGATGATGGATTTTAACATTTCGACATGCTGAAATTCAAATAGTTGCCCTCGAACTATATAACCGGGAGAGGCTGTGAGGAAATTTATCGTTTTTTTCTGTCACAGCCTCTCCCTTTATTGTGCCCTTGCAACGCCGGTTACGCATTTAGGGGCTGATTACCGGAATGTTAAAGTGGATGTGTGGTACATATATACCATACAATACAGGGTCCCGTTTATCCCGAATTTTGCATCAGAAATTCAAACCGAAAGTAAGATGCAAAACAAAGATTTAATCCCAAGACTGGCCGAGGTTGCCGCTTCCGGGATAAATGACAGCGACACCAAGGCACTGCTCTCGGAAATCTCTGAGAAGCTCGGTATTCTCATTGATTTGCAGAGGGCACGGAATCCTCCCGTCGAGGAACCTCAGCCAAAGACTGAGGATGACGGCACGATAGACACCAGTTGGATTATCCCGCATAAGCTGTACGACAACAGCCAGTTCTGCCGGATATTCAACGTCGCCAAGATAACGGCGCAGAAATGGCGTTCACGAAAGCTGATAAGCTATATCCTGATCGGCAGGAGTGTCCGCTATGAAGGTCGAGACATTATCCGGTTTATTCTGGTCTATGCGGCCCGTCGCAATTTCAAAATCAACCCCGTGACAGACGACTGATCTGTCTTGAATCATCAAAAAACTTTTATCATCCAGAATACAATGGACCCCACTCAACAAGAAGAAGTGCTGATTGCCCGCAATAACGAAACCGGGCAGGTTGGCGCCGTAGCCGGAATCAATGATGACGGCACACCGAAACTGGCAGATGTCAAGTCTGCGAAAATCTCTGACCTCATTAAATTCTCCAAAGGTCAGAATCCCATAGAAGCGTTCCTGTCGAACTTTGTCCGTCAGGTCAACAATCCCTCGACATTCGGCTTTTTCAAGGTCCCGGCCGACCGCTATGAAAGCGTAGGCCATGCGATGTCGGACTTCATTCAGGAGCCTGAGAAAAACGCCGAAATTCTCAAGGATTTTAAGGTCGATCTGCCTCAGTCGCAACAACAGGAGGCGAAGGTGGAACAGACACCTTCGGAACAGCCTGCCGCCGAACATCCGCAGGAATCCGAAACGGTCAAATACCGAAAACCGGAACCCATAGACGAAAGTAAGGTCAACTGGGATGACCTCAAAGCCAAATGGGGACTTGACCGCAGTATACTCTCCGACAAGGACGTGAGCAATATGCTTCACAACAAGAAGTCGAAGCTCGTCACTCTCAACCCGACTATGTTCGGAGAGACTTTCGAGCTGAAGGCCCGGCTCTCTTTCAGAGCCAATCCCGACGGTACGGTATCTCTCCGACCGCACTGCATCACCACCGAACCAAATCTCTCCGAGGAGTTCAAAGGCTACAAATTCTCCAAACAGGACAAGGAAATGCTGGAGAAGACAGGCAACCTCGGCAGGGTAGTGAATCTAACCGATGCCGACGGAAACAAAGTGCCCTCATTCGTCAGCATCGACCGGGAGACCAATGAGCTTGTATCGGTGCATGTCAACAGCATCTATGTCCAGCCCTCAATCGGTGGCAATGAATTTACACCGAAAGAGATTGGAATCCTGAAATCCGGGCAGCAGCTCCTGAAGGACTACACCGACAGCAACGGCAAGACTTATCCCGTTGTGTTCCAGTGTAATGCCGCCACCCAAAGCGTCGAGTTCGTTCCCCGCGCCAATCGGCTGGTCGAAATCGAGAAGAAGGAACAGTCCGACCTGAAAGCGGCCCAACAGGGAAACTCACAGGAACATGCGCAAGGCCAGCAGGAGAAGAAAGGCAACTGGACGCTTCCCGACGGTGGAATCAAACCCATTGGCAAATGGAAGGACTACCATTTCTCCGAGGAACAGAAAGCGGATTATACCGCCGGAAAATCGGTAAAGGCCGAGATTTCCGACGACAAGGGTGAAAAGGCCACCGTGTATGTGAAGTTCGACCCTCAGAAAGGACGTCCCATCCCTTTCAAAAGCGACCCTGATGTAGCCCGGTCTGTCACTCCTGCCGAAGAAAGCAAGACTCAGATGGCGGTCAACAACGACGGCAAGACAAACGAAGCTACTGCGAAAGTCAAAGAGCCTCTCCAACAGGGGCAGGTGGCTCCAAAGGACGACGGGCAGCAGAAGCAGCAACGCAAGCCCAAAGGCCCCAAAATCTAAAATAAATTCAAATCAACGAGTGTCGGCGGTCAATGCCGGCCGCCGGCACTCTTAACCAACCCAAAAAAAGAAAAAACAATGATCACCATAATCGCACAATCTCTCCGTATCGCCCGCAACATCTCGTACATCCTTCAGGCGGACATAGAAATGAACGGCTACTTCGCCAACGACAAATACTTCATCACCTGGACTTACGGCCACATGGTGGAGATCGACACTCCGCGCGGCAACTCCGGCTACTGGTTCCACGACTCATCATTTCCCGTGCTCCCCAAGGAGTATGTGCTCAAGGCAGCATCGTCGCTCCATTCCTCCGGCCGCGAGATGCCCGACCCTCAGTTGGGTGTACTCCGTGAACTGCTCTCAAAGAGCAAGCATGTCATCATCGCTACTGACCCCACTTCGCGCGGCGTGCTGATGAGCCGTTACATTCTCGACTACCTCGGCTTCACAGGGAAAGTTTCCCGTGTGGTTCTCAACGACCTCATGAGCGACACCATCAAGAGCCGTCTATATTATCCGAGCCATGACAAGAGCTTCGACCTGTCGGCGAAGATGGCCTCTCTCAAAGACAGGCTGGACTGGCTCACCAACGTAAACGTGTCCCGTGCTTTCGCATTCGCCACAGGCATGAACACTTATCCCGTCAACAGAACGGCTTTGCCTCTGCTGACTCTGGTGGCCCGGCGTGAGAGGGAAATCCGCGAGTTCCAGCCGGAGTCGTATCACATTCCGACGATTACCGTCAAGGACAACGACGGCAACATCTTCTCTTTCCGGTGCGACCGTATGTGGCGCGAACTGCCGCAGAGTCTTACCGATGCGCTGAAAGCCGGTGCTGCGGTCAAGGTCGTGAAGCATGACAGCGAGATATACGATGTGCCGAGTCCCAAGCTCCACAACATCATCACACTTCAGGAGAATGCGGCCTCAACATTTGGAATGGACCCGGTTCAGACCTACAAGATCGCCAGAGGTCTGTACGAGAAGAAGCGTATCTCGTTTCCGGGCACGTCCACAGACGGCATCAGCCGCCGTGTCTACGACGAGTTCAAGAAGAACGCATATCCGCGAATGCTGGAAATACCGGCATTCAAGAAGTTCAGCGACGATGGCTATCGCCCCGTCTTCACCAGAAGCGGAAAGGACGAATACAGCGTCGATCACGGCATCATCCTCACTGCATATCCTCTCGTCGGACTGACTAATGAGGAAAAGAAAATCATAACGTTGATCGGCCTCAGGATGCTGGAAACCTTCTCCCGCAGCTTCCGCTTCCGCCGGACTGTAACGGTGCTCGAATGCGCCGGAGAGAAGTTCACAATGACTTACCGCGAGGTGATTCGTCCGGGGTACATGATTTTCAGCAGTCCGAGGTATTATCAAAGCACGGACGCTCCTAATCTGGAGCCGGAACAGGTGCTCACGGTCGAGTCTGTAGGCTCACTGACCAAAACCACTTCGCCCCCGGCAGTCTACGACGATGCCACGCTCATCAAAGACTGCCATGAACTCCACTATGAGGAGTTTCAGGATGGCGTGGTGAAAGACCTGATGTTCCTCCAGTCCAAAGGATACCTCCACCGCAACAGAATGGGAGAATACTCCCTCACCGAGAGCGGAAGGGCGCTCGACTATATCGTCAGGGATATGGAGATAGCCGACCCTGACACTCTCATGCGCATCGAACAGTGGATATACAATACCGCTGTCGGCAACACGCCTGAGGAGGAGTTCAATGAGCAAATCGAAAAGTATGTGACTGCGGTCACTACCGAGGCTCTCTCCTGCGCAAGACTTTTCAAACCCACCGAAACGGACATAACCTGTCCCAAGTGTGGCAAAGGCGTCATCCGAATCTTCGGCAAGATTGCCAGATGCACCAATCACGAATGTGGACACTCGATATTCCGGCAGATAGATGGCGTGACCATCAACAGCCGCGAGATACGAAACCTGTTCGTGGACGGACAGACCTCTCCCATCAGGGGATTCATGGACGAGGACGGCAAGTCCTTCGTGGGTCGTGTGACCCTTGACGACAATTTCAGCCCTGTTGTTGTCAATATCCAGAAAAATTAACCCATTGCTAACAGGAAATATGGAAGGGCTCCTCAAAAGGGAGCCTTTCCGTATCTCACAAATCACCAGACTAATGAAAGCCAAAGACATACCGGCTTATCCCTCTCTGAATAAATATGTAGCCAGTATCTTCAACTACATGGAGGAGCACAAATTCTCAAGTGCGCCAGATTATGCGGAGATGGAACAACAGGCCGACAGAGCGCTTGATGCCTTCTATGAGGCCCGGTTAAACGGACACTCGGTAGAGGAGGCCATAGAAATCTCCAATCAAGTGCTATTTGAAAACATAGGAGAATCGGAATACGAAATCGTCGAAGAAATTCTCCGCAATTATTTCAAAGACACAGTAGATCTCTCGGACGGTTGGATGGACTATTGGGTCAACCGCATACTGGAGGATATACCGGACCTCTTTGAGAACTGCGAAATGCTCGCTTACGGGGTTTCCGCCGCAGACATAGATATTAACCGCGATTCGATCATCGGTCGCATAACGGACTATTTCACTTCAAATGGCTTATAACCGATTACAGACGATGCGCGACAACATCGAGGCTATCAGGCTTGCCCTGAGCCTCGGTGTCAAGGGGCGCGGGGCGCAGTCTGCCGAGGAAATTGCAGTGCTGCGCAAGTATGCCGGATTCGGCGGTCTGAAATGTATTCTCAACGATGCCAACGAGTTGGCGGATGCTGCCAAGTGGAGCAAATCGGACATTGAGCTGTTCGCGCCGACCGTTGAGCTTCGTCGACTTATCCATGATTATTCTAAGGATGACAAGGAGTTTGCGGGGTATATGGATTCGCTCAAAGCCTCGGTGCTGACGGCGTTCTATACTCCCGCTCCGGTCATTGACGCCATTTCGGATGCTCTGAAAAATTCCGGCGTCGAGGTTAGGAGTTTCCTTGAACCGTCTGCCGGTCAGGGTGCTTTTATCGACTCGTTCCTGCGCAATGACCATTACCCTGGTGCGGAAGTGCTGGCGTATGAGAAGGATTTGCTTACTGGCAAAATCCTTTCAGCCCTGCACCCGTCGATACTGACCCGTATAGAGGGATTCGAGAAGATTGAGCGCGATTTCGACGGCTATTTCGATGTGGCCGCCTCAAATATTCCTTTCGGTGATTTTGCGGTTGCCGACCCTGCGTATGCCGTGAGCAAGGAGATCGCCTACCGTCAGGCGACAAAGGCTATACATAACTATTTCTTCCTCAAAGCACTCGACCAAGTGCGGGAGGGAGGATTGGTTGCCTTTATTGCATCGCAAGGCGTTATGAACGCCGCTTCTCCATTTGTGCGTATGGAGATGGTTAAGCGTGCAGACCTTGTGGCGGCACTGCGTTTGCCGAACAATACATTCTCAGACAATGCCGGGACTGATGCAGGTTCAGACCTTATCATTCTGCAAAAACATACCGGCAAGAAAACGCTGTCGGCTGACGAGGAATTTTTCATCCAGTCGATTGTTGACCGAGGTACGAAGGTGCCGGGCAACAAATATCTGATGGCGTTCCCGCAGAATGTTATATGCACCGATGCAAAAGTTGGCACCGACCCATACGGCAAACCGGCTATCATCTATAAGCATGAGGGCGGTGTTTATGGCATAGCCCGCGATTTACGGGATGCCCTCGATGACTCGCTGCGTCTGCGTCTTAATCTGGAATTGTATAATTCCAACGGCATCAAACCGCCTACGCCTGACCCAGTTAAGCCGACTCCGACACCTGAGCCAAAACAGGAGGTAAAGACAGAAACGCTGAAAGAAAAACCTCTTGCCCAGAAGATTGAGCAGAAGAACGAGCCGCTGTTGAAGCAGTATCGGGAGATGAAAAAAAAACACCCCGATGCAATTCTTCTGTTCCGAGTCGGAGATTTCTATGAGATTTTCGGCAAGGATGCTGTGCAGGCTTCCGAGGTGCTCGGCATAACCCTGACCCGTAGGCAGAGCGGTATCGACAGCCGCATCGAACTGGCGGGATTTCCTCACCATGCACTCGATGTATATCTGCCCAAACTTGTGCGGGCCGGTCATCGTGTGGCGATATGTGAGCAGTTGGAAGGCCCGAAACTGAAAAGGACTCCCAAACAGAAGGTTGTCGAGACGGTTACGCCTAACCAGACAACAAAAGCAGAGTCTAAACCGGCAACCGCACCTGTAGAAGCTCCGAAGGTTGAACCAAAGCCCGACGCCAAAGAAATAGAGACCGACGGCAGACCGGATTATTCCGATAATCCTGACCCGCGACTGTTCACCTACAATCTTTTCGGTGAACTGGAGCCGATTCAGCAGAAGAACAACCGCCGTCAGCAGATGTCGAAGCCGGAGGAAAAACCGCAACCTGTCAAGGCGACAGGATACCGGAAACTGACGGATGAGGAACTGGAATTGTACGGTTCTCTGAACTGGGATGACAACCCGCCCATCAACGGTTTCTATGAGGCCATGATGTCGATTGCCCATGCCCAGATTGCTGAACGTGAACGGTTGGCGGCTGAACAGAAGGCATCGCAGAAGGCGGCAGAGGCAGCCGGTATCGCTCCCGGAGAAACGTATATCGAAAAGACCGAAGGAGATTTCTTCCCCGGTGGCCGGCCCCGTCAACCGAAAGTCACGGCAATTCCTATCGAACCGAAAGCCTCGGAACGCGATATGTCTCCCCGTCCTTTCTCGGAGGATATTCAGTTCTACCACCACAACGGTTCAATGGTCGTTGACGGCGGTCAGCTCGGTTTCTTATCCGATGTGCGTAAGACAGGTGCCACCTTCACGCCTTTGACAGTCAAGCCGGAGCAGGAGAAACGCGCCTTGCTCTATGTTACCCTCTCGGAAACATATCAGAAACTCTATAACTACGAGGCAGAGACACACGAACCTTCGGAGCATCTGCGCGAACATCTCAACCAGTATTACGATGAGTTTGTAGCCAAGTATGGCAACCTCAACGAGAAGCAGAACGCCAAGTTCATCCTGATGGATGCCAATGGCAGGGATGCTCTTGCATTGGAGCGCGGTGAAAATGGACGCTTTGTCAAGGCCGATATTTTCGACCATCCGGTATCGTTCTCACAGAATGAGGTGACTTCGGTGGAAATGCCGCAGGAGGCACTGGCCGCGTCGCTCAATAAATACGGAGAGGTCAACATGGAATATATGGCCGACCTGTTGGGCATGGACAAGCCCGCCGGTGACATGGTGGGTCAATACGAGATGGATTTGCTCAAAGCGTTGGAAGGACACATCTTTTACAATCCGATTGCGGAGAAGTATGAGATTGCCGACCGCTTCATCGCCGGAAACGTGGTGCAGAAAGCCGAGGGTGTCAAGGCATGGATTGACCGTGAGGAAGAACGAATCAAAGACTTCCCCGGTTATGACGGCATCGAGCCGTATATCGCTTTGGCTCAGGATTCCCTCAAAGCGTTGGAGGAAGCCATTCCCCGGAGGATTACATTCGACGAACTGGATTTCAATTTCGGCGAGCGTTGGATTCCAACCGGAATATATTCCGCCTATATGCGTCATCTATATGACACCGACATAAAGATTGCCTATTCTTCCTCGATGGACGAGTATTCATGTGACGCGCCGCGCAACAACATGAAGATATGGGAGGAGTTCTGCGTCCGTGGCTATTACCGCACCTACGACGGCATCAGCCTTCTGAAACACGCTCTCCACAACACCGTGCCCGACATCAAGAAGTCAGCCGGAAAGGACGATGACGGCCGAGACATAAAGGTGCCGGACAGCGAGGCCATACAGTTGGCGAATACCAAGATTGACGAGATCCGCAACGGTTTCGCAGACTGGCTCGAAGCGCAAAGCCCGGAGTTCAAGGATAAACTTGCAGACCTCTACAACCGTAAGTTCAACTGTTTCGTAAGACCGAAATACGACGGCAGCCACCAGACTTTCCCCGATCTCAACATGAAGCTGTTGGGTGACCGATACGGCATACATTCCGTGTACCAGTCGCAAAAGGATTGTGTGTGGATGCTCTTGCAGAACGGCGGCGGAATTTGTGATCATCAAGTGGGGACCGGCAAGACGCTTATCATGTGCATGGCTTCCCATGAGATGAAGCGTCTGGGACTGGCCCACAAGCCGATGATTATCGGAATGAAGGCAAATGTGGCGGAAATTGCCATGACATACCAGACCGCCTATCCCAACGCGAGGATTCTCTATGCCGACGAAAAGAGTTTCAAGGCGGAGAACCGTGTCGCCTTCTTCAACAAGATGAAGAACAACGACTACGACTGCATCATCATGTCGCACGACCAGTTCGGCAAGATACCGCAGTCGCCGGAGGTACAGCAGCAGATTCTTCAGGCGGAACTTGACAGCGTTGAGGAAAACCTCAATGTCATCAAGGAGCAGGGACATGATGTGTCACGCGCCATGCTCAAAGGTCTGATAAAGCGCAAGGAGAACCTGACAGCCAAGATTGCCACCATCCAGTACCAGATGGAGCAGTCTAAGGACAGTGTCGTTGACTTCAAGCAGATGGGTATCGACCACATATTTGTGGACGAGAGTCAGAACTACAAGAACCTGATGTTCAATACCCGTCACTCGCGCGTTGCCGGTCTGGGCAATGCCGACGGCAGTCAACGCTCCCTCAACCTCCTGTACGCTATCCGCACCATTCAGGAGCGGACGGGCAAAGACCTCGGGGCGACTTTCCTCAGTGGAACCACCATATCCAATTCATTGACGGAGCTGTATTTGCTTTTCAAATATCTTCGACCCAATGAGCTGGAACGGCAGGAAATCCGCAGTTTCGATGCATGGGCGGCTATCTTCGCAAAGAAGACAACCGACTTCGAGTTCTCCGTCACCAACAACCTGATTCAGAAGGAGCGGTTCCGCTACTTCATCAAGGTGCCGGAACTGGCGGCGTTCTACAACGAGATAACCGACTACCGCACGGCAGAGGATGTGGGAGTTGACCGGCCGGAGAAGCGTGAGATACTTCATAACATTCCTCCGACACCGGCGCAGGAGGCTTTCATTGAGAAACTGATGAAGTTTGCCGAGAGTGGCGACGCCACAATACTCGGCAGAGCGCCATTGTCCGACACCGAGGAAATAGCGAAGATGCTCATTGCCACGGACTATGCCCGAAAGATGGCTCTCGACCTCCGGCTCGTTGACCCCTCATACGGCGACGACCCGAACAACAAGGCCTCACATTGCGCCAAGATGATTGCCGAATACTATCGCAGATACGATGCCCAAAAGGGCACGCAGTTTGTTTTCAGCGACCTCAGCACTTATAAACCCGGTGAATGGAACGTCTATTCCGAGATCAAGCGCAAGCTGATTGAGGATTACGGTATTCCGGCGCATGAAATCCGGTTTATACAGGAGTGTAAAACCGAGAGGTCAAGAAAAGCGGTAATCGAGGCGATGAACAGCGGCGATGTCCGTGTATTGTTCGGTTCGACAACAATGCTCGGCACAGGCGTAAATGCCCAGCGCAGGGCAGTCGCGGTCCATGAACTCGAATGCCCCTGGAGGCCCAGTGATTTAGAACAGCGTGAGGGTCGTGCCATACGCGCTGGCAACGAGATTGCCAAGTTGTATGCGGATAATAAGGTGGATGTAATAATATACGCTGTCGAAAAGTCGCTGGACTCCTACAAGTTCAATCTTCTCCACTGCAAGGCGACATTTATCTCCCAGTTGAAATCCGGCGCTATGGGTGCCAGAACAATCGACGAGGGAGCTATGGATGAGAAGAACGGTATGAACTTCTCGGAATATATGGCGATTCTGTCAGGTAATACCGACCTGTTGGAGAAGGCTAAACTCGAAAAGCGCATCGCAGCATTGGAGAGTGAACGTAAATCCTTCAACAAGGGCATCGGAGACTCCCGTTTCCGACTCCAGACCATCAGCCACGACATAGCCAACAACGAGGCGGCTATCGCACGGATGAAAGAGGATGCTGCCAAGTATCAGTCCGCTGTTCAGCGTGACAAGGACGGCAATCCTGTCAACAGCCTTGTACTTGACGACTGCAAGTATAAGGATGAGCAGAACATGGGCATCTATCTGCAAGGATTGGCGAGAAAGACCGATACCCACGGCAAATATGTCCGTGTCGGCGAGGTCTATGGCTTCCCGATAAGCATTATCTCGGAGCGGACCCTCGTTGACGGCAGAGAAGGCGTCCAGAACCGCTTTGTTGTCGAAGGCAATTACAAGTACAAGTTCAACAACGGCTTTATCGCAATGAGCGACACCCATGCCGCCTGCATGAACTTCGTCAACGCTCTTGAGAAAATCCCCGGCATCATCACCCAATATGAGGAACGAACCGCCAAACTCAAAGCCGACGTCCCGACCCTTGAAAGCATCGTGTCAAAGACATGGGGCAAGGAGGATGAACTGAAGCAACTCAAATCCGAACTTGCCGCCCTCGACCGCAAAATCAGCGCCGAACTTGCTCCGAAGCACGATGAAAAGGACGGCGAAGAAGTTAAGCAGGATGAGCAGCCACAGCAATCACAGCGAATAGAAAAACCGGCTCAATCCTCTGGCTCAAAGGAGTCGATGGTGGCGGAGCCTCAATCGCGGTATCAGCCTACGCACAACACTCAGCGCCCTGTATTTCGATTGACAGGGCTATAAATCGACAGCAGACAGATGGGTATGCAAACTCCCATTTGTCTGCTGTTTTGCATATTATATTATACTTGTCAATTTCTTTAATGCCGCGTTATGTCGATTTTGAAGTAGCTAATTTATAGCCGATTCCACGCACATTCAGGAGTTCGAGAGCAGTGGATTTAGAGAGATACTTCCGAAGTTTGTATATGAATCCGTGAAGGCGGTTCAGATTATTGTAATCATCGTTCTGCCAGATTCGATACATGAGTGTCCGGGCTTCGACAACTTCATTAGGATGACGGAACAGTTCATCAATTACTACGGCTTCGGTATGAGACAGCTCTATTGTTTCGGAACACACGACAAGACGCTGGGATGCGAAGTCGAGCAAACAGTCGCCTACAGATAGGTTGGCGTCCTCGGTAATACCCTGATGGTTACGTTTCAGCAAAGCCTTTATACGCACCACAAGTTCCAGTATTTGAAAAGGTTTACGGAGATAGTCGTTGGCCCCTAACTCAAACCCTTTCACAACATCGTCAAGGGCGGTTCGGGCCGTAAGGAAAAGCACTGGAACGGCAGGCGAGGTCAGTCTGATAAGATGTACCATCTCGAAACCGTCCATTTTCGGCATCATTACGTCTGCAACAATAATATCCGGATTCGATTCCTTAAACAGCTTAATCCCGGATTCTCCATTTGGCGCACATACCACATCAAAACCCTCGCGGATCAGCGCGTCCTGAACAATGAATGAGAGAGTGGAATCATCCTCAACCAACAATATCTTATCTTTCCTCATTGTCTTCAAATTTGATTGTAAACTTTGTGCCTTGACCCGGCTTACTTTTCACATCAATACTCCAACCCATTAGTTCTATGACTTGCCTGACATAAAAGAGTCCGAGACCATATCCTCCCACTTCGTAGCGGTCGCCGGAAGACACACGATAGAACTTGTCGAATATAAAAGGAAGACTATCCTTGTCTATTCCGATACCGTTGTCGGCTATTGTCAATGTAGAGCTGTCAGCCTTTATTGTAATTTTTACTGACTCTCCGGAATATTTCACGGCATTGTCTATGATATTCGACAATATGTTGCCAAGATGCAATGAATCCGCCTGAACTGAAAGATTGTCAGGCATATCAATATCTATGGTTACCGGTTTGTCGGCTTTTAATTCCATCATGCCGGCAACCTCTTCGACAACAGGCTTTAACTCGACGCACTCCATATTGAGCTGCATGGTCTTGAACCGCTCCATACTCATTGAGAGAATGTTTTCGATCATTCCCGACAGGAAGCTCAGTCTCTGCATTATAATCTTCAGGAACTGTCTGTTCCTTGCCTCGTCGCTTTGGTCATAATAACGCAGCATGGAATCGGCTGCGGAATAGGCAACGGCCACAGGTGTTTTCAGTTCATGTGTCATATTATGGGTAAAATCATCCTTCATCTGCTCGATAGTCCGCAATCGTCCAACCCAATGAAGAAGGTACCATATCAGGAAACCCATCAGGATTAGTATTGCGGCCGAAGTAATGATTATTCCTGACATCTGGCGCAGAATATGTCCGTTAAGAGGACTGAAGCATACCTTATATATTGGAGCCTTGCCGTCTGCCATAGCAAAATCAATTGACCATAAACCGTGGCACACCTCGGCATTGCCCCCGATAGGATTGATTGACGCCTGAGCAGGATATAAACCGGAATTATTAAGTTCTTTCTTAAATATACTGTCGAGCATGGCTTTTCTTCTTTCGGGCAACCTGTTGTCTGACTGCTCTATAACATGGAAGTATTCGCTCATGGTCTGATTGAGATTGTCCAGAAGGTTGGGATACTCATAATCTCCCGTTGGCGTTTTCTCTCCCTGTACCACTAACGTTAGCCGGATGAACGAATCGTCATCCCCGTGAGAGCCGTCGTTGAGTCTGGTTATTATTTCGAGAATATCGGCCCTGCGGACACATTCGCTGACGGTCTGCAACGTCTGTTCCTTTATCGACTGGTAAAGGCTATTTAGATACCATATATTCCCTGCAACCATAATGGCAATGGCTGTCAGACAAATGGCTGTTATCGTTCTAAAGCGTTTCATATTACAAAATTAATGAAATTTGACGAGAAACACGCTCAAACTAAGACTAACTAAGACTAAAGGAGGCTTAACTAAGACTATTGGGTTAGTTTACGCCCTAATTTTGCAGCAGAAACAAAAATCAAACGATATGAGACGTATAATATCAATCAAACATGTCCTTTGGGCAATGCTGACTCTTATGCTTATGGCTGGCTGTTCTTCCCCTAAAGGACTTGTATTCGCAAACCGCAAATGGCATGTGAGCGACTACTATGGTCAGATAATCGATAAGGACACAACCTATCGCATGACCTTCGGGAATGTGCTGATTCCGGATCCCCTGCCGATCGTATCATCGGCTGACTCTGTGGCAAATTACCCGGGGATGGATAGGTTTCTGTCGGATATTCTGCATACGGCACATCTTGACAGCGCGGAGATCCTTTTCTATGCTCCGCACATGCTGACGATGTTTGTCAGGCCGAAAGGTTCAATGCCACCAATGAGACCTTCCTCGGTCTCTTCACCCATGACGGATGAAAGACCTTATACCATGTGGATCAACGAAGGAGACATTGAGGACTGGACCAGAGAGCCGACCGAGATGTACACCTACACTTACTATGACAAAGGAAAGAAGCAACTGCTCATCGTGGACCACTACGATTATGGCGACACTCCCATCGCTCAGATAACGATATTTCAATCCCAAAACAAGGCGACATCTAAAATGGGCGTCAACGATACTTTACGACGTGCATTTTTTGAAATACACGATTTGAGCAAATATATGCGGGATATTGAGTATTGGGCAAATAATGTTGAGGCTCGCCGGGCTCGCGCCTTTGCAAACTACAAAATCGGTCAGGAACAAAAAAATAGAAAGAAATGAGACGCACATTGTTAATTCTTAGCATAATATTAAGCTCATTGTTCGTTGCATCGGCTAAGGAGATAGAAGGCACAGTTATGGATTCCGACTCAATTCCTGTGGAATTTGCCAACATCACGGCATTTGCAAATGACTCAGTGGTTGGGGGTGGTGTAACTGACGCAAAAGGTCTTTTCAAAATAGAGGTCGGACCCGGTTGCAATAAAATCCGGGTATCCTTCATCGGATACGATGATGTCGTTCTTACATCTATCAATCACGATATGGGAAGAATCATATTGAATCAGACTTCAACCACTTTACGGGAAGTTGTGGTTAAAGCTCCACTAATCCGGAGGGATGCCGACCGCATAGTCCTAAATGTGGCGGCAAATCCACTTTCGGCAAACAAGGATGCTCAGGAGCTATTGAAAACGGCTCCGGGTGTCTGGGCCACGGATGAAGCTTTGTCCATATATGGTCAAGGTGGAACTTCCGTCTATATCGACGACCGGAAAGTCAATATGTCCGGCAACCAGCTTATGACATATCTCAAATCCATACAGTCATCCTCAATCGCAACAATCGAAATTATACCCAAGGCAGGAGCGGAATATAGCGCTGACTCATCAGGCGGCATCATAAAGATTAACCTGAGGCGCAATCGTGTAGATGGACTGAATGGTTCGGCTGGTCTTAATGTGACGGCTGGAGAGTACAAACAATGGGTAAATCCCTTTGTCAATCTTGGTCTGCATATCGGACGGTGGACTGTCAATTTCAACGGTAATGTAAACGGAAGTCCTTCCGACAGATACACCTCACACGAAGAAACTGTAAATGCTTCTGCCTCCAAGTTTATGTCGGGTGTAGCACGTCATAAAAAGAAATCAATACAGGGGAATATGTCTCTCGGCATATTCTATGACCCAAACGACAGAGATAAAATCGGATTACAACTTGACTATAATCCTAACCGGACTCGTCATATTTCAAATTCCGAAACAGAGTCGCATGGTGAAGGACTCTCAGGAAATACGTTCGGAACGTATAGGAGCGATGACCGGTTTCATAATTTTAATGTCGCGTTCAACTGGTCTCACACGACAGACGACAAAGGGTCAGTATTGAAACTTGTGTCAAATTACAACTATCAGAGTTCTTCCGTGAATGAGGATAATGAGATGAGATGGTCATATCTGCCCAATGATTCAGTTTATAATACTGATAACCGCAGTCACTACAATGTGTTTGTGACCGACCTCTCCTTCCGCAAGGTTTTCAATCAGGCCTGGACTTTGAATGTGGGAGCCAAATACACATTCAATAACGTATCGAACAGTTCATCCCACCATTTATTCAAAGATGAATTATGGATGCCAAATGAGCTGTATGATTTTGATACGGCATACGATGAAAATATTGCAGCCCTGTATGCCACAGCCAACGGCAAGGTCGGCAGATGGAAATTCAAAGCCGGTGTACGCGGAGAATATTCCGGCACTAATGGAAGCGTTATGAATAATGACAGATTTGATCTCTTTCCTAATGCGAATGTGTCTTATAATCTTACCGAAAGAGGCGATTATACGGTAGCCCTCGGATATTACAGAAACATCAGACGGCCCTCATTCCAGTCCTTGGATCCGGTTGTCAGACAGGTGTCAGACTATACATATACAGTTGGCAATCAGAAACTGACGCCCAGCTTCACTGATGCTGTAAGTCTTGATTTTGTTCTTGCCGGAAGATTCACTATTGCAGCGGGTTACTCGATTACCAATAATCCAATCCGACAGATGTTCACATCCAATCCTGAATATCCCGAGAGATTGTATCTGACATGGGGCAATGAAGGCAAAGACCGCAATGCGTTCATTCACGGAGATGGATTCATCAACATAACGAAATGGTGGAATCTGTATTCAAGCCTTACTTACATGGTAACCTCCCAAAAGCTCTCGGATAACGGTTCTTTTGACACGTTCAGTTATCTTCAACTTGTGGCAAGCACGACCTTCCTGCTGCCCAAAGGCTTCAATCTTACAATGAGCTGTTTCTATAATTCAAAGATGAAGATTGGCAATATCACTGTATTTCCTATTCTTAATCTCAATCCGACATTACAGAAACAATTTGGGAAACATTGGTCGGTATCTTTGGGTGTTGAAAATATGTTGCAGCGGAAAAGCAAAATCAGAACCGAATCCTCCGGATACAACCGTCTGACATCTTCAAAAAGTTATGTTACGGCAAAAATTGGAGTGACTTATAAGTTCAACTCCGGCAAAGGATTCAGAACACCGAGAATTGAAAAGAATACTGATAATTCAAGATTCAGCAAGGAATGAAAAGACTATCCAACAGACAGGAGCAGGTTATGGCTATTATATGGGAGCATGGTCCTATGACGGTCAGCAGACTGATTCCTCTTATTGATGACCATCTGCATTTCAATACCATATCCACGGTTGTAAGAGAACTTGACCGTATCGGATTCCTGTCACATAACAGTGAGTTCCGTCCGTTCATGTATTATCCGCAAATTACTAAAGACGAGTATATCTCAGAGCTAATTTCCTCTATCTCCAACCGCTTCTTCGATTGTGACAGGACAAAATTCGCCGAGGCTATTAACTCATGAGATTTGTCACCCATACGTTGAGATGGTCTTGAATTGATGGCAATATTCACGCATTTGACGGCAAATACTGATTTTGTACCTTACGATTTATATTGTATGCACCATCGTCATTTGTAGTCCAGCGGGATGCCGAGGTCTTTCATCCATGCGTAGAGGGTCTTGGGGGCTATCTCCAACTCTTTAGCGGCGCGGCGCTTGTTGCCGTTGTTATTCCTGATAGCCAGTTTCACTTTCCGCAACTTGTCGGAATTGTTGTCGGTGGAATCGATTACCGGGTGCATGATTATGGCATTTTCCGTTATGAGCTTGCCCGGGGTGATGAGCACGGCGTGTTTGATGACGTCAAACAGTTCCCTCATGTTGCGCGACCAGACATGATTGCCAATCACGTTCAACGCCTTTTTGGTAAATTTCTTTTGCTGGATGTTCTGCGAGATACAGTAGTTCTTCAGCATATCGACGGCAAGAAGTTCAAGGTCTTCATTATAGTCCATCAACGAGGGAACTTTAATCACGTTCCGGCTCAGTGCTTTTATCAGACTTTGCGCACATACATGGCCGGGGATGTTGTCCTCGATGCTTATGCGTGTGGAACACATAACTATGCCGTTGAACCTGCCGCTGTCGGTGTTCACTTTCAGGTCTTTGGTCAGGAAGTCGGCAATGAGTTCCTGAGCCTCAATGTCGAGGTGGTCAATCTCGTGAAAATAAATAGTGCCTCCCTGCGCCTGTTCAGCCATGCTTCGCAGTATGCGGGTGAAGTGCGATTTCTCTCCGGGACCCCATTTCATCACTTCGTGAGGTGCCATCGCCTTGCAGTTGGCGAACACGAACCGGTTGTTGCGCCGCATACTCCGGATATGGGCAATCTGGGCAAGCGTGAACTTGCCTGTGCCGTTGGCTCCTGTGAGCAGGACTGTCTGTGTTTTCTCCCTTGCCACCTTCTCGCGCATGGCGTGAAACTCTCCCTGCATGTGGCTGAACCATTTGAGATGGGAAGGCTCAGTGAACATCGAGTAAAGCGCGACCGTCATGGCATCCTGTTCCTCGCCGACATATCTGAAATAGTAGCTTTCTTCAAGATCCCACATACTCGCCACCACATCGTTGCGGGTCAGCCAAGAGGAATAGAACGAATGGACACGGGTGCATTTCGAGTTGGCAGCAAGCACGAGGTCACGGTCAGCCGGATTCAGAGGAGTCGATTCCGATATTACTATCCCATAGTCTCCTTCCTTGACTGCCTTTATCGCATCTTGCAGGTTGTCGAAGGCATCCCAGTAGCCGTCGATGATAGGCAAAGTCGAAACAATTTCATCAAGCTGCTTCTTCGACGAACAGTATATGAGGACTCTTTTGAAGCATCTCTTTTCGGAGATTTGTGCACTTTCTGCCATATTTTTGAAATTTCTTTATATTTCGTAATTCTGAGGTTTGTCAGGTAACACCGTTATAATCTGATATTAGGCATAATAAGTTGAATTCTTAAAAGCAGTTCAGATTTTGGTGTTACCTTATTCAAGATGCAAAAGTAACACTTTTTTACCGAAATGTAACACTTTTTCCCTATGATTTAGTCAACTGCAAAAGAGTGAAATCAAACAAAATTAACCTAAAAAGCGTATAGAATCATGCCCGGCGACAAATGCTGAGGCTTCAGATAACCCCCATAAACTATGATAGAAATTACACCGCCAAACGTTTTTGGCCCGGTAGCGACTCCGGGCAGACGATGCAACTTCTTCATTGTGGAAGAAGCCATCCAGTGTCTCACGCTCAACAGATCCACAGCGCATGATTGAAACACTACGCAAATGCGCCCTCGTCAACAACTTCATCTCCGGCAAGCACGAGGGCCTTCATGTCCACTTCGAGGACTTCGCCGAACTCGTTAAAGACGAATGCCTTGATGCAGAGTCATGGCAGGAGAAAAACGCGGAACTCATGTCGCTCGAAACCACCTTTGAGATCTATATGGAGGCACATCCCTGTTCATCACCCGAAGTAAAGATGCTTGTTTCAAAAGTCATCGACTTTCTCAGACGTATGCGCAAGCATTTCAACGAGTATTATTCCGTAAAGCGTCATACATCGCATCACTTCATCCCGGAGACTTATCCGTGCAATCCGACCGTTCTGCCGGACACGACGGCTGTCTCCACTCGCAAGAAGTCCGATATTCCCGTCGTTGACGCTGTGGAGTTCATATACGGTTGCCACGAGAATATCTACCCGGATATGCAGCTCAACGAGGTCAGGGAGATGGTGAATGATTTTCTCGGCACGAATATCACCCAGCGTCAGCTCTATGCCAACTACGCCAACATCAAGACCCGTCAGGGCATCAGACGCTCGGACTCCGACAGAGAGAAGACAATGGCCTCGTTCATGCAGCGGTTCGCCAACAATCTCCACAACCGTATATGCCGCGAGGCGTCATCCGACGACAACCGTTCAAGATAATCACGTTCAAAACATCGAATTTATGAAAAAACAACTGTCTGAGAACTGGCAGCTCTGGATTCTGATGGCTTCAATCTTTCTCGTCCTCTCGGCGGGGGCGAGAAAGATAGCCCTCGACCTCGGATGGTCGGAGTTCAATGCCAATATCGTTTTCATCGCGTCCTTCTTAGCGGTGTCGGTCATCTACCTTGTGTTCCACGACCTTTCTGTAAAACTTCTCCAGCCACTGTTCGATAGGCTGTTCAGTCGATTGGGATTCAAGCCCAAGCAGAAAGAGGATGGCCCTGAAGAAAAGATTGTCATTGACTACGGCACCACCCGCAACGAGAAGATGCGAAAGCAGGAGGCGCGGATAATAGCCCTCGAATGCATGGTAATCAAATATATCGGCGATACCATGTCACCATATATGACTGAAGGGGCGTTGTCCAGACTGATAGATATTTCATGTGAGTTCTTCCACATGAAACTGCCGCCGGAATTTCTCGACTCAGATGCCGTGGCAGTCTCCGATGAACTGTCAACACAGGATCTGATGCACTTCGGCTGGAACATCGCCCGTCCGTTCCGTAAGCCGTGCCTCCACACCGCTATTTTCCTGAAGCAGATATTCCCCGGTCCGTTCCGCAACACAGAGGTCTATACCATTGAGAAAAAGTTGCGTATCAATCCCATGCAGGGCAAAATCAAGATTGACAAGGACATTGCCGGACAGAGGGATGAGAAAGAGGTAACTGCGCGAAATGAAAAGGGAGGTTCCACCTCTAAAGCCACTATGAAGAAGTTGAAGACAAAAGAGAATCCGGCACAACAGGCAGCCATAGTCGATATGCTGGAAGACGGTTTTACCGGCTCATGCGATTTTGAGGATATGCTGATAGAGGAGTGATTTGCCCGCTATCCGTCATGGTGGGACGATAGTGGCGGATTCCACCGTCGTCCCACCGCCTAACTTTGCGCTTGAAATTTGGTAGAGACCGAAGCAATCTATCAATGACCGACAATTCTTTATCTTTCGACGAACTGCCGGGTGCGGTTTTGTCGCTGACATGTCTTGTTAAAGACTTGGCAAAGGAGGTCGTGGAATTGCGTAAGCAGCTCCGCGCACTCTCCGGAGAGCCAAGCCAGTCGATAGAATTTGTAGGGATAGACGAGGCGGTCCGTATTCTCGGTAAAGCCAAGTCTACAATTTATGGTCTTGCCCGCGAGGGCAGGTTGCCGGCATACAAGGTTCCGGGTGAAAAGGAATGGAGATTCGTGGCATCCGAACTTGTCGAGTTTGTCAAAGGCAACAGGCGTGAATCAAGCCTGCCGTCCTTTGAAGATATGGAGGCGATGTTGAGCCGGGGTACACGCAGCCAAAGGAAACAACTGTAACCAGCGAGAGCCGACGGATGCCCCGACGCAGCCTGTCGGCTCTCTTTCTTCTTCCGTTTTAACCGCGTTTTTACTCCCCGATTATGACCGGGTTACAAGAATAATGAGGAAAATCGCCATTCAAGGCTGATTTTCACGCCTAATGTGACATTTGTCACAGCTAATGTCGATTATTCTTTGTAATTTTGCATATGGCAGATAACCGACTCTTTGATAATCAGCGAGCCAAGATAATAGGCGTGGCGCGTCACCGTCTGGCAACCGACGGCGACGGCGTGACAACGCTTGTGGCTTTTCATAGTTGTCCGCTCCGTTGCCGGTATTGTCTGAACCCGCAGTCGTTAGGCGACGGAAGCAGATTCAAAGAGTATTCGCCGCAGTCGCTTTATGATGAAGTGAGAATCGACGAGCTCTATTTTCTCGCCACAAACGGCGGCGTGACTTTCGGCGGCGGCGAGCCTTGTCTACGCCCTGATTTCATACATGAGTTTCGTGGGCTTTGCGGCCCGGCTTGGCAGATTAATCTTGAAACATCGCTCAATGTGCCGACAGCCAATATCGAGGGGTTGCTCCCGGTAATCAATACTATGATTATCGACATCAAGGATATGAATCCCGATATTTACCGCAGCTATACGGGGCAGAGCAATGACCTTGTTCTTGACAATCTACGCCTGATTGCGGAGTCCGGACGCCAAAGCGACTGCATAATCCGCCTACCGCTGATACCCAACTATAATACTGACGCAGACCGCGAGATTAGTCGCAAGGCTCTTGAAGTGCTCGGCTTCACCCGATTCGATCTATTCACCTATCAAATTCGCAAACACTGACTATGGCACGAGGAAAGCAGACCTGCAAGATATTGAAAGAGATACGCCGGCAAATCGCCGAAGCAAACGGCATTGAGCTTGCCACATCGGAATGTCGCTACAAGGGTGACTGCCTCGGCACATGCCCCAAATGTGAGGCCGAGGTGCGCTACCTTGAGCAGCAGCTCCGCATCCGCTCACTTGCAGGAAAAGCCGTAGCCCTTGCCGGAATTTCAGCGGGAATGATTCTTATGTCCGGGTGCAGTGGAACATCTTCATCGAATCAGTCAAGTGAAACATTACAGGGCGAGCCGATAGAAAGAGTTGACACGATGGTTTTCGAGGGAGAAATTGATGAGGAATGCCTGTTGTCCAAAACTAAAGATACCATTTGCAATTCTGAAGCCGAAGTTTCAGGTATCAGGGAGGGTGAGATTGGCAATGATCCTAATGAAGTAGTGACCTCGGGTGAAATGCCGGTTGAGCGGCCGAAGAATCCCGACGATAAGGAGATATTCAGCTGCCCTGAACAATTGCCGCAATTTCCCGGCGGTCCCGCTGAAATGCTGCGTTTTATTGCTCGGCACCTGAAATATCCCGAAGAGCAATTAAAAGAGGGTATCCAAGGCCGTGTAATCGTTAAATTCTATGTGGACACGTTGGGACGTGTCTGTGAACCGGAAATAGTAAGGGGAAAGGATTCCGCTCTTGACCGCGAGGCCTTACGTGTCGTCGGATTATTCCCGAATTTTTTACCCGCCACGATGAATGGCAAGAAGGTCAACGCCTATATGACACTGCCTATAACATTCAAATTACCGAAAGATTGACTATGAGAAATCTACTATTTTACATCTGCTTTCTGACAGCGTGCTTTGCATGTGGAGCAAAGGAGATAATCATTATGCCTCAGTTTGCTGTAGGCGACACTCTCAGATATCGTGCAACAACAAGCCTTGTGATGTATCATGGGAAAGACTCACTGATTTCGACCACGAAGTTGTTGCCCACGCTTATAGTTGATGAGAAAAACGGCAAGGGATTTATAATCACGACGAATAACCGGCTGGAGGATTTCAGCGTGATATGTTCCGATCCGTCAGCAGGAGAAACGTTGGAATCGTTCGACAAGTCCGATATCCTGAATGATGTTGTTGCCGCTATTACATTGAGGATTCAATTGGGAGCCGACTGCCGTCCCGATTCGATATCGAATTTGGATGCGGTAAAGGAGCGTATAACTGATGCTTACATCAATATGTTCGCAAAACGACAGGAAATTGATGAAAGCAATAGAGACGAATGGGAAAAGGAAACAATGCCGCTACTTATCGGAACTGTGAATATGATGTACACTCCCAAACATCTTATCGAGCAGCAGTTTGGCAACTTGCCTTACTTCAACTTCATAGGCATACCTCTGAAATCGGGGAAAATACCGGCATCGATGGTATTGCCCGAAGAACTCCAGATTATATGTCCGGGGTTGACAGAGTTGAAAATGAAAGTCAAGCAGTTTGAAAGCGATATGGAATCAAGTATAGAGAAGAGCGATGGCTTATATCATATAAAGTTAAGTGGCAAGAAAGGAACTGCACATATTGAGGGTGAGTTGCTTTACGCCGCCGGAATATTGACCAATGGTTTCTTGTCGCTTAGAAATGAGTCAGACACTGAGAAACTGATAAGTAACTATATGATTGATATAATCAGATGAATTTATGAATATGAAACTGATTACGACCATAATACTGACTCTGTTCGCCGGCGCGGGCTTTGCCGTCGCGTCCGAGAGGATAGACTCTGTTTCGTATGCCTTCGGGCATCAGTACACTCTCGGCATAATGGCCGGGGAAAACGACATGATGCAGACCGAACGGGATTTCAAGGACTATATCCGGGGCCTTGAAGATAACATTGGCAATCAGAGAGAGATGACCGATTCCTCCTATATGATGTCGTATTGTCTCGGCGCGATGGAGGCTGTATTCATGACTGACGGAATGCACCATAAGAAGAAGGAGGATCTGCCGCCGTTCCATTGCATAATATCCGGGCTTCGTAAGGTAGGAGATGGGAAAGTCAACCTTCCTGCCGACACTGTCGCCGCAAGAGATTTTCTGAACAGGCATAGTGATGGCGATAAGAAAGCATCGGATCTCGACAAAGAAACCGAATGCGAGTTCTTTACATCATACGGAATAATGAAAGCCTATCAGCCCGGACTGCAACAGTATATCGACGGGCTTAAACCAGGAACAAATTGCGTCGAAAACCGACAGGCTTTTGCAACAGGAATGGCCGATATTCTCGAAGCATACGCAACCCCTCCTGCAACGGCTTACGACCAGGGACGGATGATTGCATTGTCTATGAACCTGACATCCATTGAACAAGACCCGATTGACCCGGACTCATTTGTGGCGGGTGCGAAGGCCTCACTCGGCCTCGTCCCTCAGATCATTTCCCGGTATGAAGTGGAGGAAATCCTCAACCGACAGTATGAACAACAGGCAAAAGCGGCTGGAGCCGTCGACTATGAAGTTTATGCAAGTAAGCTCGGGGAATATATCGACCGGCTTGAGATAGAACCGGCGTGTCCGTATCGTGTAGACTGGAAGGTGACGGCGGGAGTCGTGGCTGAATTTGGAACTGCCCCGTCTGAAATTTTTGCCAAGGTCATGTCTGACCTTAAAATATCAGAAGACGTGCTGAGCGGCATTCTCATGGCATCGCCGCTTGATGAGGATGGCGGTCTGTATGAGGCGGCATCGGCTGTAATCGGTAAATATCCTTTGCCTAACGGCTACAAATGGTTCTGCGGACGAATGGACGGATTGCAGACCACAATCGGAATAATGCGAACAGAGCCGGAGTTCGTCGCCGAGGTACATAAGGCGTCGGTAGAACTTGATAGAACATCAGGAATGCTGAACGTGCAGTGGATCTTCGATGAACCTGACGCCCTGAGATGGGCGGAGTTCACCGAGACAAGTATCGGCAAACACGTAGCGGTGTATATAAACGGCAAATACATGTTCGCCCCCATAGTCAATCAACGGATTTCCGGAGGGCGATGCGCCATATCGGATCTGACTCCGGAAGAAATCAATGCCCTTTTCAAAAATGCCGAAAAGGTGGCATCCCAACACCCAATCGATACGATAGAGATTATTGATTTTCAGGAATAATCGGAATAATCATATAAAAGTGAATCACTGGAAATGCCAGTCCCAATATGATAAACTGGCGTAAATGATGAAATCCCCATGCGAGAATTCGCACAGGGATTCCGTTGGAGTTGAGGCTCTGCGCCTCAGGGGATTGGGGTTACTTCAGGGAGATTACGTTGGCGGCTTCGCGCTTGTTGGGGTCGAGCACCTCAGCGTAAATCTGCGTGTTCTTGACGCTACGGTGTGTGAGCATCTTCGCGATAGTGTAGATGGGTACCCCGGCCGACGACAGGAGCGTAGCGTAGGTGTGGCGGAAGCAGTGGAATGTAATCCGTCGGGTGATACCGGCCTCTTTTATCCATGCTCTCAGCGGATAGTTGATCATCGAGCGTTTGAGCGTCTTGAACACGAGTCCCTCTCCGCGCTCTCCGCATAATCCGAGAGCCTCCTCGCTTATCGGCAGTGTCGCTTCTTCTTCGGTTTTCTCAGTACGGATACGCATCACATAGCCGTCCTGAGTCTTGACGATATGTTCCCAGCGCAGTTGCTGGATGTCGCTTATGCGCAGCCCGGTCATGCAGGAGAACAGCGACGCCTGACGTAGCACCTCATGTTTGCACGGGGTGGCGGCGAGTTTCTTCACCTCTTCAAGCGTGAGAAACTCAATCTTGGTGTCCTTCCATTCAATTTTTTCGAGGAAGTCGTTGATGTTCTCCCGCAGGAGTTTCTCCTGATACGCCTCTTTGAGCAACGCCCGGAACGTGGACCAGTATCCGGCGATGGAGTTGTGGGCGAGTTTGCTTTTCCGTCCGTCACGGCGACCGCCTTTAAGTAGGTAGGCCTGAAATTTCTTGCAAAACTCCTCGTTGATCTCGCCGACGGTGCATTTACCCTCGCAGAAATCGGAGAAATGCTCATAGACGATTTTCCACTTCTGATATTTCTTGAAACACTTCTTCCGGAAGTATTCGAGGAAGTCGATGCGGAGTTTCTCTTTGTCGAGAAACCCGAACTGCTCGTTGAGCAACTGCTCGAAGCGGCGGCAGCGGATGGCCTCTGCCTTTTCCATCATCGAGGCGTTGAACTCTCGCTCACGGGTATTTGCCGGATGCCCGTAGAGATATATGCCCAGAGTCTCGCGGCGGCTCAGACGGTTAGTGTGAGGGTTGCGGATGGGCGGGTAGAAGTCGAGGTAGAGCGATATGCGGTCGCCCGATATTTCCTTCTTGCGGAGGAATACTTTTGTGCAGGTATTCATTGTATCTTGTCAGAGTTAAAAGTTTGGTGCAAAGTTCGGTAGTGATTGCATGGTGGAATCGGCCACCAAAGCGCCACCATCGTCGATTCGGGTCAAATCGTAGGCGGCGCAAGCAGATCATCCAGTTCTTTGCGCGAGATGTAAGTGTATTTGCCTCTCTTGGTACGGGGTATCTTGTAGGTCTTGACGTAATGATAGAGCTGGTCTCTCGTCATCCCGTATTTCTCCATCGCCTCAGCGATTGAGTAGTCGCTCGGTGGTTCCGGCTCTGCTATCCCTTTAGCCACATCAAAATGATTTTTGGAGTAGCGAACTTCTTTTCCGACCTTCATTTTGGGTATGCCCTCTTTGGACGCAAGGTTATAGATGGCAGAGAGTGTCATCCCGAACTTCTCTTGAATTTCTGATACAGAATACCACTCTGATATGCCTTCCGGTGTCGGCTTTTTTGCAAATGCGCGGTCTACATGTGCTTTGCTCCACATGCTTTTTCCTCGGTACATTGTCTTTGGGATTTTCTTCTCTTTACAGACCTTCCAAAACCATGCGTTAGAAACCTGATATTTGTCAAGGACTTCTTGAGTTGTATAGAACTCTGTGATGGATTGTTGCTCCTTGGATATACTTATTCTTTCTGACGATGAGAACAGAGTCTCGATGTCGCACTTTCGGACAAGTGTCTTACGATTGAGTTTCCAAGCCTTTATAACACCTTTATTGATATAGGTGTAAAAGGTCTTATAACATAACCCGACGAACCTCGCTGCTTGACGAGGGGTCATGAAATCTTTTGACGATAATTCAACCAGTCCGGATTGGACTCTTTGAACTTCTGTCTTGCACCGTTCCAGCTTCTCCTTCCGCTTACGGTCTTTGTAAGCATGTTCGGAGCACCGCTTACAACAGTACGCAGTCTGTGTAGTGCGGGCAATGAAATTTTTCCCACACCATTGACAGACTTTCTCAATTTGAATGTTACTGCTCATACTGGCTTGTTATGCGTGGTTAATTCGCCATTTATTTCGCCAAAAGCGTGTATGGGCGTGTATCGACGTGTACTGACGTGTAAATACTCTATCACTTATCTCTCACTCTTGGCCCCGGTCGATGGCGAGATACAACCGGGATACAAAAATGGGCGAAAAAGGGGTCAGAATCCGTTAGAATCCGTCAGTAAGGGCATTAAAAAAGCGTGCCGTAAAGCACGCTATACTAATGGATTGTGACGGATTGTGACGGATTGTGACAATTACGTCATTTCCCGATGCAGAAGCGGGAGAAGATGGTGGTGAGGATGTCAGGGGTGGTGAGGGTGCCGGTGATGGTGGAGAGGTGGTGGATGGTGGCGCGGAGGTCCTGGGCAAGGAGGTCGCCGGGGATGTTGGCGCTCAGGCCGGCGAGTAGGGCTGCGGTGGTTTCGGCGGCGGCTTGTAGGGCTTGTGCGTGGCGCAGGTTGGTGACGAGGATGGTGTCCTGTGTGTTGTCGCCGCTGAGTGCTTTTGCGTGTTTTTTGAGTTGCTGCAGCAGGGTGTCGTGGCCTTCTCCGGTATGCGCCGAGAAGGGGATGATGTCGGTGGCCCGGTAGGGGAGTGGTGTCGGCAGGGTGGTGATGGCGCCCGGGAGATCGGTTTTATTGAGTAATAGTATGACTGGGCGGGTGTCTTCGGCGGTGTGGCTACCGGCATCGGCATTGCTATCGCTGTCGGTATCACTGTCGGCGGGAAGGGCAAGATCGGCGGAGGAGGGGAGGGGACGGGTTGCGTCGACGACGAGGAGGGTGATGGCGGCGTTGGCGGCGGCCTGACGGGTGCGCTTGATTCCGAGGTTTTCGATGGGGTCGTCGGTGTGTCGCAGTCCGGCGGTGTCGATGAAGCGGAATGTGTAGTCGCCGATGGCGAGGGTGTCTTCGATGGTGTCGCGGGTGGTGCCGTGGATGTCGGAGACGATGGCACGCTGCTGGCCGAGGATGAGGTTGAGCAGCGATGATTTCCCGGCGTTCGTCGGGCCGATGATTGCCACGGGGATGCCTTCTTTTATGGCGTTGCCGGCGGCGAACGAGTCGGCCAGCCGGGTCAGTTCGTCGTGCAGATCCTCAGCGAGGGCGGTGAGCCGGCTGCGGGAGGCGAATTCGACTTCTTCTTCCGAGAAGTCGAGTTCGAGTTCGAGCAGTGATGCTATTTCGAGCAGTTTGTCGCGCAGTTGGTTGAGCCGAGCCGAGAACTGTCCTTTCATCTGTGAGGCGGCCAGACGGTGGGCGGCGCGTGATTCAGAGGCTATGACATCGGCGATGGCTTCGGCCTGGGCGAGGTCGATTTTGCCGTTGGCGAATGCGCGGCGGGTGAATTCGCCCGGATGGGCCATGCGGCAGCCGTTATCGCAGAGGATTTCGAGGAGGCGCCGCTGCACGTAGCGCGACCCGTGGACCGAGAGTTCCACGGTGTCTTCGCCGGTGAACGATGCAGGGTCGTGAAAGATGGCGGCCACGGCCTGATCAAGCATTTCGCCGTTGTTGGCCGGGTCGACTATATGACCGGTGTGGAGTGTCCGCGCCTCGGCCTGCGCAAGGGGGGCGCCGCGCCAGATGCGGTCGGCTGTTTCAAGCGCCTGCGGTCCTGAGATGCGGATTACGGCTATGCCGCCCACGCCGGGAGGTGTGGAGATGGCGCAAATGGTGTCGTTGGTGTGCTGTGTCATATTGTTATTCCGCTGCAAAGTTAGGGATAATTCAGGGAAATGCATCCAATCGGGAGGCATTTTTGGCTGTTCGGAGCATTTTGTGTACCTTTGTGTTACTCTAAACAGACAGGTGCTTAATTCAGACGGACATGCAGACATCAGATGAACAGATTCCCGGGACGGTGACTCCGGATGGCGGCGTCGACACGCGCGCTGCCGCCGGGGGAGGCAAGCTGCGCGAGCTGGCCGAGATGCCGGTGGGGCGGCTGCTGTGGAAGTATTCGCTTCCGGCAGTGGTGGGTATGCTGGTTGTGCAGCTCTATAATGTCATCGACCGCATTGTCATCGGTCAGGTGGTGGGCGCCAAGGCCATCGCCGGTCTGGCCATCACGTTTCCGGTGATGAATATCGCCACTGCTCTGGGTGTGCTTGTCGGGGCGGGTGCCTCGGCGCGCATCAGTCTGTTTTTAGGCGCCGGGGATACTGACCGCGCCCGCAAGGTGCTCGGCAACTCTCTCACGCTCACGTTGATAATCGGCACCATCTATATCGGGCTGTTCGCTGTCTTCCTTTCGCCGATATTGCGGTTGTTCGGTGCCGACGAAGCCACGTTGCCTTATGCCCGCGATTTCATGGAGTATATCCTTCCCGGTCTGCTGATGACGAACCTCACATTCTCGTTCAACAACATGATGCGAGCCTCGGGCTATCCGATGAAGGCCATGGCCACAATGTTTGTGGGGTGCGGCCTTAACATATTGCTGGCGCCGCTGTTTGTGTGGGCGCTTGGCCTTGGCATCAAGGGCGCGGCCATCGCCACCGATATATCCATGACAGTGTCGATGCTGTTTGTGATGCGCCATTTCTGTGTGCGCCGGCATGGGCCCGTGGTGTTCGCGCGCGGCATCTACCGGCCTGACTCAAAGCTGATATGGGGAATAATAGGCATCGGTGCCGCGCCTTCGATAGTCAATGTGGCGTCATGCGTCATCAATATATTCCTAAACAACGCACTGCGGGATTATGGCGGCTATGAGGCTCTGGCCGCCGCCGGCATCTTCGTCACCTACACATCGATGCTATGCTGCATTGTCATAGGCATTTGTCAGGGGATGCAGCCGGTGATAGGATTCAACTACGGCAACGGACAGCCCGATCGTGTTCGCCGCACCTTCTGGCTGGCGGCAGCGGCCGGAACCGTGGTGGCCGTGGCGGGATGGGCGGCAGGGATGGCTGTGCCCGGACTGATTTCGCGAGCCTTCGTGGCCGATGCCGATGCCATCGCAGTGGCCGAGCATGCGCTTTCGGGCGCCATGATCTGTTTCTGGATGGTGGGGATGCAGATCATCGCCACCGAGTATTTCCAGTCAATCGGCAAAATAGGGCTGTCGATATTCCTCAGCCTGATCCGTCAGGTGATATTCTTCCTGCCGCTCATGCTGCTGCTCCCGCATTGGTTCGGCCTCGACGGCATCTGGTACACCTTCCCCACATCCGATACGCTGGCCACCGTGGTGACCGTAGCGCTGATGTGGCGCGCTCTGCGCCGTCTCCCCTCGGGAATGCGGCCGCGGGTGACGCTGTCAACTTGAGCGTATTCCGCCGTGTGATGCAGATAATGAAGTCATTCAAGCACGCTCTAAATTTTTTCAATATCGCTCTTCCCCGGCCCCGGTAAAACATCCGAGACCGCGCAACCCGCGTGGTCTCGGATGTTTTTTGTGGTTTCAGGGCATGTCTGACTTCTCTTTTCAGACACGATGTTAATCAGCGGACGATGAACTTCTTGCCGTTGCAGATGTAGATGCCGGGGGAGGATGTGTCGCTGATAAGGATGCCCTGGAGGTTGTATACTCGGTTGTCGGCGGGAGCGGCCGAGGCGTCGGTTGCCACCGGCTCAACGCCCGATTGACCGCCGTTCTTCACGAGTTCGAGCACGTCGGTGAGTTTGCCATTGACCGTCTGCTGCGCGGGTCCGTAATATTTCAGACGGAAGTTGTCGGCCTGGACATAGCTCCCGGCGGGGCCTGCCGTGCCGTCGCATTTCACGCCGATTTTAAGTGTGGCGTCGTCTGACGCGTCGAAGTTTATGACCACACGGCGCTTGTAGAGGCCTGCGCGATAGAAATAGCCGCACTGGTCCTGCACTTCGGGATATTCGATAAGATTGCCGTCGTCGTCGTAGAAGGGCGTGCCTCCCTCTCCGGGCGCCATGTTGGCCTCGTCCATGATGTTGGGCAGTAGCACACTGTTGTTTTCGGTGAGGGCGCTCACATCGGCGCCTGCCACGAGGGCGGCGTGCGACACGGCTTCGGCACTGGCCTGCCCCCGGTGGTCAGAGTTGCGGTAGAGACCCTGGCACTCCACTTCGTAAACGCCCGAGGGGAGAGCGCCTGCGGGGATTTCCTGTATGAGTGACATGTCGGTACTCTGGCCGCCGCTCTGGGCGCAGCACCAGCCCGAACCGTTGTAGCCGCCATACCAGTCCACGTCGGCCGAAACCCATTTGTCGCCGGGAAGAAACACGTTGAAGCCGGGGTTGTCGATGACATGCGAGGCGTCGGCTGGGTTGCTCACGGTGGCTGCGGCAACTGCCTTGTCGCGCTCCTCGGGGGTGACATATTTCCACCAGAAGTTGGGGTCGGCGGGGTCATAGGTACCCTCGGCATGTTTCCACATGTTGGTTTCGCAAAATGTGGTGTTGTTGTCGGCCGGCTGGTCAACATAACCAATCGCGCCGTCGGAGTCGGTGAAGTGGAAAGTGTTGGTCTGCCCTTCGACCGGCCTGAAAGTCCAGGTGTGGTTGTCGCTGCCGTCGAGCGAGAGCCAGTTTGCGAGATAGTGGCGCTCGGTGGTGTTGTAATTATAGAGCTTGCAGGCGGTGCGCTTGCGGTTGACTCCCACGGCCTTGAACTTCACGCCGGGAGCGTCGAGGATGGGGTGCACGGCCCAGTCGCCGCCGGCGTCGTAAAACTGGCGCTGGCCGACATTGTAGAGATAGAAGTCGCCCTTCGGAAGCTGGGGGGCGCCTTCAAACGTGTCGTCAATACGGCGGGCGGCCGCACGGCGGCGGGCTGAACGAAGCCAGCCGAGTGCGGTGTAGTAATCACTTGAGTTTTTGGCATTCTCATATGCCTCCTCGGCTTTCGAGATGTCGACACCTTCGGGAATCAGCGCCTTTGTGTCGGCGTAGAGGCCTTTGAGATATTCCACATTGGGGTCGCTCAGGTCTATGTCATTGATGCCCATGAGTTTCAGGGCAGCCTCGGCGTAGCGCTGACCGAGAATGCGGTAACCCTGTTTTGAGAAGTGGATGGTGTCGCCCGGCTTGGAGGGGATGCCCGCGGCCGAAATGATGTGGCAGGTGGGGATGTACTCGGGGAGCTTGTTTACGAGAGTGTTGTGGCTCGAGCAGGGACCGCCGGCTTCGGCATAGACAACCTCGCCGGCAAACAGGGGTACATCCTCGGCGTCAAGCTCAAGCTGACGGAGCAGCTCGTTGTAGACGTCGCGCACATTACCGGGCCATGCGGGGTCGTTATGGTTGCCGCATCCCTGATGGAAGAGCACGCCTTTGATCACGCCCTGGGTCTTGGCGATTTTGCTCATCTCCACAAGGCGGTTGAAGGGGTTGCCTCCGTAAGAGTTGATTTTGTCGTCTTTCACATCCTCGCGCCAAGAGTCGTTCTCAAGCACATAATCCTTTGAGAGCATGAAGATGGGAGCGCCGCCCACGGCCACGGGTATAACGCCCACGCGCACCTCTTCGGGGAGATTGGCCACCATCGTGCGGCCGAAATAGTCCGACGGGCCGATGCCGGCGGTCTCGCGCACAAGCGGGGGGACGGCCGTGTACCATTTGCCCTTCTCGCGGCCTGAGTTGCCCCAGTCGGGCACGCCCATCACCATGAAACGGTCGGGCACATTGCGGGTGTCGAAGTCGTCATACCCGGCATAGCCCTCCATGTTTGACTGGCCCAGGCATAGATAAATGTAGAAATTTGGGTCGGGGGCGTTATCCTCGGCCGCCGCGCGGTGTGCCGTGCAAAGCGATGCAAGCAGCGCCACAGCGAATAGCAAGAATCTTTTGGTCATGAGCTATGATTTTGAGATGTAAGTCAATTTAAAAATGACAAAATGACTTCTGTGGTAAAATTGTAAATAAACAAGTGGCGGAGGGAAATTCCGCCGCCACTTGTAAGGCAAATTGCATTTTCCCGAGGGTTACACGCTCGTTGCATCCCTGCGGGATTGTGGTAATCCGACGATTAGCGGACGATGAACTTCTTGCCGTCGCGGATGTATATGCCGGGGACGGCTGGGTTGGCCACGCGGATGCCCTGCAGGTTGTAGACGCGGCTGTCGGCGGCGGCGGGAGCCTCGGTGACAGCGGTGCCGATGCCCGTCGAAACGCCGTTCTTCAGGTAGTCAAGCACGTTGACATCCTTGCCGTCAATCTTCTGAGTGGCGGGGCCGTAGTATTTCATGCGGAAGTTGTCGGCGTTGACATAGCTGCCGCTGGGAACGGAGTTCTCATCGCTTGCCAGACCGATGGTGAGGGGTGCGCCCTCGGAGGCGTCGAATTTGATGAGCAGGCTGCGCTTGTAGAGACCTGTGCGGTAGAACCGGCCGCACTGGTCCTGATTTTCGGGATATTCGAGGTGGTCGCCTGCGTCGTTGGTGACGATGGAGCCGCCTTCGCCGGGAGCCTTGTTGGCCTCGTCAATGATGTTGGGGAGACGCACACTGTTGTGCTCAGTAAGAAGAGCGAGGTCGGTGCCTGCCATGAGGCTCATGTGTGACTCGGCGTCGGCAGTGCCCTGAGCCCAATGGTCGCCGTGGCGGTAGAGACCCTGGCATTCAACTTCGTAAACGCCCGAGGGGAGTTTGTCGGCCGCGATTTCCTGCGACACTTCCATTTCAGGGATATTGCCGCTCTGGATAGAGTGCCATGGCGACGCGCCGCCATAGACGTTGGCGTCGCCGATCAGGTTCCAGCTGTCCATGGGGAAGAACATGTTGAAGCCGGGGTTGTCGATGAGGAAAGTCACATCAACGGGAGCGCCGACAGTGGCGGCGGGCACAGCCTCGGCAAGCTCCTCAGGGGTGACTATCTTCCACCAGAAGTTCTTGTCGGCGTGGTCGTAGTCGCCTTCGGCGTGGAGCCACATGTTGGTTTCGCAATATGTGGAGTTGTTGTTGACGGGCTGGTCAATATAGCCGAGAGCGCCGTTTTCGTCGGTGAAGAAGAAAGTGTTGGTCTGGCCTTCGACGGGCACGAAAGTCCACTTGTGGTTGTCGTTGCCGTCGAGCGAGAGCCAGCCGGCGAGGGTCTGCCTGCCTGTGGTGTTGTAGTTATACATCAGGCAGGAGCTGCCTTCGGCGTCCTGGGCTTTGAACTTCACGCCGGGGATGTCGAGGATGGGATGCACGCTCCAGTCGCCGCCTGCGTCGTAGAACTGGCGCTGGCCCACGTTGTAGAGGTAAAAGTCACCCTCGGGGAAGGGGGCCGAACCTTCAAAGCGGTCGTCGACACGGCGCGCTGCGGCGCGGCGACGGATAGTGCGCAGCCAGTTCACGGCGTTGTTGTAATCGTCGACGGAAGCGGCGTCGGCAAAAATCTGCTCGGCCTTTGAAATGTCGGTGCCTTCGGGTATGAGCGCTTTGGTCTTGTTATAAATGTCAATGAGGTTAACCGAGGCATAGGCCTGGTCGGTCATTGCGCGCAGGGCGTAGGCCACACGGCAGACTGTGCTGAAAGTGTTCTCGCCGATTTTCTCCTTAAGCCCCTGAAGTTCGGCAATCTTGTCGCTCATGCCGGCGATGGGCGCGCCCTTTTCGACTGCTTCATTGGCGGCGGCGATGATGCCGTCAATCCAGGCTTTCTGTTCCGTATAGTCTGCGGCGTCGGTCGACGCCTTGTATTTCAGCGACATGCGGCCGATGACGTAGGAGTCCTCGGCGATGAGGCGGAATTTGCAGAGGCCGAGCACAATCTGGCCGTCGTCACCGATGACGGCCGAAACGGGCCGGTTTTGGTAGCAACCGTTATGGAACGCGTAGGCGGCGTCGGCGAGACTCGTGGGGAAAAATACATTGTCAACCCCTTCGATAGATCCGTTGAAACCGTCCTGTTGGGAGTCGCGGGCTTCGTCAAAGAGATTTTTGAGCTGATGGCCGTCGGCGTTGATGTAATACCAGCCGGTGTTCTCAAACGGCCCGTTGACATTTTTTGACGCCCACACGTTGCCGTCGCGGTTGTAGCCCTCGACAGTGTATTCATAAGTGCCTGCGGGGAGACCCTGGATTACCAGCCAGCGGTCAATCTCCCCGGTGTTCCAGTATTCCATGGCGCGCCAGCCGTTGCCATAACCGCCGATGCCTGATTTGTCGGTGCCCTGCCAGCCGCACCAATTGTCGAGGCGGCAGTCGTGTTCGCTCATGTTGTAGCCGTTGACGAGCCAGGTGGCGTCGACGCCGTCGGCGTTATTCACGGCGTCGGCGACCATCTTGGCGAGGCGCTCCTCGCGGGTCACGAACTGCCATGTGCCGTTGGCGGCGTCATCGGAGGGGACAAGAAATGAGCAGGAGTTTGTGCCGGGATTCTCGGCCACGAAGAACTTGAAGGTGCCGTCGCCGTTGTCAAATTTCAATGTGTAGCCGACGTTCTCATTGTCGCTTTCGACGGGAGTGGGAACGAAATAGGTTGTGGTGCGGCCGTCATCGATGGAGCAGTCCATAAGGAAAGCGTTCCATGCCTTGTTGATTGAACCGCAGTTCCAGTACCAGCCGTAAAGCTCGATGCCGTCATCGACCGTGGTGCCTTCATCTACTTTGGCCTGGAAAAGACGGCCGATGTTCTTTGCGATGGCCTTTGATGTCCATTGGTCGGGGTAGTCACTGTTGGCGTCAATCCAGAGGCCGGTCTCCACGTTGTAAAGATAGTACTCGCCTTCTGCTACAGGCTCCGTGCCCTTGTAGGGAGAGTCGAAAGCCTGCATCGCGAGGGCGCCGCCGAGCAGCGCGCCCGAAATGAGTAAAAATTTTTTCATCAGGGAAATTTGAAATTTGGTTAATGTTTTGCTTTTGGTTATGAAATTCTTGTCGTACAAAAGTATACAAAAATCACAACGTTTTACCCCTCCCTAAGTTAAATAATGTTAAAACTAATTTCCGATGATTTTAACCTCCGACAGCCCGCGGCAAAAACAAGAGATTGTTGTTCAGAAGTCGTTTGAACTTCCGGTAGCGCGCGGTCGGCGCCGGAGGCAGCCGAGAGGCTCTTTTTCATAAAAGAGCGGGGCGCGGAATGTCAGTGCACAAGGAGCTTTATGAGTCTGATCCGTCAGGTGATATTCTTCCTGCCGCTCATGCTGCTGCTCCCGCATTGGTTCGGCCTCGACGGCATCTGGTACACCTTCCCCACATCCGATACGCTGGCCACCCTGGTGACCGTGGCACTGATGTGGCACGCACTCCGTCGCCTCCCCTCGGAGTGCCGCCCTGCCGCCACCCCCGGCGACGGGCAATGAAAAGCTGTCAACTTGCGCGGTTTCCACCGCCCGTGACTCCACAATTGCATTCATAAAATCCCCAATACGGCGAAAATGGCAAAAAAAGAGGGGTGGGCTGTGGAAAAAAGAAAAAAATTAGTACCTTTGCAGTCCGTATCTCTGCGCGCGGACGTGACGTCTCCGCACCGATATCATTATCCAACAACATAAAGTGCGCGTAGCGCACAGCACTCAGTATTTAATTAACGTCAATGAAGAATGACCAGGTAACGGTGATGTTTGCCACTGAGGAGCATGCAAAGCATGCCGAACTCATCTGCAAGCTCATCTACGAGTCGGCCCTTCAGCGCGGCACGGGCATTGCCCGCCGTTCCCCCGAGTACATCATCAACAAGATTAAGGGAGGGAAAGCTGTCGTGGCGATGTACGGCGACCGTCTCATCGGCTTCAGCTACATCGAGAGCTGGGGCCATGGCGACTATGTCGCGACCTCGGGTCTAATCGTAGACCCCGAGTTCCGCAAGATGGGTCTTGCGGCGCGTATCAAGAACAAGACATTCGAACTGGCCCGACGACGATTCCCCTACGCCAAAATCTTCTCCATCACCACCTCGTTGCCGGTGATGAAACTCAACTCCCGTCTGGGCTACAAACCCGTCACGTTCTCCGAACTCACCACCGACGAGGAGTTCTGGAAGGGTTGCGAAGGGTGCAAGAACTATGACATCCTCACCCGCAACAACCGTCGCATGTGTCTCTGCTACGGCATGCTCTTCGACCCGGGGGCCGAAATGGAGCGCCAGTCGTGGATCACGCCTTACCGCACGTGGATCGCCAACAAATTCCGCAAGATCTTCCACGTGAAATAATTCACAACGTTAACACCCACTGAAACAATGGAACAGAAAAAGAAAGTGCTTCTCGCCTTCTCGGGCGGCCTCGATACATCCTTCGCAGTAAAATATCTCTCGGAAGACCTCGGCTATGAGGTTCACACCGCCATCGCCAATACCGGCGGCTTCTCCGACGAAGAGCTGGCGCGCATCGAAAAACGCGCCTATGAGCTTGGCGCCGCTTCGCACGCCACTCTCGACATCACTCAGGACTACTACGACCGCGCCATCCGCTACATGATTGCCGGCAACGTGCTCCGCAACGGCACATATCCCATCTCAGTGTCGTCGGAGCGCACGTTCCAGGCCATCGCCATCATCGAATACGCCAAGAAACTCGGCGTCGACGCCGTGGCACACGGCTCTACCGGCGCCGGCAACGATCAGGTGCGTTTCGACCTCACCTTCCAGATTCTCGCTCCCGAAATCGAAATCATCACCCCCACCCGCGACCTCACTCTCACCCGCGAGTATGAAATCGACTATCTGCGCCGCCATGGCGTTGAAGCCGACTACAAGAAACTCGAATACTCCATCAACAAAGGCCTCTGGGGCACTTCGATAGGCGGCAAGGAGACACTCCACAGCGAGCAGACCCTCCCCGAATCGGCCTACCCCTCACAGGTGACCGCCCAGGGCGAGGAGACACTGAAACTCACTTTCGACAAAGGCGAGCTCACCGCCGTAAACGGCAAGAAATATGACAACCGCGTCGACGCCATCCGCGCCGTAGAGGCCGCAGGCTCCAAATTCGGCATCGGTCGCGACATGCACATCGGCGACACCATCATCGGCATCAAGGGTCGCGTAGGCTTCGAGGCCGCCGGTCCCGTGCTTATCATCGCAGCCCACAAGATGCTCGAGAAGCACACCCTCACCAAGTGGCAGCAGTACTGGAAAGACCAGATCGGCACATGGTATGGCATGTTCATGCATGAATCTGAATATCTCGAACCTGTGATGCGCGACATGGAGCGCTTCCTCGAAAGCTCGCAGGAGAATGTCAGCGGCACAGTCGAAATCACCCTCCGTCCGCTCAGCTATACCCTCGTGGGTGTCGAGTCGCCCTACGACCTGATGAAGACCGATTTCGGCGAATACGGCGAGGTGAACAAAGCCTGGACCGCCGACGACATCAAGGGCTTCACCAAGATTCTGGGCAACCAGATGAAAATATACTATAACGTTCAGAAACGCAACGGCCAATGATTCGCGCTGGCATCATCGGAGGCGCCGGCTACACAGCCGGAGAACTTATCCGCCTGCTGCTCAACCATCCGGAGACCGAAATAGCGTGGGTTCACTCCACCAGCAATGCCGGCAACCCCGTCAGCGATGTGCACGGGGGGCTTTTCGGCGACACCGACCTGGTGTTTTCCGACAGTTACGACCTCGGCAGTGTCGATGTGGTGTTTCTCTGCTCGGGTCATGGAAAGAGCACCGAGTTCTGGCAGCAGAACCCTCTGCCCGCCACGCTTAAAGTGATTGACCTGGCGCAGGATTTCCGCGACGAATCGGCCGGATATGTCTACGGTCTGCCCGAGTGCAACCGCAGCCGTATAGCCGGTGCGCGCCTGGTGGCCAATCCCGGCTGCTTCGCCACCGCCATACAGCTGGCCCTGCTCCCGCTGGCCGCTGCCGGCAAACTGCACGGCGACGTCAATGTCACCGGCATCACCGGTTCCACCGGTGCCGGAGTCAAGCCAGGTGCAACCACCCATTTCAGCTGGCGCAACGACAACCTGTCGGTCTACAAACCCTTTACCCATCAGCATCTTAAGGAGATAGGCATGACCCTGCAACAGCTCGAACCGGGCTGCGACGCGCAGATCAGTTTCGTGCCCGTGCGCGGTGACTTCCCCCGCGGCATCTTCGCCGTCATCACAGTCACCACCGACCTCGGTGCCGACGAGGCCCGCAAGCTCTATGAGGATTACTACGCCACAGCTGCATTCACCCATGTGATGCCCCGCGCTGTCGATCTCAAACAGGTTGTCAATACCAACAAATGCCTGCTGCAGCTCGAAAAGAACGGCGACAAGCTGCTCATTGTGAGCTGTATCGACAATTTGCTCAAAGGCGCTTCGGGTCAGGCCGTGCAGAATATGAACCTGATCTTCGGCCTCCCCGAAAATACCGGCCTGATGCTGAAACCGTCGGCATTCTAAGAGCCTTTTGTCAGACAAACTATTAGAGTTATTGTCAGACAAGCTCTAAACGGACTCTACATTTTTTACAGAACGTTACAGATGAAACTTTTCGACGTATATTCATTATATGACATCGAGCCGGTGCGTGGCAAAGGCAACTACGTCTACACTGCCGACGGCACCGAATATCTCGATCTCTATGGCGGGCATGCCGTGATTTCAATCGGTCATGCCCATCCGCGCTATATCAAGGCCGTGAGCGAGCAGGTGGCCCGTCTGCCATTCTACAGCAACTCTGTCAAAAACTCGCTGCAGCAGCGGCTGGCCGACCTCCTCGGGGAGGTTTCGGGCTACGACGATTATCAGCTCTTTCTGGCCAACTCGGGTGCCGAAGCCAACGAGAACGCCATGAAGCTGGCCTCGTTCACCACCGGCCGCAGCAAGATTCTGGCATTCGACAAGGCTTTTCACGGCCGCACTTCGGCTGCTGTGGCCGCCACCGACAACCCCAAAATCCAGGCGCCGGTCAACCGCACTCCCAATATCGAGTTCGCGCCTCTCAACGACATCGAGGCCGTGAAGCGTAAACTCGCCACCGGCGAATTCGCCGCCGTGATAGTCGAGGGAATACAGGGTGTTGCCGGCATCCGCATGGTCGACGACGATTTTCTGCAAAAACTTCGTGCGGTGACCCGCGAGAAAGGCACACTGCTCATTCTCGACGAAATCCAGAGCGGCTATGGCCGCACGGGCCGCTTCTTCGCCCACCAGCATGCGGGCATCCGTCCCGACATCATCACCATGGCCAAGGGAATCGCCAACGGCTTCCCCATGAGCGGAGTGCTCATCGCACCTGAAATTCCCGCCGTCAAGGGTATGCTCGGCACCACTTTCGGCGGTAACCATCTGGCTTGCGCCGCCGCCATTGCCGTGCTCGAGGTTATGAAAGAGGAGCAATTGGTGGAAAACGCTGCCGAAATCGGCGATTATCTCCTTGACGAGCTGCGCAAACTGCCTCAGCTGAAAGATGTGCGCGGCCGCGGTCTAATGATCGGTATTGAAATCGAAGGCTCGGCTCCCGAGCTGCGCCGCAGACTGCTTTTCGACCACCATGTGTTTACCGGTGGTGCCGGCGAGCACACCGTGCGTCTGCTGCCGCCCCTCACCATAGGCCGTGAAGAGGCCGACCGCTTCCTCTCGGAATTCAAATCACTTCTGAGCGAATAATCATCAAGGCTATGAAAAAATTCACCGACGTAAACGATATAGGGAACCTCGACAAGGCTGTTGCCGAAGCTCTTGAGATCAAGCGCGACCGCTTTGCGTTTCAGCATCTGGGCAAGAACAAGACCCTGATGATGATTTTCTTCAATTCGAGTCTGCGCACACGTCTGAGCACCCAGAAGGCGGCAATGAATCTCGGCATGAATGTGATTGTGCTCGACGTGAACCAGGGCGCATGGAAACTTGAGACCGAGCGCGGTGTGATCATGGACGGCGACAAAGCCGAGCATCTGCTCGAGGCCATCCCCGTGATGGGATGTTACTGCGACATCATAGGCGTGCGTTCGTTCGCCGGTCTCAAAGACAAGGCCGAGGATTATGAAGAGCGCGTGCTCGAGCAGTTTATCCGCTATTCGGGCCGTCCGGTCTTCTCCATGGAGGCTGCCACGCGTCATCCGCTGCAGAGCTTTGCCGACCTCATCACCATCGAGGAATACAAAAAGAAGAAGCGCCCCAAAGTGGTCATGACCTGGGCGCCTCATCCCCGCGCGCTTCCGCAGGCTGTGCCCAACTCTTTTGCAGAATGGATGAACGCCGCCGGATACGATTTTGTAATAACGCACCCCGAAGGCTATGAGCTTGATCCCCGTTTCGTGGGGAATGCCCGCGTGGAGTATGACCAGCGCAAGGCTCTCGAGGGTGCCGATTTCGTCTATGCCAAAAACTGGAGTGCATATGCCGACCCCAACTACGGCAAGGTGATCAACACCGATCGTTCATGGACCGTCGACACCGAGAAGATGGCTCTGACCGACAACGCATATTTCATGCACTGCCTCCCCGTGCGCCGCAACATGATAGTCACCGACGATGTGATCGAATCGCCTGCCAGCATTGTGATTCCCGAAGCGGCCAACCGCGAGATTTCGGCTACCACGGTGCTCAAACGCATGCTTGAGTCGCTCCCGAAATAATCCGTGCCATGGAAGTGAAAGTGTTTAAAATCGGGGGCAACGTAATTGACAACCCCGAGGCTCTCGACAGCTTCCTGGGGGAGTTTGCCCGGGTGGAGGGGCCCAAAGTGCTGATCCATGGCGGCGGCAAGGAGGCCACACGCTTGTGCAAGCGCATGGAAATCCCCACGCAGATGATCGATGGCAGGCGCGTCACCGATGCCGCCACTCTTGAAGTGGTCACCATGGTCTACGCAGGTCTTATCAACAAACGCGTGGTGTCGAAACTGCAGGCTCTTGGATGCGACGCCATAGGCCTCACCGGTGCCGACGCCAACGTGATCACCGCATCGAAACGCCCCGCCCGCCCCGTGGACTACGGTTTTGTAGGCGACATTTCGGTCGACGGAGTCAACGGCCGGCGCATTCTGTCGCTGCTTGAGGCAGGTCTCACTCCCGTTTTCTGTGCCATAACTCACGACGGCAATGGAAATCTGCTCAACTGCAATGCCGACTCCATAGCCTCGGCGGTGGCCAAAGGACTGGCGCGTCTGGCCGACACCGATCTGATTTTCTGTTTTGAACAGCCGGGTGTGATGCGCGACATCAACGATCCCGCATCGGTGATTGCATCCATCACCCGTGAAAGCTACGGCGCCCTGCGTGCCGACGGTGTGGTCACCGACGGCATGATACCCAAGATCGAAAACGCGCTGGAAGCTGTCGACAGCGGAGTGCGCTCCGTCACCATCCGTCGCAGCGAAGGGATTCTAATCCCCGGAGGCACCCGCATCTCTCACTGAAATCCACATCTGCAATGGCCACAACCCTCGAAAAAGCCATAGATTTCCTGAAACGGCTGATAGCCGTGCCGTCGGTCTCGCGCGACGAGGCCGGCGCTGCGTCCGTTGCCGAGGATTTCCTTCGCGAGGGAGGTGCCACAGCGGTGCGATATGACAACAACGTGGTGGCATGGGGCGCTCCGTATCGCCCTGAGCTACCTACACTTATGCTCAACGCGCACCTCGACACGGTGCGCCCGGCATCGACCTATACTTTCGACCCCTTCACCCCGCAGCAGCGCGACGGATGCCTCTACGGGCTTGGCTCAAACGACGACGGCGGCTCGGTGGCGTCTCTCGCCACCGTGTTTCTGGAACTGATGCCGCTGGCATCGCAACTCCCTTTCAATCTGCTCCTTGCCCTGTCGGCCGAGGAGGAAGTCGGGGGCGAAAGGGGCATGCGCGGCCTGCTGCCGCAACTGCGATCCGAGGGCTTCGGCATCGATATGGCGATAGTAGGGGAGCCGACCGGTCTGCGGGCCGCTGTGGCCGAAAAAGGGCTTATTGTGCTCGACTGCGTCACCCGCGGCGTCAGCGGCCATGCCGCCCGCAACGAAGGGGTGAACGCCATCTACCGCGCTCTCGACGACATCCGCTCGTTGCTCGCATTCCGTTTCCCCCGCGAGTCGGCTGTGCTCGGTCCGATAAAGGTAAACGTTACAATGATCGATGCCGGCACGCAGCACAACACCATTCCCGACGAGTGCCGTTGGGTGGTCGATGTGCGTCCTACCGACGCATTCTCCAACCTGGAAACAGTGCGGCTACTCTCCGGCGCGCTTTCGCCACACACCACTGCCACTCCGCGCTCCACGCGCCTGCAGGCTTCGGCCGTTCCACCCGACCATCTTCTTCTGAAAGCCGTGGAAGTAGCTGGGATAGAAACTTTTATCTCGCCGACGACATCCGACATCTCGCAAATGGGTGGTCTCCCTGCCATTAAAATCGGACCGGGTGAATCAGCCCGGTCGCATTCCGCCGATGAATTTATCCGCATCGACGAGGTGGCCGATGCCATCGAGGTCTATCGTAAACTTATTCTCAACCTCTCTGAAATAATTAGAAACCGATGAAACTCTGGGACAAAGGCTTCGAGCCTGACAAAATGATTGAGGAATTTACTGTGGGAAACGACCGGCAGCTCGACCTGCGCCTGGCACGCTACGACGTGGAAGGCTCCATGGCGCATATCCGCATGCTCGAGTCAATAGGTCTGCTGCAGGCCGATGAGCTGGAGAAGCTGCTCGCGGCATTGTCCGACATCCGCGATGCCATCGACCGCGGCGAATTCACCATCGAGGAGGGTGTTGAGGATGTGCATTCGCAGGTAGAGTTCATGCTCACTGCACGGTTGGGCGACCTCGGCAAGAAAATCCATTCAGGCCGCTCGCGCAATGACCAGGTGCTGGTCGACCTGAAACTTTTCATGCGCGACGAGCTGAAAAAGATTGCCGAAGCTTCGGGGCATCTTTTCGACCGTCTGCAGCACCTCAGCGAGCAATACAAGGATGTGCTGATGCCCGGCTACACTCACCTCCAGGTGGCGATGCCATCGTCGTTCGGCCTCTGGTTCGGCGCCTATGCCGAGGCTCTTGCCGATGACATGCAGATGCTCCTCGCCGCCTACAACATTGCCAACCAGAACCCTCTCGGTTCGGCCGCGGGCTACGGGTCGTCGTTCCCCCTGAACCGCACCATGACTACCGAACTGCTTCATTTCGCCGACATGCACTACAACGTGGTGGCAGCACAGATGAGCCGCGGCAAGACCGAACGCGCCGCCGCCATGGCCATCGGTGCCATCGCATCCACCCTCGGCCATCTGGCCATGGATGTGTGCATGTGGATGTGCCAGAATTTTGGTTTTGTGAAGTTTCCCGACGAGTTCACCACCGGTTCCTCCATTATGCCGCACAAAAAGAATCCCGACGTGTTCGAGATAATGCGCGGCAAATGCAACCGCCTGCAGTCGGTGCAAAACGAGATAGCGCTGCTCACCGCCAACCTCCCCTTAGGCTACAACCGCGACCTGCAGCTGCTCAAAGATATTATTTTCCCCGCCACCACCGAGATGGTGCAGTGTCTCGACATGGCCTCGTTCATGCTTGAGCATATTCAGGTCAACACCGACATCCTTTCGGATCCCCGCTATGACTATCTGTTCACCGTGGAGGATGTCAACCGCCTGGCTCTTGGCGGCATGCCTTTCCGCGATGCCTACAAGACTGTGGGGATGCAGGTGCAGCGCGGCGAATACCGTCCAACAAAGTCGGTTCATCACACCCACGAAGGCTCCATAGGCAATCTCTGCAACGACCGCATTGCGGCCAAGATGCGCCGCATACTTGACAAATTCGCTTAACCGAATTCCATTTATAACCAAAATATCATGAAAAAATTACTCACTTTTGCTGCATTTGTCATGGCCGTCATCTGTGCCATGGCGCAGGATAATGTCGCTTCTAAGTTTCCCGAGTTCCCCGGCTCGATAAAAATTGATCTCTGGCCCGACGGCGCTCCCACGAAGACCGGCCGCGAGGGCACACTGCCTAAGGTGAATCCAACATGGGCAGAGAATGTGACGCAGGCTGAACTGTTTGTCTATCCTGCCAAAAAGCCTAACGGCCAGGTGTTGCTCATTGCCCCCGGCGGCGCCTACATCGGTCTGGCCTACCGCAGTGAGGGGCACGATTTCGCCCAATGGCTCAATGACATGGGCGTGACGGCGGCTGTGCTGCACTATCGCATGCCCAACCATCATCGCGAAGTGCCTCTTGAAGATGGACGCCGCGCAATCGAACTTATCCGGGAGCATGCCGCCGAGTGGGGCGCCGATCCTGCCCAGGTGGGTGTGATGGGATCCTCGGCCGGCGGTCATTTCGCTGCCACGCTGGCTACGCTCTATGGTGATACCAAGTGGCGTCCGGCATTCCAGATATTGTTCTATCCGGTGATTACCATGACTGAGGCCACCCACGGCGGCTCACGTGAAAATCTCCTCGGCGAGGCTCAGACCCCCGATAACATATTCCATTATTCACTTGAAAACCAAGTGAACGAACAGACACCGCCCGCTCTGCTGCTTTTGGCTTCTGACGACACCATTGTGCCGCCGGTAAATTCCTACAACTATGCTGCCGCTCTCACCGAAAAGCATGTGCCCGTCACCATGCTGGTGCTTCCGAAAGGCGGACATGGCTTCGGCTTCGCTGATCAGCCCTACAAGCACTTGTGGCAGGAGGTGATGTCTGATTTCCTGGCCTCACAGCGTCGCTGACATTAAGTCGCTGACATTAATATGAATCCCAATCTGCGCTTTACAACCCTTTTTGCCATGATCTGTTGCTTCTTCGCGGCGATAGCCGGCGAAGAGCATGACCAGTTCCCCGACACTGTGTTAAACTTCAATGAGGTGGCAGTGGTTGCCCGCCGGCAGCCGCTTGCCTCCGCACAAAGTATTTCGGGGGTGGAGTTGCAGAAACTCTCCTCAACCTCGATCGCCGACGCCCTGAAATATTTCGCCGGCGTGCAGATCAAGGATTACGGAGGTCTTGGAGGTCTGAAAACCATCAATGTGCGATCGCTCGGTGCGCAGCATGTGGGCGTGTATATCGACGGGGTGCGTCTCACCAACGCTCAGAACGGCACCATCGATTTGGGTAAATACTCTCTCTCGACGCTCGAATCCGTGTCGCTATTCAATGCAAACCGACTCGACCAGTGCCAGTCGGCGTCGGAATATGCGTCGGGCGCAACGGTCTATCTGCAGTCGCGTCGCCCTACCTCCGATTCGCTGACGGTGCTGGGCGGCATCGGTTCCTTTCACTCATACCGCGGCCGGGTCAACGCCCAGATCAGCCGCCGCACATGGAGCGGATTCATCGATGCCGAATATGTGAACTCTAAGGGCGATTACCCCTTCCGTTACAAATCGCAGTGGGAGGACACGGTGGGGCGCCGCCGTAATTCAGATATTGAGTACGGACGTCTCGAGGCTGTGGTTTTCAGTCACGACTTCTCGGCGCACGCCTATTGGTATCTCTCGGAACGCGGTTGCCCCGGAGGCATTGTGCGCCGTCTCTCCGACAAATACACAAACGTGGCCCGCGAATGGGACCAGGATGTGTTTGTGCAGGGTACGTGGAACCACAGTTTCAACTCCATGCACCGTCTTAAGGCCACAATGAAATATGCCCACGAGTATCTCCGCTATCGCACCAAATATCCCGAGAACCAGAATACCGCGCGTGTCGACAATCATTATTACCTTAATGATGCCTATGCGGCGGCATCCTATTCTTTTACTTTGCGAAGCTGGCTCAACGTGAATGTGGGGTATGACGCCCGCGTGTCGTGGCTCGACGCTGACCTCAAGCGGTTCCATACTGTCCGTCGCCTCGATCAGAAGGCGGTTGCAGCCCTGCAGCTCAACTGGAAAGGTGCCCGGCTGGCGGCTTCGGCGCTCTATCAGCATTATAAAGATCACACCATCTATCGTGCCGGCGCCGCCGAACCTCTCAGCAAGGTCACCCCGTCGGTCACCCTCGGCTATTTCTGGCGCGGACTGCAGGCACGTCTGTGGTACAAACAAATCTTCCGCGCGCCAACGCTGAACGATCTGTATTACACTCAGGCCGGCAACCGTAACCTCAAGCCGGAGTTTACGCGTCAATGGAATCTGGGACTGCAATATGATTTCGCCTCGCCTCACTGGTTTGCATCGGTGCAGGCCGACGCATATATCAACCATGTGGACGACCGCATCGTCTGCCTCCCGATAAAAGGCACCTACACATGGTCGATGATGAACTATGGCGAAACCTACTGCCGCGGCCTCAATGCCACCGTCTCGGGCCGGTTCAACACCGGCGACTGGACGTTCTCGCTCCTGACATCCATCACCTGGCAGCGCGACCTCAACCGCACCGATCCCGATAACCCCGACACTTACAATAAGCCGATCTGCTATGCTCCTACATTCTCATGCGGTATCACAGGTATCGTAGGATGGAAATGGCTGTCGCTTACAGTTTCCGACCTTCACGTCTCGGAAAGGATGTGGAGCTACGCCGACCCCGAAGATATTCTAAAACCATACGACAACGTGGATCTGCGTCTCACCGCCAACTGGTGGCGACTCTCGGCATCGTTCGAAATCAATGACCTCCTCGACGAGCAATATGAGCATGTGCCACGCTACCCCATGCCCGGTCGTCAATACCGTTTCACCCTTTCCTACGCCCTCGGCGGCCGATAACCCCCAGCTTATTTCCTCACCTTCATAGCTGCAAAACATCCCGCAAAACAGAAAAAGCATAGGATAAAAGCATAGGATAATCCATAAAATTTTTCCCTCTCGGAAAAAATCACTACCTTTGCAACTGGAAATAACTACTGTTAAGGTCGGTTTGGTAGCTCAGCTGGATAGAGCAACTGCCTTCTAAGCAGTCGGTCGGGGGTTCGAGTCCCCCCCAAATCACCGAGCGCCGCATCCGCGGCGCTTTTTTTTATTGGCGATGTATCAGATAGTTACAACGCAACTTGAGAATATTCAATAGGTTACGAGGATTCTTATGAACAATTTCTGATTCAAGTCAGTTTAGATTAATTGAAGTATATTTAAGTATTTGTGTCGCCCCGAGTGTCTCCCATACTTCCGGAGGGGACACATACTAAAACTTTTTCAAAATGAACAAGTACCCTGTTATCCGAATAGTCTACGACTATAAGCGTCAAGCAAGCAACACAAGAAAAGGTGTGGTTTCAATAGAAGTCGCCTACGATAGAAAAAGAAAGAGAATCAACACCGGAGTAAAAGTCTATCCTTCCCAATGGAACAATTCATATGGTGTTATAAAAACTCTCGATGCCGAGGAGCTTAACAACACTATTCATCAGGTCTATCGAAATGTATCTGACTGGATCAATCAGTTAAGGAAGAACAGGGAGATTTTTTCTTTTGAAAAGCTTGATCGGTTTTTAACATCCGCTCAAAAGGGAGATGAAAATTTCATTGATTATGTTGAACGGAAAATCGAGAGCCGCCGTGATATTCGTGAATCCACAAGACGTTCCCACAGAAAATTGGTTAACGCTCTTAAGGACTTTGGTAAAATAGTTCTTTTCTCTGAAGTGATCAAAGAAAGGATCAAAGAATTCGACATGTGGCTTCATGGAAGAGATTATGTGCAGCTCACAATACATTCATATCACAAGATTCTCAAAATTTACATCAATCAGGCTCTTGATGAGGGTTTGATTGATAATTCACCCTATCTTGGTATCAAGATAGAGCGTGGAAAATCCAAACGTAGAAAATTCCTAAATGAAAAGGAGCTGCGGGCAGTGATGAACGCGGAATTACCCACGGCATCGCTTGAAAATGTGCGTGATCTGTTTGTGTTCCAGTGTTTCACCGGTATCGCTTATGCGGATCTTAAATTATTCGATTTCTCCAAGGTAGAAGAACGTGATGGCCGATACATACTTCGTGACACACGGTGGAAATCCGGAGAGGATTACTATCTGGTGCTACTGTCTCCTGCGGTTGAGATCTTAAAAAAGTATGATTTCAAGCTGAATGTCCTGACAAATCAAAAATACAATCTGTATCTGAAAGTCATAGCCAATGCAGCCGGTTTAGGCAATAGCCTGACCTCGCACATGGCCCGCCATACTTTTGCTGTCTACTGTCTCAATCATGGAGTTCCCATAGAGATTCTGTCAAAGATGATGGGACATACCGACATCAGAACGACACAGTTGTATGCCAAGGTCGCAAACAAGAGTGTCGAATCAGCTTTTGAACTTCTTGAAAATAATCTAAAAGGAAAAGTTGAAAAACCACCATTTGGCTTTAAGGCAGAATCTCCCCAAGCCGTAACCGAACCACAAAAAGAAAGCGACGTGACTTATTCCTACACGTTTAAATATTCAAACTAAGGAAGAAAACATCCACATGACCATTCAAACATACCATCGTGATGGTATGACAACATTCAATCATGAATAGACAATATAATTTTCATGATTGATTAATCCTTTTGTGATGGCACAGCAATATTTGTTTGTGTTTGAATCTGTTTTTTACGATTTCTATTTTCATTGATGATAGAAAAGATGAATTTTACCAACTTAACCAACATCGCGAATGCAAACACAAGGAGATTGAAGAGTGCAGTGAATGCACTTACAATCAACGTAACTAACAAGTATCCGAATGCGAAAACCATAGTGTAAAGATGTTTGAATGATAAAATGTTGTGATGTATAAATGTCTATATGTCAACTTCTTTAGATATGTAAAAATACAAAATTATTCTTAAATACACAAATATTTTAACAGAAAAACAAATATTTGAATGTATTAATTTTTACACTTTACCGACTATATCTTTTTCAAAGAAAACATTCATAAAGCACCTTTCCTGAACTGCATAAATTTCCCTGATTATAATAATCCTGCAGCCGGCGCCGAGGTGCTTCCGGCGGATTTAGGTTTGATCTGTCTGCATAATCGCAGATTCCTCTAAAAATTGTGTTGCATTTGGGAAATCGGGAGGCATTTCTGTATAATTTTGTGGCCATCGGCGCACTTTCAGGCCTTTTTCTCCCTTTTTTGAGGGGTCACAAAGCAAGTTGTACTTTTGTCCGCACAAAGGCGGCAAAAGTCACTTGGCGCCCTGTCGGGGCGCGCAAATCGGTCGGAACTCCCGATTTGGTTTTAGAATTATGGCACAGTGCCTCGGCACAGACGTTGAAACGACACGAAATTATGGAAAAACGAAAGAAAAGAATGTGGATCAGACTCTCCGAGGATGAATACCGACAATTCCGCGGTAAAGCCGTCAGGTTTCCCAGCATGAGCGCCATGCTGAGGAAAGCTGTCAGCCTGATGGATGCCGAAGGAGCCGTCAGCAGGATAGAAATGGTCAGGCAGCTCACGGATCTATACCGCAGGCATGATGCCTCTCTGTCTATGGCCGACAACAATCTGAATCAGATTGCAAAGAATCTTAATACTCTCGCGCTTGCCGACAGGCTCAACGGGCCATATATACGGCAGATTGCCATGCCCGAGATTATCGAGGCGTTGAAAATGGTGGAAAGCGTCAGGAATGAATTATACCGGACTGTCAAATCGGCTGTAAGATGATCATAACCATTCTTCCCTCCAGTGCTAATTTCCATGCCGTGGCCTACAATGAGCACAAGGTGGCCAAAGGCGACGCCGTGCTGCTGGAAATGACTAACATTCACGGCATTCAGGGTTTCGGAAGCTATACGCCTCAGGAACTGCAGAATTATTTCATGGAATATTCTGCCCGTAATGACAGGATACAAAAAGCACAATTTCATGTTGCCGTCTCATGTAAAGGGCATGAATATACACCGGAACAACTTCGGCAACTGGCACATGAATATCTTGACAGAATGGGGTACGAAGAACAAGGGCAACCTTTAGTCATATATGCTCACTACGATACCGACAATACACATATTCATGTCGTGACGTCGCGGGTTGCCCCCGACGGGCACAAAATTGATCATAATCACGAAAGAAGAAAGTCGCAACGCGTTCTTAATGAAATTATGGAAATCAATCCTGAGAGGGAAATGGAACGGGCGATTTCAAACGCGAAAGAATTTTCATTTACAACCGTGGGACAATTTGCAGCTGTGATGTCATCATCGGGTTATGATTATAAGATGGAAAAAGAGAACGATTCCATCGAGTTTTTCCGACATGGTGTTGAAATTGGCAAAGTGTCATATTCCGGCATAGCTGAATTGGCACATGAAAACATGTTGAAAATCCAACGTGATGAAAAAACAACATCTTCAAAAACCGACAAAAGAAAAAAGCAACTTAAAGCTATCATCAAAAAATCACACGATGATTTCCCCGGCAGGCAACAGTATCAGGCTTTCCTGAAAAAGAAATATGGCATTGCCCTGGTGTTTCATGGCAGCGCGGACTCACCATTCGGGTATACTCTTATTGACAATTCCCGAAAAATGGTTTTCCCGGGCAAGGAAATTTTGCCTATAAAGCAGATGTTGAAATTCCCGTCAGATGAGGATATCGCCCTAAAGAAAGACACTGGGGTTGCACAACAACGGGCCAACAGCTCTGCAGCGAAAGTGTCCAAAGGCAGGCACCCCTCAGAAACACAGACTCCAAATGTTGCCGGAAAGCCGAACCTCGGCGCCGGTGCTGATGGATCACATTACGCCAACCGTGAATGGGAGGTTGGAAATCATGAAAGCATGGATGACCAGGACAGACAGATCAAACTATGACAACAATATTATTCTCACAGCTTAGATTCCCGGCGATATGTCTGACAATCGCACTCGGTTCGTTTTCGATCCGGGCGCAGTTTTACACAATTGCGCGAGAAGAACCTGTAGTCGTCAGTGATACAATCGAAGAATCAGATCATCGGAAACAGATCATTCCCGATACAATCACTTCATTCAAAGCGGATGTCCCGACTGATTCAACAGCTACCCTTACTCTCACAGAAGAGCAGCGCCGACAATTATACATTCAGCTTGTATATTATGACAACGAAATAACCGAAAGGATGATTGAACTTTACAATCTCCAGCTCGCCAAGGATGCAGAAAGATTGCGTGCCATGCAGAAAGATTCTGAGGATTTCGAACAGAACGTCGATACATCGGTAGATGGCGCCTACACTTCGTCGCAAGAGCTTACTGCCGAGAGTGTGCTGGCTGAAATTCTAAAGGTCGGACTTCTTCATCCCCGGGTGGTGTTGGCGCAGGCTGTGCTCGAAACAGGATGGTTCCGGTCATCGGTCTGCCGGAACTACAACAACCTTTTCGGTCTCACGAATCCACGAACCAGGGAATATTACCGTTTCGACCGGTGGCAGGACTCGGTCATTGCTTATTACACCAAAGTACAGTATAAATATAAAGGCGGCAACTATCTCCGCTGGCTACGTGAGCTCGGATATGCCGAAGATCCGGATTATACCGCCAAACTGCGTGTGTTGCTTGACGGCCCGCTGCGCCGCTTTTCAAGATAACAATTATTGATTTTGCAGGACTATTTCAGCAGTTTTCTATTGGTGTCGCCGCTTTCCAATACGCTCATCTGTTGGATAGCGATTTGGTTAAGTTTCATAAGCCGATCACTTTGCGGCATGCCCTGCCCGATGAAAACCGCATTGAGGTTTTCCATATTCGACAGGCAGATAAGCTCATTGATTGTGGCGTAATCCCGTATGTTGCCTTTCAGGTCGGGGTGAGCCTCGCGCCATTGTTTGGCCGTTACACCGAACATCGCCACGTTGAGCACGTCGGCTTCGCTGGCGTAAATAATACTTGACTGTGCCGGTGTAACCTCCGTCGGGATAAGGTTCTGCTTTATCGCGTCGGTGTGTATGCGGTAGTTGATTTTCGACAGCTCGCGCTTCGCCGACCAACCCAACAACCGCTGTTCCTCCGTCTTTAACCGCTGAAATTCCTCTATAAGATAAAGTTTGAACGGCACACTTATAGCAGATCCAAATTCAAAAGCTATATCCTTGTGGGCGTATGTGCCTCCATAACGACCTTTCTTCACGATTATGCCGACAGCATTTGTGCGCTCTATCCATTCCGATGCGCTCAACACAAACGATGGCAAACCTGCGCTCATTCTAAAGTGGTCAAATTCGACCACTTTAAAATTAGGGTTATGTATAATCTCCCAAGTGCCGAGAAATTCAATAGTGTATCGGTTCCGTAACCAGTTTTTGATTATATCGGCAGAGCGGTTATCCCCCTCTTTGGCTGTCGCCATATCTGTGAGGGAGATATAATCCTGTTCCTCTACCGAGAGCACCGTGATTGGTGTATTTTGAACGATGATTTTAGACATTGTTTCAGATATGGCGTATATGCCAATACGCAAAGTTACACATTTTCGCTGACGTATAGCATATACAGCTGAGATTTCGTGCATTTTCTCCGCTGTTATCTTACCTACTGCTACCTTACTGTTTTGGATCAAAAGATGGGGCGTTGTTGAAATAGGGCACGCGGATATTTTCACGCTTTATAATCTGCCGCAATGACTGGTCAGGCACTTTACCGAGGATCTCACAGATGATGCAGTCGACCTCTGCATTTACACGGGTGAAATTGCGGTTGAGAATCACTTCTTTCTCGCGTTCGCTGCGGAATTCATAAAATTTTGGAACTTTGACATATTTCTTTTCTTCGCGTTTGATCGCGTCCATGTCGAAATGTGTTTTGCAGAAATATTTCGACGTCTTGAAATCCGCGGATTCGTCTATGTCGAATTCCGAGAATACATGATCCTCAGTTGCCGAGAAATCTCTCGCCGCCTGTCCGGCAAGCCACCCTGTGGCCATATCCGCTATTTTAGATGCCGGGAGCAGATAATCCATTTTCTCCGTCAACTGGGTGGAAATAAGGTTTTCATTGATTGTGACTGACTGAGAGGTCTGTTTAACCTTGCCGAACACATCATTTTGTGCCCATTCAAGAGTTTCTTTGTTGCGGGCCGCTCCCATGAAAATATTGCCGCAAGTCGACAATATTTTCTGCATGCCGTTCTTGCCGTAATCTGATTCGAGCTGCGGCAGTTCCTGAAATCCGAGGGTCACAGCAACTTTGTTGGAGCGGGCTGTGCCTATCAGACGGTCGATTTTGTGAAAATACAGTGTGGGAAGCTCATCAACAATTATGCTGACGGGCAGGTTCCCTTTTGTGTTGACACGTGAAACCAGACGATTAAGGATTACAGCATTGAGCGACCCTATTACCTGTTCTTTTTCCGGATCGTTGGCGATGACAAGATAGGCCGGATGATCCCTGTTGGAAATCTGGAGGTCAAAATCATCACCCGTAAAAACCCAGTAAGCTTCAGGAGAAACAAGACGGGCAGAGGTTACGCGAAGCGTACCTACCATGCCTTCCAATTGCTCCATCGCCCTGTTGGTATATGCCGACTCGAATGGTGCCATCAGTGAGCGGATATGCTCATCTTTCATCAGAAGATCAAACACATCCTTATATCCCTTCCCGAGAAGTGAAAGCACATGCGGCATTGTGGAATACTCGCCGGTGAATGTGTCAGGGACACGTTCCACACCGTCCTCATCTTCCCACCACTCGCGATCAATCTTGACACGCATAGAGCGGCGCCGTCCGTCGATCTCGATTTTCGAGTTATATGTCAGCCCCTCGAGCTGCACGAACATTCCATCGTCATCGCACGACATGTTGCCGAGCTTCTCATCAATGAAATCGAGCACCTTTTCACCATTTTCATCCACCGCGACATAATCTTTCCAGTAGCGGATGACAACTTCAAGTTTGCGCCCGTTCCAGTTGATGAAATGACGCAGCTTGCGCCCCCGGTAATAACCGGTTGGATGAAAGTTGACGAAAAAATAAATGATGGCAGCCAGAAAGTTCTCGGCAGAATTAGTGAAGAATGCCTCGGAGCCACCTTTCTTTTCTCCGCCTCCCTTGTTTAACGCGGCAAGAAGTGTCGCGGCTGTTTCAGAGGCAGCGGCCAGATCCGGTATATATTTCTTCTGGATGGGGTTGATGCGTGAGGAGTGCTCGACATCAGAAAAGTTTACCACATAGAACCCGCAGTTATCAGGCAGATGGCCGTAGTGCTTATTCTTGCAATATTGATAGAACAGTGTCTCGGCCAGAGCCGGGAACTTATAATCATAGACCATCATGGCGAACTTTTTGCGGGCATGTTGTCTGATAAAGGGATCAATGATGCTGAATGACTTGCCGGAACCGGGAGTGCCGAGAATGATTGTGCCGCGGAATGGGTTGATGATGTTTATCCATCCCTTATGCATTTTCTTCTGCCAATAGTAAATCATCGGGACATTGACGGAGTAGGCATTTTCTGCTTTCTTCTCACTCTGACGGAAAGACTCGTTTTCGAAATTCCACCTGTCCTCGGCAATGCGGAACTGGTAGTATTTCGCTATTGCGTCAAGTCCCTGATGAATAAGTACAACACCCACAATCGAACAGATGGCATAAAGCCAGCGGCTCAGAGGTATACGCCCGGTCATTGCTTCGGCTCCGCCCCATACGTGAAAGACAAAACACAATCCGGTCAGCACTGCGCCCATAACAATAGGGATAACAACCATATTGCGAAGATTGAATTTCATCGACTTCTTCGCCGTGGTGCCGATGCAGACCACTGCGATACACACAAATTCAATGATTTTGCACGTGCCTACTGAATTGAAAACCTTGAGACCTCGCAATAGCTTAATGATGAAATCCATAATAGGACCAACGCCCGAAATGGGAATGTTCATCACCAACTCCAGTATCAGCGTGATATATATGCAGCTTCGGAACAGGTTGTACATCTGCTTCTGTTCCCGCGTTTCCTCGAAAGCCATAATAATTTTATTAAAAAGGGCCGCAGCAGTCACCTGTTACGACCCCGATTTACAAATGACGAAGTATATAAATATGAAACAAAGGTGTCAGAGGGGAAATTTGAATCCTATGAGCAAGCCGTTGCGGAAGGTGTCGCCATGGAGAAAATTCACGTTGTTTTTCTCCATGATGTAGAACCTTATGCCTGATGAGAACACATACTCCCATTCCAGACCGGCCTCGACGCCAAAAAAGAATTTCCGACGGTCGGCCCCGGCATCGATACCGCCGCGTACTCTCAACAGCGAATTCTTATATCTGTGAATGCGGAATTTGTAATTGATACCGCCATCCCAGTAGTAGCCTTTCCAGAACATGTGACATGTGGGATGCTGCCAATGGTTGCCCAGCTCACCGAAGATTTCGACTGCGCTACCGGAGCTTAAATCATACTCATATCCCAGTTGGGCATCGAGTGTTTCGGGAAACTGAAAGCCACCGGCCACAGTCAGCCTGCTGTCGCCGTCTCCGGCAAACGCCGTCATCATGGCGCCGGAAAGACAGATTAAAAACAAAAACAGTTTTTTCATTGCAGTTAAAGATGATTTGCGGTTATAGATATTACTTATAGATATGGGGAAGTGCAACGTCGGGGATTTTCTTAAGCAGGTCTCTCGAGAAACCGTCGGCATTCAGAATATCCTCATATTCGATTGTCAGCTCGATAACACGCCCGGAAATCTGATTTTCTGAAATCTCGATTCTAAGCACTTTTTCCTCGGGGAATGTCAGTTTTTCCACTACCAGCACGTTACGGTAGTTTTTGCTGAAATCTCTGGCAAGATTAAGCGAGTATGCCGGTGTCAGTTCTATGGTCTGTGAATTCGTGGCTTTCACCTCTTTCTTATCGGTAAGGAACACCCGCATTTCGTTGATTTCATATTTGACTTTGGTTTTGTTCTGTAACGAAAAGTCAATGAAGAAATAATCGCCCACGGAGTAGATGTTGTTCACCATCGCCTTCATACCATGCTTCGACGATGTGATGTTATTGAATCGTCGTCCGGAAGAATAGATTGCCCAGCAGTATTTGGCCATATCGCTCTGCGACATCTCCACTTCGGGATTGACATAGTTGTCAAGTTCCTCATAGGGAATTTTGTAGATTGATGTTGCACGGCGGGGGGAGAAGACATACACAACTTCGAGCTGGGCGATATGCCGTTCACCGATGACAGTGATGCTACCTATCAGAGAATTCGAGAGCATCGGTTTTTCGGGATGGCCGAGCGAGTCTGTCGGGAACTGCGGTTTCAGACGGATCATATTGTCGGCACACTGGTTGCCTACGATGTTGCCCGTCGAAATGTCGACAAGTTTGATCCCTTCCGGCATCACTACGTGCGTGGTTATATCCTCATTTACGTAGATGGTGCCTTTTTTTACAGGGTTTTTCCACTGTCCGGCATTCCAGTACATGTCGGCATTAAGCTTTGATTTAACTCTGGAGGTCACAGAGGAATCGACGGTCGGCACAACTTTCAGTGAATCGGGTGCCAAAACATTCTCAGTGGAATAATAGATATAATTGTTTTGAGCCGAGACTTCGGCCACAGAGGCAGCCGCCACGGCGGCAACGAATGTGATAATAGAAAAAAGTTTCATTGTACGGCGATATTATTGTTTATGAATTAAAACGTGGGATTTCTCGCGGGAACCCGATTACTGTGCTTCCCTCGAGTTGATAAGGTATACTATCGTATTGTACTTGATTTTGGCCCGGTTTTTCCGGATATTGGCCGATATAGCCTGAGATGCAGAATTGTAGACGTTCTGTAGTGCCTGGAGCGCCATCTGTTCTCCTGAGATTTCGTTTCCGTAGCTGTTGCCACTATTGAAATTGATGCTCTGCTGTGTCACTCCCGACGCGGCGTTCTTCATGAAGTCGCGGAATGCAGACTCCGGAACATAGAATCCTTCCATTCCATCGTTGTCGAATACCGAGAGATCCACTTTCAGGAACCGGTTCCCTACCATGATACTTGTAATCCCGGCCATCACGCGCTGCTGGCCGAAACCGGTGACTGTGCCGTAGAGATATGTGCCCTTCTTAAGCTGCACATCGCTGATGGTGACATCATCGAGAAGCTTGAAGCGCAGACGGGTGCCCTGATGAGCTTTGGTGGTGCGGTCGATCATTGCGCGGATAAGTGTTTCGTCGGCTTTACCCGATGCCGAGCCGATTGTGTTGAATCGGTCGGAGTTGGCATCACGGGAGCGGAGTACCAGCTGCGGAGGCTCAGGTTTAACCGGCTTTACGGTGTCGGCGCTCACAGGCTTTTCATCATCTTCATCTTTTAAGCCGAGCGCGCGGGCAAGCATCTTCTGTCTTTCAATCTGGGCGGCCTGCATCGACTTAATTTGCGTGGCATATTCACCCATCTGCTCATCTTCTTCATTTCGGTATGAATCCCGGTTGTATTCGGCAGACGCCCCGGGTGATGTGTATGAATTGGAGTTGCGGTGAGAGTCGATCTGTCGCTGCAGATCAGCCAAAGCTTTTGCCTGCTCATCCCTTTGTGCCTGTTCGGCCAGCAGACGAGCCTTTTCTTCTTCGGTATAGGCCGATTCGATTGTGTCACGGCGTTCTTCATCAATACCGACGCCGGTGACCGCTGTGTATGCATCATTGTCATCAAGGTTGAACCGGCTGTACATGGCGGTGTATTTGTCACCTACCTCTTTCGTCTGCGCTTCGGGCAGCTGAGACTGGAGGCCTTCATGATAAGTGTCGGTGTCATCGTCTCCGGAGAACATGCCTATCAGAGTGTGCCCCAGAAACAACAACGGCAAAAGGATTACCAGTGGGAAAATATATTTTCCCTGCTTGAAATTAATCTTTTTCATCTGATTTCAGGGTATTTGTAATTACTTCTAACTTATGGAGCCGCCACGCCACCTCTACAGTGTCGGCGTGCGACATGGGTTTGCGCTTTGTTATGGAATCGATCTCATGCTGAATCTTTGCCACATCAAATCTCAACTCGTCGGAGAGTCTGTTGATACGGGCGCCTCGGGCATGCATATTGTTCATACGCGTTATGAGGTCGGTTGTCGCATGGATCTCGCTGAGAGTATTCTTGATATGAGGATTCTCTGATGTCGATGTCGTATTATCATACACCAGATTATATATGCCGGCAATAAACAGCAGTATAAAAACACCGATGGCATATTTGAAAAATAGTCTCGGATGTTCTTCGGCCCAGGTATTAATTGCCGAGATCTTTTTCCGGGATTGAAACCGCCTGTCGATGCAGTCGCCAAGTGCTGTCAATCCATGTTTGACTTTGCCGGTGATTTTTGCATTGAAACGGCTTCCGGCTTTCGTTATCTTTTTCATACCTCAATACGACATATCGCTGTTTTCGATTGTCTTCCATCGGGTTATGAGCATGCCGTGAGGGTTGTTCTCCGAACGGCGCACATTTTCGAGGAAGCCGGTGCTCACAAGTCTGCGTCGCTGTGTGCGGCTGGGGCGCTTGATTATCTGATGGCCGTAATATGTGAACTCACGGGTATGCTCGTTCAGATTGATCGAGTCACATACTATTGTGCAGAACGCCGAGGATGACACCAGCTCATTGAAGAAACCGCTCTCGTCGAGAGCCTGTTTCTGTTTTAAAGCCGTGCCGTCGGCCATGTACAGCGCTTTGCCGAGAGTCCACTTGATATAGGAATCGTCGGGAGGAAGTGTAAAAAAGTAGTGGTGGAACAGGTTGATATGTGCCCGCGCTTCCATGATGAATCCGGCTTCCATGTCGGCGCGTTCGGCCAGGAACGGAATATCGCCGTCAAGGACATAGATCTGATTGCGCTCCTGCTCGACTAAGGAGAATGCTTTCCACATTGTGAAACAGCACACAACCCCAGCCACGATGACTGTAGACAGTACAATCGCTTTGGCAAACTTGATTTTTTTGTCAAGATCCTGTATTAACATGTCTGTGCAATTGAAGTGATTAATTTTTCTTTCCCCAGTGGCCGAATGTGTTGGGCTGCCGCGAGCCTTCGGCTGCACGGTGCCCCCATCCGGTCTGAGAGAATATCGCGTGAGTAAGCGCGGCTGTCGGTGTAGCGCCCGATGAGTGTGCGGCGCCATAGGCCGAGGCACCGCTGATTACTGTGCCCGGAGCACTTGCTGCCACTCCAGCAGCTGCGCTTCCAGCTGACATGGCTACACCGGCGGCTCCTGCCACAGCACCCATCGCCACGCCTGACATTGCAGAACCGGCTGACGAACTTACGCCACCGGGGATTAGCCAGCTGGCCATATCGGGTACCATCGAAAGAACTTTTGCTCCCAGCAGCATTCCTATCACATACTGACACGTCTGGCCTATGCCCTGAATGCCCAGTGACGCCACATTTGCCCAGCTGCCATCGTGCGATTTCCCAGTAAGTTCTTCATACCCTTTAATATCAAGACCAATATAGAACAATAGAATATGATCCACAAAGAACATCGCGATGTATATGACAAAGCCCCAAAGGGAAATGGTAAGGAATTTTGAGATGAACTGTGACCATGCCGATTTATATGGCGGCGCCAATGACATCGCAAACGCTATCGGCATGAACGCGGTTAGCAGATACAGGGCTATCTGCTGAACCACCAGCAATCCATAATACATCATCTGGAATACGACCTCTCCGAGAAACCGTATCAGAAAACAGACTGCCTCAATGATATATGATTCCATCGCGACGGCTCCCTGCTTGATCCAGCTGTTGATTTCATTCCCGATGAAATCAGCCACTTTGTTAATGCCGCCGGTCTCAATTGTCTCAATGACATCCTGGGCGCCGGAGAATGATAAAAACTCACTGCCTCGTTCTTTGCTTCTGGCGGAGTCGACCGCTTCCTGAATTTTCTTCACATATTTTTCTTGAAGACCTGCACATCTTTGCTCTTCAGCCAAAACCTGAGCGTAAGTGGTGTGGTGAACCGCCTGTGCTTCCACTTTAAGATTATCACCCGGAGCACGCAGCGCTGCCGCAAGGCTGTTTGAATATGTGATGCATAAGGATATAATTATGATACGAAGTATCTTCATCACATCCATGCCGCGACGTCCGAGCATCATCATCCATGTCTCGTATGCGCCCACGCCGAGAGCAATGCAAAGTGCAATAGATCGTGCAGTGCCTATCAAACTGAGTGAAATAGGCACATTTTTCATTTCGTCAAGAAGTTTTTCAAGATTCTCGTCGATCATACCGAGGCCGAAACTCACGGTCATTGTTATTAAATCTGCTATCATAGGTCAGTTATTTTACAGGTGGATATAGCATTATTGATGATTGTGCAAGGAGAAAGGAGCAATGATAGAGCTGCTTCATCTGTCCGAGAGTCTTTTCATAACTCTCTTTCCGGGAAGCGCTCTCCATTTCATGCCCGGGGCCGGTGCGGTGTATGTATTTAACTTTTTCGTCGAGACCTTCCTTTGATTTGAGATAATCTGCCACGATGGCCTGATATTTGCCGCGGCTGCGTTTTAGAGCATATTCCAGACAGTCGAGTATTCCTTCCTGATAATGTGCGAAATCTTTCTTATAGTCGTTATAGTAAATGTCGACATTACGGTCAATCGAGCGGTACAGTTCCTCCTTGACGATCGGGCTCAATGAATCGCGCTCGGCTTTCATCAGTTCTTTCTGAGCAACGTTCAGACCGAGATTTTCCGACCGGATCCAGCACAGTCGTTTCACATTGGAGCGATTTTCATGAAATGAATAATCAAGACCGAAAAATTTTGATTTAGCGCCGGAGTAATTGTTGTGAAACCAACCGTAGAAGATTGCAGGCTCGAAATTCCAGTTTATATATTCCATGGAGCTGACCTGCTTCTGTTTGGATGCATCGCTGATTTTCTTTGCCTGACACGGGATTGCGCACATCGACGCTACCATTGCTGTCAACAGCAGCGCTCGGCATATTATGATTAATTTGTATTGTGTCATAATGATGGTGTTGAATGTTGATTTATCGGTTCTTCCATGCGTCGATAGCTCTACCCGCTGCATCTTTCGACATCTCGGAGGAAAAAAGATGGCGCAGATTATCACGGAAGAATTCTTTGCCTGTGCACCAGCGGCAATAGAACAGTGTATACTCCATGGTGTGCCGGATATTGCTGATCGTGGCATCAATGAAATATACCAGCTGCAATTTCTGCTTCATGGATGAACGAAGAATATTAAGGTTGGAGATTTCAAGCGTGGCCAGGTCCTTTATCGCTTTCCGTACATCTTTCTGGATCTTGTAAAGACCGCTGGCATAGATTGCCGCCGGCATTGCTCCTTTTTTTGTGAATTCGGAACTTGCTGCGAGGAATTCTTCAACATCTTTTTCGGTATTATAGATTTTCATGCCGAGGTTGGCGAGGGTGGATGCAAGTTGCACCCAGCCCTGCGCATCCTGCAATCGCTGATGGTAAATATCCATCTTCTCCTTGAAGCCGGAGGTTTCTCTTTTTGTGACAATCTGCCCGGCGTTCAACCATGTAAGTTTTTCCCTTATGGCCAGCTCCTTGGTATTGGTCATCTTGTGCAGACTGATCAATGCTTCGAGGGTGACATAATCGGTTACGGCCAGCGCTTTCGGCGCGGCTGCGAAAAGTACTGTTATTACCCAGAATAATATTAAATGTCGCATATATATTCCGTTATAATGTTACTTTGAAATGTCGCCAGCTATATATTATCTGATCTACAATTCCGATGGTGTTCCACATGTTGGCCCAGCCCTCGCGGTCAAGTTTCATAAACATTCTGTCAAATGAGAAAAATCGGACCTGCAACAATATGCTTTCAAGCTTTGCCCTGATGGCTGCCACTTGTTTCAATATCCGGAATGCCATGTTGCAGCGGTCAATGCGGTTGAGATAATTGCCGCCGTCGCTGTCATGGCCTTTATCATCTTTAATGGAGTTTTTTGAAGCGTTTACGACTATGCTTTTGAATGTCCTGACAAGGTCGGTGCAACTGGCGGTCAAGGGTGTTATTTCAGTGACCACTACCGCTCCCATCTTCAGAGACCAGAGACGGGCGCATATTTCTGCCGAAGCTCCGGCTATGCGGGTGGTGTGTCCGGCAATCTGTTTCCAGATCCATGATTCATATTGAAAGTCATCGGCATTATCGAGGGTTTGCATATGAAGCTCTTTGATACTTACGAGTGTGGCGGTCATCACAGCTATGGAATCCTGTATCTTTTTCTGCTCGGCTATCTCGCTGTTGCGCTTTTGCTCTGCAGCACTTACAAATGCTGTGTTTTTGCCGATCAACCACGCAAGTTTCGGGTCATACTCTACATACGATTCGGCAGATGAACCTAAGTAGCAGAGCATCATGAGAAGCAATGTGATACCAAATTTCAATCGTTCCATAATGACATTACTTTTGCATGTTGATTAACCTTTCGTGCGAAATCGAGGTAGCGGTTTACGCCCGCTTTTTTTCTGTCGCGCTCGATTGCTGAAATCGCTTCCTGGAAATCGCCGTAATAATGCCGGTAAATTTTCAGGGCTTCCTTTTCGGCGCGTTCGGTGGTATATGCCCAGTAACATTCTGGCGGTTCTTCCACACCGAAAACGTCTGATGTCTGCCCGCGGCAGATCCACACTTCGCGGAAGAAATTGCGGCCATCGTGATTGTCAAGAGCATTGACGGTGAATATCTGCTGCCTCTGCAGTGGCGATAGGCCGAGAATTGATGCAATCTCATCGTAGCGGTCACGAAATTTCGACTGGTCGAGCAGTATTTTTATGTCGGAATTATTTATGATGGCTTCTTTCACGATTGGCGAGTCTATCACGTCGTTCAGCTCCTGTGTGACCACTCCGGCTATGCCGTGAAATTTACGCACAGTCTTATAGAGATACTTGATATACTCCGCCATGGTGGGAGATGCGATGGCTTTCCATGCTTCCTCGATAATCAGGGCTTTCCTTCCCTTTTTGATTCTCATTTTCTGGAGAAACACGTCCATGATGATGAGCACGACAATCGGAAAGAGGATGGGATCATCTTTGATTTTGTCAATTTCAAACACGATGAATTTCTCATCGAACAATGAGGTGTCGAGATCGGAATTGAGCATATGATCCATTTCGTGTCCCCGATAGAACGGCTCCAGTATCGAGGCGAAATCATGGATATTGAAATGGATCTTTTTCTCCGAGGTTATCTGGGGGATGCGTTCAAGCGCATATTCGTAATATGAGTTAAACGACAGCTCGCGTACTTTCAAATCCCGGCGCTTACGCTCCATATTATCGATTTTCTTGTCGAGAAGCTGGAGATAATGGTCCTCCATGAGTTGCCCCATCACTTTGACAAGGGCGGTGCGGGCATTGGCTCTCTCACCTTCCGAAGCTTTTTCGTCTTTGATCATAGCCTGCAGCGCGTCGGCCCGACGATTCAGAGATTCACGCTTACGCGCTTTCTCTTCCGAGAGGTCATACGCACGGGTCTCGAATGCCGGGTCAACATGCGACGCCGCTTCATCTTCGCCGCCACGGCTGTAGGCCGACCGGAAACCAGAGCTATACTCCTCGTAACAACCGTTTTTCTTGTCTTCGAGCATCAGCAGCTTGCGAAGTTCTTCCCGCTGGTGCGATGTATAGGTCTGGAATGGATGAAAATATTCGTCGTAATATTCTGTAAGTGTCTGATTGATGATTTTCTCCTCGATTTTTGTCGGAGGTCGCTGCCCCTTGAAAATGAGGAATATGAGTGACTTTAAGAAATTTTTCTTTTCACCGAAATTTTCGGTATACTCCACATCGGTAATCTTAAAGGGATTCATCGATATGGGATGTTCTTTGGAGTATGAGATGTATGTCCCCTGAAAGTAATCGCAGATTCCCTCATAGGAATCGCCGGTATCGACCATAACAACGTCGGTGCCTTGTTCCAACAGCTGACGCACCACACTGTTCATGTGGAATTGATTTTCAATGACTTTTATCGCTGATAATCAACCATATAAGAAAATAACGGTACAACTATCCGTTAAGGGAAAAGAGGGGGTGAAAAAGTTGCTTTGAGGGAGTGAATGGATTAGAAAAGGCGTGTGTTTTGAATGAAAGATTTAACTAAATCTTAACGTTTGGTA
>CEAC01024392.1_pt1 | contig 108101 bp, 99 predicted proteins | sample 557411 | NCBI WGS metagenome assembly CEAC01 (sample SAMEA3182094, study PRJEB8094) | gut metagenome | biome: human; feature: gut; material: Stool; isolation source: human stools | place: Canada | collected 2012-02-21
AATGTATCGTTCGTAATACTCGTTCATATCCTCGGGCATGACAGGATAATGCTCATACCTGTCGGCGCACCATTGGCGCATAAGATACTCACTTTTAAGCCACGATGTAATCACCGCAGCATCCGAAGGTTGATATGGGCGTAATGTGAGGCTCATGGTTTGTAGTTGCGTTTAATCTCGTTGATTGACTTGCCGCCGATGCCGTCATCGCTTTAGCGCTTTGCACAGCAAAGAACTTTTTGTCAGGCAATTCCTTGATTGTAACGGTGAAGAACTGCTCCGTGATTTGGGTTATCTCGGAGGCCGTGGCAGTAAGTCGCTCAATCAACTGCTTCTTCTGTTCAGCGGTCAGTTTGCCGCTCTCTATTGATATGTAGGGCATCTTTAGTTATGAGTCTTTTGGCGGTTTGACATTATGGTGTCGAAGTTGTCGCGGCCCCAGTTGATGAGGGCTTCGACGTGTGGCAAAAGGGTTCTGCCGAAGTCAGTGACGGAATATTCCGTGCGGGGCGGCACGTCGGGGAACAGTTCGCGGCGGATTATGCCGTCGGTGGTCAGTTGGTGGAGCACCTGCGACAGCACCTTCTCCGATACCGACGGGATGTTGCGGTAAAGCTCGTTGAAGCGCACCGGTTCGTTCTCGGAAATCTTCACGAGAACCACCAGCGCCCACTTGTTGCCGAGCCATTCGAGCAGCGGAGCTGCCTTGCAATATTCGTAGTCCAGTTTTTTTGCCATATCCGGTTATGCAAAACAGGCTGATAACGAGTAAAACAAACTTTTCGGTAAGGGTCAAACCGATTGGTAAGTTGTTGCTTTGGCTCTGATAATCACCTAATTTTGCGATACAAAATTAACAAAAAATATCGAGATATGCTATATCCTGAGCTACATTTCACCGGGCAGGTTTGGCGACCGCCATACGAAGCCAACTCACAGCTCATGCAACTCACCTCCGGCTGCACATGGCACAAATGCAAGTTTTGCAGCCTCTATCACGGAACGGCATTCCGAATGTCCCCACTTTCCGAGGTTGAGGAGGACCTGAAGGTAATCCGACAGTGGCAGCCTCGCGCACGGCGAATATATCTGACCGGAGCAAATCCTTTCGCGTTGAGTTACAATAAACTAATGGATGTCGCCCTTCTATTGAGGAAATATCTACCGCACATGGTGTCATTCGGGATGTTCGCTCGTGTAACGGACATAACGCCCAAGACAGTTGAGGAACTGAAGAACCTCCACCATCTTAAACTCGACAGCATCAACATCGGCATCGAGACCGCCCACGACCCGACATTGGAGCGGATGAACAAAGGCTATCACGCCACCGACATTCTTGAACAGCTTTCAAAACTCGACGAGGTAGGGATACGCTACAATGTATTCTACCTCAACGGACTCGGCGGCAAGGGCAACGGTGAAGCCAGCGCGATCGCGACCGCCGAGGTGCTGAACCAACTCCATCCCTGCATCATCAACATAGTGTCGCTGACGATTTTCCCGGAATCGCAGTTGTATCAGGAAGTACAGGACGGCACCTATATCGAGGAACCGGAGATAGAGCGGCTGATGGAGATGCGGACGTTGATTGACAGACTGAATATCCGTGTCAACCTGCTCGGTCACCATATCTCCAATACAGTACCAATCACGGGAGCATTGCCGGACGACAAAGCCGGGATACTCCGAGAATTTGACAAAGCGATAGCGCAGTTTCCGGAAGAGGAACTGAAAGCCTATCGCAGCAGGATATGGCATCTGTGAAGACTCCAATCCTGCTTCCAGCCTGCTCATTTTGGGCAGGCTTTCTTATGCTTATTCGCCCGATTTTTAGTAATTTTGCAGTTATAAAGCGTATCAACCTCAACATAACACTTCGCAATATGACAAAAGCAGAAATAGCAAACGAAATATCAAAATCGACAGGGATTGAGAAAACTGCCGTTATCTCTGTAATCGAACAGTTCATGACCGTAGTGAAGGGCAGCCTCGCTCACGGTGAAAACGTGTATCTCCGTGGCTTCGGCTCTTTCATCGTGAAAACCCGCGCGGAGAAGACAGCCCGCAACATCAGTAAGAATACCACCATCATTATTCCGGCCCACAATATCCCGTCTTTTAAACCCGCCAACTCCTTCAAGGAAGAAGTCGCAAAATAATGGCATCCAGACGTACTATAATAGAGGAATGGATGGTGGCGCAGAAACGTCACCATCTTTCCGATGTGCAGGTGCAGATGGCTCGTGAGCTTGGATTCAAACCGGATTCTCTACGGAAGATTGACAACCACGAGCAGGAGCCGTGGAAAACCTCGTTGCCACAACACATTGAGAACCTCTATGAGAAACGCTTCAAGCGTGAGCAGCCAGAGGTTGTGAAATCACTGAAACAGCAGCTCCAAGAGGATGCTGCCAAACGAGCCGCCAAGAAGAAAGCTAAAGATGCCCGCCGAAAGGCTGCGCAAGAGCAAGATGACCAATCTCTTAATGCAGAATGATATTTATGGATAACGAACATAATGAATACGGTGAAAATCCCGTTGAAGATATGATGACCGATTACGATTATCACGTCAACACCGGCGAATTGCCGGAACTTTTCGATGAAGCATCGGTTGACGACTACATCGCCAACCTCAATGACTGGGACTAACAATTATGGCAGAGAATTATCCATTCAGCATAACGGATTTACATACGACTCCAATGGGAGTTGAACGCATCAGGCGGAATCTTGGGTTAGGAGATTCTGCCGACGTCGTAAGCTTCTGCCGCTGCTTCATTCTCGAAGATTTTGCGCAGTTTGAGCGTAAAGGCAAGAATTGGTATGTAACCGCCGGTCATGTGAGAATAACGGTCAATGCCAGCAGTAATACAATAATAACCGCACACAAAATATAAATGGTTAAACTGCGGTGTGTTGTCGAGCACATCACTTACCAGAATCAGGAGAACGGCTGGTCGGTGATGAAAGTCAAGGTCAAGGGATATGACAATCTCGTGACTCTGACCGGTTCTTTGCTCGACGTACCTGTTGGTAGCGTCCTTCTCGTTGACGGCGACTGGCGTGTTGATCCGAGATACGGTCAGCAGTTTGTTGCACAGTCATGGACGGAAGTAATGCCCGCTACAATTTACGGTATTGAGAAATATTTGGGCAGCGGACTGATTAAGGGTATAGGACCGGTATATGCCAAAGCCATTGTAAGCCGTTTCGGGCTGGAGACGATAAATGTTATAGAGAACGACATCGAGCGGTTGCTCGAAGTTCCCCGTCTCGGTCGAAAACGGATGGAGAAAATACGCGAAAGTTGGGAGAAACAGAAAGACATCAAGGAGGTAATGGTGTTCCTTCAAGGCTATGGTGTCAGCACCGCTTTCGCCGCCAAGATTTATCGTAAATACGAGAAGGAATCCATCGCCAAGGTAAAAGAGAATCCCTATCAGCTTGCCGATGACATTTGGGGTATCGGCTTCAAGACCGCCGACGGCATAGCCTCCAAGATGGGCTATGAGAAGAACGACCCTCGCCGTTGCCGCAGCGGAATATTATATACCCTCAACGAACTTGCCGAGGAAGGCCACGTCTATGCCGAGCCGGAGCAATTAGTTGATGCCGCTGTCAAATTGCTGGAAGCCGAGGAATCGCCGGTGCGTCAGGCTCTCGCTTCGATGATTGAAGCCAACGATGTTGTTTTGGATAATGAGGTAATATATCTGCCTCCATTCTACTATGCCGAGAATGGTTCCGCAAAGCGGTTGCAGTCCTTGCTTTCCGACACCTCGTTGTTCAACGCGGGCATTGCGGCAGAGCCGGAGGCTGAATATGGCGCTAAGACAGACGGTATAATATATGACGGCGTGCAACAGGCGGCAATCCAGAAGGCTCTTGATTCAAAAGTGATGGTGCTGACAGGCGGACCTGGAACGGGCAAGACTACCACCACACAAGGGATAATCGCAGCGTTCAAAGCCCGGCACATGAGCATTCTTCTTGCCGCTCCCACCGGTCGGGCCGCGAAGCGCATGACCGAAGCCACCGGAATGGAGGCAAAGACTATCCACCGACTGTTGGAATACAACCCGATGGACGGATACAAACGCAATGACGAGAATCCTCTGGAGGGCGACGCGCTGATTGTAGATGAATGTTCGATGATCGACATTCTCCTTTTCTATAATCTGATGAAAGCCATTCCATCAAAGATGCGCCTGATACTCGTGGGCGACATCGACCAGTTGCCGAGTGTCGGAGCCGGTAATGTGTTGCGCGACATCATAGACTCTCAACAGATTCCGGTTGTCAGACTCACCCGCATCTTCCGTCAGGCACAGTCGAGCCGAATAGTTATGAACGCCCATGCTATAAACGCCGGGCAGTTTCCGAACATCAAAAACGGTTTTGACACTGATTTTTTCTTCATCAGTCAGGAGGATGCCGACGAGATTGTCAAACTCATCATCGGGCTTGTGCGCGACCGTCTGCCGAAGACATACGGCTATCCATCGAAGGAAGTACAGGTTTTGACCCCGATGCAGCGCGGTACTGTCGGAGCCGGCAATCTCAACATTGAACTGCAAAACGCTCTCAATCCGACAGGCCTATCACTTGCACGTGGCGGATATACTTTCCGACAGGGCGACAAGGTGATGCAGATTCGCAATAACTACGACAAAAACGTATTCAACGGCGACATCGGCTATATTACTGCGGTTGATACAACCGAGCGGACTCTATCCATTACCTTTGATAACCGTGTCGTTGAATACGACATAACCGAACTTGACGAGATTGTGCTGGCATACGCCGTAACAATCCACAAAAGCCAAGGCTCCGAGTTCCCGGTGGTGGTAATGCCTGTGACGATGAAACATTTCGTCATGCTCCAGCGCAACCTTATATATACAGGTATAACCCGCGCCAAGAAAATCTGCGTATTCGTCGGCACGACTAAAGCCCTCGCGTATGCCATAAGAAACAATACCGTCACCAAACGCAACACTAAGCTTAAGGAACGGCTAAACAACGGAAGTTTATGAAAAGAATCCAATATATCATACTATTAATAGTCCTTCTCTTTTTCACTCTCGGCACAAGTGCCCAGGGGTATAAAATCTTTCAATATGACAACGGAGATGATTATATCCGCGAGGGGTTGAGAAGAATTTACGATGACAATGGAAAAATTGGGTTCGCTGATGACAAAGGAAATGTAATAATCAAACCGCGATTCGCTTTCGCCTTTCCCTTTGAGGATGGTATGGCTAAGGTGACGGATGAAGGTTACTTAGTGCGCGAGAGGGAGTATTCTCGCTGGATAAGCCCTGATTGGTATTTTATTGACCATAGCGGCAACGAAGTGAGACGAGAACGTCGGTATGCCCAGATAGAGGAGCGGCTGGAAACATACGTGACAGCACAAGATGCCCGAATCGGAGTGGCTGTAATCATAAACGGTACGGATACGGTGTCGGTCAACGGCAAACGTGATTTTCCGATGCTCAGTGTCTATAAGTTTCCACAGACGCTTGCCGTGGCGGATTATTGCTCCAGACACAATATTTCGTTGACTGACTCGATCAGAATTTCTGCCGACGAGATGAGAGCGGACACGTGGAGTCCGATGAGGGACAAATATGGGCATAATGATGTATCTCTCCCGCTTTCCGAGATATTGGCTTATTCTGTTCAGCAAAGTGACAACAATGCCTGTGACGTGCTGTTCCGGCTAATCGGTGGTCCGCAGGTTGCCGATAGTCTTATGAAGAAACTCGGATATGATGAAATCCACATTCTCAACACTGAGGATGAGATACACGCAGACCCATATCTATGCTATGCCAACCGAGCCACGCCGTTGCAAATGGCAGCTCTTTTCGATAGATTCTATCGGCAAGACATGCAGCACGACACGCCAATACTTGAATATGTTGGAGATATGATGATCCACTGTGCCACAGGTAACAACCGTCTTCCGCTTCCCCTTATGACTACCAACGCGGAGATTGGCCACAAAACGGGAACCGGCGATGTGAACAGCCAAGGCCGCATAATCGGAGTGAATGATGCCGGATATATATTTCTCCCAAATAAGCAGGGATACTCAATCGCGGTATTTATCGCAGATTCGGGATATGGCATGGCCGAAACAGAGAAGATGATTGCTGACATCTCGGAGATTGTTTTCAAATCGCTGATGATGCAGAATAGCTTTATTGGCGAATATGAGAACAATAATGACGGGTCAACCATTACCATATCCAAAAGCGATAATGGTCGGATTAAAGTGGAAATCGGACTTACCCGTCTTGCGACGATAGATGACGGCGTAGGAGTGCTATTTGACAACGGTTTGACATTCTCGGCCACCGATGCCGCCGGAAATCCGATTTACGGTGAGATAACCATAGAGGGCGACACGGCCAGACTCACATTTACCAAATCGACATGGGAATATCTTCCCGATGGAACAACCTTTACATTTAAGCGAAAATGAAAAAGATAGTATATCGCTCCCGGATTGACTGGTGGGTTTGGCTGGTTACAGTCGGCTTCCTCGCTGTCATTTGGCTGTCTGCCATAGGTATGTCATGGTGGTATGTGGTTTTTGTGAGCGGGCTGACCACGCTCCTCTATGCTTGGCTGATGTTCGGATGTTGGTATGAGATTGACGGTGATGAACTGGTTGTATATCAGTTTTTTCGTCCTACTCGCTTGCCAATATCCAAAATCAAGGAAATCACGAAGACCACCGGCTATCTCGCGACAGCTGGAATGTCGCATCTGCGGGTTTCGATAAGTTTCATTGACAGATCCGCATGGAAAAGCTATGCACCATTGGAAATATCGCCCAAAGACCGAGACGGCTTTATCGCCCGGTTAATCAAAATCAATCCTGAAATCAAAGAAATAAAATGAAGAAAAGAGTAGAGCTCAGTTTTTATTGCTGGATTATTTCAGCTTTGTCAACAGCCCTCATGTGCGGCGTATTCGTTTATGCTCTTAAACGACCCGACAATGAATTGGCAGTATGTATCTTGGGAGGAGCAATTGTTTTTCTGTTCCTGTTCACCCTATGCTACATGCCGTTATCCGTTTCACTGGACAATAAAAGTCTAAACATCAACAGACCGTTGAAAATCAAAACAATCCCATTGGCAGATATTGCGGATGTTAAACTGTGCTCTCCGACTATGGGCGCAAAGAGAATCTGCGGCAGCGGCGGCTGGTTCGGCTGGTACGGATGGTTCAAAGAAGCAGACCTCGGCAAATATTTCGCATATTACGGCAAAGCATCCGATTGTTTCCTCGTAACCCTCAAAGACGGCCGCAGATACATGCTCGGCTGTAAGGATGCCCCCGAAATGGTAGATGCAATAAATAAAAAGATTGACTTATGACAAAGAAAATATTGATACTGTCGGGCAGTCCCCGGCATGGAGGCAACTCCGACACACTGTGCGACCAGTTTCTCAAAGGCGCGTCTGAGGCTCGCAACGATGTTGAAAAGTATTTCATCTCGGCGCACAACATAGGCTACTGCTCCGCCTGCTACTATTGTAGTTCGCACTACGGCGTATGCTGCAAGAAGGATGACATGAACGCCCTGATGCCGAAAATACTCGAAGCGGATGTGCTCGTGTTCGCCTCGCCGGTGTATATGTACTCGATTTCGGCTCAACTGAAGGCGGTGTTCGACCGTATGCTAGCCAAATATGAGACAATCCGCGACAAGGAACTGTACTACATCTTGACCGCTGCCGAGGATGAGGAGCATACGATGGATACCGCCATTGCCTGTATGCGAGGAATGGCCGACTGCATTCCCGGCTCAAAAGAGATGGGCATGATATGCGCCAAGGGTGTATATCAGAAAGGCGAAGTCCTCGACACTCCCTATATGCAACAGGCTTACAAGATGGGGAAGAATGCTTAAACGTATGGAAGAAGTAAGGATAAACGTATGGAAGAAGTAAGGATAGACGTAACGAAGCAGACTCCGGAGGAACTGGCACTCGCGCAGGAACAGGCACAGCTGATATTCAAGTTTAATCACACAATGCCCGGCACTCCCGAATATGAGGAACTGATGCACCGTATTTTCCCGTCAATGGGAGAAGGAAGCCGTGTCAGCACGCCTCTGACAGCGATAAGACCCCATAAGGTAAGAATCGGGAAAAACGTGATTGTGATGCCCGGTTGCCTGATGATGTCAGCCGGAGGAATCACCATCGACGACGGAGCGATGGTAGCCGCCAATGTGCAGCTCATTTCCAACTACCATGACTTATACGAGCGACAGGTCATAACCTGCAAACCGGTACATATCGGCAAAAACGCATGGATTGGAGCCGGAGCCACAATCCTCCCCGGCGTGACCATCGGCAACAATGCCGTTGTCGGAGCTGCCAGCGTCGTAACCAAGGATGTTCCAGCCGACACAATCGTGGCGGGTAATCCTGCAAAATTCATCAAGCGCATCCCGCCCCGTCACGAACGCTCTGCCACCAATGCAGATTCTGAAAACATACAGCTCGGACTCGATAGTTGCGGCGACTGAAAGGATTAGTCGGGGTATATGGCGGTTTTGATAACGCTGTCCTCTCGTTCCCCAAAAAGTCGGTAAGCATCCCTGATACGGCTCAGGGGAAACCGATGTGTGATAAGATGTGTCGTGTCAATCCTGCCTTCTGAAATCAGCTGCATTATCCTGTCGCAGTCGCAGGCATCGACACCGCCCGTCTTGAACGTAAGATTCTTGCCATACATCCAAGGCAGTGGCAATACCTGTTCTTTCTCGTAGAGCGCGACAATCGTTACGATCGCATTAGGACGGGCGCAGCGCCATGCAAGTTCAAATGTATCCTCCCCGCCTGCGACTTCAATGACGCGGTCGGCACGACGGTCGTCGGTCAGTTCATCGAGAACTTCATCGCATTCCCAAGGCTCAACGACAACCACATCGGGATAATGCTCCATTACAAATTGGCGACGTGATTCATCTGCCTCGCACACAACAATGCGGTTCGGATTATAGAGTCGCACACATTCGAGAGTGCATAGGCCAGTGGGTCCTGCACCGATAATCAACACGGTATCCTCCTCCGATATTTCCGAAATTTTTGCGGCCCAGTATCCAGTGCCAAGAATGTCGCCGACAAACAAAGCCTGCTCATCGCTTACATTCTCCGGAATAGGAGTCAGTCCATTGTCTGCAAATGGCACCCGGACATACTCCGCCTGACCGCCGTCGATGCGACAGCCAAGTTTCCAGCCTCCCGAAGTGCAGTTGTTGACAAAGCCACGTTTGCAGAAGAAACACTCGCCGCAGAATGTCTCGACATTCACAGCCACGCGGTCTCCCGGCTTGACTTTGGAGACTTCTGAACCGACAGCCTCCACAACTCCGACCATCTCATGTCCAACCGTTATGCCGGCCTGTGCCTGAGGCACGGCCCCATGCAGAATATGCAAATCTGACGAACAAATGCTCGACAGCGTTACCCTCACTACCGCATCATTCGGGTCAATTACCTCAGGTTTCGGCTTATCAATTAGCTCAAACCGTCCTTTTGCAGTATATGTCAATGCTTTCATTTGGATTCTTTTCAATAATAGATTAGGCTCTATCGGTTTACAATTTGTTTAACATGTCGTTCTGTCAGTGGATATAACGTATCATAATATTTATGGGCATTATTGGTCGCCTTGCAGAAATCAAGGACTGTTTCTGACAGAAGATGATATGTTAAACTAAGATAGATGTAAATCAGTTCTTTCTCATCATTCCGATCCTTATAACGGATGCCAAATTGGAGAACGCCTAAATAGGATGGATGAGAACTAAGAGACAAATAGGTGTAAGCATCTCTCATGCTTGAATCATCAAAGAAATACTTTGTTGATTCTTCTAATGAGATACTTTCAAATTTGATTATTCTATCATTATCTTTGATGAATTTAAATCCCTTTATCTGAGCGGTATTTTTATTTATAGCATTTGAAATTTGGTCTCTGGCTACCTTTGTAGTTTCCATATTGCCTACAATCTTATATAGACACTTTCTTAATTTGGTAACTTCCTGTCTGTCATTTCCTTGATCTATTACGAACTCCTCCGGGATATTCTTTAGGTTGAGTCGATTGTTTAATCCTCTTATCTCCCAGATGTATAATAACAAATCTCGTTCTACAGTATTATCAGTAGAAATATAAATATTGCGATATATGAAGACACGTTCATAGAGAGAACGGACCAGTGATGCACACGCGTTTATATCAATTAAGAAGGTTTGAAACTTACCCCAATGAATACCTTTCGCCAATAATAAGATGGACTCAACTGTAGAAGTAACCATTTGTAAGTTACACTGAGAAATACAATCGGCTTCCTCTGCTTCCGGATTCTCTTTTCTCCATTGCAATATCACTTCGACAGTTGAGTCATTAAGTTTCTTTATTGCATTAAAGATTGTCTCCTTGACTATTGATGGATTTCCATCCATCAAATCAATGATATTTTTTTCGTTATTCTTAATCATATCATTGCCAATATTAACTATTTCACATTTGATGCAGAAGGTTTATCATCAATAGCATTGATTGTTATTACATTTGGATTGCTATCCAATCCCAGTTCCTTCAGAATGTCATAGAGTTTTTTCTGTTCCTTTGCTGTAAAAAACATTATGGCCGTTAGTCCATGGTTGGTGTTATTGGCATTTTTATAAATGTCGAGCTGGTTCTGTAAATTCTGGCGTAATTTACTGTTTTTAGCTAATTTGAATTCCACTAACGTGCTATCATGTTTCCCTCGTGACACCTTATAGTCTACAGGTCCACGTCCATTGTTAACTTCGGAGTTGACATCTAAGTCTGTTTGAAACCAGGTTAGTTTGAAAATGAGTTGCAAAGTTCTTTCACTACCCACTTGTTTGTTATCATGATAAAACAGCTTGTATCCGTCTTTGTTCTCAATTACATCCTTTAAGAATAGCAATCGCTGACGTGTTGCTTCTAAAGTTTGTTGCTCAGATATATGATAGAAACCATAAGTTCTGAGCATCTCGCCCAATACTTTAATATTTTCTACAAAAACAGTATTGGTGTCTGATACTACCTTTTTAGAATTTTCAAGAGCCTTGTCTGCATCTTCCTCTTTTACTTTGATGTAGTAGTCCACGATTTCAGGAAATTCTTCAATTAACCGTTGAGTTGCATAGGTTCTGTCTTTGTCTTTAGGAGTAGACGGAAGTGACTTTAGATAAATATCATTTAATCGGTCACGGATTTCAATATTAGGCACCGTATTAACGATGGAAAGAATATCCTTCTTTAAATCTGGGAAACTAATCCAAGTGTCATCTTTAGTGAGAATATCTTTAGGGGTCAAAAGCACGTAATCTCCATTATGATACGGGAGAGTGAATTCTTTCGGCATCCAAGTTTCTTTCTCATAATCAAAATAGGCTTTATCTACCGGAATCTTCTGGAGATACGACTCGTCAATATGGTTAAGTGCGAAAGTCTGAGTATATTCCAATAGATAACCTTTGATAAGGTTACATGTGAAATCACTTATGTTATCTCGTCCTACTCCTCCTTTGAACAATCCCAATTTCTCAAGATGAGAAGACCGAGTGATTTTTTCGTTATTAAGATCCTTAAAGACCCCAATTATAGCACTCGACATTGCTATGGCAAAGTCTCTACCTAACCCTGCACCACCATTCCCGGTTTGGCTGTAACCGAACCATACTTGTTTCACTTCGGGAAATCTATACCATCGGCTGATTTTCCCATCGGTCAATATCCCTTCAGATGCTTTTTCTTTTAGAAAAGAAAGGTATCGAATAATTCCTTCGTGAAGTCGCTTATAATCTTCTTTTTCACTTGCATAAAGCAAGAATGGATCCACGAACAGCGGCAGATCATTGACAAGAGAGATATTGAAGGCTCCGTAGTCTTCAAGATCATCTTCATTAACATTGAATATATCTGAGAAGTATATCATTATGTTTTTATTTTTCAGGTAATGCGAGGGCTATAAAGTTATCGAGTTCCTGTTTTCGGGCACGCCAATCGGGAAGGTGGGTATCGAGCAGAAGGGTGAAGTTGTCATCATGTTCGCGTACATGGAAATGGGTCAGCTCATGCACTACGACGTATTCGATGCAACGACGGGGAACACGGGCAAGCAGTAGACTGAACACAACGCGCTTCTGCGACTGGTGGCATTGTCCCCATCGCCGTAACACCATATCGATTTCCCATTTTATCCCCTCCATATCAGGGCAGACGATGGGAAGCCATCTCGTCATCATCTTTTCAAGCTCTGTGTTAAGCTCGTTTCGGTAGTATGTAAAGAGCATCGCTGAACGTTCGGCTCGCGTCTGCTTTTTTGACTCGTGCATCTCTATGAAACTTGTCGTAAGTGTTATGCCGGGGTGCATGTCTGGGATGATTTGCAGCAGGAAGCGGTTACCGAAAAGGTAATGACTCTCACCGGTGACAAATTCGCGCTCTGTCTGACGGGGTTGTGTCTCGATTTCCTTGAATTGTTTCCTTATCCAACCGAGCTTTGAGAAAAGGAAGGTGGAAATATCCCAGTCGGTCATGTGTTCCGGCACAGACAGGTGCACACGCCCCTCCGGAGGATAGACCGAAAGGTGCATGTTCTTGATTTTCTTGCGCTCTATGTCGACTTCAAACTCCGCTATCTTCATTGAAACTCTTCGTTTGATGCAATTATTCCCATCAGTGCATTCAGTTCAGCTTCATCAAATCCGGTGTAGCTGCCGACCGCTTTTGTAAGCCGCAGTCGTCGGGGTTTTAGTTCCCGCCAGTTGTCCTGAGCGTTACGGGCCACGACATCGTACACTCCCAATGCCATTTCAAGATTCTTGTCAAGATTGTCGTAAAGGGCACGTTTGAGAGGAGTGTTCAGCTCGTGGGGATAGTTAGCCCGCCCATTTGTCCGAGATGCTATCATCAGAACCTGCACGAGCATTTCACGATAGTCGATTGCCTTTTGCCGGTATTCCTCCAACACTTTGTTGAGTTTGTCGCTCAGTTTATCGAAATACTCCGGATTGGTGTCACGCTTTCTCACAATGTAATGACGGGTGTTGGAGACTATCGTCTCCGCTACCGATGGTTCACCGTCCTTGCTTCCGTCAGTTAGTTCATCGGCAGTTTTTTCAGCATCTTTCTCCGTTTCGATCAGTTCAAGAAATGTGAAATCCTCCAGTTTGGCGAGTACCTCGGAACGGGGAGCTTTCACATAGCGGTCGAGTAACTGACGCATCATCGAATTATACTGCTTGAGGTCGGTCATGTCGCCCGACCTGAGCATGATGGCATCGCGAAGCTCCGAATAGTCGAGAACGGTCTGATGAATCTGTTCAGCCTGTTCGACAGTATAACCGGCCTCAACCATTTGCGTGGCTATGGATAGATAGCGGTTGGTCAGTTTCTGAACAAGATTATAGAATCCCTCGCGTTTGTTGGCGTTTTCAAGACTTGCGGCCTGTTGTTCCTCAGCCGGAGTCGTCGCCTGATCCCAACAGAAGAAATCGAAATATTGGTCTGCTCCTTTCGGCTCTTTCACAAACTGCACATAATTCTCCAATTCTTCAAGAGCTTCGTCAAGCACCTTTTTCGATTCCTCAAGACGGTTTTTCAACAATCCGTCCACATCCTCGTCACTGAACCCTGATAGGGCGTTTTCATTCTTGCCGGAAGTGTAGCCCTCGATGGCATCATGCATTTCGTTGAAAAGGTCTTTGTAGTCGATGATGTAGCCAAACTCTTTCCACTCTTCACTTTTGCGATTGACACGACAGATGGCTTGAAAAAGATTGTGATCTTCCATGTGCTTGTCAATATAGAGGAAAGTCGCCTTTGGAGCATCGAAGCCGGTGAGTAGTTTATCGACCACTATAAGGAGTTTCATATCGTTGGGGTTGTCGATAAACTGCTTCTTTGCCCATTGCTCATAGCTTACAGCATCCATGTCACCCATCATCTCCTGAGCCTTACGCTGTTTAAACTCCTCTTCGGTAAGTTGGCTGTCGTCACTGAATCCCTCCTCGATGCTTATACCCAAAGCTGGGTCGTAGCTCGTCACTACCGCCACATGACCGTGTAATTCCGGGGTCTGCTGAAACATATCCCAATAGCGGTAAGCCTGATAGACATCGCCGGCCACAAGCATCGCGTTACCGTGACCGTTGACCAATGGACTGAGCAACACCATATCTTCGCACACATTGGCCACTATGCGTTGCATACGGTCATGACTTGAATATAGCTTCTGCAATGTTGCCCATCGCTTCTTCAAAGCTTCTTTCGCACGGTCGCCCAATCCGATGGTACGGGTTTCAAACATCCGGTCAATCTTCTCTTTGTCGCTTTCTTCGATTGCCTGTTCCACATTGCGCGCTTCATATTGCAGGTCAAGGATAACTCCGTCGCGCACCGCCTCGTCAAATTTATAGGTGTGGATAAACGAGCCGAACTGTTCGAGTGTAGTAAGTTTGTTCTTTTTCAAAAGCGGTGTGCCGGTAAAACCGATCATCATCACCTTGTCGCCCATTATCTGCTTCATGGCTTTGTGAAGCACACCTCCCTGAGTGCGGTGACACTCATCGACGAACACATAGAAGTTTCCCGCCGGAGCGAAATCCTCCGGGAGAGATTTGGCAATTGCCTCCATGATGTTTTCGGCACTGCGTGTCGCTTTTTTGCCATTGACGGTGATTCGGTCGGCAGTGGCATCGTGCAGACCGAGGCCGAATTTATGAATCAGGGTGGTCAGAACACTGTTACCCGGTTTTCGGATGGCGTCCACAAGCTCGCGACCGCTGCGTACTCGCTTGGGTGTCTGGTTGGTGTTTTTGAATCCTGTTTCTATCTGTCGGTCAAGTTCGTCGCGGTCAGTGACGATGAGTATGCGGTTGTCGCCCGGCTGTTCTTGAATCCACTGCGCGAGCCACACCATGGTCAACGACTTTCCTGCTCCCTGCGAGTGCCAGATGATACCGCCCTGGTTCTTACGGACTCGCTCCTTGGCCGCTGCCAGTGCGAAGTATTGGTTCGGACGAGCCGCTTTCTTGATTCCTCCGTCATAGACGATACAGTCGTGTATAAACTCCAGAAGACGACCGGGTTCGAGCATCTGCAAAAGCGAACGGAACATCTCGTTCTGGAAATCCTGCACCGTGAAGCGGCTTGGCGGACATGGCTCACCGGTCGGTTCTTTCCATTTCAGCCAGAACTCCTCCGGGGTCTTAGTAACCCCATATTTCAAACCCTCACTCTCATTCCCGGCCATTATCAGCTGCACAGTTGAGAAGAAGTGACATATCTCATTATCCTGCTGGTTGCGGCGGTTCTGACGTATGGCGTTGGCCACGCTGACACTCATTCGCTTCAGTTCGAGTACAACAAGAGCGATACCGTTGACATACACCACCATGTCGGGTCGGCGGTGACGGAGGTCTTCCGTAACTCGACGCACCGTTACCTCCTCGGCCACGGCAAAATCGTTTTCCTTGGCGTGTTCCCAATCGATGAACTGCACCGTGGTGTTGACATCGTTATAGCCTTGGCTCACCGACACACCATAGCGCAGCATACGATACACCTCCAGCCCCTTGTTGTAGAGGTCGCGGTACTGGCTGCACTGTGCAGCCTCGCGCAGCTTCATTATGGCCTCGTCGGCCATCGCCTCGGTGCAATGCTGTTTTTTGATTAGAAAACTACGCAAATCATCGACGCGGATATTGCTATTTTCAGTATCGGCGAGATTGCCTAAATAGCGATAACCGAGAACACTCTGCAAGAGGCGTATCGCCTCATTCTGAGTCACACGCTCGGGATGGGTTATATTTTGTGTCATATCAGACGAATTTTTCCGGTTAACAATTGCTTCATCATTCCCTGCTTCACCCGCTCATACTTTGCAAGCTTCTTCTCCAGCTTCTCAATCTCCGAGTCCATATCGGTCAGCACTTTCGCGATAGCCGACTGCTCCGCAAGGTCGGTAGGATAATGGATTTCCAGTTTAAGAAGGTTTGGTTTTGAAATAGAACTTACCTTTGTCCCTGTTGCCAATAAAGGAATCTGTGAATGAAATGTTTCTCCGCTTACAGCATAGCCAAGGAAGCTATGTGCAAATACCACATCAGGTCTGAACCAAAATGTGTGAAGACCACTTACTATGTGCTTATTGCCAATATTGATAAGCTCGATCGCCTTTCCTACAGTATCATCTTCAGCAGTATCTGCAAATATCACATCTCCGTCTTTAGCCTTGTTACCGTTTACAAACTTGGACTCGTAGCTTCGATGAATAAAAGGCAGTTGTGTAATTGAAGCATCAACTACAGCACCAAAACGAGTCAGAATCTGCCCATAATGGATATTGGCAATTAGACCAGTATTGGATATGCAATCCCACGAAAGGCAATTATTGGGGATAAGGTGCCCTAATTCCCCAAGGGTACTTGTTTCCCATGGCTTGTTGAAGTTGGGCAGGCGGAGGGAGCCGGAGAGAAGACGTGACATTGCGCCCTGCTTGATGTTGCGCTTCTTCTCAATCAGCTTCCGTAAACCCTCTATCAACCCGTCAACATCACTCAACGCCTTGCCGATAGCCTCCTGCTCCGCCAAAGGCGGAAAGCTGATTTGTAACCGTGACAACTTTCCTGCGGCCAAAACGGGTTGTGCTGAGGCGCCCGAATATTGACCAAGATTCATACCCTGTAATATAGGGGATAGAAAGTTTACGTTGTATTTACAATTGGGATGACAGACTAAAGCATGTTCACTTGCAAATGATTTACCTGACGCAATATGAATATTGCCGCATAGAGCACCTACTCGACCAATGAGGATGTAGTCGCCATTGATATTAAAATCGTTTACAAAGCCTCTAATGCCATTGCCGCCATAAACGGGAAATTTGCCATTTATTAAGAATGAGTCTCCTGTAATTGAATCACCACTCTTGATGTCCATTAAATCTCCCAGTCGTTTCACTTCCCAATCGTGTGGAATTGGGCCGATGTCGGTATGTTTGAAATTAGTCTCTATCATAATGTGAAGCCCATTGTTTTGAGGTGGCTAAGCACTGCAGTTTCTTTCTCGGCCACTTCGGTCTTGATGTCGGCAAGGGTGTCGACATAGCGGTCGTGAAGGACCTTTATGTCGGTGGCGAGGGTTTGCGCCACACCGTCCATAGCCTCGTGGCTGCGGTTGATTATGGCAGCGAGCCATTTGTCGTTGACTACGAGACGACGCACCATCACCTCGTCAAGCTGTGAATATTTGATCAGAATCTTGTCGTAAAGATCGGTGTTGAGCTTTTTGAGATTCGCTTTAAGTTTTTTTAGTGTAGCTGTTGACATCAATCGCTCTTTTTCGGAGAGTTTGATATATTGCGAACCTTCCTCATCCTCGTGGTCGAGACCATCGGTCGATGCCTTCAACTGCTCAGTGATAGCATAAATTCGTTCAGAGAGTTCGTTATACTTGTCTCTCTCCTCCGAGAAAAATGTCTCCACCACGATGTCGAGCGGAAGAAGGTCGCAGGAGAGGTCGCTCCACTTTGCGTTTTTCTTCTGTGGCACGGTAAGTTCCGGTGCCCATCCGTCGCGCGAAATCATATACACGTCGTCCTGCATGGTCTCGTTCCAGTAGTTCATCATGCAGTCATACACCTCGTATGCGTCGAGAAGCGACTCCGAGCGGAGCAGTGTGCGGAGCAACGAATCGCTCCATTGCTGAATCACCTCCTTGGGGTGGCAGTCTTTTTGAAGAGCGAACATTGAGGGACGCACGGCTTCGCCCCAGCGGTCTAGTGCACAGCCGAACTCCACACGGCGAGCCATATAGGCTGCATTGTTCTCGATGGTGTCGGCAATGGCATCCGGTGACGGAATTAGAGAGGCATACCCGTCGCGTAGTCTGCCAAACAGTTCATCACGGAGCGACGGAGCCGCCTCCCAAACATGGCCGAGTCTGTCGATGTCGGTCTCCGGTATTCCGCCATGGAGATGCGCCTCTATGTCATGGTCAATCTCCTTGCTCTCGGGAGCGACGTAGCGCGGGATGTTGAGATTGTAGCCTTCGGCACGGATATCGTCGTAGGAGGCGAGTCGGGCGAAGTGAGGAATGTCGGCACGAGATTGCCAAGCATCGGCGATACGTCGCAAATCCTGCTCGCGCAGACGGTTTTTGCTATCCTCGTCTTTGTAAAAACCGCGTGAACCGTCGATAAACAGAATGCCGTCGCGACTGCGGTTTTTGTCGATTACGATGATGTTTCCGGCAATGCCGGTGCCGTAGAAGGTGTTGGGCGGCAATGCTACGATGCCGGAGATGAGTTGCTGGTCAACGAGGAACCTACGCAGTGTCTCCTCGTCGCCGCCACGGGTGAGCACGCCGTTTGGAAGAATTACGGCGGCATGTCCGGCGGGACCGTTCTGAGTAGCGTTTTTCAGCGACTTCACCACGTGCATCAGAAAAGCAAAATCGCCATACTGCTGCGGCGGTACGCCGGTGTCATGGCTCCAGCGTCCGAACTCGTCATCCTCCTTTGCGGTCGACATCCAGCGGTGGAGCGAGAAGGGAGGGTTGCTGACAATATAATCGAATGTGTCGAGCACACCGTTGCGTTCATGCAGAGGATTATTGAGGGTGTCGCCCCAGCGTATGTCAGCGGTCTCATCGCCATGTATGATCATATTGAGGTTGCACATCTCCACGTTGCCGGGATCGATTTCCTGACCTTGCAGACTAACGCTTGTGCCGGGACGTGCCGCAGCCTTGGTGCGGAGCAGAAGCGACCCTGAGCCACAGGTCGGGTCGTAAGCTGAGATGTTGCGACGTGTGTCGCGGTTCACACCGATAAGTATTGCCATCAGTCGGCTCACCTCGGTGGGGGTATAAAACTGCCCTTTGTCTTTGCCACTCTGACTGGCGAAGTTTCGCATCAGATATTCGTAGGCATCGCCAATAAGGTCATCGTCGGCGGCACGGTTGCGCTTGAAGTCAAGACCGTCAGCCTGAAAAGCTGTGACCAGTTCTGTAATAACGCTGCTTGCCGCTTTCAGATCCTTGCCTAAATCCTTGTTACAGAAATCATGTTTGGTCTGGTCGATGAAATCAAGCACACCGGGGTTGGCGTCCTTTATCTGACCGATAATCTTATTGATGCCGTCGCCGATTGCGGTAGTCCCTTTTAGTTTGACAATATCCTCGAAATAGCAACCGTCGGGAATCTCGATAAGCTCCAGCTCTCCCGACCGCTTACGATCGGAGATATATTTCAGAAAGAGCATAATCAGAACATAGTTCTTGAAAAGCTCGGCATTAAGCCCGCAGTTGCTGCGGATTTTGTTGGTGCACTTAGCCAACGTGCTATATAATTCAGACTTTTTTATAGCCATAAGCGAAGAAAAAACAAGTTCCTAATTATTGTGCAAAGATACGATTGAAGATTATACTATGACTATAATCTTTTTATTTGTTGTATGATTTCCTAGGTTTTTTCGCAAAAAAGAGAAAAGGTGAACCGGCTGTATGGCCACTGTTAAATACGATTTCATTCAATTCTATCTCATCTCCCTCTGAGAAAAAATTTCGGGAATTAGAAATTAAACAATCTTCAACAAACCATTCATTTCCGGATTTGCACAACATGCCTCGATGACCCTCAATGGTATTGGGATTCTTTACCCATTTGGCTATGTTCTGCTCTCGGTTTTTATGAGCTTCAGCATATCTGCCGAAAGCCTTTATCACGCGGCACATCAAAAGAGCGCATCCTGAAAATTCATCTCTGTTGTCTTCAGTCAAAGTCACTTCATCTTCCTCATAGTCTTCCGCAGACTCATGTGACGCTACATTAGTGGATGTCAGAATTGTGATTAACATGCTCGATTCTGTCGCATCAAGTATTCTCTCTCCATGTAGACCATATCTGTAAGGAAGCTCTTTCGGATTCTCCCCACAGAGAAAACGACTTGCTTCCATGCATTTTACATTCCCATCGGCTATGGCTTCTTCGGGGATGATTCCGCGTTCAACAGCTGCACGAACAATGCACTCGAAAATCCTTCGGATAGGATTCCCCGTAAATGCAAACCCCACAGAGCCTTTCGGGTCATAAAGAGCATCGAGCAACTGCAACAGGAATTTGCGTGCATTGCCACGAATCAATGAATGAACACCCAAATATTGTAAAGCGTCTCTATGTCGGGCAAGTGCATGATTATGGGCATGGTTTGAACAAACCTCTATAATCTGATTCAAAAGATCCGTTTCGTTTGCCGGTTTATCCAAAGCCTCTATTGGGTCAGCAAAATCTTTGGCTAATGCCTCAGGGTCTGTCTTGGTGTAAATCATTTCTCCCCATTCTTCTTCATAAGCAAGACGATATGAACTTATAACGGAAGTGACTTTATCGAATCGATTCATCGTACCTGCAGATAATATATACCATGGACGTACTGAATGGAACTTTGCAAAAATTAACAGCATCTCCACTACGGCAATATGAAGGAAATCGTCATTAGCCACAGTATCTCCCTTTTTGATTTTACAATGTGCATCCAATATAATGGCATCAATCTCGTCAAAGTATTGATTCACGTATATAGAAGCAGATTCCCAATCATCGTATTGAACGAAGTCAATACCAAAGGATGAAGCGGTCTCCTTATAAGATGCAATTACGCCCGGATCATCTTCAATCCAAAGCACTCTATATATTTTATCACAGATCATTTTTCAAAGGATTTGAAAGTTAAGCGATATTCAACTGGGAACTCAGCTCCTGCATCGAGTAAAATTTCCAATGACCCTCCAAAATCAGCCATAAGTTGATTGATTTCATAGCCGCCAATACCACAATGATGCTTTAGGTCGGAGGATTCTCCATACCTAATCATTTGTTCGGGTGTCATATCCGGCGGGCACGGTTTTCCGTTATTCGCTACGGAAACCACATAACTGCCGCCGACGTTATCAATAGCAAATTTAATCAAATTGGTTGCTGCCGGTATATTCCCAAAACCATGTGAAGAGGCGTTGCTGACGATATTATTCAATATCATAGTTAGCACCTCCGAAGGAAAAAAAATATCATATTGAGGTTTACCCTGACCATCATCGTCAAGAACTTCCTCATAATCCAAGCTGGAGTAATGAAATACCGGAGACCTATGAGTAGACTTATATGTCTCAATAAAGTCAATCAACTCAATCTTAACAGGGATAGCCTTATATCCCCGGTCTAATTTATCAATTTGAACCTTTATTCGGGCAATGTTATTCCTGATATTATCGAGCACTTCGCCTAAACTTAGTTCACCACCACCAACAAGGGCCTTTTCATTAATGAGTACTCCTTTGGTGCGTGCTATCTCCAACACTTTCCACCAGTTTCCGACGGTTTGAATGGTTTGTCCCATCGCATGACGTTTCATGTGAACATCCTGCCGGAAGTCTCTTTTGGATGATGAAATTTCATGTTGATACTTAACCAATATAGTATCTTTGGCCTTATTCACAATCTCCTTTTGTGAATCCTTAGGCGGGTTTATGATTTTTATATTTCGTAAGACTGTATCAATCTTACCGTAGTTTCGATCGTAACCAAGAAGTCTAATTTGCTCCTCAACATAAGGCTTGGTCAGTTCAAGCAAGAGATATTCCGGATTGATCCAAAAATCATCAATCTTAAGAGATGCAATCTCTGCGCTGACATATAGAGGTTCTTCAGTTGGATATGCAATACCAACTTTCAAACGAGAGGAACTCAAACCGACTAAGATAGTAGGTTCCGTTATTTCATAATATCGTGATGAGATTATGGTAGTTGGTCGTACTCCATCCTTGGAGAAAGAATATTCATCCTCTAAGTCTTTTAGACCTATGACGGTCTTTTTATTTCCCAATGCAGGAATAGAGAAATCATTTTTAATTATTGACCAAGACGGCATAAAATAAGGTAAGCCGTTTTTCTGTTCAGGAAGGATACTTTCGAGTAGATATTCTCCGGGATTAAGGTCAGAATTATGACGCTCTATTATTTCTGACCAATTAACTTTGGTTGCATACTTACCCTCTTGTTTGGTGATAAGTTGCTTCGCTTTTAGCAGATCAAGATTGGCTTTGACCCTGGAATCTGGTGTAATACAGTCAAGGAGAGAAATAAATGTCACCGTATCGCCATCTTCTTCCGAACGGTCTTTATTGATAACAATAATCGCCGTCGGGATATTTGTCCCATATAAAGAAGAAGACGGTAAAGAAATCACCATTTCTAACTGGCCCGTTTCGACAAGAAATTTTCTTGAGGTCTCATTTTCATATGATGTGGCAAAACGATGAAGTGGTAACAAAACGATGGCTTTGCGAATATCGCCTCGTTCAATGATTTCATCAAGAATAAAATCCTCAGATCTTTTCTTGCTTGACGACATGTAAAAATCATAGTCCTTTAGCGACATACCGTAAGGAGGTACAGCGACAAGAGCTTCTGTAATTGAAATCTGACTCCAATTACGAAGCGAGTCCATTCGTTCAACAGTCATTGGTTGCCCGTTGAGAGCCAATCTTAAATTCGCAATATCGGCCGCGGCAATGGATAGTTCTGCCCCCTCGAAAGAAATACCCGCAAATTCAGGAGACGTTGCATATGAAGCAATACCCGCAAAGGGATCATACACACTTTCAACACCAATATGTTTTGCAATGAAAGCAATTAGACTGGCAATTTCATTTGGTTCGGTATCAAGACCCTGATGTTTGCCAAGTATAGCCATTGTGAGTGTGGATAGAATTGAATTCACCACATCTCTTTTATCAGTCATAAAAGAAGGAAGGAGACTCTCAATGGCACCGAGCAATAACTTTATTCCGGAATCTTCATAAGGCAAATACGCATTGGCCTTTCTGATATTCCGATTATCATGGAAAAGTTTTCTCAGTCTACAAATATTATGTTCTCTGAGGATTTCCTCAAAGTCACGTGGGGCTTGATCATAGAGGTATAACAGTGACAGCAATGTTTTTACCAGCTCTAATCTGTCCGAGAATTCACCTGAACGGATGAGTGAGTTGATTACATTGTAGGCTACCGACTGAAGAGACATTTCTTTCATGCAAAACTGATATTTAAGAATTACGCTGCAAAATTACAGTCTAAGATTATACTACAACTATAATCTTTCGTAAATTTTTGCCATGCCCTCGGAAATTATCTTCATTTGTAGGCGTACCTGCTTAGGTGTGAGCACTTCCAAATCCTTCCCAAACGATGAAAGTAATGAGTAAAGCTCTGGATTCGGTATCAGGTGCAGTCGTATTATCCCGGCTTCCTCATCGACAATTTGCTGGGAGGAATGTATTGGTTTTGACTTGACAAAAGGGAATCTTCCCGGCGCGAGTCTTATTTCGATGTCGATCGGGTCGGTATTGGGGACGGTAACACCGACAACATCCTTGAAATAAGTTTCTAAGTCAGGCCCGTCGTTTTCTATGTAAGTAATGGTATCCGGGGTGTCGTTGATAGAAATTATCCTGTCTACCGGAATCGAAGTGGGCTTCCCCTCAGGATAATCATTGTTCTTTCCGAATGCCCACCAACGTCCGTTATACTGTTTCAGGTAATACGGATGAATGTCCCATTCAATTACCGATTTACCATGGGGCTGATAGGTGATGTGCAAAGGTTTCTTATTGATGATAGCTTCGTACAACGGTGAAATCCAATCGAGACCTTCAAGACGAGGATTCTCATCAAATCCAATAGCGGCAGCTCCGATATTATCGTGCATTATGAACATGCGGTCTTCCAACTTGGTAAGAATCTCATTTATCCATGCAAACTGAGGCATACCTTTCAAACGCCCGAGAGCTTGTAATGCAGAACGAGTCTGCTGAATTTCCACGTCGCTAAAAGGCATATTATTGATGGAAAAGTTCCGATCTGTATAACGGAAGTACTTTGTATGTCCAACGAATGATTTATCATCTATGGGAGCATCATAGAGAGATCTCATTCTGTCAAGGTCCTTTCGCACCTGCACCTTACTGACTGAACTGCCGGTAGTATATTGAAGCTTCTTGTTGCAGGCATCAGTAAGTTCATCAATGGAATATCCCTGACCGGGTCGCCTCAGACAGCCGTCAAGAACACCATATCTGATAAGAGCATCTTCAGTTATAGCCATTATATCAATCCTTTATCAAGGTCTTATTAAGAAGATGTGATATATCAACGCGGAGTAGTTCCGCTATTTTAGCTAAAGTATTCAAATCCGGTTGGTTAGTGTTCGTACACCATTTAGACACAGTTGTACGATTGACTCCTAATTGTTCAGCCAACCATACACTAGTTCTTTTCTCTTCCGCAAGAACCACTTTTAATCTATTTAAATCTGCCATAACAACATCAAAAGAATAAACTAATGCAAATTTAGTGATTTTATTCGAGACTCCCAAACAAGACAAAGCCAATCCAAAAAATATATTTTCTTGGATTGGCTTTGAAATGCTCATGGTACGAATAAGGTGGCCAATTCAGTAAGGCGACGAGTATATAAGCCTTTGTGCCATTTGCCTTTGTAGCGGCAGTGGGAGGTGTAGACTTTGAAGATGTTGCGGTCGCCGAGTTTCAGTTTTTTCAGAATGGTTGACTTGTTGACTACTCCGGGTCCGCAGTTGTAGGCTAATGCGCCGAGAAGGACGGAATCCTTGCCGTATTTGGAATACATAGCGCAGAACTTGCGGAGGTCTTTGCGGAGGAGTGCATCTGCCTGTTTCTCGGTGAGCTGTACTCCTCGGCGGTATGGTTCTCCCGGCTGGACTTGATGCCCATATCCGACATAAGGCCAGTGTCGAGGCTTATGGAGCGTCTCAAAATGCTTGATTATCAGAACTGCCCTTTCAAAGAGTGGCAGTTCCATGATACTTCGCTTGGCAGCGAAGGCTGGCGAAGTGACCGAGAGGGTCACTATCGCCATGAAGAATATCAGGATTTTTCTCATAGTATAATCGGTGTTACGGGTCCTACAATCGGGCCGACGATTCCCGGAGTGTCGCCTCCATCATCGTCGCCACTGTCCTTGCTGTTGAACTCGAAGGTCTGCTCCCAAGGGGTCGAATTGAAATTATCTTCCACCACTATGAGGAATTTGTGAGCCTCCGATGAACGGGCGGTGTAGTTGAGCCGGAAAGTCTTGCTTTCGAGAAGAACACGGTCGTTGTTGACCAGCGCGGGGCCATCGACAAGTTTGAGAGTGCCTTCGCCGTCATACTGGAAATAGCGGATGGTGTAGAGGGTGTTGGAGTAGTTGCCCTCCGTCTTTATCTCGAAGCGCAGTTCCACGGTTTCTCCCTGCTTGATTTTGTCGCCGTATGGCATGACCTCCACCGTGAAGGGATAGGACTGCTGCACGTCGAGGTCGTCGGAGCATGACGCGAGAGTGAAAATGAGGGCGAAAAGAATTGCCCAGAACCCGAAGAACCGGGCGGGAGTGAGGCGCGTTGCGCCGATTTTATTCAGAATTGTATTCATTTTTTCAGAGTTTTAATTTTGAATTGTTGGAAATTTTTGGTTGGGTAGCCACAAGGAACTCGTTGAGATCCTTGTGGTCGGGATAGACTGCGGACTTGTCCATTATTTTGTCGCCCATTTCTCGCCGTAGTCTGGCGAGAGCGGCACGACCGGCCTCGTCATTGTCGAGGTAACAGGCGATTACGGAATAGTCCGGCAGGATAGTCAGGGCTTTGCCGACATTGGCGACGGAGTTGAGAACCACGGCATCAAAGCCGTCATTTATACCGAGATGTTCCCCCGAAAGGAAGTCAATGAAGCCCTCGAACACGTTGCAACGGGCGTTACCGTTGGCGATATGGGTTATGTGTTTCGGTGGGTACGACCCTCTATAGAAAGGATTGCGAAGCTCAAAACCGTGTGCGCTGTTCTCAAAGCCAATGGCATAGTAGTCCTTGCCATGAAGCCTATAATTGACCTGCACACTCCATCGTTGGGCGATATTCCGTGGAATGCCACGGTCGGCGAGATATTTCAGTAATGCCGGAGAGTGCAGTTTTGATACTGCCACATTTTCAAAAGTCGGCTGTTCGATGAACGGCACTGGCTTATATGATTTTGCGATTGGCAGCTTCATCTTCTCGGCTATATATTCAGCTTGTCTGATGAAGTCGCCGGAATTGCATAACTCCCCGGCGAGAGTGAAGATGTCGCCACCGGCTCCGCTACCGAAATCGAACCATACGCCTTTTCGGGGATTGACGTGAAAGGACGGCTTACGCTCATTGCGGTAAGGAGAATAAAACCATAATCCTTTGCTGTCCCTGCCTGTCGGCTGATAGCCCAGTTGATTCAGGAACTCGACGAGAGGGATTTTACGGATTTCTTCGATGTTCATAGACGCATCCTCCGTTTGGGTTTATCCGGCTCCTGCTTGGGCGGCTCAATTTTTTGAGATTTTTCCAATCCCTGCATCTGCCCTGCGATATAGCGGTTCAGTTCCGACATATTGCACGAGCCGGTCAGTTCATATGCGAGGTCATAGATACTGCCGTATGCCCCCGATTTGGTATCTCGCCAGAGATTTGTCTCGGTGTTGATTACCATAGTCGGCTCGCCCTTCGGGTCGTATGGAGCGTTGTAGATACGTAAATTGCCGTCGGCTGCCACCGGGTGTTCCTGACCCAATGCCTTCATAAAGTCAGTGAGCTTCACTTTCTTTATGTCTGTGCTGATAACCGTCGGTCCCTGCGGTCTTTGCGCCATTGCCGAAAGCTCCTTGCCATGCTCGAACTCGTTCATATACTTCAGGATGAAATCCCGTGGGTCTGTGTAGAGATTCGGATTCATCTTTAGGGCTGCGAGGTCGATTATATCGCCACTCTGGTCAGTGGCATGGTCATACCATCGGTTTGTTTTGGTATCAACCACCAGCATCGGCTCCGGGTCGTCGCGTTGCGGTGCATAGTAGAGTTTCATGTCCCCAAAGGACTTGACCGGCTTTTCGCCGAGAGCTGTCATGAACTCCGTAAGCGGGATATTCTTTATATCATTTTTCGTGTACCGCATAGGCTAAAACTGATATTTGAGGTGAACACCGTACTGGAACAGGAAATGCCCGGTGTCGTTGCCGAATACAAACCGCTCCTTGATGTGTGCGCCGAGCGCCACATGATCTGAAAGATAGAAATCAGTCGAGAGGGTTACGGCGCCGCCATAGATGAAAGCGTCTTTTGCCTGAATAGTCGAGCCGTCGGGTAACAGTTGCTTGCCCCAGTTTACTGTCTCATATCCGGCGAGAGCAGACACGCCGCCGTATAGATGGAAGGTCTGCGAATAGTCGCTGACAAAGCGGAGATTGTAGCCGACCTCGCCTGTGAACTGCGCCACGGGTATACGTCCTTTCTCGCCGTATGGCTTATAGGTCTGTAGATACTCGCCACCGAAAGACCAAGTATTCGCATTGTTGCCCTTTATGACTGAATAGAATATGCCGAGGTTATATCCGCAGTTGCGGGAGTTGCCGGTGTAAAAACCGTTTACCATGTCGACACGTACCTCTACCGCCGACATTCCGGGGAGATTCCGCTGGGCGAATGCCTCCCCTCCGCAGAGGGAAAGCACCGCCACAGCGAAGATTGAAAGAATCTTCTGCATGGACTTACTGAATTGAAAGTTCGTCTATTACGTTGGCTCTAACAATATCCTCGTTTTCAACCACGAAGGACTGGTGTCGACCGCCTTCTTTCTCGGCGACCTCGATGACGAGCTGCTTGTCATCCGGGATAGTGAATTTCTCCAGAGCGAACACCGTGCGTTCAGAGGATTTTCCATGCACCAACGTCACATAGTTCTGGGCGCGAAGGGGTTCGAGTACCTGTTCCTGCATGGCGGTACGTTTGATAACTTTCTTATCCACAATCTTGAAACTAACATAATCTACATCGAAAGCAATATTGGAGGTGTTCTTCAACTCTGTGTGAAAGTAAAGAAGCCCGTTGTTGGTGTGTATGGATTTCAGGAGGAACTGCACCCCGAAACGCTTTGAGCCGATATGCTTGATTTCTCGCTTGTTCTGCTTGTGGATTGACTTCATAATCAGTTTGACAAGCATCGGCGACTCCTGACCGAGTTTCTCCAGATACACCTCCTGGGCGTTATTGGGGCGATTAACCGCTTCGCCGTCATGGAGAAAGTCTGTCATCTCAATGCTCAGAAGCAGAGGCTCTTTCGCAAATTTGACATTGAAGGTGTAATATGAACCATCATCAGTGATAACCGACAGATTTGTTTCCTGCTTGAAGGACTTGAAGGCAGACTTGACACGCAGCACATTCTTCGCTCCGTCGGCGAGTCCGGCAACGAGGTTTTCATTGCCGAGGTCCACATAAACCACCTCCGAGGGGAAGATGATATGTGTTGTTTTCTCGAAGCTCACTTCCAGCGCGTGAGGCGGGATCATGCGGTCGAAGCCTACTTTTCGGGTAAGGCCGCTGAACTTGTCTCCGTCGGTGTAGTTGCCGTCATAGACATTGAGGTCATGTTCGGCGACTTTTTCAGACGACACGTTATTATCGGTGTTATCGGGATTTTTTGCGTTGGCAGCAATGGCCACTCCGAAGAGTGCCACTGCCGCAACGAAGATTTTTGAAATTGTTTTCATTTGTTGTTGGTGGGGTTGGTTGATAATTACTGCTCGTTCTGCTTGAGCATGATTTTGTAGCCGGATTTCAGATGGACTTTTACCGTGCGCAGTTTCTTGTTGAGATACTGGCTGACTCCGTTGATAAGTCCTTTGCCGACATCTGAGGCGAGCTGTGCCCCGGCGTTGGTGGTAAGGTTGATGGAACTGCCCATCGTGCTGCCCATGTTGGCGCCGATTTCATGGAGCGCGTCGCTCTCCATAGAGTTGGGGATATTGATGCCCTCCTGACCGTCGGAATCATAGACCGAAAGGTCAACTTCCATGATACAGCCCAGAGCCTCTATGGTCTCGATCTTGATTTCAAGACGCTCACCCTGCAACCGCGCCGCTCCCACCACCGTGGTATTCTTCGGCAACAGCGAGTTGCCTATCAACATCGGTTCGAGCGTGCGGAGCCTGACGCTCTGACCGTCGGTAATCGACTGGTCAGCGGCAACACAGGCCGAGATGGTGTTCTTGAAATTCTGCCGCCTTGTTCCGACAGCGGTTGAGAAAGAGCGGGCGTTATCCTTTGAGGCACTGAGAGAAGACACAACGTTACGGTTCACCTGATATACAGGCATTATCTTTCGTTCCTTCTCAGGATCATCGACAATGACAGCCTGCTGACCTCCGCCGGTGCCGAGATACTGCGCCGCCAGACGGTAGGATTCCTCCATCAGTTCCTTCTCGGTGGGCTGGGACTGCTGTTGGGCAAGAGCGTTCTGCGCCTCCAGCTCGTCAATCTTCGCCTGCAACTCCGCAACCTGCGCGGATTCGTTGTAATCCGGTACGTAGAAATCCTGTAATGACGCCTGTACTTGCTGATAGGCGGCAGCCGAAGATTGCACTTCATCAGGAATTGTATCTTGCAATGGAGCTACAGAGTCAATGACCGCTTCAAGCTGCACCGCTTGTGTACTCTTGCGTTCTTTCTCCTCCAGATGGGCCTGAGCTTCGTAAGCGGCAATTTTATTGCCTTCAATCTCGTCAGTGGAGCCATCGGGAAGTTCGGTGTTGGCTCCACCATTGGTTTTGCCGTCGTCACCTCCGGTGCTGAATATCAGCCATACGCAAGCAATGCACGAAATGAACATCAGAGGAAATACTATGAGGTATTTCTTCATCTTCTCTTTCTCGGCGGCATTTTTGGGCTTAAAGCGGGTTTTCAATTCATCGAGCCACTTCATCTGCCATGTCTTTAGCGGGGTTAGACTTGTTGACATCGAGTTGGCGGATATGTTCGACCTTCAACTCCGAGCGGTGTCCGAGTCCTAGTTTATAGCAGGCATGTCCGAAAACAATGAATGCTATGAGAATAAAGGCCGAGAGCATTACCGTCACCACGGTCAGACGCTGTTTCTGCGACATGGTGTCGCACTTTCGTCTGATCATACCGGCAAGGCGCGTTTTGGGGGAGTGCCACACCTTATCGTATATGGCACTCCGAAGTTTTGATATTTTCACTGGGCGTTATTAACGTTTTACGGTCTGAATGTCCCGGTTTTCCAGAATTGTCAGACCTTCGATTATGAAACCGTTTGGATTGTCATCCGACCTTGAGGCGTTTGTCAGACGGCAGACAGTGACGAGACTGCGTTCCGTGACATTGCTTTGTCGGATTATCATCTCCTTTGCGAAAGTCTTTGCCGTATAAGGATAATTATTGAAATCGCATACCACGCTGTCAACCTTGACCACCTGAGTGATATTTCCTGCGATTATGCGGTTGTAGTATCCTTTTTCGACAAAATCCGAGTAGTAGTTATAGGCACTCTTGTCCGCGAGTATCAGGGCACGGTCTATGTTATGCTGAATCGCCGATTTGTCGGGAGACAGAGTGAAGAACAGTTCATGGAACCGGCGCACATGTTCGCGTGCCTCGGCTGGGCGGTTCTGGTTCATATCCTGCGACAAGGCAAGCATGAGCGACTTCCCGTTGTCGAGGACATAAATCTTTTCCCGCTGCTTCTCGGCGAAATTCAGTGAGAGACATACAGCCGATATTGCTATTATGGCGCAAAGGCTGACGAACACGATGCCGAAGAGTCGAATCTGACGAAACGAAGTCTCTATGTTTTTGAGTGATTTGAATTCCACGGATGATTATTTTAGAAGTTTACCGGCGCGACCGACCACATTGCCCGCAACGCCACCCGCGACACTTCCGGCCCACGAGCCACCGGTCATGGCGGTGTTGTTTATCGAACGGTTGTAGCTGCCCATACCTCCGGCCTGGATAATCCAGCCAGCGACTGTCGGAATCGTGAAGTAACCGATGATGCCAATTATCATGAAAATCGTGTAAGCGGTATTGCTCCCGTCGAGGTCAACATTCGGATTATTAGTGAGTTCCGAAATGTCGTTCTGAAGCATCAACACCTGTATTTTCGCCAGTATAGTCGAAAACAGGTCAGCAACCGGAAGCCACAGGTAGGTCTGAATGTATCGGCATATCCATTGGACGAGAGTGTTGTGGAACCCGTCCCAGACGGATATAGCAAACGAAATGGGTCCCAGTATCGCCAACACAACCAAGAAGAAAGTTCGGATAGTGTCGATTGTCAGAGACGCAGCTTGAAAAAGCATTTCCAACAATTCGCGGAAGAAATTCTGAATGGCTTTCTTCACCTTATACATTCCGCGCTCGATATACATTCCGGCGGCTGTGCCGACCTCCGTAACTCCGAGTTCGTCTATCTGACGGTCAAATTCCGCGTCATCCACCAGATATGCTGTCGATGGGTCACTCATCATCTGCTCATACTCCAGCCGGTCTTTTTCTTCCCGGTATTTCTGCATATCGAGGGTCTGCCCTTCAAGCATTGACGCCGTACCCTGAACGATAGGCGACATGACTGAATTGATTGTACCGAGTACGACCGTTGGGAAGAACATTATGCAAAAACCGATGACGAAAGGACGCAGCAAAGGAAACACATCTATCGGCTGAGCCGAGGCCAGTGATTGCCAGATGCGGTAGGCTACATAGAACAGGGCGCCGAGTCCGGCTATTCCCTGTGCGACCCCGGCCATGTCGGAGCATAGCGGCATCATTTCATCGTAGAGTGACCGGAGTATGGAGTGCAGATTGGTAAAATCTATCGCACACAACATAGGCGTCACCAGTATTTTTCGGAACCGTCGCCGTAGAGGTTAACGACACGTTGCGTGTCGGCTTTTTTCTTAGCCCTCAGATACGACACCGAGATGTTCTTGTTGGTGAAATACGCTGTCAGTCCTTTAAGCCGTTTCATCTCCTTGAAACAGTCATCTACAACATCCATGCGATCCTTGTCGGTCATGGATAGAGTAGTGATGTTGACCACCTGCTTCAAGTCGTTCAGTACGCCGCCGGCCTCCTCCAGAATACGAGTGTAGCCGGAAGCGATAGCCGAAAGTTCGGCGCTGGTGAAATTGGGGTCGGTCAGCATTTTTTTGAAATTGTTGACATAGTAGCCGGAAATGTCGCCGAGCATCAGCACAGTTTGCTGTACCTTGCGGGCATCGCGGACGAGGTTGTTCACTGACTGGAGGGCATCGTAATATTTCTTAGCCTGTTCGTAGATTTTTACGGTTTCCTGAAACGACTTGACCATGTGGGTCGCGGTCTTGGACTCCTGTACGATCGACTTCGACGAGTTGACGATGCTCTGGGCGATATTGGACGGGTCGATGACCGTCCACTGGGCGTTTGCCTTGCCCGCTCCAAAGAGCAGGCAGAGGGCAAACAGAGTAATGATTGTTTTCAGATGTTTCATTGTCAGGGGTTGGTGAAGATTAGTCAGCGATGATGCTTATCGGCTCATCGGCTGAGTTGATTTCGGAAGTCTGGCTTCTGAGATTTCTGGCCTCATCATAGCTGTATAGCCGGACTCCCATCGGGGAGAGGTACAGTTCGTCGCCATCGTTGATGATGCCGATTGTGACGGGTCCTTTCCGGGTGTCGAAAAAGACTATTTTGTCCGACTCCGTGCTTCGCAGGATATAGATTCTCGATTTGCTCGGACAGGTGTGGTACTCTGTGATTTCCACAGCGGGAAGTCCTTTCAGCTCCGTGAACTTAACCGACAGTTTGACGTCGGAAGACCACCACATGGATCTTTTTAGGTTATAGAAATTGGGATACACTTGTTTGAAATTAATGGGTTATCGAATTTTGGAGGCCATGCCTCCGATTATTTTCACTCCGACATAGAGCAAGAGCAGAGGGGCGGTTATCAGCGCGAACACTCCTATGAGTAGTCCGAACAGAATAAGCCACAGGATGTGGAGAACTTTCATAGCGGTAGCCATTGGAATAGATGGTGAGCGATGTTGGAAAGCACCTCCGTCACATACGGTCTGGCATACAGCACCAATCTGTATGTCGCCACGAATATGGCGGACAGCAGGGCTATCCCGGCGAGAAAGAGGATTGTGCCGGCCATTAATCCGAGTATCGGATGAAAGAATTTGGGTATCCTCATATAGCGCTCTCCCTTCTTTCATTAGCGAGCAACCGGATTGCCGCCTCTACGCTGCCGCCGAGTTGAGCGGCTTTATTGAGAACCTGCAACTTCTCCGTTTCCTCGGTGGTGTAGCAGAGATATTCCTCCATAGACACCTCCGTGGCATATACGGCGGATTGTGTTCCGCCAAGTCCAATCCACACCTCCTTATACAGGCGGTTCGGATTGTTCGCCATATTGATACTTAGTATCTGCGCCTTCTCCTTGTCGGTCAGGCCGAGCAGCTCCTGAATCTGGTCGAAACGGTTCATGTACTTGCGCTGATCCAGAAGAATCTTGCAGTCGGAGTTGTTGATGATGGTCTCCTTTACAATCGGCGACGATATGATGTCGTCAACCTCCTGAGTGACTACCACCGCTTCGCCAAAGTATTTACGGACAGTCTTATAGAGGTACTTCATATACTCCGCCATGTTCGCCGACGAGAGCGCTTTCCAAGCCTCCTCACAGATAAGAACTTTTCGGATTCCCTTGAGTCTTCGCATCTTGTTGATGAAAGCCTCCATGATGATAATCGTCACCACCGGGAACAGCTCCTTATTGTCCTTAATCGAATCTATCTCGAAGACAATGAAGCGTTTACCGAGTAAGTCGATATTCTCTTTGGAGTTCAGCAGGAAGTCGAAGCGACCGCCATGATAATACTGGCGTAGCGTTGTCAGGAAGTTGTCTATGTCGAAGTCCTGTTTGTAGATGGGGATTGGACGCTGTGCCATTTCCTGACGGTATTCGTCACGCATAAACTCGTAGAACGAGTTGAAGCATGGAACAATATCAGGGTCATTTTTCATCTTGTCAAGGAACATCGACAATGCCGAGCCGAGTTCTCCCGATTCAGTCTTAGTAACCTTGTCATCTTCCGATTTCCAGAGCGTCAGGAGCAATGTTTTGATACTGTCCTTCTTCTCGACATCGAAAACTCCGTCGTCCGTGTAGAACGGGTTGAAAGATATTGGGCTGTCCTCGGTATAGGTGTAGTAGATACCATCCTCTCCGTGTGTACGGTTACGGATGAAATTACTTAACCCCTCATAGGAGTTTCCGGTATCAATTAGCAGGATATGCGCTCCCTGTTCATAATATTGACGCACCAAGTGATTGGTAAAGAATGATTTTCCGCTACCTGACGGGCCGAGAATGAACTTGTTGCGGTTGGTAGTGATACCGCGTTTCATCGGCTCATCGGATATGTCGAGGTGTATCGGCTTACCTGTCAGTCTATCAACCATCTTGATTCCGAATGGCGAAAGGCTACTCCTGTAATTCGTCTCGGCTGTGAAGAAACAGGCGGCAGGCTCGATGAAAGTGTAGAAACTTTCCTCGGCAGGAAAATCAGCCTCGTTGCCGGGCATCGCCGACCAAAACAGCGTCGGGCAATCGATGGTGTTGTGCCGGGGCATACATCCCATTGTCGCCAACTGACCGCCGACATCGTTCTTGATGCGGCGCAGTTCCTCGGTGTCGTCGCTCCATGCCATGACATTGAAGTGGGCCCGCACTGAGGTCAGTCCGTATGAGTGAGCCTCGTTGAGATAGCGGTCTATCCACTCTTTATTAATGGCGTTTGAGCGAGAGTATCGGCTCAACGAGTTCATGTTGCGGGCAGTTTTCTCGAACTTCACTAAGTTCTCGTCATGGTCATCTATCAGGATATACTGGTTGTAGATATGGTTGCAGGGCAACAGCAACCCGACAGGTGAGGCAAACGAGAGTCGGCAGTCGCTTCGGTCAGTTGATAGACGCTCATAGCGGTTATCGGTGCTGACCTTTGCGGGCAGATCTTCCGTGTCAGATAGCGTATGCAGGCACAGCATCTTGTCACCGATTCTCATCTGCTGTGCAGAGAGGTCTATGTCCTCCAGACAGGTAACATCTTCCATCGTGAGCGACAAATATTTCTCGATAAGCCCGGATGCCGTCTCGGTGCCTACAAGTTCATCATCGGAGAGACGGCGCAACTTGATATATCCGGTGTCGTTGATGATACGCTCGAACTGTTCTACCGATTCCATGAACTTGACAACCATTTCATGATTGAGTTCCTTCGGTGTCAGGCGACCCCGGCAGAGCGTCGAGAAGTTGCTCTGCTGACGTGCCCTTTCCTTTGTGGTCTTTGTCAGGAATAGATAGCACTTGTGGGCGAGATACGGACGCTCGTTGAAGTGGCGTTCAAAAGAGCGGTCGAGGAAGGATAAATCATCCTTCTGGAGTTCCGGCTTATACCGCTCCGAGACAAACCAGTCCTGCTTGTGTAGCACCGAGAAGTGCGGCAATACCTTTATTGCCTTACACCAAGCTCCGTGCATCGCCTCGTATTCGGCAGACGTGACTGTGAACAGTTCCGGCAGGCTGACCTCAAAAGCGACTGTAATGTCAGCGTCCTTGCTGATGATGCAGCCATGTTCCACCGCCAACAGTGGCAGTTTCGACTCCAGTGTCGTGGCTTTTAGGGTATTTCTCATTTTCTGACTCTGATTAAACGATTCAGGCGCAGACGATTGATGATATAGCGGGGATGGTATTTCACCGCAGCTAACTTCATCAATCCGTATTGCCCGTACTTGGCATTGAGGTGGAAGGTGAGCCAGACAAGGACTGAGGCGGCAGTAACGCCGAATCCGATACATATCCATTGGGATACTCCGGCGATATACATGATGACGAACACCACGAACAGGGCGAGAAGCCCGCCGGCGAAAATGAACAGATACTGCGCCTTCAGTCCCTTGTACTCCACCGACCGCCCTATGCCTTTGTTGATAGCATACTCGGCCATGTCGTCGAATTAGAGGAAGAACGAGCGGAGGATTGTGGCAGCGACAATCAGGAAGATACACGCTCCGAACCATGAAGCGGCGGTCTTGCTGGTGTCGGGATCACCGGATGACCATTTGGAATAGACCTTGATGCCGCCGATGAGACCCACCACAGCACCGATGGCGTAAACCAGTTTGGTCCCTGGGTCGAAATAGCTGGTTACCATAGAGGTAGCCTCGTTGATACCGCTGAGACCATTTCCGGCGGCAGATGCGCGTGACGCACCGACGATGCCGCCTACAAGTGCCAGAATAAGGCGGCACTTGAAGTTTGATATTTTGTTTCTTATAGAGGGATTCATTGATTGGGGGTTGGGTTGTGTTTTTGATACTTCGGTAAGAAATCGGTAAGTTCAAACTCTCCGTATGCCTTCACGCTGACCGTCTCTGGACGGGAAAGTCTTAATGTCTCTTTTGCAGCAGCCATTTCATCAACCTTGCGGTGGCATTCCTCGAGTTTGTCCAGAATGTACCTCGGGAGGTGGTTCATTAACTCTGTATTCTTGAAATCGGCGAATACGCGCACCACATACTGATGTTCCTCAGCCGTAGGCGTTGACTTCCGTCCAAGAATAAGTTCGGCCCGTGCAAGTTCATCGAATGTCGCGCCTTCTGCAATCGGTTCGGCAACAGAATCGTCACTTGCGGCGATTTCGTCCGCAAGCCGCTGGTCAGTCTCGAATGCCTTTTTTATTTCCTCAGGAGACAATGCGGCGGGATTGGAGGACTGTGCAGGGGTTTCATCGGGAGTATCAAATTCAACATCGTTTATGTCGATGTCTTCATTGAAATATTCCACAACGACAGCTTCCGTTGCTTTGGCAACCATCTTGCGCACATCGTTAACCGAATATTTACTTTTCCCTATGCCGGCTTTCTTTACCGGCGCCGGAGATACTTCGGCCGGTGCTTCATCCGATATGATTAGGGTGTCATCGGTTTTCTCTGCCGGAGAATCTTTTCTGCGTTTCAACACGTCGAGCGCGATGAACGCCATGAGTCCGATATTCAGCAGGAAAACCGCAGCCAGAAGAAGGTCTTTTGTCATGGCTGGCTGTTATAGACATCCGACTTCATCTGTTCGATCAGTTCCTCGTTCAAGCCAAGATGCACGAGGATGATTGCCTCGGCAAACGACCCGATTGTGGCACCGGTGTCGGCCCAGCTTGCAATCTGCTTCAGGGCCTCGGCACACTCGACATCGACATGGATCCATGCGGAGCCTCGCGGTTGCGAGTCGGGCATCAGGTAAGTTTCGAGATAATTCTCTCCGACAGTCTGGTAGATTGCGAGGTCTCCCGACGTGAGTTTGTCGTACATGACCTTCCGCATGATCTCATGGAGAAATTTATATTCCCTGAGATGATCGCGTAGAATCGCGCTGGCATACGACCGAACGGTGGTGTTGTTCATTGCGACAAGTCGCACGACGTTTTTGAGCTTGGCAAGCGTGCCCTCGGTTATGCCGATACATCGTTGATGTTTAATCGGCACACGGGTCAGATATATTTCGGCGTAATCCAGTTTTGCCTTTTCAGATATGCCGGTACTGTTGTGTGAAGTGGTCTTCATTATTTTTGTTGAAATGGGTTTGGAACTTGCTGCCGTCTCATCATTTCGTCTATGAGTTCCGCAAACTCATTGAAATGGTATTCAAGCAGATTGTGGATATAAACCGACAATGGAAATCTCTCCCAGCCGTCACCGAAGCACCGCATGAGCGCCTTGATTTTCTTACAGTCCTCTTTCGAGACGTAGTAAGTCTTGCCGTAGCGCATGGACTCGCCCAGATTGGGCCGGAGGAAAATATCCTGATAATCTTTCGGGGTCTTTACCACACCATTTTGCCTGCGCGGTAAAACGGCACCCTGATTTTTTCGATTATCTTCTTGGGTTTCTTCCACCTTCGGGAGTTCGGCTTCCTTCTGGGCATCCCCGCCATCGTTTCTGCGCTGGGGGGATACCGGTCTGTAGGAATCCAGGAAGTTGTCGGGTGTAATCTGTCCATCGTTCTTTTTCGCCATAGCGTCACTTGGTGGTTATTTCGAGAAATTCCGTCACTAACTGCTCTATGCCGCTGCCCTTCATCTGGGTGCGGTCGGGAGGCATGAGCGTGGAGCGGAATATCGCACGCTTTACCTCGCAGCTTCCTTCGCGCCGGAATCTGACGCTGTTGGGCAGAGTGGACTTCATCACATTGATGTTCAGCTCCGCCATGAATGCGTCATAGACCTTGTAGAGTTCCGTGCGTTCACGCGGGTCAACCATCGTCCAGAGTACGTTGAGGTCCTTGATTGTGGATGCACCGGTGGTTATGAGAGACTCGCGGACATAGTTGCAGAACCCGATACCGCTTTCGAGTACGTTCCTGTCCGCCGTCATGGGGCAGAATACATAATGCACGTTGCGGATCACATCAATCACGTTGAAGTTGTTGATGGTGCCGGGAAGGTCGAAGAACACAAAGTCGGGGATGTACTCGTCCAGATAGTCCTGAGCCGTCTGCAATGCCTCGCTGATTTCGCATTCAAGAACAGGGTATGCCCGTTTCTGCGATTTCTGGAAGATGTCATAGACCTGCTTGCGCAGATATTCGCTCTGCTCACAGTCGCGCAGCTCACGCTCACGTTCACGAGCGATGCTATGCTGGGGTGGGTCACAGTCGATAACCGCCACTTCATAACCTTTGAGGTAATGAAGGCAACTGGCGAGAAGTACCGTTATGGTCGATTTGCCGACACCGCCTTTCTGCGATGATACGGCTACGAGAATTGGTTTCTTCATCTCGGTTTGGGGATGATGGGTTGATAATTCAGTTGTCTGATCGCTTGACCGCTCACTCAACTGAATGCACGATTGCCTGACCACTCAATCAGTCGGTTGCACAGACGATTGACTGATTGGTTGATGTGCTGACTAATCAGGACTTCAACCAATCAACCGGTCAATCGCGCAACTGCGCAGTCAGTCGATTGGGTGGGCGATTGATTGGGTATGGCTTCAGTCAATCAGGCGAACAATGATCCGGTTGCTCAGTCAATCGGTCAGTTGCAGTTCTGCCACTTTGGACATTAGCGTTACTGACGTTCTGACTAACCAATCAGTCTTTCAATCGCTTGTTTGGCGAGGCAGGCAATCAACCGAATGGTTGACGCTTTACCCGGTCAATCAGGCAGGTGCATAATCAGTTGGGTGAAATATCGGTTGAATTGCCGTGGAACCGCATGGGCGGCAGCAACCGACGGTCACAGAGGGGCGGTAACATTTACCATCCACGCATAGAGCGGAGTCTATCGCGCTGAAAATCAATTGTGACTTGACGATGATTCAGTTGCGTGACTGATTGGTTGATCAGTCAATCCATCGTCCGGTGTCATAGTATTATTAGGAGACGTCTCGTGCCATCGACCATTTTCAGAGCCTCCCGTCGGAGGCGTTTCGCGTCGTTGACGGTGCAAAGTAAGGCATAAAATTTCATTCCGGCCAAACATTTTTGGCCGGATATAGCATAAGGTTGTACATGTATATCTCTATATACTATTGGTATAGCACCAACCTACGGGAAATCGCAGTAATTTTGCATCGAGCAACGGAAGCTGTGTCCTCAGCGTCCGAACAGCCTTCTGACAGGAACCGCACGGGGGCTTTTCAATCAGGTTTTTCTTATTGATAATTGCGTTCATTGGAACACAGCAAGGTGTCCAAACAGTAACCGTTTGGATTTCGGGTAACTCCGTCGTTACCACGAAATGACCTTGCCGTGCCGGGGGCTTGGAACCGCTCCGAAGTCGCAATTCCCATGAAAGCATGCGGCGCATATAAAAGAGGACAGCACGTTGTGCAACCCTATAAAATCCGAAAACATTGAAAACATCAGATAAAGCCGGACGACCAAAATCGTCCAACCCCTGCACGCATTGCGTCATGGTGCGGTTCGATGATCTCGAATATGACGCCTTGCAGCGCATGATGGAGAAAGCCGGCGAAAAGGTCAAGGCTACATTCATCAAGCAACTCATAGCCGGAAAGCCCTTCAAGGTCATTGTGACCGACAAGACTCTTGCGCTCTATACGGCAAAATTAGGCGAGTTTTTCTCCCAGTTCCGCACGTTAGGCGTAAACTACAACATAGTGGTGAGAGAACTCCGTGCCGGGTTCACTGAGAAAAAGGCCATGAGTCTCCTTTACAAACTGGAGACAGCTACCCGTGAAATGATTTCAATCATGGGAGAGGTCAAGGAGCTTACCGAGAAATTCGACGAACAATGGTCGCAAAAATCAGTATAGACTCATCGCTTTACGGCGCTTTGGCCTATAACGGTGAGAAAATAAACGAATCGAAAGGGAGGATTCTCGGCTCAAACAAGGTCGTGATTCCTCCCGATGGCCATGCAAGGATAGCGGAGATGGTCGAGGACTTCAAGAGCTTCATGCCGAAGATGGGGCGCACGAAGAAGCCTGTGCTCCATATATCGCTGAATCCCCATCCCGACGACAGACTCACGGATCAGGATTTTGAAATCCTGGCCCGCGAGTATCTTGACAAACTGGGCTTCGGCGAGCAGCCTTTCGTCATCTATAAGCATGAGGACATTGACCGGCATCATATCCATATAGTGACGGTCAATATCAACGAGCAAGGGAAACGGCTGAATCAGGCGTTCCTGTTCCGTCGCAGCAAGGCGATTACCAATGAGCTGGAACAAAAATATAATCTGCACAAAGCTCAAAGGGAAATGGTATCGCCGGACACGCCCATCAGGAAAATCGACCTGACGGGAGACATAAAGCGTCAGATTCAGAACACCGTCAAACTGGTAGGTATGCGCTACAAGTTCCAGACCATCGGAGAATACAATGCCGTCCTCTCCTTATATAATATAAGGTGTGAGCCGACTGACGGCAAAGTCAATGGCCGCGAATATCATGGTCTCGTATATTTTGCCATGAACGATAACGGGGAGACTGTTTCCAATCCGTTCAAATCCTCGCGTCTCGGTAAATTCGCAAGCAGAGCAGCCATTGAAGGCCGCTTTGAGCGGGCAAAGGAATCTGTCGATGTCAAACCGACGAAAAGAGCAGTGGCATCAGTCATGGCTGATTCATCGGACAAAGAAGATTTCATTGCGAAACTCAAAGACAAAGGTATCGACTTGGTGCTTCGCAGCAATGACGATGGCCGGATATATGGCGCAACATTCATTGACCACAATACCCGGACAGTCCTGAACGGATCGAGACTCGGCAAAGATTTTTCCGCTAATGCGTTTGAACGCTGGTTCAACGGAGACGGGGAGAAGCCGATTGCGACAATCCCTGTCGTATTGGATACCGATACCGGGCAGACCAGGCATGAAACGACGACCCCGTCTTCTACGTCAGGAACATCTGCGTCGCATACTCACACTCCCCAACCCGACCGCAGGGACGAACATGAGATTCCGACACTTCCCGGTCTTGACCTGTTCCAGACAGGTCCCGGCTTCAATCCGGAGGAGGAAGCGTTTTACAGAGCCATGCAGCGAAAGAAGAAAAAGCGGCGTGGCCCCAAATTATAATAACCTTAACCACGAAATAAAATGTCGCAACAAGAAGACGACCTCAGAGCGCTGGCGAAGATTATGGATCTTCTCCGCGCCATAAGCATAGCTGTCGTTGTCGGCAACATCTACTGGTTCTGCCGTGAACTGGTGGATGGATGGAGATTCCATGCCGAGACAATGAAAGTGCTGTCGAATTTCAATGATGCCTGCGGTATATTCCGCAATCCGTGGAATGCCAAATGGTGGGCAGTTCTGTTCCTCGGACTGTCATGCCTCGGCTCCAGAGGCGTGAAGAATGAAAAAATCCGGTGGAGCCAGATATGGATTCTGCTCAGTATCGGAGCGGTGTTGTTCTTTATGAGCTGGTGGATGCCGGCGGTTCACTGGTACTATACCTATATATTATGCACCTCATTAGGATACGTCTGTATGCTGATGGGTGGCGTGTATATGAGCCGTCTGCTGAAAAACAACATGATGGACGACCGTTTCAACGAGGAAAATGAATCGTTCATGCAGGAGACACGACTGCTGGAGAATGAGTATTCGGTCAATCTCCCTACAAAGTTCTATTATAAAAAGAAATGGAACAAAGGATGGATAAATATCGTCAACCCTTTCAGGGCGACAATCGTTCTCGGCACTCCCGGCTCCGGCAAGTCATACGCCGTGGTAAACAACTACATTAAACAGCAGATAGAGAAAGGGTTCGGGTTGTATCTGTATGATTACAAATACCCGGATTTGACGACCATAGCGTATAATCACATGTTGGACCATCAGGAAGGATACGGTAAAAATCCGCCGGAGTTCTACGTCATCAATTTCGATGACCCCGAAAGAAGCCATCGTTGCAATCCGATTCATCCCGCCTTCATGTCGGACATCGCGGATGCCTATGAAAGCGCATACACCATCATGCTCAACCTCAATCGCTCGTGGGTGCAAAAACAGGGCGATTTCTTCGTGGAATCTCCTATCGTATTATTCGCCGCCATCATCTGGTACCTGCGGATATTCGAGGATGGGAAATATTGCACCTTCCCCCATGCTATAGAGTTTCTTTGTCGCAGGTATGAGGATATTTTCCCGATTCTGACCAGCTATCCTGAGTTGGAGAACTACCTTTCTCCCTTCATGGACGCATGGCTCGGAGGGGCGGCGGAACAGTTGGCGGGGCAGATTGCCTCTGCCAAGATTCCGTTGTCGCGCATGATCTCGCCACAACTCTACTGGGTAATGACCGGCGATGACTTCACTCTCGACATCAACAATCCTAATGAGCCGAAGATACTGTGTGTCGGCAATAATCCCGACCGACAGAATATCTACGGCGCCGCGCTCGGTCTTTACAATTCCAGAATTGTAAAGCTCATCAACAAGAAAGGTATGTTGAAGTCAGGTGTGATTATCGACGAGCTGCCCACGATATATTTCAAAGGTCTCGACAATCTCATCGCCACAGCCCGAAGCAACAAGGTTGCCGTGTGTCTCGGCTTTCAGGATTTCTCGCAGCTCAAACGCGATTATGGCGACAAGGAGGCCGCAGTGGTGATGAACACCGTCGGCAATATCTTCTCCGGGCAGGTCGTGGGAGAGACCGCCAAGACACTATCGGAACGTTTCGGCAAAGTGCTTCAGAAGCGTCAGTCAATCTCAATCAACCGTCAGGACGTGAGCCATTCATTTAACACCCAGCTGGATTCACTTATCCCGGCAAGCAAGATTTCGACTCTCACACAGGGTATGTTTGTCGGAGCTGTCAGTGACAACTTCGATGAACGCATAGAACAGAAAATCTTTCATGCCGAAATTGTGGTTGACAATGCGGCGGTGAAAAAGGAGACGGCCTCATACCGTCCCATTCCCCTGATCACCGATTTCAAGGACGATACTCCCGACAAGTCAAAGATGAAGGCTGAGATACAGCGCAACTATGACACCATCAAGCAGGATGTAATCGACATCGTAAGACGAGAGACGGCGCGTATAGCTGCCGACCCGAAACTCAGACATTTGCTCGACATGAAGCCGAGATGATGGATTTTAACATTTCGACATGCTGAAATTCAAATAGTTGCCCTCGAACTATATAACCGGGAGAGGCTGTGAGGAAATTTATCGTTTTTTTCTGTCACAGCCTCTCCCTTTATTGTGCCCTTGCAACGCCGGTTACGCATTTAGGGGCTGATTACCGGAATGTTAAAGTGGATGTGTGGTACATATATACCATACAATACAGGGTCCCGTTTATCCCGAATTTTGCATCAGAAATTCAAACCGAAAGTAAGATGCAAAACAAAGATTTAATCCCAAGACTGGCCGAGGTTGCCGCTTCCGGGATAAATGACAGCGACACCAAGGCACTGCTCTCGGAAATCTCTGAGAAGCTCGGTATTCTCATTGATTTGCAGAGGGCACGGAATCCTCCCGTCGAGGAACCTCAGCCAAAGACTGAGGATGACGGCACGATAGACACCAGTTGGATTATCCCGCATAAGCTGTACGACAACAGCCAGTTCTGCCGGATATTCAACGTCGCCAAGATAACGGCGCAGAAATGGCGTTCACGAAAGCTGATAAGCTATATCCTGATCGGCAGGAGTGTCCGCTATGAAGGTCGAGACATTATCCGGTTTATTCTGGTCTATGCGGCCCGTCGCAATTTCAAAATCAACCCCGTGACAGACGACTGATCTGTCTTGAATCATCAAAAAACTTTTATCATCCAGAATACAATGGACCCCACTCAACAAGAAGAAGTGCTGATTGCCCGCAATAACGAAACCGGGCAGGTTGGCGCCGTAGCCGGAATCAATGATGACGGCACACCGAAACTGGCAGATGTCAAGTCTGCGAAAATCTCTGACCTCATTAAATTCTCCAAAGGTCAGAATCCCATAGAAGCGTTCCTGTCGAACTTTGTCCGTCAGGTCAACAATCCCTCGACATTCGGCTTTTTCAAGGTCCCGGCCGACCGCTATGAAAGCGTAGGCCATGCGATGTCGGACTTCATTCAGGAGCCTGAGAAAAACGCCGAAATTCTCAAGGATTTTAAGGTCGATCTGCCTCAGTCGCAACAACAGGAGGCGAAGGTGGAACAGACACCTTCGGAACAGCCTGCCGCCGAACATCCGCAGGAATCCGAAACGGTCAAATACCGAAAACCGGAACCCATAGACGAAAGTAAGGTCAACTGGGATGACCTCAAAGCCAAATGGGGACTTGACCGCAGTATACTCTCCGACAAGGACGTGAGCAATATGCTTCACAACAAGAAGTCGAAGCTCGTCACTCTCAACCCGACTATGTTCGGAGAGACTTTCGAGCTGAAGGCCCGGCTCTCTTTCAGAGCCAATCCCGACGGTACGGTATCTCTCCGACCGCACTGCATCACCACCGAACCAAATCTCTCCGAGGAGTTCAAAGGCTACAAATTCTCCAAACAGGACAAGGAAATGCTGGAGAAGACAGGCAACCTCGGCAGGGTAGTGAATCTAACCGATGCCGACGGAAACAAAGTGCCCTCATTCGTCAGCATCGACCGGGAGACCAATGAGCTTGTATCGGTGCATGTCAACAGCATCTATGTCCAGCCCTCAATCGGTGGCAATGAATTTACACCGAAAGAGATTGGAATCCTGAAATCCGGGCAGCAGCTCCTGAAGGACTACACCGACAGCAACGGCAAGACTTATCCCGTTGTGTTCCAGTGTAATGCCGCCACCCAAAGCGTCGAGTTCGTTCCCCGCGCCAATCGGCTGGTCGAAATCGAGAAGAAGGAACAGTCCGACCTGAAAGCGGCCCAACAGGGAAACTCACAGGAACATGCGCAAGGCCAGCAGGAGAAGAAAGGCAACTGGACGCTTCCCGACGGTGGAATCAAACCCATTGGCAAATGGAAGGACTACCATTTCTCCGAGGAACAGAAAGCGGATTATACCGCCGGAAAATCGGTAAAGGCCGAGATTTCCGACGACAAGGGTGAAAAGGCCACCGTGTATGTGAAGTTCGACCCTCAGAAAGGACGTCCCATCCCTTTCAAAAGCGACCCTGATGTAGCCCGGTCTGTCACTCCTGCCGAAGAAAGCAAGACTCAGATGGCGGTCAACAACGACGGCAAGACAAACGAAGCTACTGCGAAAGTCAAAGAGCCTCTCCAACAGGGGCAGGTGGCTCCAAAGGACGACGGGCAGCAGAAGCAGCAACGCAAGCCCAAAGGCCCCAAAATCTAAAATAAATTCAAATCAACGAGTGTCGGCGGTCAATGCCGGCCGCCGGCACTCTTAACCAACCCAAAAAAAGAAAAAACAATGATCACCATAATCGCACAATCTCTCCGTATCGCCCGCAACATCTCGTACATCCTTCAGGCGGACATAGAAATGAACGGCTACTTCGCCAACGACAAATACTTCATCACCTGGACTTACGGCCACATGGTGGAGATCGACACTCCGCGCGGCAACTCCGGCTACTGGTTCCACGACTCATCATTTCCCGTGCTCCCCAAGGAGTATGTGCTCAAGGCAGCATCGTCGCTCCATTCCTCCGGCCGCGAGATGCCCGACCCTCAGTTGGGTGTACTCCGTGAACTGCTCTCAAAGAGCAAGCATGTCATCATCGCTACTGACCCCACTTCGCGCGGCGTGCTGATGAGCCGTTACATTCTCGACTACCTCGGCTTCACAGGGAAAGTTTCCCGTGTGGTTCTCAACGACCTCATGAGCGACACCATCAAGAGCCGTCTATATTATCCGAGCCATGACAAGAGCTTCGACCTGTCGGCGAAGATGGCCTCTCTCAAAGACAGGCTGGACTGGCTCACCAACGTAAACGTGTCCCGTGCTTTCGCATTCGCCACAGGCATGAACACTTATCCCGTCAACAGAACGGCTTTGCCTCTGCTGACTCTGGTGGCCCGGCGTGAGAGGGAAATCCGCGAGTTCCAGCCGGAGTCGTATCACATTCCGACGATTACCGTCAAGGACAACGACGGCAACATCTTCTCTTTCCGGTGCGACCGTATGTGGCGCGAACTGCCGCAGAGTCTTACCGATGCGCTGAAAGCCGGTGCTGCGGTCAAGGTCGTGAAGCATGACAGCGAGATATACGATGTGCCGAGTCCCAAGCTCCACAACATCATCACACTTCAGGAGAATGCGGCCTCAACATTTGGAATGGACCCGGTTCAGACCTACAAGATCGCCAGAGGTCTGTACGAGAAGAAGCGTATCTCGTTTCCGGGCACGTCCACAGACGGCATCAGCCGCCGTGTCTACGACGAGTTCAAGAAGAACGCATATCCGCGAATGCTGGAAATACCGGCATTCAAGAAGTTCAGCGACGATGGCTATCGCCCCGTCTTCACCAGAAGCGGAAAGGACGAATACAGCGTCGATCACGGCATCATCCTCACTGCATATCCTCTCGTCGGACTGACTAATGAGGAAAAGAAAATCATAACGTTGATCGGCCTCAGGATGCTGGAAACCTTCTCCCGCAGCTTCCGCTTCCGCCGGACTGTAACGGTGCTCGAATGCGCCGGAGAGAAGTTCACAATGACTTACCGCGAGGTGATTCGTCCGGGGTACATGATTTTCAGCAGTCCGAGGTATTATCAAAGCACGGACGCTCCTAATCTGGAGCCGGAACAGGTGCTCACGGTCGAGTCTGTAGGCTCACTGACCAAAACCACTTCGCCCCCGGCAGTCTACGACGATGCCACGCTCATCAAAGACTGCCATGAACTCCACTATGAGGAGTTTCAGGATGGCGTGGTGAAAGACCTGATGTTCCTCCAGTCCAAAGGATACCTCCACCGCAACAGAATGGGAGAATACTCCCTCACCGAGAGCGGAAGGGCGCTCGACTATATCGTCAGGGATATGGAGATAGCCGACCCTGACACTCTCATGCGCATCGAACAGTGGATATACAATACCGCTGTCGGCAACACGCCTGAGGAGGAGTTCAATGAGCAAATCGAAAAGTATGTGACTGCGGTCACTACCGAGGCTCTCTCCTGCGCAAGACTTTTCAAACCCACCGAAACGGACATAACCTGTCCCAAGTGTGGCAAAGGCGTCATCCGAATCTTCGGCAAGATTGCCAGATGCACCAATCACGAATGTGGACACTCGATATTCCGGCAGATAGATGGCGTGACCATCAACAGCCGCGAGATACGAAACCTGTTCGTGGACGGACAGACCTCTCCCATCAGGGGATTCATGGACGAGGACGGCAAGTCCTTCGTGGGTCGTGTGACCCTTGACGACAATTTCAGCCCTGTTGTTGTCAATATCCAGAAAAATTAACCCATTGCTAACAGGAAATATGGAAGGGCTCCTCAAAAGGGAGCCTTTCCGTATCTCACAAATCACCAGACTAATGAAAGCCAAAGACATACCGGCTTATCCCTCTCTGAATAAATATGTAGCCAGTATCTTCAACTACATGGAGGAGCACAAATTCTCAAGTGCGCCAGATTATGCGGAGATGGAACAACAGGCCGACAGAGCGCTTGATGCCTTCTATGAGGCCCGGTTAAACGGACACTCGGTAGAGGAGGCCATAGAAATCTCCAATCAAGTGCTATTTGAAAACATAGGAGAATCGGAATACGAAATCGTCGAAGAAATTCTCCGCAATTATTTCAAAGACACAGTAGATCTCTCGGACGGTTGGATGGACTATTGGGTCAACCGCATACTGGAGGATATACCGGACCTCTTTGAGAACTGCGAAATGCTCGCTTACGGGGTTTCCGCCGCAGACATAGATATTAACCGCGATTCGATCATCGGTCGCATAACGGACTATTTCACTTCAAATGGCTTATAACCGATTACAGACGATGCGCGACAACATCGAGGCTATCAGGCTTGCCCTGAGCCTCGGTGTCAAGGGGCGCGGGGCGCAGTCTGCCGAGGAAATTGCAGTGCTGCGCAAGTATGCCGGATTCGGCGGTCTGAAATGTATTCTCAACGATGCCAACGAGTTGGCGGATGCTGCCAAGTGGAGCAAATCGGACATTGAGCTGTTCGCGCCGACCGTTGAGCTTCGTCGACTTATCCATGATTATTCTAAGGATGACAAGGAGTTTGCGGGGTATATGGATTCGCTCAAAGCCTCGGTGCTGACGGCGTTCTATACTCCCGCTCCGGTCATTGACGCCATTTCGGATGCTCTGAAAAATTCCGGCGTCGAGGTTAGGAGTTTCCTTGAACCGTCTGCCGGTCAGGGTGCTTTTATCGACTCGTTCCTGCGCAATGACCATTACCCTGGTGCGGAAGTGCTGGCGTATGAGAAGGATTTGCTTACTGGCAAAATCCTTTCAGCCCTGCACCCGTCGATACTGACCCGTATAGAGGGATTCGAGAAGATTGAGCGCGATTTCGACGGCTATTTCGATGTGGCCGCCTCAAATATTCCTTTCGGTGATTTTGCGGTTGCCGACCCTGCGTATGCCGTGAGCAAGGAGATCGCCTACCGTCAGGCGACAAAGGCTATACATAACTATTTCTTCCTCAAAGCACTCGACCAAGTGCGGGAGGGAGGATTGGTTGCCTTTATTGCATCGCAAGGCGTTATGAACGCCGCTTCTCCATTTGTGCGTATGGAGATGGTTAAGCGTGCAGACCTTGTGGCGGCACTGCGTTTGCCGAACAATACATTCTCAGACAATGCCGGGACTGATGCAGGTTCAGACCTTATCATTCTGCAAAAACATACCGGCAAGAAAACGCTGTCGGCTGACGAGGAATTTTTCATCCAGTCGATTGTTGACCGAGGTACGAAGGTGCCGGGCAACAAATATCTGATGGCGTTCCCGCAGAATGTTATATGCACCGATGCAAAAGTTGGCACCGACCCATACGGCAAACCGGCTATCATCTATAAGCATGAGGGCGGTGTTTATGGCATAGCCCGCGATTTACGGGATGCCCTCGATGACTCGCTGCGTCTGCGTCTTAATCTGGAATTGTATAATTCCAACGGCATCAAACCGCCTACGCCTGACCCAGTTAAGCCGACTCCGACACCTGAGCCAAAACAGGAGGTAAAGACAGAAACGCTGAAAGAAAAACCTCTTGCCCAGAAGATTGAGCAGAAGAACGAGCCGCTGTTGAAGCAGTATCGGGAGATGAAAAAAAAACACCCCGATGCAATTCTTCTGTTCCGAGTCGGAGATTTCTATGAGATTTTCGGCAAGGATGCTGTGCAGGCTTCCGAGGTGCTCGGCATAACCCTGACCCGTAGGCAGAGCGGTATCGACAGCCGCATCGAACTGGCGGGATTTCCTCACCATGCACTCGATGTATATCTGCCCAAACTTGTGCGGGCCGGTCATCGTGTGGCGATATGTGAGCAGTTGGAAGGCCCGAAACTGAAAAGGACTCCCAAACAGAAGGTTGTCGAGACGGTTACGCCTAACCAGACAACAAAAGCAGAGTCTAAACCGGCAACCGCACCTGTAGAAGCTCCGAAGGTTGAACCAAAGCCCGACGCCAAAGAAATAGAGACCGACGGCAGACCGGATTATTCCGATAATCCTGACCCGCGACTGTTCACCTACAATCTTTTCGGTGAACTGGAGCCGATTCAGCAGAAGAACAACCGCCGTCAGCAGATGTCGAAGCCGGAGGAAAAACCGCAACCTGTCAAGGCGACAGGATACCGGAAACTGACGGATGAGGAACTGGAATTGTACGGTTCTCTGAACTGGGATGACAACCCGCCCATCAACGGTTTCTATGAGGCCATGATGTCGATTGCCCATGCCCAGATTGCTGAACGTGAACGGTTGGCGGCTGAACAGAAGGCATCGCAGAAGGCGGCAGAGGCAGCCGGTATCGCTCCCGGAGAAACGTATATCGAAAAGACCGAAGGAGATTTCTTCCCCGGTGGCCGGCCCCGTCAACCGAAAGTCACGGCAATTCCTATCGAACCGAAAGCCTCGGAACGCGATATGTCTCCCCGTCCTTTCTCGGAGGATATTCAGTTCTACCACCACAACGGTTCAATGGTCGTTGACGGCGGTCAGCTCGGTTTCTTATCCGATGTGCGTAAGACAGGTGCCACCTTCACGCCTTTGACAGTCAAGCCGGAGCAGGAGAAACGCGCCTTGCTCTATGTTACCCTCTCGGAAACATATCAGAAACTCTATAACTACGAGGCAGAGACACACGAACCTTCGGAGCATCTGCGCGAACATCTCAACCAGTATTACGATGAGTTTGTAGCCAAGTATGGCAACCTCAACGAGAAGCAGAACGCCAAGTTCATCCTGATGGATGCCAATGGCAGGGATGCTCTTGCATTGGAGCGCGGTGAAAATGGACGCTTTGTCAAGGCCGATATTTTCGACCATCCGGTATCGTTCTCACAGAATGAGGTGACTTCGGTGGAAATGCCGCAGGAGGCACTGGCCGCGTCGCTCAATAAATACGGAGAGGTCAACATGGAATATATGGCCGACCTGTTGGGCATGGACAAGCCCGCCGGTGACATGGTGGGTCAATACGAGATGGATTTGCTCAAAGCGTTGGAAGGACACATCTTTTACAATCCGATTGCGGAGAAGTATGAGATTGCCGACCGCTTCATCGCCGGAAACGTGGTGCAGAAAGCCGAGGGTGTCAAGGCATGGATTGACCGTGAGGAAGAACGAATCAAAGACTTCCCCGGTTATGACGGCATCGAGCCGTATATCGCTTTGGCTCAGGATTCCCTCAAAGCGTTGGAGGAAGCCATTCCCCGGAGGATTACATTCGACGAACTGGATTTCAATTTCGGCGAGCGTTGGATTCCAACCGGAATATATTCCGCCTATATGCGTCATCTATATGACACCGACATAAAGATTGCCTATTCTTCCTCGATGGACGAGTATTCATGTGACGCGCCGCGCAACAACATGAAGATATGGGAGGAGTTCTGCGTCCGTGGCTATTACCGCACCTACGACGGCATCAGCCTTCTGAAACACGCTCTCCACAACACCGTGCCCGACATCAAGAAGTCAGCCGGAAAGGACGATGACGGCCGAGACATAAAGGTGCCGGACAGCGAGGCCATACAGTTGGCGAATACCAAGATTGACGAGATCCGCAACGGTTTCGCAGACTGGCTCGAAGCGCAAAGCCCGGAGTTCAAGGATAAACTTGCAGACCTCTACAACCGTAAGTTCAACTGTTTCGTAAGACCGAAATACGACGGCAGCCACCAGACTTTCCCCGATCTCAACATGAAGCTGTTGGGTGACCGATACGGCATACATTCCGTGTACCAGTCGCAAAAGGATTGTGTGTGGATGCTCTTGCAGAACGGCGGCGGAATTTGTGATCATCAAGTGGGGACCGGCAAGACGCTTATCATGTGCATGGCTTCCCATGAGATGAAGCGTCTGGGACTGGCCCACAAGCCGATGATTATCGGAATGAAGGCAAATGTGGCGGAAATTGCCATGACATACCAGACCGCCTATCCCAACGCGAGGATTCTCTATGCCGACGAAAAGAGTTTCAAGGCGGAGAACCGTGTCGCCTTCTTCAACAAGATGAAGAACAACGACTACGACTGCATCATCATGTCGCACGACCAGTTCGGCAAGATACCGCAGTCGCCGGAGGTACAGCAGCAGATTCTTCAGGCGGAACTTGACAGCGTTGAGGAAAACCTCAATGTCATCAAGGAGCAGGGACATGATGTGTCACGCGCCATGCTCAAAGGTCTGATAAAGCGCAAGGAGAACCTGACAGCCAAGATTGCCACCATCCAGTACCAGATGGAGCAGTCTAAGGACAGTGTCGTTGACTTCAAGCAGATGGGTATCGACCACATATTTGTGGACGAGAGTCAGAACTACAAGAACCTGATGTTCAATACCCGTCACTCGCGCGTTGCCGGTCTGGGCAATGCCGACGGCAGTCAACGCTCCCTCAACCTCCTGTACGCTATCCGCACCATTCAGGAGCGGACGGGCAAAGACCTCGGGGCGACTTTCCTCAGTGGAACCACCATATCCAATTCATTGACGGAGCTGTATTTGCTTTTCAAATATCTTCGACCCAATGAGCTGGAACGGCAGGAAATCCGCAGTTTCGATGCATGGGCGGCTATCTTCGCAAAGAAGACAACCGACTTCGAGTTCTCCGTCACCAACAACCTGATTCAGAAGGAGCGGTTCCGCTACTTCATCAAGGTGCCGGAACTGGCGGCGTTCTACAACGAGATAACCGACTACCGCACGGCAGAGGATGTGGGAGTTGACCGGCCGGAGAAGCGTGAGATACTTCATAACATTCCTCCGACACCGGCGCAGGAGGCTTTCATTGAGAAACTGATGAAGTTTGCCGAGAGTGGCGACGCCACAATACTCGGCAGAGCGCCATTGTCCGACACCGAGGAAATAGCGAAGATGCTCATTGCCACGGACTATGCCCGAAAGATGGCTCTCGACCTCCGGCTCGTTGACCCCTCATACGGCGACGACCCGAACAACAAGGCCTCACATTGCGCCAAGATGATTGCCGAATACTATCGCAGATACGATGCCCAAAAGGGCACGCAGTTTGTTTTCAGCGACCTCAGCACTTATAAACCCGGTGAATGGAACGTCTATTCCGAGATCAAGCGCAAGCTGATTGAGGATTACGGTATTCCGGCGCATGAAATCCGGTTTATACAGGAGTGTAAAACCGAGAGGTCAAGAAAAGCGGTAATCGAGGCGATGAACAGCGGCGATGTCCGTGTATTGTTCGGTTCGACAACAATGCTCGGCACAGGCGTAAATGCCCAGCGCAGGGCAGTCGCGGTCCATGAACTCGAATGCCCCTGGAGGCCCAGTGATTTAGAACAGCGTGAGGGTCGTGCCATACGCGCTGGCAACGAGATTGCCAAGTTGTATGCGGATAATAAGGTGGATGTAATAATATACGCTGTCGAAAAGTCGCTGGACTCCTACAAGTTCAATCTTCTCCACTGCAAGGCGACATTTATCTCCCAGTTGAAATCCGGCGCTATGGGTGCCAGAACAATCGACGAGGGAGCTATGGATGAGAAGAACGGTATGAACTTCTCGGAATATATGGCGATTCTGTCAGGTAATACCGACCTGTTGGAGAAGGCTAAACTCGAAAAGCGCATCGCAGCATTGGAGAGTGAACGTAAATCCTTCAACAAGGGCATCGGAGACTCCCGTTTCCGACTCCAGACCATCAGCCACGACATAGCCAACAACGAGGCGGCTATCGCACGGATGAAAGAGGATGCTGCCAAGTATCAGTCCGCTGTTCAGCGTGACAAGGACGGCAATCCTGTCAACAGCCTTGTACTTGACGACTGCAAGTATAAGGATGAGCAGAACATGGGCATCTATCTGCAAGGATTGGCGAGAAAGACCGATACCCACGGCAAATATGTCCGTGTCGGCGAGGTCTATGGCTTCCCGATAAGCATTATCTCGGAGCGGACCCTCGTTGACGGCAGAGAAGGCGTCCAGAACCGCTTTGTTGTCGAAGGCAATTACAAGTACAAGTTCAACAACGGCTTTATCGCAATGAGCGACACCCATGCCGCCTGCATGAACTTCGTCAACGCTCTTGAGAAAATCCCCGGCATCATCACCCAATATGAGGAACGAACCGCCAAACTCAAAGCCGACGTCCCGACCCTTGAAAGCATCGTGTCAAAGACATGGGGCAAGGAGGATGAACTGAAGCAACTCAAATCCGAACTTGCCGCCCTCGACCGCAAAATCAGCGCCGAACTTGCTCCGAAGCACGATGAAAAGGACGGCGAAGAAGTTAAGCAGGATGAGCAGCCACAGCAATCACAGCGAATAGAAAAACCGGCTCAATCCTCTGGCTCAAAGGAGTCGATGGTGGCGGAGCCTCAATCGCGGTATCAGCCTACGCACAACACTCAGCGCCCTGTATTTCGATTGACAGGGCTATAAATCGACAGCAGACAGATGGGTATGCAAACTCCCATTTGTCTGCTGTTTTGCATATTATATTATACTTGTCAATTTCTTTAATGCCGCGTTATGTCGATTTTGAAGTAGCTAATTTATAGCCGATTCCACGCACATTCAGGAGTTCGAGAGCAGTGGATTTAGAGAGATACTTCCGAAGTTTGTATATGAATCCGTGAAGGCGGTTCAGATTATTGTAATCATCGTTCTGCCAGATTCGATACATGAGTGTCCGGGCTTCGACAACTTCATTAGGATGACGGAACAGTTCATCAATTACTACGGCTTCGGTATGAGACAGCTCTATTGTTTCGGAACACACGACAAGACGCTGGGATGCGAAGTCGAGCAAACAGTCGCCTACAGATAGGTTGGCGTCCTCGGTAATACCCTGATGGTTACGTTTCAGCAAAGCCTTTATACGCACCACAAGTTCCAGTATTTGAAAAGGTTTACGGAGATAGTCGTTGGCCCCTAACTCAAACCCTTTCACAACATCGTCAAGGGCGGTTCGGGCCGTAAGGAAAAGCACTGGAACGGCAGGCGAGGTCAGTCTGATAAGATGTACCATCTCGAAACCGTCCATTTTCGGCATCATTACGTCTGCAACAATAATATCCGGATTCGATTCCTTAAACAGCTTAATCCCGGATTCTCCATTTGGCGCACATACCACATCAAAACCCTCGCGGATCAGCGCGTCCTGAACAATGAATGAGAGAGTGGAATCATCCTCAACCAACAATATCTTATCTTTCCTCATTGTCTTCAAATTTGATTGTAAACTTTGTGCCTTGACCCGGCTTACTTTTCACATCAATACTCCAACCCATTAGTTCTATGACTTGCCTGACATAAAAGAGTCCGAGACCATATCCTCCCACTTCGTAGCGGTCGCCGGAAGACACACGATAGAACTTGTCGAATATAAAAGGAAGACTATCCTTGTCTATTCCGATACCGTTGTCGGCTATTGTCAATGTAGAGCTGTCAGCCTTTATTGTAATTTTTACTGACTCTCCGGAATATTTCACGGCATTGTCTATGATATTCGACAATATGTTGCCAAGATGCAATGAATCCGCCTGAACTGAAAGATTGTCAGGCATATCAATATCTATGGTTACCGGTTTGTCGGCTTTTAATTCCATCATGCCGGCAACCTCTTCGACAACAGGCTTTAACTCGACGCACTCCATATTGAGCTGCATGGTCTTGAACCGCTCCATACTCATTGAGAGAATGTTTTCGATCATTCCCGACAGGAAGCTCAGTCTCTGCATTATAATCTTCAGGAACTGTCTGTTCCTTGCCTCGTCGCTTTGGTCATAATAACGCAGCATGGAATCGGCTGCGGAATAGGCAACGGCCACAGGTGTTTTCAGTTCATGTGTCATATTATGGGTAAAATCATCCTTCATCTGCTCGATAGTCCGCAATCGTCCAACCCAATGAAGAAGGTACCATATCAGGAAACCCATCAGGATTAGTATTGCGGCCGAAGTAATGATTATTCCTGACATCTGGCGCAGAATATGTCCGTTAAGAGGACTGAAGCATACCTTATATATTGGAGCCTTGCCGTCTGCCATAGCAAAATCAATTGACCATAAACCGTGGCACACCTCGGCATTGCCCCCGATAGGATTGATTGACGCCTGAGCAGGATATAAACCGGAATTATTAAGTTCTTTCTTAAATATACTGTCGAGCATGGCTTTTCTTCTTTCGGGCAACCTGTTGTCTGACTGCTCTATAACATGGAAGTATTCGCTCATGGTCTGATTGAGATTGTCCAGAAGGTTGGGATACTCATAATCTCCCGTTGGCGTTTTCTCTCCCTGTACCACTAACGTTAGCCGGATGAACGAATCGTCATCCCCGTGAGAGCCGTCGTTGAGTCTGGTTATTATTTCGAGAATATCGGCCCTGCGGACACATTCGCTGACGGTCTGCAACGTCTGTTCCTTTATCGACTGGTAAAGGCTATTTAGATACCATATATTCCCTGCAACCATAATGGCAATGGCTGTCAGACAAATGGCTGTTATCGTTCTAAAGCGTTTCATATTACAAAATTAATGAAATTTGACGAGAAACACGCTCAAACTAAGACTAACTAAGACTAAAGGAGGCTTAACTAAGACTATTGGGTTAGTTTACGCCCTAATTTTGCAGCAGAAACAAAAATCAAACGATATGAGACGTATAATATCAATCAAACATGTCCTTTGGGCAATGCTGACTCTTATGCTTATGGCTGGCTGTTCTTCCCCTAAAGGACTTGTATTCGCAAACCGCAAATGGCATGTGAGCGACTACTATGGTCAGATAATCGATAAGGACACAACCTATCGCATGACCTTCGGGAATGTGCTGATTCCGGATCCCCTGCCGATCGTATCATCGGCTGACTCTGTGGCAAATTACCCGGGGATGGATAGGTTTCTGTCGGATATTCTGCATACGGCACATCTTGACAGCGCGGAGATCCTTTTCTATGCTCCGCACATGCTGACGATGTTTGTCAGGCCGAAAGGTTCAATGCCACCAATGAGACCTTCCTCGGTCTCTTCACCCATGACGGATGAAAGACCTTATACCATGTGGATCAACGAAGGAGACATTGAGGACTGGACCAGAGAGCCGACCGAGATGTACACCTACACTTACTATGACAAAGGAAAGAAGCAACTGCTCATCGTGGACCACTACGATTATGGCGACACTCCCATCGCTCAGATAACGATATTTCAATCCCAAAACAAGGCGACATCTAAAATGGGCGTCAACGATACTTTACGACGTGCATTTTTTGAAATACACGATTTGAGCAAATATATGCGGGATATTGAGTATTGGGCAAATAATGTTGAGGCTCGCCGGGCTCGCGCCTTTGCAAACTACAAAATCGGTCAGGAACAAAAAAATAGAAAGAAATGAGACGCACATTGTTAATTCTTAGCATAATATTAAGCTCATTGTTCGTTGCATCGGCTAAGGAGATAGAAGGCACAGTTATGGATTCCGACTCAATTCCTGTGGAATTTGCCAACATCACGGCATTTGCAAATGACTCAGTGGTTGGGGGTGGTGTAACTGACGCAAAAGGTCTTTTCAAAATAGAGGTCGGACCCGGTTGCAATAAAATCCGGGTATCCTTCATCGGATACGATGATGTCGTTCTTACATCTATCAATCACGATATGGGAAGAATCATATTGAATCAGACTTCAACCACTTTACGGGAAGTTGTGGTTAAAGCTCCACTAATCCGGAGGGATGCCGACCGCATAGTCCTAAATGTGGCGGCAAATCCACTTTCGGCAAACAAGGATGCTCAGGAGCTATTGAAAACGGCTCCGGGTGTCTGGGCCACGGATGAAGCTTTGTCCATATATGGTCAAGGTGGAACTTCCGTCTATATCGACGACCGGAAAGTCAATATGTCCGGCAACCAGCTTATGACATATCTCAAATCCATACAGTCATCCTCAATCGCAACAATCGAAATTATACCCAAGGCAGGAGCGGAATATAGCGCTGACTCATCAGGCGGCATCATAAAGATTAACCTGAGGCGCAATCGTGTAGATGGACTGAATGGTTCGGCTGGTCTTAATGTGACGGCTGGAGAGTACAAACAATGGGTAAATCCCTTTGTCAATCTTGGTCTGCATATCGGACGGTGGACTGTCAATTTCAACGGTAATGTAAACGGAAGTCCTTCCGACAGATACACCTCACACGAAGAAACTGTAAATGCTTCTGCCTCCAAGTTTATGTCGGGTGTAGCACGTCATAAAAAGAAATCAATACAGGGGAATATGTCTCTCGGCATATTCTATGACCCAAACGACAGAGATAAAATCGGATTACAACTTGACTATAATCCTAACCGGACTCGTCATATTTCAAATTCCGAAACAGAGTCGCATGGTGAAGGACTCTCAGGAAATACGTTCGGAACGTATAGGAGCGATGACCGGTTTCATAATTTTAATGTCGCGTTCAACTGGTCTCACACGACAGACGACAAAGGGTCAGTATTGAAACTTGTGTCAAATTACAACTATCAGAGTTCTTCCGTGAATGAGGATAATGAGATGAGATGGTCATATCTGCCCAATGATTCAGTTTATAATACTGATAACCGCAGTCACTACAATGTGTTTGTGACCGACCTCTCCTTCCGCAAGGTTTTCAATCAGGCCTGGACTTTGAATGTGGGAGCCAAATACACATTCAATAACGTATCGAACAGTTCATCCCACCATTTATTCAAAGATGAATTATGGATGCCAAATGAGCTGTATGATTTTGATACGGCATACGATGAAAATATTGCAGCCCTGTATGCCACAGCCAACGGCAAGGTCGGCAGATGGAAATTCAAAGCCGGTGTACGCGGAGAATATTCCGGCACTAATGGAAGCGTTATGAATAATGACAGATTTGATCTCTTTCCTAATGCGAATGTGTCTTATAATCTTACCGAAAGAGGCGATTATACGGTAGCCCTCGGATATTACAGAAACATCAGACGGCCCTCATTCCAGTCCTTGGATCCGGTTGTCAGACAGGTGTCAGACTATACATATACAGTTGGCAATCAGAAACTGACGCCCAGCTTCACTGATGCTGTAAGTCTTGATTTTGTTCTTGCCGGAAGATTCACTATTGCAGCGGGTTACTCGATTACCAATAATCCAATCCGACAGATGTTCACATCCAATCCTGAATATCCCGAGAGATTGTATCTGACATGGGGCAATGAAGGCAAAGACCGCAATGCGTTCATTCACGGAGATGGATTCATCAACATAACGAAATGGTGGAATCTGTATTCAAGCCTTACTTACATGGTAACCTCCCAAAAGCTCTCGGATAACGGTTCTTTTGACACGTTCAGTTATCTTCAACTTGTGGCAAGCACGACCTTCCTGCTGCCCAAAGGCTTCAATCTTACAATGAGCTGTTTCTATAATTCAAAGATGAAGATTGGCAATATCACTGTATTTCCTATTCTTAATCTCAATCCGACATTACAGAAACAATTTGGGAAACATTGGTCGGTATCTTTGGGTGTTGAAAATATGTTGCAGCGGAAAAGCAAAATCAGAACCGAATCCTCCGGATACAACCGTCTGACATCTTCAAAAAGTTATGTTACGGCAAAAATTGGAGTGACTTATAAGTTCAACTCCGGCAAAGGATTCAGAACACCGAGAATTGAAAAGAATACTGATAATTCAAGATTCAGCAAGGAATGAAAAGACTATCCAACAGACAGGAGCAGGTTATGGCTATTATATGGGAGCATGGTCCTATGACGGTCAGCAGACTGATTCCTCTTATTGATGACCATCTGCATTTCAATACCATATCCACGGTTGTAAGAGAACTTGACCGTATCGGATTCCTGTCACATAACAGTGAGTTCCGTCCGTTCATGTATTATCCGCAAATTACTAAAGACGAGTATATCTCAGAGCTAATTTCCTCTATCTCCAACCGCTTCTTCGATTGTGACAGGACAAAATTCGCCGAGGCTATTAACTCATGAGATTTGTCACCCATACGTTGAGATGGTCTTGAATTGATGGCAATATTCACGCATTTGACGGCAAATACTGATTTTGTACCTTACGATTTATATTGTATGCACCATCGTCATTTGTAGTCCAGCGGGATGCCGAGGTCTTTCATCCATGCGTAGAGGGTCTTGGGGGCTATCTCCAACTCTTTAGCGGCGCGGCGCTTGTTGCCGTTGTTATTCCTGATAGCCAGTTTCACTTTCCGCAACTTGTCGGAATTGTTGTCGGTGGAATCGATTACCGGGTGCATGATTATGGCATTTTCCGTTATGAGCTTGCCCGGGGTGATGAGCACGGCGTGTTTGATGACGTCAAACAGTTCCCTCATGTTGCGCGACCAGACATGATTGCCAATCACGTTCAACGCCTTTTTGGTAAATTTCTTTTGCTGGATGTTCTGCGAGATACAGTAGTTCTTCAGCATATCGACGGCAAGAAGTTCAAGGTCTTCATTATAGTCCATCAACGAGGGAACTTTAATCACGTTCCGGCTCAGTGCTTTTATCAGACTTTGCGCACATACATGGCCGGGGATGTTGTCCTCGATGCTTATGCGTGTGGAACACATAACTATGCCGTTGAACCTGCCGCTGTCGGTGTTCACTTTCAGGTCTTTGGTCAGGAAGTCGGCAATGAGTTCCTGAGCCTCAATGTCGAGGTGGTCAATCTCGTGAAAATAAATAGTGCCTCCCTGCGCCTGTTCAGCCATGCTTCGCAGTATGCGGGTGAAGTGCGATTTCTCTCCGGGACCCCATTTCATCACTTCGTGAGGTGCCATCGCCTTGCAGTTGGCGAACACGAACCGGTTGTTGCGCCGCATACTCCGGATATGGGCAATCTGGGCAAGCGTGAACTTGCCTGTGCCGTTGGCTCCTGTGAGCAGGACTGTCTGTGTTTTCTCCCTTGCCACCTTCTCGCGCATGGCGTGAAACTCTCCCTGCATGTGGCTGAACCATTTGAGATGGGAAGGCTCAGTGAACATCGAGTAAAGCGCGACCGTCATGGCATCCTGTTCCTCGCCGACATATCTGAAATAGTAGCTTTCTTCAAGATCCCACATACTCGCCACCACATCGTTGCGGGTCAGCCAAGAGGAATAGAACGAATGGACACGGGTGCATTTCGAGTTGGCAGCAAGCACGAGGTCACGGTCAGCCGGATTCAGAGGAGTCGATTCCGATATTACTATCCCATAGTCTCCTTCCTTGACTGCCTTTATCGCATCTTGCAGGTTGTCGAAGGCATCCCAGTAGCCGTCGATGATAGGCAAAGTCGAAACAATTTCATCAAGCTGCTTCTTCGACGAACAGTATATGAGGACTCTTTTGAAGCATCTCTTTTCGGAGATTTGTGCACTTTCTGCCATATTTTTGAAATTTCTTTATATTTCGTAATTCTGAGGTTTGTCAGGTAACACCGTTATAATCTGATATTAGGCATAATAAGTTGAATTCTTAAAAGCAGTTCAGATTTTGGTGTTACCTTATTCAAGATGCAAAAGTAACACTTTTTTACCGAAATGTAACACTTTTTCCCTATGATTTAGTCAACTGCAAAAGAGTGAAATCAAACAAAATTAACCTAAAAAGCGTATAGAATCATGCCCGGCGACAAATGCTGAGGCTTCAGATAACCCCCATAAACTATGATAGAAATTACACCGCCAAACGTTTTTGGCCCGGTAGCGACTCCGGGCAGACGATGCAACTTCTTCATTGTGGAAGAAGCCATCCAGTGTCTCACGCTCAACAGATCCACAGCGCATGATTGAAACACTACGCAAATGCGCCCTCGTCAACAACTTCATCTCCGGCAAGCACGAGGGCCTTCATGTCCACTTCGAGGACTTCGCCGAACTCGTTAAAGACGAATGCCTTGATGCAGAGTCATGGCAGGAGAAAAACGCGGAACTCATGTCGCTCGAAACCACCTTTGAGATCTATATGGAGGCACATCCCTGTTCATCACCCGAAGTAAAGATGCTTGTTTCAAAAGTCATCGACTTTCTCAGACGTATGCGCAAGCATTTCAACGAGTATTATTCCGTAAAGCGTCATACATCGCATCACTTCATCCCGGAGACTTATCCGTGCAATCCGACCGTTCTGCCGGACACGACGGCTGTCTCCACTCGCAAGAAGTCCGATATTCCCGTCGTTGACGCTGTGGAGTTCATATACGGTTGCCACGAGAATATCTACCCGGATATGCAGCTCAACGAGGTCAGGGAGATGGTGAATGATTTTCTCGGCACGAATATCACCCAGCGTCAGCTCTATGCCAACTACGCCAACATCAAGACCCGTCAGGGCATCAGACGCTCGGACTCCGACAGAGAGAAGACAATGGCCTCGTTCATGCAGCGGTTCGCCAACAATCTCCACAACCGTATATGCCGCGAGGCGTCATCCGACGACAACCGTTCAAGATAATCACGTTCAAAACATCGAATTTATGAAAAAACAACTGTCTGAGAACTGGCAGCTCTGGATTCTGATGGCTTCAATCTTTCTCGTCCTCTCGGCGGGGGCGAGAAAGATAGCCCTCGACCTCGGATGGTCGGAGTTCAATGCCAATATCGTTTTCATCGCGTCCTTCTTAGCGGTGTCGGTCATCTACCTTGTGTTCCACGACCTTTCTGTAAAACTTCTCCAGCCACTGTTCGATAGGCTGTTCAGTCGATTGGGATTCAAGCCCAAGCAGAAAGAGGATGGCCCTGAAGAAAAGATTGTCATTGACTACGGCACCACCCGCAACGAGAAGATGCGAAAGCAGGAGGCGCGGATAATAGCCCTCGAATGCATGGTAATCAAATATATCGGCGATACCATGTCACCATATATGACTGAAGGGGCGTTGTCCAGACTGATAGATATTTCATGTGAGTTCTTCCACATGAAACTGCCGCCGGAATTTCTCGACTCAGATGCCGTGGCAGTCTCCGATGAACTGTCAACACAGGATCTGATGCACTTCGGCTGGAACATCGCCCGTCCGTTCCGTAAGCCGTGCCTCCACACCGCTATTTTCCTGAAGCAGATATTCCCCGGTCCGTTCCGCAACACAGAGGTCTATACCATTGAGAAAAAGTTGCGTATCAATCCCATGCAGGGCAAAATCAAGATTGACAAGGACATTGCCGGACAGAGGGATGAGAAAGAGGTAACTGCGCGAAATGAAAAGGGAGGTTCCACCTCTAAAGCCACTATGAAGAAGTTGAAGACAAAAGAGAATCCGGCACAACAGGCAGCCATAGTCGATATGCTGGAAGACGGTTTTACCGGCTCATGCGATTTTGAGGATATGCTGATAGAGGAGTGATTTGCCCGCTATCCGTCATGGTGGGACGATAGTGGCGGATTCCACCGTCGTCCCACCGCCTAACTTTGCGCTTGAAATTTGGTAGAGACCGAAGCAATCTATCAATGACCGACAATTCTTTATCTTTCGACGAACTGCCGGGTGCGGTTTTGTCGCTGACATGTCTTGTTAAAGACTTGGCAAAGGAGGTCGTGGAATTGCGTAAGCAGCTCCGCGCACTCTCCGGAGAGCCAAGCCAGTCGATAGAATTTGTAGGGATAGACGAGGCGGTCCGTATTCTCGGTAAAGCCAAGTCTACAATTTATGGTCTTGCCCGCGAGGGCAGGTTGCCGGCATACAAGGTTCCGGGTGAAAAGGAATGGAGATTCGTGGCATCCGAACTTGTCGAGTTTGTCAAAGGCAACAGGCGTGAATCAAGCCTGCCGTCCTTTGAAGATATGGAGGCGATGTTGAGCCGGGGTACACGCAGCCAAAGGAAACAACTGTAACCAGCGAGAGCCGACGGATGCCCCGACGCAGCCTGTCGGCTCTCTTTCTTCTTCCGTTTTAACCGCGTTTTTACTCCCCGATTATGACCGGGTTACAAGAATAATGAGGAAAATCGCCATTCAAGGCTGATTTTCACGCCTAATGTGACATTTGTCACAGCTAATGTCGATTATTCTTTGTAATTTTGCATATGGCAGATAACCGACTCTTTGATAATCAGCGAGCCAAGATAATAGGCGTGGCGCGTCACCGTCTGGCAACCGACGGCGACGGCGTGACAACGCTTGTGGCTTTTCATAGTTGTCCGCTCCGTTGCCGGTATTGTCTGAACCCGCAGTCGTTAGGCGACGGAAGCAGATTCAAAGAGTATTCGCCGCAGTCGCTTTATGATGAAGTGAGAATCGACGAGCTCTATTTTCTCGCCACAAACGGCGGCGTGACTTTCGGCGGCGGCGAGCCTTGTCTACGCCCTGATTTCATACATGAGTTTCGTGGGCTTTGCGGCCCGGCTTGGCAGATTAATCTTGAAACATCGCTCAATGTGCCGACAGCCAATATCGAGGGGTTGCTCCCGGTAATCAATACTATGATTATCGACATCAAGGATATGAATCCCGATATTTACCGCAGCTATACGGGGCAGAGCAATGACCTTGTTCTTGACAATCTACGCCTGATTGCGGAGTCCGGACGCCAAAGCGACTGCATAATCCGCCTACCGCTGATACCCAACTATAATACTGACGCAGACCGCGAGATTAGTCGCAAGGCTCTTGAAGTGCTCGGCTTCACCCGATTCGATCTATTCACCTATCAAATTCGCAAACACTGACTATGGCACGAGGAAAGCAGACCTGCAAGATATTGAAAGAGATACGCCGGCAAATCGCCGAAGCAAACGGCATTGAGCTTGCCACATCGGAATGTCGCTACAAGGGTGACTGCCTCGGCACATGCCCCAAATGTGAGGCCGAGGTGCGCTACCTTGAGCAGCAGCTCCGCATCCGCTCACTTGCAGGAAAAGCCGTAGCCCTTGCCGGAATTTCAGCGGGAATGATTCTTATGTCCGGGTGCAGTGGAACATCTTCATCGAATCAGTCAAGTGAAACATTACAGGGCGAGCCGATAGAAAGAGTTGACACGATGGTTTTCGAGGGAGAAATTGATGAGGAATGCCTGTTGTCCAAAACTAAAGATACCATTTGCAATTCTGAAGCCGAAGTTTCAGGTATCAGGGAGGGTGAGATTGGCAATGATCCTAATGAAGTAGTGACCTCGGGTGAAATGCCGGTTGAGCGGCCGAAGAATCCCGACGATAAGGAGATATTCAGCTGCCCTGAACAATTGCCGCAATTTCCCGGCGGTCCCGCTGAAATGCTGCGTTTTATTGCTCGGCACCTGAAATATCCCGAAGAGCAATTAAAAGAGGGTATCCAAGGCCGTGTAATCGTTAAATTCTATGTGGACACGTTGGGACGTGTCTGTGAACCGGAAATAGTAAGGGGAAAGGATTCCGCTCTTGACCGCGAGGCCTTACGTGTCGTCGGATTATTCCCGAATTTTTTACCCGCCACGATGAATGGCAAGAAGGTCAACGCCTATATGACACTGCCTATAACATTCAAATTACCGAAAGATTGACTATGAGAAATCTACTATTTTACATCTGCTTTCTGACAGCGTGCTTTGCATGTGGAGCAAAGGAGATAATCATTATGCCTCAGTTTGCTGTAGGCGACACTCTCAGATATCGTGCAACAACAAGCCTTGTGATGTATCATGGGAAAGACTCACTGATTTCGACCACGAAGTTGTTGCCCACGCTTATAGTTGATGAGAAAAACGGCAAGGGATTTATAATCACGACGAATAACCGGCTGGAGGATTTCAGCGTGATATGTTCCGATCCGTCAGCAGGAGAAACGTTGGAATCGTTCGACAAGTCCGATATCCTGAATGATGTTGTTGCCGCTATTACATTGAGGATTCAATTGGGAGCCGACTGCCGTCCCGATTCGATATCGAATTTGGATGCGGTAAAGGAGCGTATAACTGATGCTTACATCAATATGTTCGCAAAACGACAGGAAATTGATGAAAGCAATAGAGACGAATGGGAAAAGGAAACAATGCCGCTACTTATCGGAACTGTGAATATGATGTACACTCCCAAACATCTTATCGAGCAGCAGTTTGGCAACTTGCCTTACTTCAACTTCATAGGCATACCTCTGAAATCGGGGAAAATACCGGCATCGATGGTATTGCCCGAAGAACTCCAGATTATATGTCCGGGGTTGACAGAGTTGAAAATGAAAGTCAAGCAGTTTGAAAGCGATATGGAATCAAGTATAGAGAAGAGCGATGGCTTATATCATATAAAGTTAAGTGGCAAGAAAGGAACTGCACATATTGAGGGTGAGTTGCTTTACGCCGCCGGAATATTGACCAATGGTTTCTTGTCGCTTAGAAATGAGTCAGACACTGAGAAACTGATAAGTAACTATATGATTGATATAATCAGATGAATTTATGAATATGAAACTGATTACGACCATAATACTGACTCTGTTCGCCGGCGCGGGCTTTGCCGTCGCGTCCGAGAGGATAGACTCTGTTTCGTATGCCTTCGGGCATCAGTACACTCTCGGCATAATGGCCGGGGAAAACGACATGATGCAGACCGAACGGGATTTCAAGGACTATATCCGGGGCCTTGAAGATAACATTGGCAATCAGAGAGAGATGACCGATTCCTCCTATATGATGTCGTATTGTCTCGGCGCGATGGAGGCTGTATTCATGACTGACGGAATGCACCATAAGAAGAAGGAGGATCTGCCGCCGTTCCATTGCATAATATCCGGGCTTCGTAAGGTAGGAGATGGGAAAGTCAACCTTCCTGCCGACACTGTCGCCGCAAGAGATTTTCTGAACAGGCATAGTGATGGCGATAAGAAAGCATCGGATCTCGACAAAGAAACCGAATGCGAGTTCTTTACATCATACGGAATAATGAAAGCCTATCAGCCCGGACTGCAACAGTATATCGACGGGCTTAAACCAGGAACAAATTGCGTCGAAAACCGACAGGCTTTTGCAACAGGAATGGCCGATATTCTCGAAGCATACGCAACCCCTCCTGCAACGGCTTACGACCAGGGACGGATGATTGCATTGTCTATGAACCTGACATCCATTGAACAAGACCCGATTGACCCGGACTCATTTGTGGCGGGTGCGAAGGCCTCACTCGGCCTCGTCCCTCAGATCATTTCCCGGTATGAAGTGGAGGAAATCCTCAACCGACAGTATGAACAACAGGCAAAAGCGGCTGGAGCCGTCGACTATGAAGTTTATGCAAGTAAGCTCGGGGAATATATCGACCGGCTTGAGATAGAACCGGCGTGTCCGTATCGTGTAGACTGGAAGGTGACGGCGGGAGTCGTGGCTGAATTTGGAACTGCCCCGTCTGAAATTTTTGCCAAGGTCATGTCTGACCTTAAAATATCAGAAGACGTGCTGAGCGGCATTCTCATGGCATCGCCGCTTGATGAGGATGGCGGTCTGTATGAGGCGGCATCGGCTGTAATCGGTAAATATCCTTTGCCTAACGGCTACAAATGGTTCTGCGGACGAATGGACGGATTGCAGACCACAATCGGAATAATGCGAACAGAGCCGGAGTTCGTCGCCGAGGTACATAAGGCGTCGGTAGAACTTGATAGAACATCAGGAATGCTGAACGTGCAGTGGATCTTCGATGAACCTGACGCCCTGAGATGGGCGGAGTTCACCGAGACAAGTATCGGCAAACACGTAGCGGTGTATATAAACGGCAAATACATGTTCGCCCCCATAGTCAATCAACGGATTTCCGGAGGGCGATGCGCCATATCGGATCTGACTCCGGAAGAAATCAATGCCCTTTTCAAAAATGCCGAAAAGGTGGCATCCCAACACCCAATCGATACGATAGAGATTATTGATTTTCAGGAATAATCGGAATAATCATATAAAAGTGAATCACTGGAAATGCCAGTCCCAATATGATAAACTGGCGTAAATGATGAAATCCCCATGCGAGAATTCGCACAGGGATTCCGTTGGAGTTGAGGCTCTGCGCCTCAGGGGATTGGGGTTACTTCAGGGAGATTACGTTGGCGGCTTCGCGCTTGTTGGGGTCGAGCACCTCAGCGTAAATCTGCGTGTTCTTGACGCTACGGTGTGTGAGCATCTTCGCGATAGTGTAGATGGGTACCCCGGCCGACGACAGGAGCGTAGCGTAGGTGTGGCGGAAGCAGTGGAATGTAATCCGTCGGGTGATACCGGCCTCTTTTATCCATGCTCTCAGCGGATAGTTGATCATCGAGCGTTTGAGCGTCTTGAACACGAGTCCCTCTCCGCGCTCTCCGCATAATCCGAGAGCCTCCTCGCTTATCGGCAGTGTCGCTTCTTCTTCGGTTTTCTCAGTACGGATACGCATCACATAGCCGTCCTGAGTCTTGACGATATGTTCCCAGCGCAGTTGCTGGATGTCGCTTATGCGCAGCCCGGTCATGCAGGAGAACAGCGACGCCTGACGTAGCACCTCATGTTTGCACGGGGTGGCGGCGAGTTTCTTCACCTCTTCAAGCGTGAGAAACTCAATCTTGGTGTCCTTCCATTCAATTTTTTCGAGGAAGTCGTTGATGTTCTCCCGCAGGAGTTTCTCCTGATACGCCTCTTTGAGCAACGCCCGGAACGTGGACCAGTATCCGGCGATGGAGTTGTGGGCGAGTTTGCTTTTCCGTCCGTCACGGCGACCGCCTTTAAGTAGGTAGGCCTGAAATTTCTTGCAAAACTCCTCGTTGATCTCGCCGACGGTGCATTTACCCTCGCAGAAATCGGAGAAATGCTCATAGACGATTTTCCACTTCTGATATTTCTTGAAACACTTCTTCCGGAAGTATTCGAGGAAGTCGATGCGGAGTTTCTCTTTGTCGAGAAACCCGAACTGCTCGTTGAGCAACTGCTCGAAGCGGCGGCAGCGGATGGCCTCTGCCTTTTCCATCATCGAGGCGTTGAACTCTCGCTCACGGGTATTTGCCGGATGCCCGTAGAGATATATGCCCAGAGTCTCGCGGCGGCTCAGACGGTTAGTGTGAGGGTTGCGGATGGGCGGGTAGAAGTCGAGGTAGAGCGATATGCGGTCGCCCGATATTTCCTTCTTGCGGAGGAATACTTTTGTGCAGGTATTCATTGTATCTTGTCAGAGTTAAAAGTTTGGTGCAAAGTTCGGTAGTGATTGCATGGTGGAATCGGCCACCAAAGCGCCACCATCGTCGATTCGGGTCAAATCGTAGGCGGCGCAAGCAGATCATCCAGTTCTTTGCGCGAGATGTAAGTGTATTTGCCTCTCTTGGTACGGGGTATCTTGTAGGTCTTGACGTAATGATAGAGCTGGTCTCTCGTCATCCCGTATTTCTCCATCGCCTCAGCGATTGAGTAGTCGCTCGGTGGTTCCGGCTCTGCTATCCCTTTAGCCACATCAAAATGATTTTTGGAGTAGCGAACTTCTTTTCCGACCTTCATTTTGGGTATGCCCTCTTTGGACGCAAGGTTATAGATGGCAGAGAGTGTCATCCCGAACTTCTCTTGAATTTCTGATACAGAATACCACTCTGATATGCCTTCCGGTGTCGGCTTTTTTGCAAATGCGCGGTCTACATGTGCTTTGCTCCACATGCTTTTTCCTCGGTACATTGTCTTTGGGATTTTCTTCTCTTTACAGACCTTCCAAAACCATGCGTTAGAAACCTGATATTTGTCAAGGACTTCTTGAGTTGTATAGAACTCTGTGATGGATTGTTGCTCCTTGGATATACTTATTCTTTCTGACGATGAGAACAGAGTCTCGATGTCGCACTTTCGGACAAGTGTCTTACGATTGAGTTTCCAAGCCTTTATAACACCTTTATTGATATAGGTGTAAAAGGTCTTATAACATAACCCGACGAACCTCGCTGCTTGACGAGGGGTCATGAAATCTTTTGACGATAATTCAACCAGTCCGGATTGGACTCTTTGAACTTCTGTCTTGCACCGTTCCAGCTTCTCCTTCCGCTTACGGTCTTTGTAAGCATGTTCGGAGCACCGCTTACAACAGTACGCAGTCTGTGTAGTGCGGGCAATGAAATTTTTCCCACACCATTGACAGACTTTCTCAATTTGAATGTTACTGCTCATACTGGCTTGTTATGCGTGGTTAATTCGCCATTTATTTCGCCAAAAGCGTGTATGGGCGTGTATCGACGTGTACTGACGTGTAAATACTCTATCACTTATCTCTCACTCTTGGCCCCGGTCGATGGCGAGATACAACCGGGATACAAAAATGGGCGAAAAAGGGGTCAGAATCCGTTAGAATCCGTCAGTAAGGGCATTAAAAAAGCGTGCCGTAAAGCACGCTATACTAATGGATTGTGACGGATTGTGACGGATTGTGACAATTACGTCATTTCCCGATGCAGAAGCGGGAGAAGATGGTGGTGAGGATGTCAGGGGTGGTGAGGGTGCCGGTGATGGTGGAGAGGTGGTGGATGGTGGCGCGGAGGTCCTGGGCAAGGAGGTCGCCGGGGATGTTGGCGCTCAGGCCGGCGAGTAGGGCTGCGGTGGTTTCGGCGGCGGCTTGTAGGGCTTGTGCGTGGCGCAGGTTGGTGACGAGGATGGTGTCCTGTGTGTTGTCGCCGCTGAGTGCTTTTGCGTGTTTTTTGAGTTGCTGCAGCAGGGTGTCGTGGCCTTCTCCGGTATGCGCCGAGAAGGGGATGATGTCGGTGGCCCGGTAGGGGAGTGGTGTCGGCAGGGTGGTGATGGCGCCCGGGAGATCGGTTTTATTGAGTAATAGTATGACTGGGCGGGTGTCTTCGGCGGTGTGGCTACCGGCATCGGCATTGCTATCGCTGTCGGTATCACTGTCGGCGGGAAGGGCAAGATCGGCGGAGGAGGGGAGGGGACGGGTTGCGTCGACGACGAGGAGGGTGATGGCGGCGTTGGCGGCGGCCTGACGGGTGCGCTTGATTCCGAGGTTTTCGATGGGGTCGTCGGTGTGTCGCAGTCCGGCGGTGTCGATGAAGCGGAATGTGTAGTCGCCGATGGCGAGGGTGTCTTCGATGGTGTCGCGGGTGGTGCCGTGGATGTCGGAGACGATGGCACGCTGCTGGCCGAGGATGAGGTTGAGCAGCGATGATTTCCCGGCGTTCGTCGGGCCGATGATTGCCACGGGGATGCCTTCTTTTATGGCGTTGCCGGCGGCGAACGAGTCGGCCAGCCGGGTCAGTTCGTCGTGCAGATCCTCAGCGAGGGCGGTGAGCCGGCTGCGGGAGGCGAATTCGACTTCTTCTTCCGAGAAGTCGAGTTCGAGTTCGAGCAGTGATGCTATTTCGAGCAGTTTGTCGCGCAGTTGGTTGAGCCGAGCCGAGAACTGTCCTTTCATCTGTGAGGCGGCCAGACGGTGGGCGGCGCGTGATTCAGAGGCTATGACATCGGCGATGGCTTCGGCCTGGGCGAGGTCGATTTTGCCGTTGGCGAATGCGCGGCGGGTGAATTCGCCCGGATGGGCCATGCGGCAGCCGTTATCGCAGAGGATTTCGAGGAGGCGCCGCTGCACGTAGCGCGACCCGTGGACCGAGAGTTCCACGGTGTCTTCGCCGGTGAACGATGCAGGGTCGTGAAAGATGGCGGCCACGGCCTGATCAAGCATTTCGCCGTTGTTGGCCGGGTCGACTATATGACCGGTGTGGAGTGTCCGCGCCTCGGCCTGCGCAAGGGGGGCGCCGCGCCAGATGCGGTCGGCTGTTTCAAGCGCCTGCGGTCCTGAGATGCGGATTACGGCTATGCCGCCCACGCCGGGAGGTGTGGAGATGGCGCAAATGGTGTCGTTGGTGTGCTGTGTCATATTGTTATTCCGCTGCAAAGTTAGGGATAATTCAGGGAAATGCATCCAATCGGGAGGCATTTTTGGCTGTTCGGAGCATTTTGTGTACCTTTGTGTTACTCTAAACAGACAGGTGCTTAATTCAGACGGACATGCAGACATCAGATGAACAGATTCCCGGGACGGTGACTCCGGATGGCGGCGTCGACACGCGCGCTGCCGCCGGGGGAGGCAAGCTGCGCGAGCTGGCCGAGATGCCGGTGGGGCGGCTGCTGTGGAAGTATTCGCTTCCGGCAGTGGTGGGTATGCTGGTTGTGCAGCTCTATAATGTCATCGACCGCATTGTCATCGGTCAGGTGGTGGGCGCCAAGGCCATCGCCGGTCTGGCCATCACGTTTCCGGTGATGAATATCGCCACTGCTCTGGGTGTGCTTGTCGGGGCGGGTGCCTCGGCGCGCATCAGTCTGTTTTTAGGCGCCGGGGATACTGACCGCGCCCGCAAGGTGCTCGGCAACTCTCTCACGCTCACGTTGATAATCGGCACCATCTATATCGGGCTGTTCGCTGTCTTCCTTTCGCCGATATTGCGGTTGTTCGGTGCCGACGAAGCCACGTTGCCTTATGCCCGCGATTTCATGGAGTATATCCTTCCCGGTCTGCTGATGACGAACCTCACATTCTCGTTCAACAACATGATGCGAGCCTCGGGCTATCCGATGAAGGCCATGGCCACAATGTTTGTGGGGTGCGGCCTTAACATATTGCTGGCGCCGCTGTTTGTGTGGGCGCTTGGCCTTGGCATCAAGGGCGCGGCCATCGCCACCGATATATCCATGACAGTGTCGATGCTGTTTGTGATGCGCCATTTCTGTGTGCGCCGGCATGGGCCCGTGGTGTTCGCGCGCGGCATCTACCGGCCTGACTCAAAGCTGATATGGGGAATAATAGGCATCGGTGCCGCGCCTTCGATAGTCAATGTGGCGTCATGCGTCATCAATATATTCCTAAACAACGCACTGCGGGATTATGGCGGCTATGAGGCTCTGGCCGCCGCCGGCATCTTCGTCACCTACACATCGATGCTATGCTGCATTGTCATAGGCATTTGTCAGGGGATGCAGCCGGTGATAGGATTCAACTACGGCAACGGACAGCCCGATCGTGTTCGCCGCACCTTCTGGCTGGCGGCAGCGGCCGGAACCGTGGTGGCCGTGGCGGGATGGGCGGCAGGGATGGCTGTGCCCGGACTGATTTCGCGAGCCTTCGTGGCCGATGCCGATGCCATCGCAGTGGCCGAGCATGCGCTTTCGGGCGCCATGATCTGTTTCTGGATGGTGGGGATGCAGATCATCGCCACCGAGTATTTCCAGTCAATCGGCAAAATAGGGCTGTCGATATTCCTCAGCCTGATCCGTCAGGTGATATTCTTCCTGCCGCTCATGCTGCTGCTCCCGCATTGGTTCGGCCTCGACGGCATCTGGTACACCTTCCCCACATCCGATACGCTGGCCACCGTGGTGACCGTAGCGCTGATGTGGCGCGCTCTGCGCCGTCTCCCCTCGGGAATGCGGCCGCGGGTGACGCTGTCAACTTGAGCGTATTCCGCCGTGTGATGCAGATAATGAAGTCATTCAAGCACGCTCTAAATTTTTTCAATATCGCTCTTCCCCGGCCCCGGTAAAACATCCGAGACCGCGCAACCCGCGTGGTCTCGGATGTTTTTTGTGGTTTCAGGGCATGTCTGACTTCTCTTTTCAGACACGATGTTAATCAGCGGACGATGAACTTCTTGCCGTTGCAGATGTAGATGCCGGGGGAGGATGTGTCGCTGATAAGGATGCCCTGGAGGTTGTATACTCGGTTGTCGGCGGGAGCGGCCGAGGCGTCGGTTGCCACCGGCTCAACGCCCGATTGACCGCCGTTCTTCACGAGTTCGAGCACGTCGGTGAGTTTGCCATTGACCGTCTGCTGCGCGGGTCCGTAATATTTCAGACGGAAGTTGTCGGCCTGGACATAGCTCCCGGCGGGGCCTGCCGTGCCGTCGCATTTCACGCCGATTTTAAGTGTGGCGTCGTCTGACGCGTCGAAGTTTATGACCACACGGCGCTTGTAGAGGCCTGCGCGATAGAAATAGCCGCACTGGTCCTGCACTTCGGGATATTCGATAAGATTGCCGTCGTCGTCGTAGAAGGGCGTGCCTCCCTCTCCGGGCGCCATGTTGGCCTCGTCCATGATGTTGGGCAGTAGCACACTGTTGTTTTCGGTGAGGGCGCTCACATCGGCGCCTGCCACGAGGGCGGCGTGCGACACGGCTTCGGCACTGGCCTGCCCCCGGTGGTCAGAGTTGCGGTAGAGACCCTGGCACTCCACTTCGTAAACGCCCGAGGGGAGAGCGCCTGCGGGGATTTCCTGTATGAGTGACATGTCGGTACTCTGGCCGCCGCTCTGGGCGCAGCACCAGCCCGAACCGTTGTAGCCGCCATACCAGTCCACGTCGGCCGAAACCCATTTGTCGCCGGGAAGAAACACGTTGAAGCCGGGGTTGTCGATGACATGCGAGGCGTCGGCTGGGTTGCTCACGGTGGCTGCGGCAACTGCCTTGTCGCGCTCCTCGGGGGTGACATATTTCCACCAGAAGTTGGGGTCGGCGGGGTCATAGGTACCCTCGGCATGTTTCCACATGTTGGTTTCGCAAAATGTGGTGTTGTTGTCGGCCGGCTGGTCAACATAACCAATCGCGCCGTCGGAGTCGGTGAAGTGGAAAGTGTTGGTCTGCCCTTCGACCGGCCTGAAAGTCCAGGTGTGGTTGTCGCTGCCGTCGAGCGAGAGCCAGTTTGCGAGATAGTGGCGCTCGGTGGTGTTGTAATTATAGAGCTTGCAGGCGGTGCGCTTGCGGTTGACTCCCACGGCCTTGAACTTCACGCCGGGAGCGTCGAGGATGGGGTGCACGGCCCAGTCGCCGCCGGCGTCGTAAAACTGGCGCTGGCCGACATTGTAGAGATAGAAGTCGCCCTTCGGAAGCTGGGGGGCGCCTTCAAACGTGTCGTCAATACGGCGGGCGGCCGCACGGCGGCGGGCTGAACGAAGCCAGCCGAGTGCGGTGTAGTAATCACTTGAGTTTTTGGCATTCTCATATGCCTCCTCGGCTTTCGAGATGTCGACACCTTCGGGAATCAGCGCCTTTGTGTCGGCGTAGAGGCCTTTGAGATATTCCACATTGGGGTCGCTCAGGTCTATGTCATTGATGCCCATGAGTTTCAGGGCAGCCTCGGCGTAGCGCTGACCGAGAATGCGGTAACCCTGTTTTGAGAAGTGGATGGTGTCGCCCGGCTTGGAGGGGATGCCCGCGGCCGAAATGATGTGGCAGGTGGGGATGTACTCGGGGAGCTTGTTTACGAGAGTGTTGTGGCTCGAGCAGGGACCGCCGGCTTCGGCATAGACAACCTCGCCGGCAAACAGGGGTACATCCTCGGCGTCAAGCTCAAGCTGACGGAGCAGCTCGTTGTAGACGTCGCGCACATTACCGGGCCATGCGGGGTCGTTATGGTTGCCGCATCCCTGATGGAAGAGCACGCCTTTGATCACGCCCTGGGTCTTGGCGATTTTGCTCATCTCCACAAGGCGGTTGAAGGGGTTGCCTCCGTAAGAGTTGATTTTGTCGTCTTTCACATCCTCGCGCCAAGAGTCGTTCTCAAGCACATAATCCTTTGAGAGCATGAAGATGGGAGCGCCGCCCACGGCCACGGGTATAACGCCCACGCGCACCTCTTCGGGGAGATTGGCCACCATCGTGCGGCCGAAATAGTCCGACGGGCCGATGCCGGCGGTCTCGCGCACAAGCGGGGGGACGGCCGTGTACCATTTGCCCTTCTCGCGGCCTGAGTTGCCCCAGTCGGGCACGCCCATCACCATGAAACGGTCGGGCACATTGCGGGTGTCGAAGTCGTCATACCCGGCATAGCCCTCCATGTTTGACTGGCCCAGGCATAGATAAATGTAGAAATTTGGGTCGGGGGCGTTATCCTCGGCCGCCGCGCGGTGTGCCGTGCAAAGCGATGCAAGCAGCGCCACAGCGAATAGCAAGAATCTTTTGGTCATGAGCTATGATTTTGAGATGTAAGTCAATTTAAAAATGACAAAATGACTTCTGTGGTAAAATTGTAAATAAACAAGTGGCGGAGGGAAATTCCGCCGCCACTTGTAAGGCAAATTGCATTTTCCCGAGGGTTACACGCTCGTTGCATCCCTGCGGGATTGTGGTAATCCGACGATTAGCGGACGATGAACTTCTTGCCGTCGCGGATGTATATGCCGGGGACGGCTGGGTTGGCCACGCGGATGCCCTGCAGGTTGTAGACGCGGCTGTCGGCGGCGGCGGGAGCCTCGGTGACAGCGGTGCCGATGCCCGTCGAAACGCCGTTCTTCAGGTAGTCAAGCACGTTGACATCCTTGCCGTCAATCTTCTGAGTGGCGGGGCCGTAGTATTTCATGCGGAAGTTGTCGGCGTTGACATAGCTGCCGCTGGGAACGGAGTTCTCATCGCTTGCCAGACCGATGGTGAGGGGTGCGCCCTCGGAGGCGTCGAATTTGATGAGCAGGCTGCGCTTGTAGAGACCTGTGCGGTAGAACCGGCCGCACTGGTCCTGATTTTCGGGATATTCGAGGTGGTCGCCTGCGTCGTTGGTGACGATGGAGCCGCCTTCGCCGGGAGCCTTGTTGGCCTCGTCAATGATGTTGGGGAGACGCACACTGTTGTGCTCAGTAAGAAGAGCGAGGTCGGTGCCTGCCATGAGGCTCATGTGTGACTCGGCGTCGGCAGTGCCCTGAGCCCAATGGTCGCCGTGGCGGTAGAGACCCTGGCATTCAACTTCGTAAACGCCCGAGGGGAGTTTGTCGGCCGCGATTTCCTGCGACACTTCCATTTCAGGGATATTGCCGCTCTGGATAGAGTGCCATGGCGACGCGCCGCCATAGACGTTGGCGTCGCCGATCAGGTTCCAGCTGTCCATGGGGAAGAACATGTTGAAGCCGGGGTTGTCGATGAGGAAAGTCACATCAACGGGAGCGCCGACAGTGGCGGCGGGCACAGCCTCGGCAAGCTCCTCAGGGGTGACTATCTTCCACCAGAAGTTCTTGTCGGCGTGGTCGTAGTCGCCTTCGGCGTGGAGCCACATGTTGGTTTCGCAATATGTGGAGTTGTTGTTGACGGGCTGGTCAATATAGCCGAGAGCGCCGTTTTCGTCGGTGAAGAAGAAAGTGTTGGTCTGGCCTTCGACGGGCACGAAAGTCCACTTGTGGTTGTCGTTGCCGTCGAGCGAGAGCCAGCCGGCGAGGGTCTGCCTGCCTGTGGTGTTGTAGTTATACATCAGGCAGGAGCTGCCTTCGGCGTCCTGGGCTTTGAACTTCACGCCGGGGATGTCGAGGATGGGATGCACGCTCCAGTCGCCGCCTGCGTCGTAGAACTGGCGCTGGCCCACGTTGTAGAGGTAAAAGTCACCCTCGGGGAAGGGGGCCGAACCTTCAAAGCGGTCGTCGACACGGCGCGCTGCGGCGCGGCGACGGATAGTGCGCAGCCAGTTCACGGCGTTGTTGTAATCGTCGACGGAAGCGGCGTCGGCAAAAATCTGCTCGGCCTTTGAAATGTCGGTGCCTTCGGGTATGAGCGCTTTGGTCTTGTTATAAATGTCAATGAGGTTAACCGAGGCATAGGCCTGGTCGGTCATTGCGCGCAGGGCGTAGGCCACACGGCAGACTGTGCTGAAAGTGTTCTCGCCGATTTTCTCCTTAAGCCCCTGAAGTTCGGCAATCTTGTCGCTCATGCCGGCGATGGGCGCGCCCTTTTCGACTGCTTCATTGGCGGCGGCGATGATGCCGTCAATCCAGGCTTTCTGTTCCGTATAGTCTGCGGCGTCGGTCGACGCCTTGTATTTCAGCGACATGCGGCCGATGACGTAGGAGTCCTCGGCGATGAGGCGGAATTTGCAGAGGCCGAGCACAATCTGGCCGTCGTCACCGATGACGGCCGAAACGGGCCGGTTTTGGTAGCAACCGTTATGGAACGCGTAGGCGGCGTCGGCGAGACTCGTGGGGAAAAATACATTGTCAACCCCTTCGATAGATCCGTTGAAACCGTCCTGTTGGGAGTCGCGGGCTTCGTCAAAGAGATTTTTGAGCTGATGGCCGTCGGCGTTGATGTAATACCAGCCGGTGTTCTCAAACGGCCCGTTGACATTTTTTGACGCCCACACGTTGCCGTCGCGGTTGTAGCCCTCGACAGTGTATTCATAAGTGCCTGCGGGGAGACCCTGGATTACCAGCCAGCGGTCAATCTCCCCGGTGTTCCAGTATTCCATGGCGCGCCAGCCGTTGCCATAACCGCCGATGCCTGATTTGTCGGTGCCCTGCCAGCCGCACCAATTGTCGAGGCGGCAGTCGTGTTCGCTCATGTTGTAGCCGTTGACGAGCCAGGTGGCGTCGACGCCGTCGGCGTTATTCACGGCGTCGGCGACCATCTTGGCGAGGCGCTCCTCGCGGGTCACGAACTGCCATGTGCCGTTGGCGGCGTCATCGGAGGGGACAAGAAATGAGCAGGAGTTTGTGCCGGGATTCTCGGCCACGAAGAACTTGAAGGTGCCGTCGCCGTTGTCAAATTTCAATGTGTAGCCGACGTTCTCATTGTCGCTTTCGACGGGAGTGGGAACGAAATAGGTTGTGGTGCGGCCGTCATCGATGGAGCAGTCCATAAGGAAAGCGTTCCATGCCTTGTTGATTGAACCGCAGTTCCAGTACCAGCCGTAAAGCTCGATGCCGTCATCGACCGTGGTGCCTTCATCTACTTTGGCCTGGAAAAGACGGCCGATGTTCTTTGCGATGGCCTTTGATGTCCATTGGTCGGGGTAGTCACTGTTGGCGTCAATCCAGAGGCCGGTCTCCACGTTGTAAAGATAGTACTCGCCTTCTGCTACAGGCTCCGTGCCCTTGTAGGGAGAGTCGAAAGCCTGCATCGCGAGGGCGCCGCCGAGCAGCGCGCCCGAAATGAGTAAAAATTTTTTCATCAGGGAAATTTGAAATTTGGTTAATGTTTTGCTTTTGGTTATGAAATTCTTGTCGTACAAAAGTATACAAAAATCACAACGTTTTACCCCTCCCTAAGTTAAATAATGTTAAAACTAATTTCCGATGATTTTAACCTCCGACAGCCCGCGGCAAAAACAAGAGATTGTTGTTCAGAAGTCGTTTGAACTTCCGGTAGCGCGCGGTCGGCGCCGGAGGCAGCCGAGAGGCTCTTTTTCATAAAAGAGCGGGGCGCGGAATGTCAGTGCACAAGGAGCTTTATGAGTCTGATCCGTCAGGTGATATTCTTCCTGCCGCTCATGCTGCTGCTCCCGCATTGGTTCGGCCTCGACGGCATCTGGTACACCTTCCCCACATCCGATACGCTGGCCACCCTGGTGACCGTGGCACTGATGTGGCACGCACTCCGTCGCCTCCCCTCGGAGTGCCGCCCTGCCGCCACCCCCGGCGACGGGCAATGAAAAGCTGTCAACTTGCGCGGTTTCCACCGCCCGTGACTCCACAATTGCATTCATAAAATCCCCAATACGGCGAAAATGGCAAAAAAAGAGGGGTGGGCTGTGGAAAAAAGAAAAAAATTAGTACCTTTGCAGTCCGTATCTCTGCGCGCGGACGTGACGTCTCCGCACCGATATCATTATCCAACAACATAAAGTGCGCGTAGCGCACAGCACTCAGTATTTAATTAACGTCAATGAAGAATGACCAGGTAACGGTGATGTTTGCCACTGAGGAGCATGCAAAGCATGCCGAACTCATCTGCAAGCTCATCTACGAGTCGGCCCTTCAGCGCGGCACGGGCATTGCCCGCCGTTCCCCCGAGTACATCATCAACAAGATTAAGGGAGGGAAAGCTGTCGTGGCGATGTACGGCGACCGTCTCATCGGCTTCAGCTACATCGAGAGCTGGGGCCATGGCGACTATGTCGCGACCTCGGGTCTAATCGTAGACCCCGAGTTCCGCAAGATGGGTCTTGCGGCGCGTATCAAGAACAAGACATTCGAACTGGCCCGACGACGATTCCCCTACGCCAAAATCTTCTCCATCACCACCTCGTTGCCGGTGATGAAACTCAACTCCCGTCTGGGCTACAAACCCGTCACGTTCTCCGAACTCACCACCGACGAGGAGTTCTGGAAGGGTTGCGAAGGGTGCAAGAACTATGACATCCTCACCCGCAACAACCGTCGCATGTGTCTCTGCTACGGCATGCTCTTCGACCCGGGGGCCGAAATGGAGCGCCAGTCGTGGATCACGCCTTACCGCACGTGGATCGCCAACAAATTCCGCAAGATCTTCCACGTGAAATAATTCACAACGTTAACACCCACTGAAACAATGGAACAGAAAAAGAAAGTGCTTCTCGCCTTCTCGGGCGGCCTCGATACATCCTTCGCAGTAAAATATCTCTCGGAAGACCTCGGCTATGAGGTTCACACCGCCATCGCCAATACCGGCGGCTTCTCCGACGAAGAGCTGGCGCGCATCGAAAAACGCGCCTATGAGCTTGGCGCCGCTTCGCACGCCACTCTCGACATCACTCAGGACTACTACGACCGCGCCATCCGCTACATGATTGCCGGCAACGTGCTCCGCAACGGCACATATCCCATCTCAGTGTCGTCGGAGCGCACGTTCCAGGCCATCGCCATCATCGAATACGCCAAGAAACTCGGCGTCGACGCCGTGGCACACGGCTCTACCGGCGCCGGCAACGATCAGGTGCGTTTCGACCTCACCTTCCAGATTCTCGCTCCCGAAATCGAAATCATCACCCCCACCCGCGACCTCACTCTCACCCGCGAGTATGAAATCGACTATCTGCGCCGCCATGGCGTTGAAGCCGACTACAAGAAACTCGAATACTCCATCAACAAAGGCCTCTGGGGCACTTCGATAGGCGGCAAGGAGACACTCCACAGCGAGCAGACCCTCCCCGAATCGGCCTACCCCTCACAGGTGACCGCCCAGGGCGAGGAGACACTGAAACTCACTTTCGACAAAGGCGAGCTCACCGCCGTAAACGGCAAGAAATATGACAACCGCGTCGACGCCATCCGCGCCGTAGAGGCCGCAGGCTCCAAATTCGGCATCGGTCGCGACATGCACATCGGCGACACCATCATCGGCATCAAGGGTCGCGTAGGCTTCGAGGCCGCCGGTCCCGTGCTTATCATCGCAGCCCACAAGATGCTCGAGAAGCACACCCTCACCAAGTGGCAGCAGTACTGGAAAGACCAGATCGGCACATGGTATGGCATGTTCATGCATGAATCTGAATATCTCGAACCTGTGATGCGCGACATGGAGCGCTTCCTCGAAAGCTCGCAGGAGAATGTCAGCGGCACAGTCGAAATCACCCTCCGTCCGCTCAGCTATACCCTCGTGGGTGTCGAGTCGCCCTACGACCTGATGAAGACCGATTTCGGCGAATACGGCGAGGTGAACAAAGCCTGGACCGCCGACGACATCAAGGGCTTCACCAAGATTCTGGGCAACCAGATGAAAATATACTATAACGTTCAGAAACGCAACGGCCAATGATTCGCGCTGGCATCATCGGAGGCGCCGGCTACACAGCCGGAGAACTTATCCGCCTGCTGCTCAACCATCCGGAGACCGAAATAGCGTGGGTTCACTCCACCAGCAATGCCGGCAACCCCGTCAGCGATGTGCACGGGGGGCTTTTCGGCGACACCGACCTGGTGTTTTCCGACAGTTACGACCTCGGCAGTGTCGATGTGGTGTTTCTCTGCTCGGGTCATGGAAAGAGCACCGAGTTCTGGCAGCAGAACCCTCTGCCCGCCACGCTTAAAGTGATTGACCTGGCGCAGGATTTCCGCGACGAATCGGCCGGATATGTCTACGGTCTGCCCGAGTGCAACCGCAGCCGTATAGCCGGTGCGCGCCTGGTGGCCAATCCCGGCTGCTTCGCCACCGCCATACAGCTGGCCCTGCTCCCGCTGGCCGCTGCCGGCAAACTGCACGGCGACGTCAATGTCACCGGCATCACCGGTTCCACCGGTGCCGGAGTCAAGCCAGGTGCAACCACCCATTTCAGCTGGCGCAACGACAACCTGTCGGTCTACAAACCCTTTACCCATCAGCATCTTAAGGAGATAGGCATGACCCTGCAACAGCTCGAACCGGGCTGCGACGCGCAGATCAGTTTCGTGCCCGTGCGCGGTGACTTCCCCCGCGGCATCTTCGCCGTCATCACAGTCACCACCGACCTCGGTGCCGACGAGGCCCGCAAGCTCTATGAGGATTACTACGCCACAGCTGCATTCACCCATGTGATGCCCCGCGCTGTCGATCTCAAACAGGTTGTCAATACCAACAAATGCCTGCTGCAGCTCGAAAAGAACGGCGACAAGCTGCTCATTGTGAGCTGTATCGACAATTTGCTCAAAGGCGCTTCGGGTCAGGCCGTGCAGAATATGAACCTGATCTTCGGCCTCCCCGAAAATACCGGCCTGATGCTGAAACCGTCGGCATTCTAAGAGCCTTTTGTCAGACAAACTATTAGAGTTATTGTCAGACAAGCTCTAAACGGACTCTACATTTTTTACAGAACGTTACAGATGAAACTTTTCGACGTATATTCATTATATGACATCGAGCCGGTGCGTGGCAAAGGCAACTACGTCTACACTGCCGACGGCACCGAATATCTCGATCTCTATGGCGGGCATGCCGTGATTTCAATCGGTCATGCCCATCCGCGCTATATCAAGGCCGTGAGCGAGCAGGTGGCCCGTCTGCCATTCTACAGCAACTCTGTCAAAAACTCGCTGCAGCAGCGGCTGGCCGACCTCCTCGGGGAGGTTTCGGGCTACGACGATTATCAGCTCTTTCTGGCCAACTCGGGTGCCGAAGCCAACGAGAACGCCATGAAGCTGGCCTCGTTCACCACCGGCCGCAGCAAGATTCTGGCATTCGACAAGGCTTTTCACGGCCGCACTTCGGCTGCTGTGGCCGCCACCGACAACCCCAAAATCCAGGCGCCGGTCAACCGCACTCCCAATATCGAGTTCGCGCCTCTCAACGACATCGAGGCCGTGAAGCGTAAACTCGCCACCGGCGAATTCGCCGCCGTGATAGTCGAGGGAATACAGGGTGTTGCCGGCATCCGCATGGTCGACGACGATTTTCTGCAAAAACTTCGTGCGGTGACCCGCGAGAAAGGCACACTGCTCATTCTCGACGAAATCCAGAGCGGCTATGGCCGCACGGGCCGCTTCTTCGCCCACCAGCATGCGGGCATCCGTCCCGACATCATCACCATGGCCAAGGGAATCGCCAACGGCTTCCCCATGAGCGGAGTGCTCATCGCACCTGAAATTCCCGCCGTCAAGGGTATGCTCGGCACCACTTTCGGCGGTAACCATCTGGCTTGCGCCGCCGCCATTGCCGTGCTCGAGGTTATGAAAGAGGAGCAATTGGTGGAAAACGCTGCCGAAATCGGCGATTATCTCCTTGACGAGCTGCGCAAACTGCCTCAGCTGAAAGATGTGCGCGGCCGCGGTCTAATGATCGGTATTGAAATCGAAGGCTCGGCTCCCGAGCTGCGCCGCAGACTGCTTTTCGACCACCATGTGTTTACCGGTGGTGCCGGCGAGCACACCGTGCGTCTGCTGCCGCCCCTCACCATAGGCCGTGAAGAGGCCGACCGCTTCCTCTCGGAATTCAAATCACTTCTGAGCGAATAATCATCAAGGCTATGAAAAAATTCACCGACGTAAACGATATAGGGAACCTCGACAAGGCTGTTGCCGAAGCTCTTGAGATCAAGCGCGACCGCTTTGCGTTTCAGCATCTGGGCAAGAACAAGACCCTGATGATGATTTTCTTCAATTCGAGTCTGCGCACACGTCTGAGCACCCAGAAGGCGGCAATGAATCTCGGCATGAATGTGATTGTGCTCGACGTGAACCAGGGCGCATGGAAACTTGAGACCGAGCGCGGTGTGATCATGGACGGCGACAAAGCCGAGCATCTGCTCGAGGCCATCCCCGTGATGGGATGTTACTGCGACATCATAGGCGTGCGTTCGTTCGCCGGTCTCAAAGACAAGGCCGAGGATTATGAAGAGCGCGTGCTCGAGCAGTTTATCCGCTATTCGGGCCGTCCGGTCTTCTCCATGGAGGCTGCCACGCGTCATCCGCTGCAGAGCTTTGCCGACCTCATCACCATCGAGGAATACAAAAAGAAGAAGCGCCCCAAAGTGGTCATGACCTGGGCGCCTCATCCCCGCGCGCTTCCGCAGGCTGTGCCCAACTCTTTTGCAGAATGGATGAACGCCGCCGGATACGATTTTGTAATAACGCACCCCGAAGGCTATGAGCTTGATCCCCGTTTCGTGGGGAATGCCCGCGTGGAGTATGACCAGCGCAAGGCTCTCGAGGGTGCCGATTTCGTCTATGCCAAAAACTGGAGTGCATATGCCGACCCCAACTACGGCAAGGTGATCAACACCGATCGTTCATGGACCGTCGACACCGAGAAGATGGCTCTGACCGACAACGCATATTTCATGCACTGCCTCCCCGTGCGCCGCAACATGATAGTCACCGACGATGTGATCGAATCGCCTGCCAGCATTGTGATTCCCGAAGCGGCCAACCGCGAGATTTCGGCTACCACGGTGCTCAAACGCATGCTTGAGTCGCTCCCGAAATAATCCGTGCCATGGAAGTGAAAGTGTTTAAAATCGGGGGCAACGTAATTGACAACCCCGAGGCTCTCGACAGCTTCCTGGGGGAGTTTGCCCGGGTGGAGGGGCCCAAAGTGCTGATCCATGGCGGCGGCAAGGAGGCCACACGCTTGTGCAAGCGCATGGAAATCCCCACGCAGATGATCGATGGCAGGCGCGTCACCGATGCCGCCACTCTTGAAGTGGTCACCATGGTCTACGCAGGTCTTATCAACAAACGCGTGGTGTCGAAACTGCAGGCTCTTGGATGCGACGCCATAGGCCTCACCGGTGCCGACGCCAACGTGATCACCGCATCGAAACGCCCCGCCCGCCCCGTGGACTACGGTTTTGTAGGCGACATTTCGGTCGACGGAGTCAACGGCCGGCGCATTCTGTCGCTGCTTGAGGCAGGTCTCACTCCCGTTTTCTGTGCCATAACTCACGACGGCAATGGAAATCTGCTCAACTGCAATGCCGACTCCATAGCCTCGGCGGTGGCCAAAGGACTGGCGCGTCTGGCCGACACCGATCTGATTTTCTGTTTTGAACAGCCGGGTGTGATGCGCGACATCAACGATCCCGCATCGGTGATTGCATCCATCACCCGTGAAAGCTACGGCGCCCTGCGTGCCGACGGTGTGGTCACCGACGGCATGATACCCAAGATCGAAAACGCGCTGGAAGCTGTCGACAGCGGAGTGCGCTCCGTCACCATCCGTCGCAGCGAAGGGATTCTAATCCCCGGAGGCACCCGCATCTCTCACTGAAATCCACATCTGCAATGGCCACAACCCTCGAAAAAGCCATAGATTTCCTGAAACGGCTGATAGCCGTGCCGTCGGTCTCGCGCGACGAGGCCGGCGCTGCGTCCGTTGCCGAGGATTTCCTTCGCGAGGGAGGTGCCACAGCGGTGCGATATGACAACAACGTGGTGGCATGGGGCGCTCCGTATCGCCCTGAGCTACCTACACTTATGCTCAACGCGCACCTCGACACGGTGCGCCCGGCATCGACCTATACTTTCGACCCCTTCACCCCGCAGCAGCGCGACGGATGCCTCTACGGGCTTGGCTCAAACGACGACGGCGGCTCGGTGGCGTCTCTCGCCACCGTGTTTCTGGAACTGATGCCGCTGGCATCGCAACTCCCTTTCAATCTGCTCCTTGCCCTGTCGGCCGAGGAGGAAGTCGGGGGCGAAAGGGGCATGCGCGGCCTGCTGCCGCAACTGCGATCCGAGGGCTTCGGCATCGATATGGCGATAGTAGGGGAGCCGACCGGTCTGCGGGCCGCTGTGGCCGAAAAAGGGCTTATTGTGCTCGACTGCGTCACCCGCGGCGTCAGCGGCCATGCCGCCCGCAACGAAGGGGTGAACGCCATCTACCGCGCTCTCGACGACATCCGCTCGTTGCTCGCATTCCGTTTCCCCCGCGAGTCGGCTGTGCTCGGTCCGATAAAGGTAAACGTTACAATGATCGATGCCGGCACGCAGCACAACACCATTCCCGACGAGTGCCGTTGGGTGGTCGATGTGCGTCCTACCGACGCATTCTCCAACCTGGAAACAGTGCGGCTACTCTCCGGCGCGCTTTCGCCACACACCACTGCCACTCCGCGCTCCACGCGCCTGCAGGCTTCGGCCGTTCCACCCGACCATCTTCTTCTGAAAGCCGTGGAAGTAGCTGGGATAGAAACTTTTATCTCGCCGACGACATCCGACATCTCGCAAATGGGTGGTCTCCCTGCCATTAAAATCGGACCGGGTGAATCAGCCCGGTCGCATTCCGCCGATGAATTTATCCGCATCGACGAGGTGGCCGATGCCATCGAGGTCTATCGTAAACTTATTCTCAACCTCTCTGAAATAATTAGAAACCGATGAAACTCTGGGACAAAGGCTTCGAGCCTGACAAAATGATTGAGGAATTTACTGTGGGAAACGACCGGCAGCTCGACCTGCGCCTGGCACGCTACGACGTGGAAGGCTCCATGGCGCATATCCGCATGCTCGAGTCAATAGGTCTGCTGCAGGCCGATGAGCTGGAGAAGCTGCTCGCGGCATTGTCCGACATCCGCGATGCCATCGACCGCGGCGAATTCACCATCGAGGAGGGTGTTGAGGATGTGCATTCGCAGGTAGAGTTCATGCTCACTGCACGGTTGGGCGACCTCGGCAAGAAAATCCATTCAGGCCGCTCGCGCAATGACCAGGTGCTGGTCGACCTGAAACTTTTCATGCGCGACGAGCTGAAAAAGATTGCCGAAGCTTCGGGGCATCTTTTCGACCGTCTGCAGCACCTCAGCGAGCAATACAAGGATGTGCTGATGCCCGGCTACACTCACCTCCAGGTGGCGATGCCATCGTCGTTCGGCCTCTGGTTCGGCGCCTATGCCGAGGCTCTTGCCGATGACATGCAGATGCTCCTCGCCGCCTACAACATTGCCAACCAGAACCCTCTCGGTTCGGCCGCGGGCTACGGGTCGTCGTTCCCCCTGAACCGCACCATGACTACCGAACTGCTTCATTTCGCCGACATGCACTACAACGTGGTGGCAGCACAGATGAGCCGCGGCAAGACCGAACGCGCCGCCGCCATGGCCATCGGTGCCATCGCATCCACCCTCGGCCATCTGGCCATGGATGTGTGCATGTGGATGTGCCAGAATTTTGGTTTTGTGAAGTTTCCCGACGAGTTCACCACCGGTTCCTCCATTATGCCGCACAAAAAGAATCCCGACGTGTTCGAGATAATGCGCGGCAAATGCAACCGCCTGCAGTCGGTGCAAAACGAGATAGCGCTGCTCACCGCCAACCTCCCCTTAGGCTACAACCGCGACCTGCAGCTGCTCAAAGATATTATTTTCCCCGCCACCACCGAGATGGTGCAGTGTCTCGACATGGCCTCGTTCATGCTTGAGCATATTCAGGTCAACACCGACATCCTTTCGGATCCCCGCTATGACTATCTGTTCACCGTGGAGGATGTCAACCGCCTGGCTCTTGGCGGCATGCCTTTCCGCGATGCCTACAAGACTGTGGGGATGCAGGTGCAGCGCGGCGAATACCGTCCAACAAAGTCGGTTCATCACACCCACGAAGGCTCCATAGGCAATCTCTGCAACGACCGCATTGCGGCCAAGATGCGCCGCATACTTGACAAATTCGCTTAACCGAATTCCATTTATAACCAAAATATCATGAAAAAATTACTCACTTTTGCTGCATTTGTCATGGCCGTCATCTGTGCCATGGCGCAGGATAATGTCGCTTCTAAGTTTCCCGAGTTCCCCGGCTCGATAAAAATTGATCTCTGGCCCGACGGCGCTCCCACGAAGACCGGCCGCGAGGGCACACTGCCTAAGGTGAATCCAACATGGGCAGAGAATGTGACGCAGGCTGAACTGTTTGTCTATCCTGCCAAAAAGCCTAACGGCCAGGTGTTGCTCATTGCCCCCGGCGGCGCCTACATCGGTCTGGCCTACCGCAGTGAGGGGCACGATTTCGCCCAATGGCTCAATGACATGGGCGTGACGGCGGCTGTGCTGCACTATCGCATGCCCAACCATCATCGCGAAGTGCCTCTTGAAGATGGACGCCGCGCAATCGAACTTATCCGGGAGCATGCCGCCGAGTGGGGCGCCGATCCTGCCCAGGTGGGTGTGATGGGATCCTCGGCCGGCGGTCATTTCGCTGCCACGCTGGCTACGCTCTATGGTGATACCAAGTGGCGTCCGGCATTCCAGATATTGTTCTATCCGGTGATTACCATGACTGAGGCCACCCACGGCGGCTCACGTGAAAATCTCCTCGGCGAGGCTCAGACCCCCGATAACATATTCCATTATTCACTTGAAAACCAAGTGAACGAACAGACACCGCCCGCTCTGCTGCTTTTGGCTTCTGACGACACCATTGTGCCGCCGGTAAATTCCTACAACTATGCTGCCGCTCTCACCGAAAAGCATGTGCCCGTCACCATGCTGGTGCTTCCGAAAGGCGGACATGGCTTCGGCTTCGCTGATCAGCCCTACAAGCACTTGTGGCAGGAGGTGATGTCTGATTTCCTGGCCTCACAGCGTCGCTGACATTAAGTCGCTGACATTAATATGAATCCCAATCTGCGCTTTACAACCCTTTTTGCCATGATCTGTTGCTTCTTCGCGGCGATAGCCGGCGAAGAGCATGACCAGTTCCCCGACACTGTGTTAAACTTCAATGAGGTGGCAGTGGTTGCCCGCCGGCAGCCGCTTGCCTCCGCACAAAGTATTTCGGGGGTGGAGTTGCAGAAACTCTCCTCAACCTCGATCGCCGACGCCCTGAAATATTTCGCCGGCGTGCAGATCAAGGATTACGGAGGTCTTGGAGGTCTGAAAACCATCAATGTGCGATCGCTCGGTGCGCAGCATGTGGGCGTGTATATCGACGGGGTGCGTCTCACCAACGCTCAGAACGGCACCATCGATTTGGGTAAATACTCTCTCTCGACGCTCGAATCCGTGTCGCTATTCAATGCAAACCGACTCGACCAGTGCCAGTCGGCGTCGGAATATGCGTCGGGCGCAACGGTCTATCTGCAGTCGCGTCGCCCTACCTCCGATTCGCTGACGGTGCTGGGCGGCATCGGTTCCTTTCACTCATACCGCGGCCGGGTCAACGCCCAGATCAGCCGCCGCACATGGAGCGGATTCATCGATGCCGAATATGTGAACTCTAAGGGCGATTACCCCTTCCGTTACAAATCGCAGTGGGAGGACACGGTGGGGCGCCGCCGTAATTCAGATATTGAGTACGGACGTCTCGAGGCTGTGGTTTTCAGTCACGACTTCTCGGCGCACGCCTATTGGTATCTCTCGGAACGCGGTTGCCCCGGAGGCATTGTGCGCCGTCTCTCCGACAAATACACAAACGTGGCCCGCGAATGGGACCAGGATGTGTTTGTGCAGGGTACGTGGAACCACAGTTTCAACTCCATGCACCGTCTTAAGGCCACAATGAAATATGCCCACGAGTATCTCCGCTATCGCACCAAATATCCCGAGAACCAGAATACCGCGCGTGTCGACAATCATTATTACCTTAATGATGCCTATGCGGCGGCATCCTATTCTTTTACTTTGCGAAGCTGGCTCAACGTGAATGTGGGGTATGACGCCCGCGTGTCGTGGCTCGACGCTGACCTCAAGCGGTTCCATACTGTCCGTCGCCTCGATCAGAAGGCGGTTGCAGCCCTGCAGCTCAACTGGAAAGGTGCCCGGCTGGCGGCTTCGGCGCTCTATCAGCATTATAAAGATCACACCATCTATCGTGCCGGCGCCGCCGAACCTCTCAGCAAGGTCACCCCGTCGGTCACCCTCGGCTATTTCTGGCGCGGACTGCAGGCACGTCTGTGGTACAAACAAATCTTCCGCGCGCCAACGCTGAACGATCTGTATTACACTCAGGCCGGCAACCGTAACCTCAAGCCGGAGTTTACGCGTCAATGGAATCTGGGACTGCAATATGATTTCGCCTCGCCTCACTGGTTTGCATCGGTGCAGGCCGACGCATATATCAACCATGTGGACGACCGCATCGTCTGCCTCCCGATAAAAGGCACCTACACATGGTCGATGATGAACTATGGCGAAACCTACTGCCGCGGCCTCAATGCCACCGTCTCGGGCCGGTTCAACACCGGCGACTGGACGTTCTCGCTCCTGACATCCATCACCTGGCAGCGCGACCTCAACCGCACCGATCCCGATAACCCCGACACTTACAATAAGCCGATCTGCTATGCTCCTACATTCTCATGCGGTATCACAGGTATCGTAGGATGGAAATGGCTGTCGCTTACAGTTTCCGACCTTCACGTCTCGGAAAGGATGTGGAGCTACGCCGACCCCGAAGATATTCTAAAACCATACGACAACGTGGATCTGCGTCTCACCGCCAACTGGTGGCGACTCTCGGCATCGTTCGAAATCAATGACCTCCTCGACGAGCAATATGAGCATGTGCCACGCTACCCCATGCCCGGTCGTCAATACCGTTTCACCCTTTCCTACGCCCTCGGCGGCCGATAACCCCCAGCTTATTTCCTCACCTTCATAGCTGCAAAACATCCCGCAAAACAGAAAAAGCATAGGATAAAAGCATAGGATAATCCATAAAATTTTTCCCTCTCGGAAAAAATCACTACCTTTGCAACTGGAAATAACTACTGTTAAGGTCGGTTTGGTAGCTCAGCTGGATAGAGCAACTGCCTTCTAAGCAGTCGGTCGGGGGTTCGAGTCCCCCCCAAATCACCGAGCGCCGCATCCGCGGCGCTTTTTTTTATTGGCGATGTATCAGATAGTTACAACGCAACTTGAGAATATTCAATAGGTTACGAGGATTCTTATGAACAATTTCTGATTCAAGTCAGTTTAGATTAATTGAAGTATATTTAAGTATTTGTGTCGCCCCGAGTGTCTCCCATACTTCCGGAGGGGACACATACTAAAACTTTTTCAAAATGAACAAGTACCCTGTTATCCGAATAGTCTACGACTATAAGCGTCAAGCAAGCAACACAAGAAAAGGTGTGGTTTCAATAGAAGTCGCCTACGATAGAAAAAGAAAGAGAATCAACACCGGAGTAAAAGTCTATCCTTCCCAATGGAACAATTCATATGGTGTTATAAAAACTCTCGATGCCGAGGAGCTTAACAACACTATTCATCAGGTCTATCGAAATGTATCTGACTGGATCAATCAGTTAAGGAAGAACAGGGAGATTTTTTCTTTTGAAAAGCTTGATCGGTTTTTAACATCCGCTCAAAAGGGAGATGAAAATTTCATTGATTATGTTGAACGGAAAATCGAGAGCCGCCGTGATATTCGTGAATCCACAAGACGTTCCCACAGAAAATTGGTTAACGCTCTTAAGGACTTTGGTAAAATAGTTCTTTTCTCTGAAGTGATCAAAGAAAGGATCAAAGAATTCGACATGTGGCTTCATGGAAGAGATTATGTGCAGCTCACAATACATTCATATCACAAGATTCTCAAAATTTACATCAATCAGGCTCTTGATGAGGGTTTGATTGATAATTCACCCTATCTTGGTATCAAGATAGAGCGTGGAAAATCCAAACGTAGAAAATTCCTAAATGAAAAGGAGCTGCGGGCAGTGATGAACGCGGAATTACCCACGGCATCGCTTGAAAATGTGCGTGATCTGTTTGTGTTCCAGTGTTTCACCGGTATCGCTTATGCGGATCTTAAATTATTCGATTTCTCCAAGGTAGAAGAACGTGATGGCCGATACATACTTCGTGACACACGGTGGAAATCCGGAGAGGATTACTATCTGGTGCTACTGTCTCCTGCGGTTGAGATCTTAAAAAAGTATGATTTCAAGCTGAATGTCCTGACAAATCAAAAATACAATCTGTATCTGAAAGTCATAGCCAATGCAGCCGGTTTAGGCAATAGCCTGACCTCGCACATGGCCCGCCATACTTTTGCTGTCTACTGTCTCAATCATGGAGTTCCCATAGAGATTCTGTCAAAGATGATGGGACATACCGACATCAGAACGACACAGTTGTATGCCAAGGTCGCAAACAAGAGTGTCGAATCAGCTTTTGAACTTCTTGAAAATAATCTAAAAGGAAAAGTTGAAAAACCACCATTTGGCTTTAAGGCAGAATCTCCCCAAGCCGTAACCGAACCACAAAAAGAAAGCGACGTGACTTATTCCTACACGTTTAAATATTCAAACTAAGGAAGAAAACATCCACATGACCATTCAAACATACCATCGTGATGGTATGACAACATTCAATCATGAATAGACAATATAATTTTCATGATTGATTAATCCTTTTGTGATGGCACAGCAATATTTGTTTGTGTTTGAATCTGTTTTTTACGATTTCTATTTTCATTGATGATAGAAAAGATGAATTTTACCAACTTAACCAACATCGCGAATGCAAACACAAGGAGATTGAAGAGTGCAGTGAATGCACTTACAATCAACGTAACTAACAAGTATCCGAATGCGAAAACCATAGTGTAAAGATGTTTGAATGATAAAATGTTGTGATGTATAAATGTCTATATGTCAACTTCTTTAGATATGTAAAAATACAAAATTATTCTTAAATACACAAATATTTTAACAGAAAAACAAATATTTGAATGTATTAATTTTTACACTTTACCGACTATATCTTTTTCAAAGAAAACATTCATAAAGCACCTTTCCTGAACTGCATAAATTTCCCTGATTATAATAATCCTGCAGCCGGCGCCGAGGTGCTTCCGGCGGATTTAGGTTTGATCTGTCTGCATAATCGCAGATTCCTCTAAAAATTGTGTTGCATTTGGGAAATCGGGAGGCATTTCTGTATAATTTTGTGGCCATCGGCGCACTTTCAGGCCTTTTTCTCCCTTTTTTGAGGGGTCACAAAGCAAGTTGTACTTTTGTCCGCACAAAGGCGGCAAAAGTCACTTGGCGCCCTGTCGGGGCGCGCAAATCGGTCGGAACTCCCGATTTGGTTTTAGAATTATGGCACAGTGCCTCGGCACAGACGTTGAAACGACACGAAATTATGGAAAAACGAAAGAAAAGAATGTGGATCAGACTCTCCGAGGATGAATACCGACAATTCCGCGGTAAAGCCGTCAGGTTTCCCAGCATGAGCGCCATGCTGAGGAAAGCTGTCAGCCTGATGGATGCCGAAGGAGCCGTCAGCAGGATAGAAATGGTCAGGCAGCTCACGGATCTATACCGCAGGCATGATGCCTCTCTGTCTATGGCCGACAACAATCTGAATCAGATTGCAAAGAATCTTAATACTCTCGCGCTTGCCGACAGGCTCAACGGGCCATATATACGGCAGATTGCCATGCCCGAGATTATCGAGGCGTTGAAAATGGTGGAAAGCGTCAGGAATGAATTATACCGGACTGTCAAATCGGCTGTAAGATGATCATAACCATTCTTCCCTCCAGTGCTAATTTCCATGCCGTGGCCTACAATGAGCACAAGGTGGCCAAAGGCGACGCCGTGCTGCTGGAAATGACTAACATTCACGGCATTCAGGGTTTCGGAAGCTATACGCCTCAGGAACTGCAGAATTATTTCATGGAATATTCTGCCCGTAATGACAGGATACAAAAAGCACAATTTCATGTTGCCGTCTCATGTAAAGGGCATGAATATACACCGGAACAACTTCGGCAACTGGCACATGAATATCTTGACAGAATGGGGTACGAAGAACAAGGGCAACCTTTAGTCATATATGCTCACTACGATACCGACAATACACATATTCATGTCGTGACGTCGCGGGTTGCCCCCGACGGGCACAAAATTGATCATAATCACGAAAGAAGAAAGTCGCAACGCGTTCTTAATGAAATTATGGAAATCAATCCTGAGAGGGAAATGGAACGGGCGATTTCAAACGCGAAAGAATTTTCATTTACAACCGTGGGACAATTTGCAGCTGTGATGTCATCATCGGGTTATGATTATAAGATGGAAAAAGAGAACGATTCCATCGAGTTTTTCCGACATGGTGTTGAAATTGGCAAAGTGTCATATTCCGGCATAGCTGAATTGGCACATGAAAACATGTTGAAAATCCAACGTGATGAAAAAACAACATCTTCAAAAACCGACAAAAGAAAAAAGCAACTTAAAGCTATCATCAAAAAATCACACGATGATTTCCCCGGCAGGCAACAGTATCAGGCTTTCCTGAAAAAGAAATATGGCATTGCCCTGGTGTTTCATGGCAGCGCGGACTCACCATTCGGGTATACTCTTATTGACAATTCCCGAAAAATGGTTTTCCCGGGCAAGGAAATTTTGCCTATAAAGCAGATGTTGAAATTCCCGTCAGATGAGGATATCGCCCTAAAGAAAGACACTGGGGTTGCACAACAACGGGCCAACAGCTCTGCAGCGAAAGTGTCCAAAGGCAGGCACCCCTCAGAAACACAGACTCCAAATGTTGCCGGAAAGCCGAACCTCGGCGCCGGTGCTGATGGATCACATTACGCCAACCGTGAATGGGAGGTTGGAAATCATGAAAGCATGGATGACCAGGACAGACAGATCAAACTATGACAACAATATTATTCTCACAGCTTAGATTCCCGGCGATATGTCTGACAATCGCACTCGGTTCGTTTTCGATCCGGGCGCAGTTTTACACAATTGCGCGAGAAGAACCTGTAGTCGTCAGTGATACAATCGAAGAATCAGATCATCGGAAACAGATCATTCCCGATACAATCACTTCATTCAAAGCGGATGTCCCGACTGATTCAACAGCTACCCTTACTCTCACAGAAGAGCAGCGCCGACAATTATACATTCAGCTTGTATATTATGACAACGAAATAACCGAAAGGATGATTGAACTTTACAATCTCCAGCTCGCCAAGGATGCAGAAAGATTGCGTGCCATGCAGAAAGATTCTGAGGATTTCGAACAGAACGTCGATACATCGGTAGATGGCGCCTACACTTCGTCGCAAGAGCTTACTGCCGAGAGTGTGCTGGCTGAAATTCTAAAGGTCGGACTTCTTCATCCCCGGGTGGTGTTGGCGCAGGCTGTGCTCGAAACAGGATGGTTCCGGTCATCGGTCTGCCGGAACTACAACAACCTTTTCGGTCTCACGAATCCACGAACCAGGGAATATTACCGTTTCGACCGGTGGCAGGACTCGGTCATTGCTTATTACACCAAAGTACAGTATAAATATAAAGGCGGCAACTATCTCCGCTGGCTACGTGAGCTCGGATATGCCGAAGATCCGGATTATACCGCCAAACTGCGTGTGTTGCTTGACGGCCCGCTGCGCCGCTTTTCAAGATAACAATTATTGATTTTGCAGGACTATTTCAGCAGTTTTCTATTGGTGTCGCCGCTTTCCAATACGCTCATCTGTTGGATAGCGATTTGGTTAAGTTTCATAAGCCGATCACTTTGCGGCATGCCCTGCCCGATGAAAACCGCATTGAGGTTTTCCATATTCGACAGGCAGATAAGCTCATTGATTGTGGCGTAATCCCGTATGTTGCCTTTCAGGTCGGGGTGAGCCTCGCGCCATTGTTTGGCCGTTACACCGAACATCGCCACGTTGAGCACGTCGGCTTCGCTGGCGTAAATAATACTTGACTGTGCCGGTGTAACCTCCGTCGGGATAAGGTTCTGCTTTATCGCGTCGGTGTGTATGCGGTAGTTGATTTTCGACAGCTCGCGCTTCGCCGACCAACCCAACAACCGCTGTTCCTCCGTCTTTAACCGCTGAAATTCCTCTATAAGATAAAGTTTGAACGGCACACTTATAGCAGATCCAAATTCAAAAGCTATATCCTTGTGGGCGTATGTGCCTCCATAACGACCTTTCTTCACGATTATGCCGACAGCATTTGTGCGCTCTATCCATTCCGATGCGCTCAACACAAACGATGGCAAACCTGCGCTCATTCTAAAGTGGTCAAATTCGACCACTTTAAAATTAGGGTTATGTATAATCTCCCAAGTGCCGAGAAATTCAATAGTGTATCGGTTCCGTAACCAGTTTTTGATTATATCGGCAGAGCGGTTATCCCCCTCTTTGGCTGTCGCCATATCTGTGAGGGAGATATAATCCTGTTCCTCTACCGAGAGCACCGTGATTGGTGTATTTTGAACGATGATTTTAGACATTGTTTCAGATATGGCGTATATGCCAATACGCAAAGTTACACATTTTCGCTGACGTATAGCATATACAGCTGAGATTTCGTGCATTTTCTCCGCTGTTATCTTACCTACTGCTACCTTACTGTTTTGGATCAAAAGATGGGGCGTTGTTGAAATAGGGCACGCGGATATTTTCACGCTTTATAATCTGCCGCAATGACTGGTCAGGCACTTTACCGAGGATCTCACAGATGATGCAGTCGACCTCTGCATTTACACGGGTGAAATTGCGGTTGAGAATCACTTCTTTCTCGCGTTCGCTGCGGAATTCATAAAATTTTGGAACTTTGACATATTTCTTTTCTTCGCGTTTGATCGCGTCCATGTCGAAATGTGTTTTGCAGAAATATTTCGACGTCTTGAAATCCGCGGATTCGTCTATGTCGAATTCCGAGAATACATGATCCTCAGTTGCCGAGAAATCTCTCGCCGCCTGTCCGGCAAGCCACCCTGTGGCCATATCCGCTATTTTAGATGCCGGGAGCAGATAATCCATTTTCTCCGTCAACTGGGTGGAAATAAGGTTTTCATTGATTGTGACTGACTGAGAGGTCTGTTTAACCTTGCCGAACACATCATTTTGTGCCCATTCAAGAGTTTCTTTGTTGCGGGCCGCTCCCATGAAAATATTGCCGCAAGTCGACAATATTTTCTGCATGCCGTTCTTGCCGTAATCTGATTCGAGCTGCGGCAGTTCCTGAAATCCGAGGGTCACAGCAACTTTGTTGGAGCGGGCTGTGCCTATCAGACGGTCGATTTTGTGAAAATACAGTGTGGGAAGCTCATCAACAATTATGCTGACGGGCAGGTTCCCTTTTGTGTTGACACGTGAAACCAGACGATTAAGGATTACAGCATTGAGCGACCCTATTACCTGTTCTTTTTCCGGATCGTTGGCGATGACAAGATAGGCCGGATGATCCCTGTTGGAAATCTGGAGGTCAAAATCATCACCCGTAAAAACCCAGTAAGCTTCAGGAGAAACAAGACGGGCAGAGGTTACGCGAAGCGTACCTACCATGCCTTCCAATTGCTCCATCGCCCTGTTGGTATATGCCGACTCGAATGGTGCCATCAGTGAGCGGATATGCTCATCTTTCATCAGAAGATCAAACACATCCTTATATCCCTTCCCGAGAAGTGAAAGCACATGCGGCATTGTGGAATACTCGCCGGTGAATGTGTCAGGGACACGTTCCACACCGTCCTCATCTTCCCACCACTCGCGATCAATCTTGACACGCATAGAGCGGCGCCGTCCGTCGATCTCGATTTTCGAGTTATATGTCAGCCCCTCGAGCTGCACGAACATTCCATCGTCATCGCACGACATGTTGCCGAGCTTCTCATCAATGAAATCGAGCACCTTTTCACCATTTTCATCCACCGCGACATAATCTTTCCAGTAGCGGATGACAACTTCAAGTTTGCGCCCGTTCCAGTTGATGAAATGACGCAGCTTGCGCCCCCGGTAATAACCGGTTGGATGAAAGTTGACGAAAAAATAAATGATGGCAGCCAGAAAGTTCTCGGCAGAATTAGTGAAGAATGCCTCGGAGCCACCTTTCTTTTCTCCGCCTCCCTTGTTTAACGCGGCAAGAAGTGTCGCGGCTGTTTCAGAGGCAGCGGCCAGATCCGGTATATATTTCTTCTGGATGGGGTTGATGCGTGAGGAGTGCTCGACATCAGAAAAGTTTACCACATAGAACCCGCAGTTATCAGGCAGATGGCCGTAGTGCTTATTCTTGCAATATTGATAGAACAGTGTCTCGGCCAGAGCCGGGAACTTATAATCATAGACCATCATGGCGAACTTTTTGCGGGCATGTTGTCTGATAAAGGGATCAATGATGCTGAATGACTTGCCGGAACCGGGAGTGCCGAGAATGATTGTGCCGCGGAATGGGTTGATGATGTTTATCCATCCCTTATGCATTTTCTTCTGCCAATAGTAAATCATCGGGACATTGACGGAGTAGGCATTTTCTGCTTTCTTCTCACTCTGACGGAAAGACTCGTTTTCGAAATTCCACCTGTCCTCGGCAATGCGGAACTGGTAGTATTTCGCTATTGCGTCAAGTCCCTGATGAATAAGTACAACACCCACAATCGAACAGATGGCATAAAGCCAGCGGCTCAGAGGTATACGCCCGGTCATTGCTTCGGCTCCGCCCCATACGTGAAAGACAAAACACAATCCGGTCAGCACTGCGCCCATAACAATAGGGATAACAACCATATTGCGAAGATTGAATTTCATCGACTTCTTCGCCGTGGTGCCGATGCAGACCACTGCGATACACACAAATTCAATGATTTTGCACGTGCCTACTGAATTGAAAACCTTGAGACCTCGCAATAGCTTAATGATGAAATCCATAATAGGACCAACGCCCGAAATGGGAATGTTCATCACCAACTCCAGTATCAGCGTGATATATATGCAGCTTCGGAACAGGTTGTACATCTGCTTCTGTTCCCGCGTTTCCTCGAAAGCCATAATAATTTTATTAAAAAGGGCCGCAGCAGTCACCTGTTACGACCCCGATTTACAAATGACGAAGTATATAAATATGAAACAAAGGTGTCAGAGGGGAAATTTGAATCCTATGAGCAAGCCGTTGCGGAAGGTGTCGCCATGGAGAAAATTCACGTTGTTTTTCTCCATGATGTAGAACCTTATGCCTGATGAGAACACATACTCCCATTCCAGACCGGCCTCGACGCCAAAAAAGAATTTCCGACGGTCGGCCCCGGCATCGATACCGCCGCGTACTCTCAACAGCGAATTCTTATATCTGTGAATGCGGAATTTGTAATTGATACCGCCATCCCAGTAGTAGCCTTTCCAGAACATGTGACATGTGGGATGCTGCCAATGGTTGCCCAGCTCACCGAAGATTTCGACTGCGCTACCGGAGCTTAAATCATACTCATATCCCAGTTGGGCATCGAGTGTTTCGGGAAACTGAAAGCCACCGGCCACAGTCAGCCTGCTGTCGCCGTCTCCGGCAAACGCCGTCATCATGGCGCCGGAAAGACAGATTAAAAACAAAAACAGTTTTTTCATTGCAGTTAAAGATGATTTGCGGTTATAGATATTACTTATAGATATGGGGAAGTGCAACGTCGGGGATTTTCTTAAGCAGGTCTCTCGAGAAACCGTCGGCATTCAGAATATCCTCATATTCGATTGTCAGCTCGATAACACGCCCGGAAATCTGATTTTCTGAAATCTCGATTCTAAGCACTTTTTCCTCGGGGAATGTCAGTTTTTCCACTACCAGCACGTTACGGTAGTTTTTGCTGAAATCTCTGGCAAGATTAAGCGAGTATGCCGGTGTCAGTTCTATGGTCTGTGAATTCGTGGCTTTCACCTCTTTCTTATCGGTAAGGAACACCCGCATTTCGTTGATTTCATATTTGACTTTGGTTTTGTTCTGTAACGAAAAGTCAATGAAGAAATAATCGCCCACGGAGTAGATGTTGTTCACCATCGCCTTCATACCATGCTTCGACGATGTGATGTTATTGAATCGTCGTCCGGAAGAATAGATTGCCCAGCAGTATTTGGCCATATCGCTCTGCGACATCTCCACTTCGGGATTGACATAGTTGTCAAGTTCCTCATAGGGAATTTTGTAGATTGATGTTGCACGGCGGGGGGAGAAGACATACACAACTTCGAGCTGGGCGATATGCCGTTCACCGATGACAGTGATGCTACCTATCAGAGAATTCGAGAGCATCGGTTTTTCGGGATGGCCGAGCGAGTCTGTCGGGAACTGCGGTTTCAGACGGATCATATTGTCGGCACACTGGTTGCCTACGATGTTGCCCGTCGAAATGTCGACAAGTTTGATCCCTTCCGGCATCACTACGTGCGTGGTTATATCCTCATTTACGTAGATGGTGCCTTTTTTTACAGGGTTTTTCCACTGTCCGGCATTCCAGTACATGTCGGCATTAAGCTTTGATTTAACTCTGGAGGTCACAGAGGAATCGACGGTCGGCACAACTTTCAGTGAATCGGGTGCCAAAACATTCTCAGTGGAATAATAGATATAATTGTTTTGAGCCGAGACTTCGGCCACAGAGGCAGCCGCCACGGCGGCAACGAATGTGATAATAGAAAAAAGTTTCATTGTACGGCGATATTATTGTTTATGAATTAAAACGTGGGATTTCTCGCGGGAACCCGATTACTGTGCTTCCCTCGAGTTGATAAGGTATACTATCGTATTGTACTTGATTTTGGCCCGGTTTTTCCGGATATTGGCCGATATAGCCTGAGATGCAGAATTGTAGACGTTCTGTAGTGCCTGGAGCGCCATCTGTTCTCCTGAGATTTCGTTTCCGTAGCTGTTGCCACTATTGAAATTGATGCTCTGCTGTGTCACTCCCGACGCGGCGTTCTTCATGAAGTCGCGGAATGCAGACTCCGGAACATAGAATCCTTCCATTCCATCGTTGTCGAATACCGAGAGATCCACTTTCAGGAACCGGTTCCCTACCATGATACTTGTAATCCCGGCCATCACGCGCTGCTGGCCGAAACCGGTGACTGTGCCGTAGAGATATGTGCCCTTCTTAAGCTGCACATCGCTGATGGTGACATCATCGAGAAGCTTGAAGCGCAGACGGGTGCCCTGATGAGCTTTGGTGGTGCGGTCGATCATTGCGCGGATAAGTGTTTCGTCGGCTTTACCCGATGCCGAGCCGATTGTGTTGAATCGGTCGGAGTTGGCATCACGGGAGCGGAGTACCAGCTGCGGAGGCTCAGGTTTAACCGGCTTTACGGTGTCGGCGCTCACAGGCTTTTCATCATCTTCATCTTTTAAGCCGAGCGCGCGGGCAAGCATCTTCTGTCTTTCAATCTGGGCGGCCTGCATCGACTTAATTTGCGTGGCATATTCACCCATCTGCTCATCTTCTTCATTTCGGTATGAATCCCGGTTGTATTCGGCAGACGCCCCGGGTGATGTGTATGAATTGGAGTTGCGGTGAGAGTCGATCTGTCGCTGCAGATCAGCCAAAGCTTTTGCCTGCTCATCCCTTTGTGCCTGTTCGGCCAGCAGACGAGCCTTTTCTTCTTCGGTATAGGCCGATTCGATTGTGTCACGGCGTTCTTCATCAATACCGACGCCGGTGACCGCTGTGTATGCATCATTGTCATCAAGGTTGAACCGGCTGTACATGGCGGTGTATTTGTCACCTACCTCTTTCGTCTGCGCTTCGGGCAGCTGAGACTGGAGGCCTTCATGATAAGTGTCGGTGTCATCGTCTCCGGAGAACATGCCTATCAGAGTGTGCCCCAGAAACAACAACGGCAAAAGGATTACCAGTGGGAAAATATATTTTCCCTGCTTGAAATTAATCTTTTTCATCTGATTTCAGGGTATTTGTAATTACTTCTAACTTATGGAGCCGCCACGCCACCTCTACAGTGTCGGCGTGCGACATGGGTTTGCGCTTTGTTATGGAATCGATCTCATGCTGAATCTTTGCCACATCAAATCTCAACTCGTCGGAGAGTCTGTTGATACGGGCGCCTCGGGCATGCATATTGTTCATACGCGTTATGAGGTCGGTTGTCGCATGGATCTCGCTGAGAGTATTCTTGATATGAGGATTCTCTGATGTCGATGTCGTATTATCATACACCAGATTATATATGCCGGCAATAAACAGCAGTATAAAAACACCGATGGCATATTTGAAAAATAGTCTCGGATGTTCTTCGGCCCAGGTATTAATTGCCGAGATCTTTTTCCGGGATTGAAACCGCCTGTCGATGCAGTCGCCAAGTGCTGTCAATCCATGTTTGACTTTGCCGGTGATTTTTGCATTGAAACGGCTTCCGGCTTTCGTTATCTTTTTCATACCTCAATACGACATATCGCTGTTTTCGATTGTCTTCCATCGGGTTATGAGCATGCCGTGAGGGTTGTTCTCCGAACGGCGCACATTTTCGAGGAAGCCGGTGCTCACAAGTCTGCGTCGCTGTGTGCGGCTGGGGCGCTTGATTATCTGATGGCCGTAATATGTGAACTCACGGGTATGCTCGTTCAGATTGATCGAGTCACATACTATTGTGCAGAACGCCGAGGATGACACCAGCTCATTGAAGAAACCGCTCTCGTCGAGAGCCTGTTTCTGTTTTAAAGCCGTGCCGTCGGCCATGTACAGCGCTTTGCCGAGAGTCCACTTGATATAGGAATCGTCGGGAGGAAGTGTAAAAAAGTAGTGGTGGAACAGGTTGATATGTGCCCGCGCTTCCATGATGAATCCGGCTTCCATGTCGGCGCGTTCGGCCAGGAACGGAATATCGCCGTCAAGGACATAGATCTGATTGCGCTCCTGCTCGACTAAGGAGAATGCTTTCCACATTGTGAAACAGCACACAACCCCAGCCACGATGACTGTAGACAGTACAATCGCTTTGGCAAACTTGATTTTTTTGTCAAGATCCTGTATTAACATGTCTGTGCAATTGAAGTGATTAATTTTTCTTTCCCCAGTGGCCGAATGTGTTGGGCTGCCGCGAGCCTTCGGCTGCACGGTGCCCCCATCCGGTCTGAGAGAATATCGCGTGAGTAAGCGCGGCTGTCGGTGTAGCGCCCGATGAGTGTGCGGCGCCATAGGCCGAGGCACCGCTGATTACTGTGCCCGGAGCACTTGCTGCCACTCCAGCAGCTGCGCTTCCAGCTGACATGGCTACACCGGCGGCTCCTGCCACAGCACCCATCGCCACGCCTGACATTGCAGAACCGGCTGACGAACTTACGCCACCGGGGATTAGCCAGCTGGCCATATCGGGTACCATCGAAAGAACTTTTGCTCCCAGCAGCATTCCTATCACATACTGACACGTCTGGCCTATGCCCTGAATGCCCAGTGACGCCACATTTGCCCAGCTGCCATCGTGCGATTTCCCAGTAAGTTCTTCATACCCTTTAATATCAAGACCAATATAGAACAATAGAATATGATCCACAAAGAACATCGCGATGTATATGACAAAGCCCCAAAGGGAAATGGTAAGGAATTTTGAGATGAACTGTGACCATGCCGATTTATATGGCGGCGCCAATGACATCGCAAACGCTATCGGCATGAACGCGGTTAGCAGATACAGGGCTATCTGCTGAACCACCAGCAATCCATAATACATCATCTGGAATACGACCTCTCCGAGAAACCGTATCAGAAAACAGACTGCCTCAATGATATATGATTCCATCGCGACGGCTCCCTGCTTGATCCAGCTGTTGATTTCATTCCCGATGAAATCAGCCACTTTGTTAATGCCGCCGGTCTCAATTGTCTCAATGACATCCTGGGCGCCGGAGAATGATAAAAACTCACTGCCTCGTTCTTTGCTTCTGGCGGAGTCGACCGCTTCCTGAATTTTCTTCACATATTTTTCTTGAAGACCTGCACATCTTTGCTCTTCAGCCAAAACCTGAGCGTAAGTGGTGTGGTGAACCGCCTGTGCTTCCACTTTAAGATTATCACCCGGAGCACGCAGCGCTGCCGCAAGGCTGTTTGAATATGTGATGCATAAGGATATAATTATGATACGAAGTATCTTCATCACATCCATGCCGCGACGTCCGAGCATCATCATCCATGTCTCGTATGCGCCCACGCCGAGAGCAATGCAAAGTGCAATAGATCGTGCAGTGCCTATCAAACTGAGTGAAATAGGCACATTTTTCATTTCGTCAAGAAGTTTTTCAAGATTCTCGTCGATCATACCGAGGCCGAAACTCACGGTCATTGTTATTAAATCTGCTATCATAGGTCAGTTATTTTACAGGTGGATATAGCATTATTGATGATTGTGCAAGGAGAAAGGAGCAATGATAGAGCTGCTTCATCTGTCCGAGAGTCTTTTCATAACTCTCTTTCCGGGAAGCGCTCTCCATTTCATGCCCGGGGCCGGTGCGGTGTATGTATTTAACTTTTTCGTCGAGACCTTCCTTTGATTTGAGATAATCTGCCACGATGGCCTGATATTTGCCGCGGCTGCGTTTTAGAGCATATTCCAGACAGTCGAGTATTCCTTCCTGATAATGTGCGAAATCTTTCTTATAGTCGTTATAGTAAATGTCGACATTACGGTCAATCGAGCGGTACAGTTCCTCCTTGACGATCGGGCTCAATGAATCGCGCTCGGCTTTCATCAGTTCTTTCTGAGCAACGTTCAGACCGAGATTTTCCGACCGGATCCAGCACAGTCGTTTCACATTGGAGCGATTTTCATGAAATGAATAATCAAGACCGAAAAATTTTGATTTAGCGCCGGAGTAATTGTTGTGAAACCAACCGTAGAAGATTGCAGGCTCGAAATTCCAGTTTATATATTCCATGGAGCTGACCTGCTTCTGTTTGGATGCATCGCTGATTTTCTTTGCCTGACACGGGATTGCGCACATCGACGCTACCATTGCTGTCAACAGCAGCGCTCGGCATATTATGATTAATTTGTATTGTGTCATAATGATGGTGTTGAATGTTGATTTATCGGTTCTTCCATGCGTCGATAGCTCTACCCGCTGCATCTTTCGACATCTCGGAGGAAAAAAGATGGCGCAGATTATCACGGAAGAATTCTTTGCCTGTGCACCAGCGGCAATAGAACAGTGTATACTCCATGGTGTGCCGGATATTGCTGATCGTGGCATCAATGAAATATACCAGCTGCAATTTCTGCTTCATGGATGAACGAAGAATATTAAGGTTGGAGATTTCAAGCGTGGCCAGGTCCTTTATCGCTTTCCGTACATCTTTCTGGATCTTGTAAAGACCGCTGGCATAGATTGCCGCCGGCATTGCTCCTTTTTTTGTGAATTCGGAACTTGCTGCGAGGAATTCTTCAACATCTTTTTCGGTATTATAGATTTTCATGCCGAGGTTGGCGAGGGTGGATGCAAGTTGCACCCAGCCCTGCGCATCCTGCAATCGCTGATGGTAAATATCCATCTTCTCCTTGAAGCCGGAGGTTTCTCTTTTTGTGACAATCTGCCCGGCGTTCAACCATGTAAGTTTTTCCCTTATGGCCAGCTCCTTGGTATTGGTCATCTTGTGCAGACTGATCAATGCTTCGAGGGTGACATAATCGGTTACGGCCAGCGCTTTCGGCGCGGCTGCGAAAAGTACTGTTATTACCCAGAATAATATTAAATGTCGCATATATATTCCGTTATAATGTTACTTTGAAATGTCGCCAGCTATATATTATCTGATCTACAATTCCGATGGTGTTCCACATGTTGGCCCAGCCCTCGCGGTCAAGTTTCATAAACATTCTGTCAAATGAGAAAAATCGGACCTGCAACAATATGCTTTCAAGCTTTGCCCTGATGGCTGCCACTTGTTTCAATATCCGGAATGCCATGTTGCAGCGGTCAATGCGGTTGAGATAATTGCCGCCGTCGCTGTCATGGCCTTTATCATCTTTAATGGAGTTTTTTGAAGCGTTTACGACTATGCTTTTGAATGTCCTGACAAGGTCGGTGCAACTGGCGGTCAAGGGTGTTATTTCAGTGACCACTACCGCTCCCATCTTCAGAGACCAGAGACGGGCGCATATTTCTGCCGAAGCTCCGGCTATGCGGGTGGTGTGTCCGGCAATCTGTTTCCAGATCCATGATTCATATTGAAAGTCATCGGCATTATCGAGGGTTTGCATATGAAGCTCTTTGATACTTACGAGTGTGGCGGTCATCACAGCTATGGAATCCTGTATCTTTTTCTGCTCGGCTATCTCGCTGTTGCGCTTTTGCTCTGCAGCACTTACAAATGCTGTGTTTTTGCCGATCAACCACGCAAGTTTCGGGTCATACTCTACATACGATTCGGCAGATGAACCTAAGTAGCAGAGCATCATGAGAAGCAATGTGATACCAAATTTCAATCGTTCCATAATGACATTACTTTTGCATGTTGATTAACCTTTCGTGCGAAATCGAGGTAGCGGTTTACGCCCGCTTTTTTTCTGTCGCGCTCGATTGCTGAAATCGCTTCCTGGAAATCGCCGTAATAATGCCGGTAAATTTTCAGGGCTTCCTTTTCGGCGCGTTCGGTGGTATATGCCCAGTAACATTCTGGCGGTTCTTCCACACCGAAAACGTCTGATGTCTGCCCGCGGCAGATCCACACTTCGCGGAAGAAATTGCGGCCATCGTGATTGTCAAGAGCATTGACGGTGAATATCTGCTGCCTCTGCAGTGGCGATAGGCCGAGAATTGATGCAATCTCATCGTAGCGGTCACGAAATTTCGACTGGTCGAGCAGTATTTTTATGTCGGAATTATTTATGATGGCTTCTTTCACGATTGGCGAGTCTATCACGTCGTTCAGCTCCTGTGTGACCACTCCGGCTATGCCGTGAAATTTACGCACAGTCTTATAGAGATACTTGATATACTCCGCCATGGTGGGAGATGCGATGGCTTTCCATGCTTCCTCGATAATCAGGGCTTTCCTTCCCTTTTTGATTCTCATTTTCTGGAGAAACACGTCCATGATGATGAGCACGACAATCGGAAAGAGGATGGGATCATCTTTGATTTTGTCAATTTCAAACACGATGAATTTCTCATCGAACAATGAGGTGTCGAGATCGGAATTGAGCATATGATCCATTTCGTGTCCCCGATAGAACGGCTCCAGTATCGAGGCGAAATCATGGATATTGAAATGGATCTTTTTCTCCGAGGTTATCTGGGGGATGCGTTCAAGCGCATATTCGTAATATGAGTTAAACGACAGCTCGCGTACTTTCAAATCCCGGCGCTTACGCTCCATATTATCGATTTTCTTGTCGAGAAGCTGGAGATAATGGTCCTCCATGAGTTGCCCCATCACTTTGACAAGGGCGGTGCGGGCATTGGCTCTCTCACCTTCCGAAGCTTTTTCGTCTTTGATCATAGCCTGCAGCGCGTCGGCCCGACGATTCAGAGATTCACGCTTACGCGCTTTCTCTTCCGAGAGGTCATACGCACGGGTCTCGAATGCCGGGTCAACATGCGACGCCGCTTCATCTTCGCCGCCACGGCTGTAGGCCGACCGGAAACCAGAGCTATACTCCTCGTAACAACCGTTTTTCTTGTCTTCGAGCATCAGCAGCTTGCGAAGTTCTTCCCGCTGGTGCGATGTATAGGTCTGGAATGGATGAAAATATTCGTCGTAATATTCTGTAAGTGTCTGATTGATGATTTTCTCCTCGATTTTTGTCGGAGGTCGCTGCCCCTTGAAAATGAGGAATATGAGTGACTTTAAGAAATTTTTCTTTTCACCGAAATTTTCGGTATACTCCACATCGGTAATCTTAAAGGGATTCATCGATATGGGATGTTCTTTGGAGTATGAGATGTATGTCCCCTGAAAGTAATCGCAGATTCCCTCATAGGAATCGCCGGTATCGACCATAACAACGTCGGTGCCTTGTTCCAACAGCTGACGCACCACACTGTTCATGTGGAATTGATTTTCAATGACTTTTATCGCTGATAATCAACCATATAAGAAAATAACGGTACAACTATCCGTTAAGGGAAAAGAGGGGGTGAAAAAGTTGCTTTGAGGGAGTGAATGGATTAGAAAAGGCGTGTGTTTTGAATGAAAGATTTAACTAAATCTTAACGTTTGGTA